>Ga0181526_10000105_pt1 | contig 85090 bp, 78 predicted proteins | sample PEATcosm2014_Bin_35_FD_119750 | JGI IMG/M metagenome (GOLD analysis project Ga0181526, IMG submission 119750) | Peatland microbial communities from MTU Mesocosm Facility, Houghton, MI, USA - PEATcosm2014_Bin06_30_metaG | ecosystem: Environmental > Terrestrial > Soil > Wetlands > Peat | place... | reverse complement strand
TCCAGCGCGCCCTCGGCCAGGTCGCCGCCCGCCTCGCCTGCAATCACATGGACTTCGAACGCGCCAAGCTCCTCCTCCAAACCATCAACTTCGCCATGCGCAACCTCCCGCCCCACCCCCGCCCCACCAGTCAACCCGCGCCCCATCCCTCCACAGTCAAGGATCAGCAACCGTCAACGGACGATGATTCGGACCTGCAGGAACGCGAGTACACCGTCGAAGAACGGGCGTACCTCAAATTCTCCGCCATGCTCGGCGTGGAAACCAAAGGCATATCCCGTCCCGCGTCCCTCTCCGACGAAGTCATCCGCGCCGAAGTCAACAACTTCCGCAAAGCCTGGGGAAAACCGCCGATCGACAACCTGATCCTCTCCCCGGCACAGGAACCCGAGCCCACTCCAGAACCCCAACCCACCCCAAACTCCGCAACCCTCCCCACCCTTAACGCCGCCGCCGACCCCTCCTGCCGCTTACCACTAGCCACCAGCCACTCGATCCCGGCCTCGCGCGATACACTGGAAGTACATGATTCCTACCCTCGAATGGCTCCCTGAAGGCGTTAGTTTCCTCGACCAGACCAAGCTCCCCTTTCAGGAGACCTACGTCCTCGCCACCGATTACAAGCAAGTCGCCCGCGTCATCAAGGACATGATCGTGCGCGGAGCGATGGCCATCGGTGTCGCTGGCGCCATGGGCGTCGCGCTTGGCATCGAGCGCAGCAAAGCCACGAACATTGCCGACCTGAACCAGGAAGTCGACCTCATCGCGAGAACCCTGTCCGAAACCCGCCCCACCGCCGTCAACCTCTTCTGGGGCATCGACCAGGTCCGCAGCCGCTACAACGAGCTGGCCGCGAAGAACACGCCGATTGCGGAGATCAAGAAGGCGGTCGTCGCCCTCGCCAACCAGCTCTACGACGAGGACATTGCCAACTGCCGCAAGCTCGGGGCCTTCGGCGCGGCGCTGCTGCCCGCACAGGGCACGGTGCTGACCCACTGCAACGCCGGCGCGCTGGCCGCCTGCGGTTACGGGTCGGCCCTGGGTGTGATCCGCGCGGCCATCGAGGCCGGCAAGAAGATCGACGTCTTCGCCGACGAGACCCGGCCCTTCAACCAGGGCTCGCGCCTCACCGCATGGGAGTTGGTAAAGGACGAGATCCCCACCACGCTGATCTGCGACAACATGGCCGGCTACTTCATGTCCAAAGGCCGCATCTCCGCCGTCGTCGTCGGCGCCGACCGCATCGCCGCCAATGGCGATACCGCCAACAAAATCGGCACGTATTCGCTGTCGATCCTGGCGCGTGAGCACGGCATCCCGTTCTACGTCGCCGCGCCGTTCAACACCATCGACCCCGCAACCGCGTCCGGCGACCTGATCCCCATCGAACAGCGTGCCGCCCGCGAAGTCACCCACGTCAACGGGGTGCAGGTGACCCCGCACGGCGTGCAGATCGAGAACCCCGCATTCGACGTGACGCCGGCGAAGAACATCACCGCCATCATCACCGAGCGCGGCGTCCTGCGCGCGCCGTTTGGCGAGTCGATCCGCGCCATGGCTGCGGCCGTTCCCGAGCTCGCCACCGCCTGAATCGCGCCGCCGATCCTGGGCCTCTGTGCCCCCGGTCACAGCCTTGCGCTCGAAAAGAGCGCAGCCTCTTGGGTAGAAGAGGAGGTTCTTATGCACACCTATGAGAACTTCTGGATCGTAGCCATCCTCCGCGGAGTGCTAGCCCTCCTGATCGGCAGCGCTGTTCTGGTTGTCCCCGACCTGGCGCGCACGCTGCTGTTTCTTCCCTTCGCCGTCGCCATCGTCATCATCTCGCTGGCGGTCTACGGAGTCGCCGACAGCGTTCTCATCTTCATCACCAGCTTCTTCACCTCGCTACGCCCCGCGCGCACGGCCCTGCGCCTGCAAAGTGCCTGCGGCGTGGTCGTCGGAGCGCTGTTCTGCTCCATCTTCTTCGACCGGATTCAACTTGGCTGGTTCCTCTATCTGATTGCACTGCAAGCCTTTTCCACGGCTTACTCCGAATTCATCCTGGCCCGCCACACCTCCCGGCGACACGGCTCCCGCTGGTGCTTTGTCGCGGCCGCCATCGCCCTGCTCTGCGGCACGATTTACGCGGTTGCCGCAGTGCTCGCGCCCGGCAATCTGCCGCCGCACCAGATCGCAGCCCTCGCCTACGGCTACCTCGCGGCCTTCGGAGTCGCGCAAACGTTGATGGCCACCCGGATGCTCTATACCGAACGCCATGCCGTCCAATTGGCAGCGGGAAAAGCCGGTAGTTAGAGCATCTCCTGAAGGATGTGACGTACGTCACGGACAACCCGACCTCGTTCACCGTCTAATTGTGACCAGGTGAGGCTCATAGAGCCAGCGTTGAGTCCATCGCCTGGGCTCAATCACCGAGGTGAAGTATGCCGGTCCTGCAGCGCGTGTCGGTTTCCGTCAAGAACATTCTGCTCGCCTCCGACTTCTCTTCGGCATCGGACAAGGCGGCCGCGTATGCAAAGGCGCTGGCTCTGAATTTCCGCTCCAGCGTGGAGATCGCGCATGTCTTCGATCCGTCCGTCGTCACCTCCTACATGGAGGCGGTCCTCGGGCTGCCGGTAAAAGAGCGCCAACACATCAGCAACGAAGCGCTGGAGCGCTTGCAGCGGGAATTCACCGCCGTGGGAATTGAAGCACACACATCATTGCCGGAAGGACATCGGCCCCACGTCGCGCTGCTCAAACTCGCCCTCGAGCATGACACCGACCTCATCGTCGCCGGCACGCACTCGCGCACAGGATTGGAACGGCTGGTCGTCGGCTCCACCGCAGAGGAACTCATCCGCCACGCCTTCTGTCCCGTGCTCACGGTCGGTCCGCATGCCGAGCAGCCTGCCATCGGGCCGCTGGTGTTCAAGACAATCATCTACGCCACCGACTTCTCCGCGGAAGCCGCCAAGGCCGCGGTCTTTGCTCTCTCCTTCGCGCAGGACAGCGGCGCGCATCTCTACTACTGCTACGTCGCCCGCCCCCAGGACACCCCCGAAGAGAGAGCGGCGCAGGACGTCGCGTTCCAGGCCACGCTGCGCAAGATGATTCCCGAGTCCTCGTACGAGTGGTGCAGTCCGGAAACCGTGGTCGAGCACGGCGACGCCGCCCAGTCCATTCTTGAACTGGCGGACCGTGTGCATGCCGACCTGATCGTTCTGGGCGCGCGCAACGCCTCGTTCTGGCTAACCCATTTCGAGCACGGTCTAACCCCCGACCTGCTCGCAGAAGCAAAATGCCCGGTGATGACCGTATGCTAAAATCCTCGCGCATAACCGTATCAAACCCGGCAGTGTTGAACTACTGCAACCATCCATCCCTGTCTGCCAACCCTCCATCGTGGCGCAGAGGCCACTCCTGACATGCCTCTTACCTCTCCAATTCGTCCTTTGCGCCAATGTGGCAACTGCGACTTCCGGTCGCTCCGCATGTTCTGTAGCCTCGACCCCGTCGCGCTCGAAGACTTCGAATCCATTGGCGCGCATTCCACCCTCCCCCGCGGAGCCAAGCTGTTTCAGGAGAACGCACCCAGCCAGGGAGTCTTCCTCATCTGCTCGGGCCAGGTCAAGCTCTCCTGCACCTCCCGCGAAGGCCGCACGCTGATCCTCAAGATCGCCATGCCCGGCGATGTTCTGGGCCTGGGCGCGGTCATCTCCGGTTCGAAGTACGAGGTGACTGCCGAGACCGTGCAGCCGGCCGAGATCAAGAGCATTCGCCGCGACGAGTTCCTCTCGTTCCTCAAAAAGCATGGACAGGCCAGCCTGCACGCCGCCAAGTCGCTCTCCGAGGAGTACAAGGCCGCCTTCTTCGATGCCCGCCGCCTGGCCCTCTCCGGTTCCACCGCGGGACGCCTCGCCGGCGTACTGCTGGACTGGGCGCGCGCCGAATCCTGCGGGAAGCCCGAGATGCGCCTCACCATGGCGTTGACCCACGAAGAACTGGCCAACCTGGTCGGCTGCTCCCGCGAAACCATGACCCGCATGCTGGGCCGGTTCAAGCGCGAGAAACTGATCAAGATGCACGGCGTCTCAATCCAGATTCTCTCCCCGGAGAGGTTGGAACGGATTTCGGCCTGAACTTTGTTCGACACTCGACCCAAACCCGCCAAGACTCCGCAACTCCACCCCGTGCACAGAGGTGATGCTTATCACAGATTTGTGCCGTACGACCCCCTAACATCCATCTTGGAGGAGGTGGCTTATGGTTAGCCATTGTGCCAAGCCCGCTTGCGGCGCAGGTTTCACCCCTCTTAAGTATCGCGCCGATTTTGCGGGCGTACGTCCGGCGATGGAGTGTTCCGGGGACTGGAGTAGTCATGCACACCGCGCAGTCGATTAACGGTCACCCGCGAGGCATCGCTTCCAACGGTCCTGATTTTGCCTCTTTGTATCAGAAACGAGAAAGCTCGCTCATGCAAACTCCCGCGACCGATTCCATGCCCTCCTTCGATCGGCTGCTCGTCGCGACCGACTTCACGCCGGCGTCGCAGGCTGCGTTCCGCACCGCTCTGGACAACTGCGTTGCGCTGGGCGCCAGTCTCGTCATTCTGCACGTATGCGAGTATCCCCAGGTAGGGCCTCCGGAAACCGGCGGCTTCCTGATCGAGCAGCAGGTTCTATGCGAGCAGTGCAAGAATGGTCTCGATGAGCTGCGCCAGCAGGCCGAAAAGGCCGGCGTGCCCTGCGAAGGCATCCTGACCCACGGGGTTGCTGCGTCCTCCATCCTCGAAGTCATTCAGGCCAAGGGCATCGATCTCGCCGTGCTCGGCACCAACGCTCTGCACGGATTCGAGCGCTTGGTCTTCGGCTCCACCGCCGAAGCGGTGCTGCGCAAGTCGCCCTGCCCGGTACTGACCGTCGGTCCGCGCGTAGCCCAGTGCGCCAAGACCTGCAAGGCCGACGGGCCCATCATCTTCGCCACCGACTTCGACTTCACCACCATTCATGCCATCCGCTATGCCGCGCGTTTCTCCACTCTCGATGCGGCGCCGCTGCATTGCCTGCATGTGCTGCCGCGCACGCTGGAGGCCGGATCGCAATGCGAGATCGTTCCCTCCATCATGTCTGAAGCGCTGCAGCAGGTTGCGGCCGAGAGCGGCGTCATCATCGACCCGCCCACCTGCGCCACCACCTTCGGCAGCGAAATCTCGTATGCCGTGGTCGACTATGCCCGCGAGAAGCACGCGAAACTGATCGTTCTCGGCGTGCGCCGGGCGTCGCTGCTGGCGTCGCATGTGCCCGAACACATCACCTACCGCATCATTACCGAGGCCAATTGCCCGGTGCTGACCATGGCGTTCTCGTCGGATCCGCACGCAGCGCGCACAACTGCCCGCGTGTAAGCCAACCCGCTGATTGCGCCGCGCTTAACTTCTGTGATGGCGGGCACAGACCCCGGTTTGCGAGCATGCCAAAATGCATGCTGGGGTAACCTATGCAATCTGCGCCAGCAACCAACAACTGCGCCGCCACCAACCCGCATTGCAAAGGGGTTTGCTCCGGCTACGGAACCCAGACCGTATGCCCCCCGTTGATCGTTCTCGCAGTGCTATCGACCCAGCGGCCCGGGAACAACCCAGGAACCGCTTGACTGTGCGACCGGTTCGCAACGACCGGCGATAAGTTCTGCCGCCGGCGGTGACGCACCGGGAGCGCACCTCCAATCCCCACAGCCTCTTCCTATCACTCCAAGGCAAGTTCGACGTGCGATCTTGTTATGTTGCGCGCGTCGAATTTGGATTGCTCCCTTCTGACTCGGCAGTCCTGCCGAGAAGTAGGGTGGGCATTCAGACGCCGGCAGCGGTGTTGGCGTGAACGAAGATCGCCATGAGCCAATCGCATCAAAGGCCACAGTAGCCGCTTAAACCGTCCAGTCTTCGACTTTCAATCCCCGAATGCGCCGAAAAGCCTTGTCGTGCGTGACCAGAACGGCGCCGACCGAAAGCGCGTGGGCGCCGATCATGGTGTCGAGATTCGCCATCGGTTGGCCCAGAGCTTCCAGCCTGGCGCGCACCGCGCCGTAGTGCCGCGCTGCGTTAGAGTTCCACTCCAACACCGTGACCCGGTGCAGAAACTCTTCGACCAGAATCCGTAGCCGGGTAGCCTGCGGCTTTTTCTCCAGGCCATAGATCAGCTCTCCCTCGGTGATCGCGGAGAGGACGATCTGTTCTACGGGGACGGCGGCAGCAGCACGGTCGACAGCAGCAACTGTGCCCTTGATGAGATAACTGGCAGTGTTTGTATCGAGCAGAAACATCAGAACAGGTCCCGCTTCTGCGGAGGTTCATCTCCGCGGTCCGCCATAAAGTCGTCTGGGATTTCCGTTTGGTCCCGGAGCTTGAAGAAGTCGTCCCACGAGTTGGGCCGGGCCGACAGAATGACGTCGCCGGTAGTCGGGTCTTTGCGGATCGACACCGCGTCGCCTTCGAATCGGAACTCGACTGGCAGCCGCACCGCCTGACTTCGACCATTGAAAAACAGCTTTGCAATCCTCATCTTGAGCCTCCAGACGCAGCCGGTATATATCATGAGTATATCACAATAAAGGCGGCTGCGGATTCAGTGAGAGAGCCGGCGAGCCGGGCGTGGCGCGCATCTCTCACCACGCACTGGCCGCGCCCCGAATCGCCAGGAATCCGGTAGCATCGAACGTGGCCCGCGCACATCCCATAAGCAGGCCTCTGAATCGATGACTCCCAAACGCAAGATCGGCATCACCTGCTACCCCACGTACGGCGGCAGCGGCGTGGTCGCCACCGAGCTCGGCATTGAACTGGCCGCGCGCGGCCACGAAGTCCACTTCATCACCTCGTCGCCGCCGTTCCGCCTGAACGGCCGCGAGGCCAACATCCACTTCCACGAGGTGGACCCCTACACCTACCCGCTGTTCGAGCACCCGCCCTACGACCTGGCCCTGGCCACGCGCATGGCCGAGGTCGCCGAGTTCTACTCGCTCGACCTGCTGCACGTGCACTACGCCATTCCCCACTCGCTCTCTGCCCTGCTGGCCCGCCAGATGCTGGAAACCCAGCAGCAGGCCGCGCGTCGGCGCTACCTGCCGTTCATCACCACGCTGCACGGCACCGACATCACGCTGGTCGGCCTGGACCGCTCCTACCTGCCGATTACGCAGTTTGGCATCGAGCAGTCCGACGGCGTCACCGCCATTTCCTCGTACCTGCGCGACCGCACCCGCGAGGCGTTCGGCATCCAGGGCGAGATCGAGGTCATCCGCAACTTCGTCAACTGCGACGACTACGTCCGCGTCCCCACCAAGCTGGTCGCCATGCGCCCGCGCTTCGCCGCCGAGGAGGAAAAGCTGCTGGTGCACCTCTCCAACTTCCGCCCGGTCAAGCGCATTCTGGATGTCGTCGAGATCTTCGCCCGCGTCGCCAACGCGCTCCCGGCGCGCCTGATGATGATCGGCGACGGCCCCGACCGCTCCGCCGCCGAGCACCTCGCGCTTCGCCTCGGCGTCGCCGATCGCATTCATTTCCTGGGCAAGCAGGACAACGTCAACGAACTGCTTCCGCTGGCCGACCTGATGCTGATGCCATCGGAGATGGAGTCCTTCGGCCTGGCCGCGCTGGAGGCCATGGCCTGCTCCGTGCCCACCATCGCCACCCGCGTAGGCGGCGTGCCCGAGCTGATTGATGACGACGTAAATGGCCTGCTCTTCCCCGTCGGCGATATCGAAGCCATGGCCGGCGCCACCATCGCTTTGCTGCGCGACGACGCCCGCCTCCACACCATGGCCGCAACCGCCCGCAAAACCGCCAGCGACCGCTTCTGCTCCAGCCGCATCATTCCGCTCTACGAGGCCTACTACGAACGCGTCCTCGCCCGCAGCATGGAGCACCAGCCGCAAACCTAGATCGGGACTTAGACCGTTTTCACCATTGGCGTAGCCGCTTTGTCCTTGCTTCCAGATAGCCGCTTTGTCTTCGCTTCTAGGTAGCCGCTTTGTCTTTGCTTCCAGGTAGCCGCTTTGTCTTTGCTTCTAGGTAGCCGCTTTGTCTTCGCTTCTAGGTAGCCGCTTTGTCTTTGCTTCTAGGTAGGCCAAGGCTTCAGCCTTGGCATTCAACGCCAGCAAAGAAGCGGGCTTTAGTGGATGATGAAAAAGTCCGCCTTGCTTAAGGGCACGGATTTATCCGTGCCGTAAAAGCCGCAGAATCATAGCGGCTTCAGCCGCTGAGGTCACTGTTCTCAGCACCCTCTTTAGCCCCTGGCGAGTTTCCTCTACCTGGCGACACGATTTCTCAAAATGACCTAGAAGATCTTGAAGTTGATCTCCACATTCAACCCCACCGGTACCGGCTTGCCACCCTCCATCGCCGGCTTGAACTTGTATTTCTTCACCGCCGCCACCGCTTTCTCATCCAGCCCCATGCCCACGCCGCGCAGCACATGCACGTTCTGCGGCCTGCCCTTCGCGTCGACGATCAGATTCACCAGCACGACGCCCTGGAACTTCGCCTTCTTCGCCTCGGCGGAAAACTCCGGATCGACCTTGTAGATCACCTCCGACTGGGTCACGCCGCCGCCAATCTTCCGCACCGGGACGCCGTTGTACTGCAGAGCGGCACCGGGCGCCGGGACCGCGGAATCGCCCGCGGGTGCCGCGTTCGGCTTGGCTGCGGTCCCCTTCGGCCCTTCCTTGACATTGAATTGAATCGCGATTGCTCCCGGCGGAATCGACTGGGTCGACACGGTCACGATCGCGTTGGGATGTCCGTGCTCCGCAAGCAACTGCTTCAGCACTGCCGCCGCCCGGGCAACCCGCGCAACGTCGTATGGCGTCTCCAGGCTGAGTCCGACCCCGTCCCGGCTAAAACGGTTCGCTACGTCCTGGATCGTGACGGAGTTCAGGCCCTTGTAATCAATGGAGCGGATGTTCGGCCCGGCAGGCGAAGCCGGCGGGGAAGCCCCGGCAGCATCCTTTGCCGGCGAGTCGAAGATCTTGAAGTCGACCTCGCAATTCACCTCCACCGGAACGGGCTTGCCATCCTCGAAGGCGGGCTTGAACCGGTATTGCCGGATTGCCTCGACCGCCTTCTCGTCCAGTCCCATGCCCACGCCGCGCAGCACATGCACGTTCTGCGGGACTCCGTTTGTGTCCACGATCAGGTTCACCAGCACGGAGCCCTGGAACTTCGCCTTCTTCGCCTCGGCAGTGAACTCGGGATCGACCTTGTAGATCACCTCCGGCTGCGACACGTTGCCGCCAATCTTCCTAAGCGACGAGACCAGGTCCTTGGACTCCTGTTCCGTCTTCGCGAAATCCTTGTCCGGCGCAGCCCCCGCCTGGACCGGCGGTTCGGCATCGCTGCCGAACGTGTAGTTGATGTTGACCGTCGTGTCCACTTCGGTGGGCTCGCCGTTCAGCAGAAACGGCTTGTACTTCCACTGCCGCACCGCATCGATCGCGCTGACTACCAGCGCAGGCGGCCCGCTGATGAGTTGCAAATCCTTGACCGTTCCGTCCTTCGCGATGCGGGCGCGGAGCACTACGACTCCCTGGATGTGCTGCGCCTTGGCTTCGTCAGGATAGACGGGCTGGGGCTGCGAGATGGCAAGGCCCGCCATCACGCCGGAGGAAACCCGTTGCGGGCCGGTCGGCTTGGGCGGCTCAGGATTCCAAGGTGGCGCCCACTGCGGTGGCTGCGCTGCGGCGATCGGCTTTCCGGTAACGGTGAGGGTTTGAGCCGCGCCGCCAACGGTCAGCTTCAGATTCAGGCCAACCGTCTGCCCCGGCTTGACGTTGACGTTCTCCTGCAGCAGCCGCTGGAATCCTTTGGCCTCAACCTCGACGTTGTACGGGCCGGGCAGCAGCGGCGAGAGCGAATAGCTGCCGGAGTTGTCGGTCACTTTGGTCAGCGCTATACCGGTGTCGGTGTTGACCGCCTTCACAGTGGCGCGGGGTACCAGAGCTCCCGTGGGATCGTAGATCTTGCCGGAGATGGCACCGGCTTCGTGCGATGCTCCCAACGATGGGGTTTCGGCTCCGGCGCCCGCGCTGAGTTTCAGATTCATGCCGGTCATCTGCCCTGCTGCGACGTGGACGTTCTCCTGCAATAGATTCTGGAAGCCCTTCGCCTCAACCTCGACGTTGTAAGGGCCCGGCGGCAGTGCCAGGAAACCATAGGCCTTCGAACTGTCGGTGTAGAGGCTCACCTTGGCGCCCGTGTCAGTATTTGTCGCCGTCACTTTGGCGCCGGGTACGGGTGCTCCGTGTGAATCGACGATAGTGCCGGAGATGCCCGTCGGAACAGCGGGCGGGCCGTCCTGAACTCCGGGCATTAGCCACTGATACTGAGACGGAGTTGCACTCTGCGGCGCGCCGGCCCCACCCGGCGCGAGCAGCTTCTGCGCCAGCGATATTCGGGCGTCATTCGCGTCGAGTTGCGCGGACTCCTGCTTCGCAAGGCCTATGCCCGGTAAAGCTGCGCGAGCTTCTTTCTCCGCTGGGTCAATGGTGTAGTGGTAATCGCCGCATTGGCAGGTGTCGACAAATGTGAGATCGACGTTATCGCCGATGCCTGCGATGTACTTGTAGTGCCACACCTCGTACGGATACGCCGATACGCTGCCGCCGCTGGTGGGATGGGAGTCGATCGACTCCGGCTTGCCGTACACAATGTAGATATGTCCGCGGTCCGTCCTCCAACCCGCCAGTCGGGTGCCATCCCCGAAATGGATGTTCGAGTAGGCGATGCGCGCGTAGTGTTCGTCCCTGTAGGTGTTTGCGGGAGCGCCGGGCGGATTGCGCCGCGCCCAGAATTGGTTGATGAACGCGTCGCGCTCTGTGTCGTTCGCCAACTGCTTGAACGCCCGCGCCTCGGGGTCGGTGATGATCCAGCGCACGTCCTGCTCCAGCCACATTTTGTATAGAGTTGGTAAAGTCGACGCTGGATTCGGGACCGCAGTCGCACCTTCCTGGGACACGCTGACGCTTCCGGCCGGAAGCGTAGGGCCGGTAGTCTCGCGGGCCGCCTGCGCCTGTGCGTGCGAGGCGGCTACGAAATACGATCCCGCGAGCGCAACGATCATCAACAAAGCCACGAGCGCCGCTACGGGCGAGCCTTCCACATCCGGCTTACCTCGGAGCAGCCGCTTGATCCGCATCTTCAATACCCCGCCGTTCGCGCCCAGTACAAACTCGGGAAACGCCGCGCGGTTCTCTTCCAGGTACGACAGCGCCCGCGCGTAGGCCAGTACGTTGCCGCCGGCGCCGACCGCCAGTTGGTCGCAGCAGCACTCGCGCTCGCGGCGGACTTGCTTCGAAACCCACCACACCGCGGGATGGTAGAACAGGATCGTCTCGATCACCGACTGGACTACGCTGACCAGGTAGTCGTGGCGGCGGACGTGGGCGAGTTCGTGGCACAGGACCGCCTCGATCTGGTCGGGCGAAAGGCCGGTGAGACAGCTCACCGGCAGCAAGACGACGGGGCGCAGCCAGCCAATCACCGTCGGCACCTGCACCTGCGCGGAGTGCAGCAACCTGACCGCGCGCTCCACCCCGAGGCGAATTCGCAAGTCTTCAAACAACTGCAGTAAGGCAGGTGACGGGAACTCGGTCCCGGCGCTCTTCAAGCGGCGCGCAACCAGGAGGCCGAAGTTCAGTCGTCCCACAAACACAAGCACGCCGGCGAACCAAGCCAGCAGCACCCACGGGAGCGACTGATCCAGCGCCATGCCGATCCGCGCGGGCCACGGAGGCACCGGCTCATCCGCTCCGACCTGCAGCACGATACCTGCATCCAGCACTACGCCTGAGCCCAGCATTGCGCTCCGAGCCTTGTACTCATCGGAAGCGATGTGCACGAACGTGGCCGCCGGCAGCACAACCATAAGCCCCAGCGCCAGGCACGCCGCCCCGTAGCGCGCCTGCGACGATTGCCCGCCCAGCAATCCCAGCACGCATCCCAGCACCAGCGCCACCGCCGTCCCCTGCCATACGAAGTGCAGCAGCGTCCAGCCCAGCGCGTGGACCAGAGGATGCCCGGAAAGCTGAATCAAGCCCTGCATCAGAGTTGTCATCGCGCCCCCTTCTCGAACTCGTCCAGCATTTGCCGAATCTCCTTCAACTCCGCCGGCGATACCTTCTGCGCGGAGAGTGCGCCCAGGACGAGGTTCTTTGCCGAGCCGTCGAACGCGCGCTGGACCAGATTGCGCGCGAGCCGCTGCTGCGTCTGTCCCTTGGCGATGCGTGGGGCGTAGACGTGCGAGCGGTATTGTTCGCTGCGATCGAGCAAGCCTTTCTCCGCCATCACCTGCATCTGCTTCAGCACGGTGGTGTAGCCGGTCGACTTGCTGCTGGCCTCGTGGACGTCGCGAACAGTGCTGGGACCGCGCGCCCACAGGATGTTCAGGATCTCCAGCTCAGCCTCGGTGGGAAGCTGCAGCGCATCGGTTGTCTTGCCTTGTCGTCTCATGTCGATCACCATAGTACGATATCTGTCGTATGTCAACGACGATTCTCGTATTTCTCACTTTTATTTGGGCGCAGGCGGTGGCGGCCAGAGTTTGAGGACGTGGCCGGCAATCTCATCTACCAGGTAATCCGGTTTGAGCGCGTTTTGAGGCGCGACCTGGATGGCGCGGACGATGCCCCGGTGGTCGGTAACGACGATGAGGGCCGGGAGTTCCCCGAATCTCTTGACACGCTAGTACGATGCTAGTCGTATGTCAACCGCTGCCGATGTACCTGAGTTCCCTGCCGTCCCTGGCGCCAACGATTCAGCTACGCGTGATTGCTTTGGCTACGTCGGCCCAGGTGGCCTGGAGCGCTTCGCCGAACTGCGCCCATGGAGCTGCGCCGGCTTCGAGGATGGGCATCACCAGCGTCACCTTGGTGCCGCGCCCGGGCCGGCTGACAATGTCCACTTCGGCCTGGTTTCCGTACAGCACTTCCATGCGCTCGCGCACGTTGCGCATGCCAATTCCATTGCCGTTCGCAGCGCCGACCCAGAGCGTCTCGCCCTCCATCGCTGAGAGCTCGCTCGCGGGTTCCGTCTCCATGCCGATGCCGTCGTCCTCTACCTCGAGCATCAGGCGCCCGTCAGAGAGGATGCGGCTGCGCAGCGTCACAGTTCCTCCGCCAATGCGCGGCTCCAGCCCATGTTTGATCGAGTTCTCGATCAGCGGCTGCAGCAGCATGCTGGGCACCACCACCGGCAGCGTTTCCTCGGCAATCTCCTTCACCACGCGAAGCTTCTCGCCAAAGCGGACGACCTCAATGTCCAGGTAGTCGTCAGTGAATGCCAGCTCGTCGGCAAACGGCACGAACGCCTCGCGGTGTTTCAGCAGCACGCGCAGGATATTGGCGAGCTTGACGATCATCTCGCGCGCCAGCTCCGGCCGCGAGCGCACCAGCGACGCAATGGAGTTCAGCGTGTTGAAGAGAAAGTGGGGATTGATCTGCCGCTGCAAAGCGTCCAGCCGCGCCTCCATCAGCAGGCGGCCCTGCTCCTCCAGTTTGCGTTCGATGCGGATGGCGTTCCATATCTTCAGCGGAATGCCTACCACAACCGCCGCCCACGCGCAGATTGCCAGCTCTACCAGCCAGTACGGCGAGTGCAGTTCGAAGAACCGTGCCGGGTATGCGCGCGCCAGCATGCTGGTTGCGAATTGCATGAGGGTGATCAGCACTAGCAGCAGAATCTGGCGGTCGAGTTGCGGCTTGCGCAGGTTGCGCGTTACCCACTGGTAGAGGCTGAGGTCGATCATCGGGGAAAACGACCACACATCTTCGGGGTTGGTGAAGCGCCCGTACAGGCCCGCAATGGCGGCTACGGCGAGGTTCACCGGCAGCGTCCAGTACTCGCCGTGCGACATGGCGGGGAGCGACAGCGCCGCTCCGCCCAGCATCGCCGTCCAGGGCCCGAGCAACAGCCCAAGCAGGATGGTGGTCTCAAACGAGATGTCCGCTGCATAGAAGTTCGGCACGCGCACACGCACCCAGACGCCCAGGGTGAGCGGCACGCAGATACATGCCAGCAGCCCCAACGTTTGCTTCCAGCTACGGTGCCGCAGCAGCAACAGATTCTTGAAGGTGTTCGAGCGCGCCAGCGAACTCGACACCGCGGCCGCCACTCCCAGCTTGATCAGCAGCGTGATCAGGATCAGGCTGTCGGTCATCTGGGCCGCGCCGCCGTGCGTGATTGCATGCGCCATGCCTTTACTCTAACGCCGTTGCGGACGCGCCTGCATCGAAGCGAGGCCGCGAACATCAAATCAGATGTAGTACGAACCGTATAATCAGACCATGGCCTTCGAATCCGTTCGCAAGCTCGCCGATGCCGACTTTCCCACGCGCTGGGGACAGTTCCGCATTCTCGGCTTCGAAGGCGTGGTCGCCGATCACGAGCCCTGCAATGAGCAGATTCCCGCGGCAGCTAATCGGGTGGAGTCGGCGATCGCCCTCGTGATGGGCGACATCGTCCCCGCCAAGCCCGGAGCGGAGCCGCCCATCGTCCGCATCCACTCGCAGTGCCTGACCGGCGACGTCTTCCATTCGCTGCGCTGCGACTGCCGGCAGCAGCTTGAGCTTGCGCTGGCCACCATCGCCGAAGCTGGCGCCGGAATTTTGCTTTACGAGAAGCAGGAAGGCCGCGGCATCGGGCTGATGGCCAAGCTGCAGGCGTATGAATTGCAGGACCAGGGCATGGATACGATCGAGGCGAATCTGGAGTTGGGCTACCAGGCGGACTGCCGTGAGTACGAACTGCCGGCTGCGATTTTCAAGCTGCTCGGGGTCGAGCGCGTCCGCCTGATCACCAACAACCCCGAGAAGGTCGCTGCGCTGGAAGCTGTCGGCATAAGCGTGGTGGAGCGCATCTCAGCGGAGGTCGCGCCGGAGCCGACCTTCGAAAAATATCTCAAAACCAAGCAGGACAAGATGGGGCATTTGGTGAGCTAGCGGATACGCTGCTCGCGCCAAACCCGGTAGACGCCCCACGCTGCGGCCGAGCAGTTATCGACGATAGTGCCGTCGAGCAGCATCATTTCGAACTCGGTGACGGTAACGCGGTGGACTTCGAGGTCGGTCTCTTCGGCGTCGCGTTCATGCTCGCCCTGGGTCAGGCCTTCGGCAAGATAGATGTGCTGCACCTGGTTGAGAACGCCATAGGCAATCTGCAGGGATGCGAGATGCGTCATGCGATCGGCGCGCAGGCCGGTCTCTTCGCGAAGTTCGCCGCGCGCCACCGTATCGGGATCGGCGTCGGAACCCTCCCAGGTTCCCTGCGGGAATTCCATCAGGCGCTTGCCTACGGTGTAGCGGAACTGCGAGACCAGATAGAGGAATTCGCCCTCCGCGGTCGACTCCAGCGGGATGACGAGGCAGGAGGGTTCCTTGTCGACCACGCCATAGATGCCGCGTTCGCCGTTCGCGCGTTCGATGGCGTCCTCGCGGATGGTCATCCATCGGTTGCGATAGACCTCGCGGCGGCTGATGGTCTTGATCGGTGCGCTCAGGCTTTCTTCTCCGTTCCCCAGTAGACGGCGTACTTCTCGTCGGTGATGCGATACATCGGCTTCACCTCCCCGGCCGCTGCCTTAAAGGTGAGGTCCTTCGCGGAGACCACTTCGACCCATTCGGCGGCGTCACCGGCGGGTGCGGCAGGGGGTTCGGCGGGTGGGCCGAGGTCCGAGCTCTTTGGCGCGGGGTCGTATCCGCCGAGTCTCAGTGCGCTGTCCGTGGGGCCAGGGCCAAGGTCTGCGGCAAGAACCAGCGGCCCGTAGAGCGCGGCGCGCAGGGTTGGATCGCCGGGAAGCGGCTCAGTGTGAAGCTGCATGGGCAAAGAGATCTCGATCTTGTCGCCGTCGTGCCACTCGCGGGTGAGAGAGAGGTAGCTTCCCGGCTGCGCAAACGCTTCGAGCTCGCGACCGTTGATCTTGACCGACCCTCCCGCCGCGACCCATCCGGGGATGCGCACGTGGATGGTGCGCTTCTGAGGGGCGGCGGTTTTGATGCGGAGCGTCGTTCCCTGCTCTGCCGGAAACGATGTCTCCTGGCGCAGCCCAAACCTTTGCTCCTTCCAATCGAGTTCGGAGGCGATGAACTGGTTGACCCAAACGCTGTCCTGGTCATGGAAGTAAATCGTGTCGTTGAACTTGGCGAACTCTTCCACGCCCGTGCCGGTGCAGCACCAGAATGAGTTCTCCGCGGAGTGGTAGTAGCGCCAGTAGCCGGCGGCCAGCGGGAAGTAGTACTGCTTCAGTCCCTGCGGATTCTGCGTTCCCATGCGGCAGTTCCAGAGCGCGCGCTCGTAGGCATCCATCCAGCGCGCGTCGCCGGTCCAGGCGAAGACGTGGCGCTGGAGCTTCATCAGGTTGTAGGCGACACAGCACTCGGCGTCGTTATATGTCAGGCTTCCCTTCAGGTTGCCGGGATCGCTGCGCCAGGACTCGCCCACGCTGGTGTTGCCGATCGCGTAGCTGCGCTCGTCCAGCACCTCGCCGAGGAAATACTGCGCGATGTCGCGGTAGCGCGGGTCGCCGGTTAGCTCGTACATGCGCGCCGCGCCGATCACCTTGGGCACGTGCGTGTTGACGTGGAGGCCGCGCAACTCGTCGCGGTGGCCTGCGAGCGGATCGAGGAACATCGGCTGCTCGAAGAGATGAGCAGTGCTGAGGTACTGCTGCTTGCCGGTGAGGCCGTACAGGTTCGCCAGCACCTCGTTCATGCCGCCGTACTCGGTGCGCAGCATGAACTGGCGGCGGTCGTCACTGATGGCCTGAAAGTACGCGCGCACCCAGTCCGCCATGCCTTCCGCGACAGCCAGTGCCTGTTCGTTGCCGGTGTGCACGACCATATCCAGCATGCCGGCCATGATCTTGTGGTAGGTGTAGAAGGGCGCCCAGACATCGTGGCCCGACCACTGGCGGGCTTCGGCGGCGAGGGCCTCAAAGTGGCCCGCGGCGAAGGCGCCCAGATAGCCGTTGCCGTTCGCTTTCTGGCAGCGGGCAAGCTCGGCGACCATGGTGTCGCCGCGGGTTCGCAGGGTGTCGTTACCCGCGCCCGCATAGGCCAGGGCAACCGCGGAGAGATAGTGTCCGCCGTTGAAGTGGCCGCGGAGATTGCAGTCGGGATTCTCCCAGCCGCCGTATGGAGTGGCGGAAGAGGTGAGGCCGGAGGTCACGCGAAAGCTGTGCAGCAGGCGGTCGGTGGCAAGCGAGTCGAGATAGGCCTGGTTGAACTCGGACTGCTGCTTGAAGAGGCTGTCGAGCAAGCGCACCTGGGTCAGGGGAAAGGGCACGAGCTGGTTGGGCTTGCCGGCGACAAAGTCGTCAGGCTTGGGCGCGGAAGAATCGAACATGCCGAGCGCGCTACGGCTGAAGGTGAGGCTTCCTGCTATAGCTGTCATGCCGGCAAGAACACTGCGGCGACTGGTGACGAATGGTTCGGTCATGGAAATCTCTCCGCCGCGCAGGTCCCGAGTCAATTGCGGACTTGGCAGCGTCCGAAGTCTACCAAGTTGGCCTAACGGGCAACAAACTTCCGCGCAAACGCGTAATGGGTCAGTTTGAAAAAATCTGACCTCAGGGGCTAAACCCCCATCGATTTAGCGGCGATTTGCGGCACGGCTGAAGCCGTGCCCTTAACGAAACGAATCAAACTGAGCAACCACGCGAATCCATTTCGCAAGAAGCGGAAGCAGAGGCGGGCGATGTGCGTCAGCAATCCGCACGGGCGCAACGAAAAGAGCCCCGCGATGGGGCTCTTCCGTTTTCGCAGCGGGTTGCTGCAAGTTTAGTGGGTGCGGATGAAGAGCAGCACGAACGTGAACAGGGTGAGCGACTCGATGAATGCGAGGCCGAGGATGAGGAAGAGCTGAATGCCGGGCCGGGCTCCGGGGTTGCGGGCGAGAGCTTCCGACGCGGATGCGGCTGCGCGTCCCTGGCCGAGGCCGCAGAGGCCTGCGGCAATGCCCATGCCGATGCCGACCGCGAGCGGGCTGAGGTCGACGGCGGTGGATCCGGCGGTCTGGGCAAACGCAGGCACGGCGAGAAACATCGCGGCCAGCGACAGGAAGACGAACTTCGAGATTTGAAACATGCGAGCCATGGTGGTGCTCCTTGCCCCCGTCAGAATGTTCGCCGCCAGTGGGTGGTTGATGCTCACCGTGCTGGCACCCTCACGCTAAGCGGCGAGTGCTGCGGCCGGCCGAGAGGGGGCGCCCCGCGGCCGGCGAACTTGGATTAATGCTCGTGCGATACAGCGAGCGAGAGATACACAACCGTCAGGATCATGAAGACGTAGGCCTGAATGAGGGCAACTCCGAAGTGGAGCCCGAGAAAAACGAGCGGCACGCCAACTGGGATCAGGGAGAAGAACGCCAGCGTGACCATGTCGCCGGCGAACATGTTGGCGTAAAGACGCACGCTGAGCGACATCACCCGGGCGAGGTGGGAGATGACCTCGATGGGAAGCATCAACCAGTAGAGCCACCAGACTGGGCCCAGGAATTGCTTGAAGTAACCGATGCCGTTGGCGCGGATGCCCTGGAAATGGTAGTAGACGAAGGTGACGATAGCGCAACCCAGCGGCACCACGTAGCTTGCGGTGGGCGACTCGAATCCGGGAACCAGGCCGAGCAGATTGCAGGCCAGGATGAAGAGAATCAGCGCGGTGAGGTAGCTGGTAAAGCGCGCGTAATCGTGGCCGATGATGGGCTCGCTCTGCTCGGTGACGAACTCGTTGGTCAACTCGGCAAAATGCTGGACGGTGGAGGGCTTCTCAACATTCAGCGAGACCCGCACGGCGATGAAATACAGCAGGAGGGCGGCGAAGATCAGCAACTCCATGGCGAAGGCGTTGGTGATTGGCGCCTGGGGATGGGCCGGCTGGATATGAACGGCGCGCAGCAAGGCATCCACCGGCGCGGCAAAGTGGTGGTTCAGGAATCGGGTAAAGAAGAGTTGCGTTGGCATAAATCTCGAAGTTCCAAAGGTGGCTAGACGGTCCAGCTCCTGACCAGGCGAAGGCCTTCAATCGAAAGCGCGGCCACCCCAAGGGCAAGGCCGGCAATCAAAGCGAAAACCGATCCGTGTAGAAACTTAAGGCTACCATAAAGCAGCCCGACGGCGAGCGCCAAACGGAGCAGGAAAGTGGTGAGAACCGGGCCCAGCGGACGTGCCTGCGCGCCCGCATCCATACGCGCCGAGAGCGCGGCCATCAGGCGCCGCCACTCGAACAGGCCAGAGCCGGAGATGAGCCCGCCGACCGCAAGCAGGGCCGCCGACTGCCAGCCCAACTTCCACCACAGCAGCGGCGCGCCCACCAGGGTCGCGATCGCCACCAGGCGCAGGGCGCGACCGATGGTGCGGCGGAAGTCCTCGTCGGAGAAGGTTGCGAGGCTGGGGGTCTCGCTGCCTGCGTTGCTCGGGTTCGGCTGATTTTCCGTACCTTCATTCATTGATCGTTCTTCGTGTATCGCGAGATGGTGGTGAAGATCTGGATAAATCCGCCGGCAGCGCCGAGAAGCATCAGGGCGACGGCAATCCAGTGCTGGTGAAAGTGGCGATCGAGCAGATACCCGATGCCGAGACCGACAAAGGTGCCCGCGGGAACGGCGAGCGCAAGCTGGATCATGGACTCGGCCTGAGCCAGGCCGCGGAGGCTGCTGGATTTCTTGGGCGGAGGGTTGGGTTCGTCGGCCATCGCGACCATTACACCACGTCTGGTCGATATACTGGATCGTCGACGTCATCCACAGGAAGCGGAGCACACGTGTACGAATCGCAATTTGAAGAGAGGCTTTACAACGAGCGGCGGGAGAAGCTGCGGCAGATCGGCGAGTTGGGCCAGAAGGCCGGGCTGAGCTACGCCGCGGCGACCTATCCGAACAGCTACGCCGTTACGCACGGCATTCCGGAACTGCGCGCGGCGTATGACCCGATGACCGCCGAACAGTTCGAGGCGGACCTGGCCGCTGGGAAGAAGATCGAGGTTTCCATCGCCGGACGGATTATGGCCATTCGCGTTCAGGGCAAGGCTGGGTTCGCGCAGTTGCAACAGGCGGGCCAGCGGATGCAGATCTATGTGCGCAAGGACGATGTGGGCGAAGATGCGTTCGCGCTGTACAAGCTGCTCGACCTGGGCGACCACATCGGCGTGCGCGGGTTTCTATTCCGCACGCGAACGGGGGAGCTGACCGTGCATGTGCAGGCGCTGACATTTCTGGCGAAGGCGATGCTGGCGCTGCCGGATAAGTTCCATGGGTTGGAAGATATGGAGCTGCGGTATCGGCAGCGGTACGTCGACCTGTTTGTGAATCCGGATGTGCGCGAGGTGTTTGTGAAGCGGGCGGCGGTGCTGCGGGCGATGCGGACGTTCTTCGACACGCGCGGGTATCTCGAAGTCGAGACGCCGATGCTCCAGACCATCGCCGGTGGAGCGGCCGCGCGCCCCTTCAAGACGCACCACAATGCGCTCGACATTCCGCTTTCGCTGCGGATTGCGCCGGAGCTTTATCTGAAGCGGCTGGTGGTGGGCGGGATGGACCGCGTGTACGAGATCAACCGGAACTTTCGGAATGAGGGGATTTCGACGCAGCACAATCCTGAGTTCACGATGCTGGAGTTCTATCAGGCGTATGCGAATTACCACGATTTGATGGATCTGACGGTGGAGTTGGTGAAGTATGTGGCGATGGAGGTGAATGGCTCGCTGTTTGTCGACTGGGGGGTAAGCGTCATTCGCGACTTCCATAATCCGGCGATCATAAAGCGAGGTCCCATAGAAAGGATCGACCTTAGCAAGTGGCGCCGACTGTCAATGAGGGAGGCAATTATTGAATTTTGGCCTGAGGAACTCGGCAACCCACCAACGATTGACGAGATCACAGAGGGCCTTCCTCAAGTCTTGCTTCGAGCTATTCGGATACTCAATCCGGGGTACCCGAGCGTCTCCGAAATCTTTCCAGTTGCGCCGATTGATCGGATAAGCATTGCTGCTCAACGCCACATTCACGGCTTCGAATTCTTGTATCGAGAAATTGCTCAACAAATGCCTCTCGGAAAGGCCATTGCGACGATCTTTGAGGCCGTTGCGGAGGAGCACCTGATTCAGCCGACGATTATTTACGACTTTCCGCTGGCGGTGTCGCCGCTGTCGAAGGTGAAGCCGGATGAGCCGGATTGGGTGGAGCGGTTTGAGTTTTATATTGGCGGGTTTGAGGTGGGGAATGCGTTTTCGGAGTTGAACGATCCGGACGATCAGCGGGGGCGGTTTGAGGCGCAGTTGAAGGAGCGCGAACGGGGCGACGATGAGGCGCATGCGATGGACGAGGACTACGTGCGCGCGCTGGGGTATGGGCTACCGCCGACGGCGGGCGAAGGCGTCGGCATCGACCGGCTGACGATGATCCTGACCGGGGCGAAGTCGATTCGCGACGTGATTCTGTTCCCGCTGCTGCGGCCGCAGGGAAAGAGTGCGGCGGAGTAGAGGTCCGTTTTACTGTGGAAATTCGGCTTTTTGTGTAAAGTCCTGCGTTTTCCCCGCAAAGTTTTTCTCTTTACGAGTTGGTACACATCGCAAGAAGTTTCACGTTACGAAATGAGTACTGTTTGTTGGTTACCTGGATCGATCAGGGTTGCGGGTAGAGCCCGCTAAGGCCCGAGGCTAAAGCCTCTTTCTTGATTGGCCTGTGCTCCGCGGGCTGAAGCCCGCTGCTACTCCGAAAGCAACGACGGAGATTCTGACTCTACAAGTCAGAATGACGCTTCCTCCTTTTTCAGCGTTCTCTGAAGCCCGCTGCTACTCCCAAGTGCGGCGAATGGAATTTCATTCAGAACTTACGATCGCGGGTCGATCAGGTCCGATCCGAGGAAGGTTGCGAGGGCGCGGTTGAAGGCGGCGGGCTGCTCCAGGTTGGTGATGTGGCCGGCGTCTTCGAGGACAACGAGAGTGGAGTTGCGGATGAGCTGGTGCATCAGCTCGGCGTCGGCGACGGGCGTGAACTGGTCGTGCGCGCCCACGATGATGAGCGTGGGGAGATTGAGCGTGGGCAACAGGGGCAGATAGTCGCGGCGTTCGGCGCGGGCGCGGAGGGCGGCTGATGCGCCGGCGGCGGGGGCGCGCTGCATCATGCGGACGAGTTCGGCGGCGACCTCGGGGTGGTCGGCGATGGTTTTGGCGCAGAGCATTTTGGGGAGGACTTCGACGGCGTAGGCGGCGAGGCCTTCGCGGTCGAGGCGGGCTGCAAGGTCAAGGCGCGCGGATTTTTTTGCGGGCGTGTCGAGTTGGGCGAAGGTGTCGCAGAGGATGAGTCCGAGCAGGCGGGCGGGCGCGGCGGCGGCAATTTCGAGCGCGACCTGGCCACCCATGGAGAGGCCGGCGACGTAGAACTCATCGAGCGCCAAGGCGTCGGCGAAGGCGATGAGATCGCGGGCGTAGGTGGAGAAGTTGGCGGGCGGGTTGGGCGAGGTGGTGCGGCCGAAGTTGCGCAGGTCGGGCGCGATCAGGCGATATCCGGGAAAGCTGGCGATAAGCTGCGGCGACCAACTGGTGCAGTCGAACGGGTGGCCGTGAATGAGGAACACCGGCGTGCCGACGCCTGATTCCTGGTAGTGGAGGGAGAGATCGGAGAAAGCGATTTGGGGCATGGGGCTCTCCATGGAGGGTTAAATAAGTAACCCCACGATAGCGCTTGCCTGCGGCTCGCGCGATCATGGGGCACCCGGGTTTGCGGTCAGTCTACTGGAAGTTGAGCGACTCGATGCCGAGGAATTCGGCGGACTGGCCGAGTTGTTCCTCGATGCGGAGGAGCTGGTTATATTTGCAGATGCGGTCGGTGCGGCTGGCCGATCCGGTTTTGATCTGGCCGGCGCCGGTGGCGACCGCGAAGTCGGCGATGAAGGCGTCTTCGGTCTCGCCGGAGCGGTGGCTGATGACGGAGGTGTAGCCGTAGCGGCGGGCGAGCTCGATGGCCTCGATGGTCTCCGATACGGTGCCGATCTGATTGAGCTTGATCAGGATGGAGTTGGCGGCCTTCTGCTCGATACCCTGCTGCAGGCGCTCGGTGTTGGTGACGAAGATGTCGTCGCCGACGAGTTGGATGTGGCCAAGCTCTGCGGTGAGGTACTTCCAGCCGTCCCAATCGTCCTCGGCGAGGCCGTCCTCGAGCGAGACGATGGGGTACTGCTTGATCCAGTCGGCGTAGAAGGCGACCATCTCCTCGGAGGTCTTCTCGGACTTGTCAGACTTCTTGAAGATGTACTTCTTCTTGTCCTTGTCGTAGAACTCGCTGGAGGCGGGATCGAGTGCGATGGCGATCTGCTCGCCCGCGGTGTAGCCCGCCTTCTCAATCGCATCCAGAATCAATTCAATAGCTTCCGCGTTGGACTTCAAGCTGGGGGCGAAGCCGCCCTCGTCGCCGACGGCGGTGTTGTAGCCCTTCTTCTTGAGCACGCCCTTGAGGGTGTGAAAGACCTCGACACCCCAGCGCAGCGCATCGGTGAAGCTCTCCGCGCCGACCGGCATGACCATGAACTCCTGGAAGTCGACGTTGGAGTCGGCGTGGCTGCCGCCGTTGAGGATGTTCATCATGGGGGTGGGCAGGATGCAGGCGTTGACGCCGCCGAGATAGCGATAGAGCGGCAGCTTGAGCGCGCTGGCCGAGGCGCGGGCGCAGGCCATGGAGACGGCCAGGATGGCGTTGGCGCCGAGCTTGGACTTGTTCTCGGTGCCGTCGATGGCGATCATGGTGCTGTCGATGAGGCGCTGGTTGGAGGCGTCCATGCCGGTGAGTTCGGGGGCGAGGATGGACTCGACATTCTCGACGGCGTTGAGCACGCCTTTGCCACCATAGTGGGCCTTGTCGCCGTCGCGCAGTTCCACGGCTTCGTGTTCGCCGGTGGATGCGCCGGAGGGAACAGCGGCGCGGCCCATGGCTCCGCCCGAGAGGGTGACGTCGGCTTCGACGGTGGGGTTTCCGCGGGAATCGAGGATTTCGCGGGCGGAAATGGAGACGATTTCAGTCATGTTGCTCCTATGGGAAGATGTGCGATCGGGTGCGGCGGCGTCGCCCTGGGGTGCGACGATGCGGTGCTGCATGCGGTCGTTTAGTTTGGCGCGGCGGTCTACAGGAAGGCCCGTCCCGCCGGCGGTGTGGATGGTTGTAATGAGTTCAACAGCGGATTCTTTCACCAATTGGATTCTAGCAAAGACACGATAAACGGATGTGACGGTCGATACCCGGACGCGCCGGGAGCGAGAAGCGGAATGATTTGCTCATTGGTGTGCAATACTTTGCACTCTCTGTGACCGGACATCATGAGAAAGCGGTTAGAAAGGGTCTTTTGCGATGGCACGGCGATTGCACTATGTACGGGTGCAACTCCTTATTGCGTCGCAGTCTCTGTCAGGGGAGACATAGCGCATCGGGGTTTTCAGTTGCAGTACTCCGGGAAGGTCAGAGGGCAGCCCACAACACGGGCTGCCTTTACCTTTTGCTGCAGAGGTTGTGGGCGGTTGGGGAAGGTCGCGAGACGCGGCCAGGCGGGCTTGTTGGCTGTTTCGATTCCCTGCGGGCGATTTCCGCCCATAGCAGGCGCAGTACTTCTACCCTAAAAACTTAAGAGGCGCAGGTGGAGAACGCCTCTTGTGCGTCCGCCGCGCGAGGTGCGGGCGCCGGGGCTCCGAGACAGATGAGGGGGAGATGCAATGAAGATTAGGAATCGCATTACGAGCGTGAAGCCTGGGACCGGCGCGAGGGCCGCAGGGATGGTCTGCCTGGCGGCTGCGTGGATGTTGGCGGCTACGGCGGGGCTAGCGCAGAATGATGAGCGCACGGGGGTGTCGCACCCAGACTCGGCCCCAATCACTTTGGCGCCGGACACAGCAAATACGGCTGGCAGCCCGGCCAGTGCGCCGGCGAAACCATCGGCGGCTGTTCCGGCAGCGGACTCCTCGCAGATTGTCTATGGGCCGTATGTGCCCTACCGTGCGCCGGGCACGGCGGAGCAAAGTGCGCCGGGAGCAGGCGATCCGGACGGCAGCATCGTGACGGAGGCAACGGCGGGACAGGACGGGCGCCGCTTGTTGACCGCGCCGGCCGCGAAGACCGACAACGACGCCGGCGTCGTCACCTATGTGCCGTCGCGTCCGGGCGAGGTCCCGGAGGGTGCGCTGGTGAAGGTGCGCCTGCGTGAGGACCTGTCCACGCTGACGACGAGGCCGGGGACGAAGTTTACCGCCGACGTGAGCGAGGCGGTGATGCGCGACGGGCGGGTGATTGTGCCCGTGGGCTCGTTGCTGGAAGGGCGGGTGACCTGGGTTCGCGGAGGCAAGCGGATTGGCGGTGCGGCGGCGATTCATCTGGAGCCGCGCACCTTGACCCTGCCCGACGGCATGCAGTATGTGCTGCGCGCACAGGCGATCGACACCGACCACTGGGACACCATGAAGGTCGACGGCGAAGGCACCATCTTGCGGCGCGATCACAGCAAGAAGACGGCAGCGGCGATTGGGCTGTCAGCCGGCGGAGGATTGGCTGCGGGCGCGATGATGGGAGGCGTTCCGGGCGCGCTGATCGGCGCGGGAGTGGGCGCGGGAGTTGGCACCGTGGTTTGGTTGAAGGAAGATCGCCAGGCGGAGCTCAACAAGAACCTGGGAGTGGTCTTCAGCCTGACTGAGCCGATGAGCGTGACGCCGGCGAGTGCGGCGGTCACGCCGTTGAAGATTGGGACGCCGGGCGGAGAGTAGGCAAGGCGTCAACGCTGATTGATGGGTTTTGTGCGGGCCGCTCAGATGGATTGAGCGGCCTTTCTTTTGCGCGGGGTTGGCGACCTTTGGGAAGATTGCTGCGCGGGGAGTGCGAAAGTGACACTCCCCACGATAACCTCGCGCTTCGGCGCTCGGTGATCATGGGGCACCCGGCTAGTCGCGGACCTGGGCGAGGAGACGCTTCCAGTTTTTCTGGTTGCGGCGGTAGGACTTTTTCAGGTCTTCGAGGATGCGCTCGAAGTCGGAGTGGCCGACCAGGTTCTTCCATGCGGGATTCTTGGTGAACCAGGGGTAGTTCTCGTTGCCGAGATAGATGGCGCGGCGCAGCCAGTGGAGTGCCTCGGATTCGTCGCCATCCACTGCGAAGTAGGTGGCGAGACGGTAGGCCATTTCGCCGTCGGCCTCGGCTGCGGCGAGGGTTTCTTCGAGGATGAAGCTGGCGGCCTTGGCGCGGTCGCCGAGCTGGACGTAACACAGGGCTATGGTGGGGAAGACGATGCGCAGGCTGGCCTCGTCGGAGATGACGCTTTCGAGCGTGGCTACGGCGCGGGCGAGATCGCCGAGACGCATCTGCTGGTAGCCGAGCGAGATGCGCAGCAGCGGCTGGCGCGGCTCCAGGGTGAGGCCTTTTTCGATCTCGTCGCCGGCGAGTTCGAGCTGGTTCTGGTATTGATACACGCGCGCGCGGTGGTTGTAGATGATGGCGGCGTTGGCGGGGTTGAGGCGCAGCGAGGTGTTGAACTGCTCGAGGGCTTCGTCGTACAGGCCGTCGATGCGCAGGGTGAGTCCGGCGACCAGGTGGACGTTCCAGTCGTTGGCGGCGGACTGGAGGAGATGCTCGATGCCGTGGCGGGCGGACTCCTTTTCGCCGCGGGACAGCAGCATGTAGACGCGGTAGAGATTGGCCTCGACCGATCCAGGATCGAGTTGCAGGGCCCTGTCGAAGGCGCGGCGGGCTTCGAGCACGTGCATCTGGCCGCCCAGGCCGTGGCGCGCGTATTGGAGATGGGTGATGCCAAGGCCGGACCAGGCGGGCGCGTAGTCCTCATCCTGCTGGACCACATTTTCAAAAAGGGTGCGAGCGCGGTTGAGGTCGTCGAGCGAGCCGGTGCGCGACATGAACGACGAGAGCACGGCGCGCGCCTGCAGGTACTCCTCGGAGAGGGCCAGGTTGAGAGAGACGCGGCTGAGCGAGGGCGAGGTGTCGCGCGTGTTTTCGGCGGAGGCAGTCGCGGGGTTTTCCAGATCGCCGACGCCTTGCAGCGTGGCGAAGACTTCGTTGCATATCTCGGTCTGCACGCTGATCAGATCGAAGGACGCGACGTTGATGGAGCCGCCTGCGCGCACGGATTGCGAGGGAATGTCCAGCAGTTGCCAGTTCAAGTCGAAGCCGGCGTCGGAGCGCATGAAGTTGCCGGCGAGCACGAACCGTACCAGCAGCTTCTTGCCGATGGCGAGCGGATCGAGCTGCTGCGCGGGGATCGACATCAGCGAGCTGGACGGCCGCACGATGAGCGAGGTCATGCGGGCCAGGCGCGCGGCGATGGCATCGGCGAGCGCGTAGCCATAGAGCGGCGCGGGCGCGGTTTCGGGGTCGACCGCAGCGGAAGCGCCGAAGTTGATGAAGGGCAGCACGACGATGGAGTTTTGCTTCGAGGTCGCCGTCGAGCCGGACTCGCGAAAGCGCTCAGCCAGCATGGAGAGCAGGCCGGTGGCGCGCTTCTCCTGCTCGGGGGTTTCGACCTCCAGGCGGCCCTGCGCGGGCACCTGCGAGATGGAGTCGCCGGGCATGCCAACCGAGTCGAGCTGCAGCGCTTTCATCACCGTGCGCAGGCCCTCGCGGACGTCCGCGGCGGAGGCGAAACGGGCCGACGGCTGCTTCTCGAGGCAGCGCAGGATCACCGATTCGAGCTCGACCGGCAAGTCCGGGACGATCTCGCGCAGGTTGGGCGGGTCGGCGAACTGGATGGCGCGAATGGTCTGAAACTCAGGCGCGTCGGGCCGGTGGAAGGGATGGCGTCCGCTGGAGAGCTCGTAGAGGATAAGCCCGAGCGCGAATACGTCGGATTGGACGGACGAGCGGCCGGTAACGAACTGCTCCGGCGCCATGTAGGCGATGGTGCCTCCGCGGGCGGTGTAGGTGGCCTCGGGTTTGGGAGGCATGCGCCGGCCGGGGCTGGCGGGATCGAAATCGGCCTCGTCGAGGTTGAGCTGGCGGGCCAGGCCGAAGTCGAGGATCTTGATCAGGCCGCCGTCGGTGAGCATGACGTTGGCCGGCTTGAGGTCGCGATGAAAGATGCCGAGCAGGTGCGCGGCGGAAAGACCGTCGGCAATCTGGATTCCGGCGGAGAGGACCAATTGCAGGCTGGCCGGACCTTCGGCAATCACCTTGTCCAGCGATTTGCCGGGAATGTACTGCATGACGATGTAGGCTTCGTCCTCTTCCTGTTTGCCGGCGCCGCCGGACTCGGATGGCGCTTCGCCTACGTCGTAGATGGCGCAGACGTTGGGATGGTCGATCGCCGAGGCCAGGCGGGCCTCGCGGAGCTGCGTGGTGCGGATCTGCTCCAGCGACAACGCGCCGCGCTTGAGCAGCTTGAGGACGACAGGCCGCTGCAGCAGCGCGTCTGTGGCCAGATACACGACGCCGCTGCCGCCCGCGCCTATTTTGCGGATGAACACATAGTGCCTAATTGTGCGGCGCTTCATACTTTGATTATCGCAAGGTTGGGCGGGGACGTGCGCGCGGACACGCGAGGCCGAACCGCGCGGGGAATATGATTTGAGCCGTGCATGCTGAATGCCGGTTGGGCGATATTCTTGCCAATGCGATCACGCACGGGGTTGGGGCGGTGCTCGCGCTGGCGGGGGCGGTGTATCTGATCGCAGCGTCGACGCGCGGGGATGCGTGGCTGGTCGTCAGTTGCAGCATCTACGGGACGACGCTGGTGCTGGTGTACGTGTGTTCCACGCTCTACCACTCGCTGGTGCGGACGCGGGCGCGGCATGTGTTTCACGTGCTCGACCACTCGGCGATTTACCTGCTGATCGCGGGGACGTATACGCCGTTTATGCTGGTGTCGATGCGCGGGTGGGTGGGCTGGGCGCTGCTGGGAGTGGTGTGGGGGTTGGCAATCGTTGGCGTGGTGTTCAAGAGCCTGGCGATCGGCCGGTTTCCTGCGGCTTCGGCGACGGTCTATCTGCTGATGGGGTGGTGCGTGGTGATCGCTGTGCGTACCCTGCTGCACGCGGTCTCGTGGCATGGGATGATGTGGATCGCCGCGGGCGGCCTGGCCTATACGCTGGGGATTGTTTTCTTTGCGAACGACCGGTTGCACTTCTTCCATGCGCTGTGGCACGTGTTTGTGCTGGCAGGCAGCGTGGCACACTATTTTGCGGTGCTGCTGTATGTGGTTCCAGCACGGCGGTGAAAGCCCGGGAGAGAGCTATCTGCTGGGCAGACGCGCCGTGAGCAGATTGTGAAGTTCATCTACCTGTGGCTCAGTCAGATGATGTTTCGGAATTGGGACGATTGCGTGGTCGGCCTTGTGAAACAGGATGAAAGACGACTTGTCCTCTATAAACTTGGAATACATGTCCCAGCTTGACCGCGCGACTCCCGCGGTAGTTGTCAGGCGAAGGCCGTTTGAGTCCAGATCGAGCGCTTGATGAAGCTGGAGGTTTTTCATCTTTTTGTAGTCCTGCTTCAATCGACGTCTGCGCAATACGATCAGCCCCATAAAGATGGGAAATACCCCCAGGGTGAGGAGCAGGTCGAGCTCCATGTCGGGGTAGATGTAGGACTGAATCACGTTCCCGGCAAGCCAGACGACGCAGAAAATGTGCGGGAAATAGTAATCCAGCGCCGACCAATTGGAACGTTTACGCAACGCCAGCATGGACGCGCTGACGAAGTCGCTTTCGTTAACCCGATACTCAATATGCATCGATCAGTGCCTCGGCTTGGTTCCCGATTCGCGCTCCCAGGGTCGCGGGGAAACGGGGTCATCCTGCCACTTCTGTCGCTTGCCGACGAAAAACATGATTGCCCCAAAGACCATCATGATGCCGCCCCAGGTGAGGTTGAGGTCGACATCGAGGGAGCGGGCATAGAGGGTGGAGTCGCCGTGAGTGGCGAGGCCGAACACGGCCAGGATGCCGCCAATGATAAGGAAGATGAGGCCGAGAGGTACGCGGATGTCGAGTCCCATTAAAACTCCAGTTCTCAGTTCTGCTTATCTGAAGATAACGTTGAGCACCACCGCAACAGCGAGCACGGCGATGGCAAGGGTTGAAGATTTCTGGTACCACGCAAGATGGGTTTCAATGGGCTTGGGTGTCAACGAATAGACCAGGCCGACTAGTTCCGGTTCGGGCCGCGGTTTGGTGGCGAGAGAGATTACGACGGTGACGACGAAATTGATGACGAACGCGAAGATCGCCGTCCAGAAGTTCTGCGCCATATCGCTGGGATATTGATAGACGACGTGGAGCCAACCACCGTGGATGCCTACGGCATCGCCCAGGGGCAGCGTGAGGCCGTGGTGGAGAACGGCAGCGAGTGTACCGATGGTCAGGCCGGAGAAGGCGGCGTGGCCGGTGGTGCGCTTCCAGAACATGCCCAGCAGGAAGGTGGCGAACAGCGGCGCATTGATGACCGCGAAGACCAGTTGCAGGGCGTCCATGATGTTATTGAAGCTGGTAACAGCATAGGCCGCCCCGATGGAGAGTAGAACGCCTCCAACCGTGGCCATGCGCCCCATCCACAGATAGTGGGCATCAGAGCCCTTCTTGTGGATGTAAGCCTGGTAGATGTCGTAAGTCCAGACGGTGTTGAAGGCGGTGACATTGCCGGCCATTCCGGACATGAAGCTGGCCAGCAGCGCGGTGAGGCCGAGGCCGAGCATTCCGGTGGGGAAGTAGTGCAGCAGCAAGGCAGGGACGGTGAGGTTGTAGTCGTAGACAAGCTGGCCGCTGGAATCGACCACGTTGGCGCCGGTAATGGGATCGGTCTTGACCGGGACAATGCCGTGGGGATGCGCTACGTCGAGCGGGAGAGTAGCGGAGGTCGAGGTACCGGCCGCGGTGGGCGCTCCCATCACGTGAGATCCGACGGAGACGGCGATGAGGCCGGGCAGGATCACGAGGATCGGAAGGAGCATCTTGGGGATCGCGGCAATCAGCGGGACGCGGCGGGCGGCTTCCTCGGAGGGAGCAGCCATCGCGCGCTGGACCACCAAGAAGTTGGTGCACCAGTATCCGAAGCTGAGTACGAATCCCAGTCCCATGGTGAGGCCGATCCACTCGACGCCGAGGGGGTTGGTGCTGGCGTGTTCCATGCCGCGCCAGGAGTGGGTCATGCTGGCGGGCAGCGTCTGCTTGATGCCCTGCCAACCGCCGACATTGCGCAGCCCGATCCAGACCAGCGGAAGAAAGCCGGCGACGATCAGGAAGAACTGCAGGACCTCGTTGTAGATGGCGCTGGTGAGGCCGCCGAGGAAGATGTATCCGAGCACAATGACCGCGGAGACGATGATGGAGACATGGAAGATGTAGGCGTCGGGCAGAATCCCCTTGAACAGGCCCAGGGTCTGGATGAGCAGGGCCATGGCGTACATGGAGATGCCGGAAGAGACGACGGTCATAAATGCGAAGGAGAAGGCATTGACGGCGCGCGTTTTTTCGTCGAAGCGCATGCGCAAATATTCCGGCACCGAGCGCGCCTTGGAGCCGTAATAGAACGGCATCATGAAGATAGCCAGGAAGCACATGGCGGGGATGGCGCCGATCCAGTAGAAGTGACTGGTCACGATGCCGTATTTGGCACCTGAAGCGCCCATGCCCATCACCTCCTGCGCACCCAGGTTGGCGGAGATGAAGGCCAGCCCGCACACCCACGCCGGAATCGCCCGCCCGGCCAGGAAGAAGTCGTTCGAGGTGCGCATGTAGCGCTTGAGGGCGAAACCAATGCCCAGCACGAAGGCGAAATAGACCAGCATGATGAGCCAGTCGATATAGGTAAGGTTCACTTTGAGGTTTCCTTGACGTCGGGTTGCATTTGCAGGTTATTATTTCGATTGAGTTTCACGGGCCACTCTAAATGTTTGCGCCGGGTGAGTCCAGCTTTGAGATTGGCCCCGGGCGGGGGGAATTAAATGTGCAGTCCCAGGTATACGTTGGCTACCCGACTTGCATCCAACCGTTTATGTAGTAGGTTTGTACCGGGATCAGAGTGCTCACCCCGGAATGGTGCGAACTGCATGTGGACGGACTGGTGTGTTCAATGAATATGGAGGGCCAGCAATTGAATTTGGAAATAGCGTCCGCGGTCCTTCTGATCGACGACAACGCCATCCAGGCTGCGACCCGCCAGACCATCCTGAGGCGGGCCGGATACTTCGTCATTGTAGCGCTCAATCCAGTGCGCGCTCTCGAACAGTTCCAGCACAACGAATTCCCGGGCGAGATCAGCATCGTCATTACCGACCACCTGATGCCCGGTATGAACGGTGCGCAGTTCGTGGGCGAGTTGCGAAAGATGCAGCCCCACCTGCCGGTGATGGTCATCAGCGGCATGGAGGAGGCCGAGCAGGAATATGAGGGACTGGATGTGCTGTTCCTGCTGAAGCCGCTCTCGCCCGATCTGCTGCTTTCCCATATGCGGCATTTGCTGGTGCATGAGCAGGCAGGCGCTGCCTGAGAGTGCCCGAAACGCTCTGAGTGAGTAGTCGCGGCGTGGTTCCGGCGGTTCAGTGAGCAAGACGCCTTTCTGCTGAGGGTCGCGGTTAATCCAAAGCATTGCTGAGGCTTGGCCAGTTCGGGAGTCACGCGCACGATCGCGTTGTGATGTCCGTCACAGCCCGCACATACCCTATATCTGAGAGAATGGCAGTGCGATGATTTCTCACCCGATGCCCGAGTTTGGAAGCCTCTGTCTGCTTCTGGCTCTCATGCTTACCGCTTACAACCTGCTGGCCGGTGGACTCGCATTGTCGAGCGGCCTAGGTATCATTCACCGGCCCGAAGCCGTCTGGAACCGCATGGGTGAGACTGCCCGCCGCGCCGGGATCGCCAGCTTTATCGCGCTGTGCTGCGCGGCGTTCGCGCTGGTGTGGGCGGCATTCACCAACGATTTTTCGGTCGAGTACATCCGCGCGCACAGCAACATTGCGCTGAACCCGGCGTACAAGTTTGCCGCGCTGTGGAGCGGCCAGGAAGGTTCACTGCTTCTGTGGGCCTTTCTGCTGAGCGCCTATGGCTTCGTTCTGCGCGTGCGCCACCGGGTTGACGTTCGGCTGAGCGCCTTTGCGTCGGTCATTCTCTCCGGCATCCAGTTCTTCTTTGTGCTTTTGCTGGTGGTCGGCGCGCCGCCATTCTCCATTCAGCCGGGACCGGTCCCGGCCGACGGCGCCGGCCTGAACGTGCTGCTGCGCTATCCCGAGATGGTGATGCATCCGCCGCTGCTCTACCTCGGCTATGTGGGCTTCTCGGTGCCGTTTGCCTTCGCACTGGGCGCTCTGATGATGCGGTACCCGGGCGAGAAGTGGATTCACATCACTCGCCGCTGGACCATGGTGACGTGGATGTTCCTGACCGTGGGAATCTTTATGGGCGCGCACTGGGCCTACAGCGTGCTGGGCTGGGGCGGCTACTGGGGCTGGGACCCGGTAGAGAACGCGTCGCTGATGCCGTGGCTTACGGGCACCGCGTTTCTGCACTCGGTGATGATGCAGGAAAAACGCGGCATGATGAAGAACTGGAACGTGTGGCTGATCTTCTCCACCTTCCTGCTGACCATCCTGGGGACGCTCTTGACTCGCTCCGGCGTGGTCAGTTCCGTGCATGCTTTCGCGCAGTCGGCTATTGGCGCGTGGTTCTACACATTCATCCTCATTGCCTTTGCGGTCTGCCTGTTTACATTCTTCTTCCAGCGCGATCATCTGAAGTCAGAGAACAAGCTGGAGTCGCTGGTGAGCCGCGAGTCGAGTTTCCTGTTCAACAACATGATCCTGCTGGCCGCCTGCTTTACGGTGCTTTGGGGAACGCTGTTCCCGGTGCTCTCGGAGTTTGTAACCGGATCCAAGGTGACCATGGGCGCGCCGTTCTATAACCGCGTCAACATCCCCATCGGCCTGTTTCTGCTGTTCCTCACCGGCATCGGTCCGCTGCTGGCGTGGCGTTCGACCTCGCTGCGGTCGATTCGGCGGAACTTTATTCTGCCTTCGATCGCCATGACGGCGATGGCCATCGCGCTGATGATCGGCGGTGTGCGCCCGTGGAACGACGGCGACGATATGCAATCCAGCTTCTTCTCGCTGATCTGCTTTTCGCTGGCTGCCGGCGTGATCACCGCCATTGTTGAGGAGTTTCTGCGTGGAGCCAGGGTGGTGCATACGCAGACGGGCAAGAATATCCTGGCGTCCGCCGTGCTGCTGGTCCGGCGCAACACACGCCGCTACGGCGGATACATTATTCACTTCGGCATCGTGGTGATGTTCATTGGAATCGCCGGCGGCGCATTCAACCAGGCGCGGGAGATGGAGATGAGCACCGGCAGCAGCCTGGACATCGGACCCTACCACCTGGTCAGCACTGGCATGACCCAGGACTCCAAGCCCGAATACGACACCAGCTACTCCGTGCTGAATGTCTACCGGAACGGCAAGTACGTCACGCAGTTGTCGCCTGAGAAGCGCGTTTACTTCGCGGGAACCGACCACGAGCAGGCCTCGACGATGGTCGCGCTTCACTCGACGCCGCAGTGGGACCTCTACACCGTGTTCGAAGGAACCAATCCGGACAGTGGGCTGCCCATCATCAAGGTTTTCCTTAATCCGCTGATCGCATGGATCTGGATCGGGGTGGTGATTGTGGTGGCAGGCACATTGATCGCGCTGGTGCCAAACCTGGTTCGGGCTCCGGTTCGGCAACGCCTGGAGGACCTGGTTCCAGCCGGTGCTGCCGCGCTGGGCGCGCCGGGCGTGCTGGCGAAGGTGCCCCATGCGTAAGCTTATCGAATCCTGGCGCGGCCCGGTGTTTTGGGCGCGTACGGTGCAGACAGCCCTGCTGTGCGTGATCACCGTGGCGATGCTGGGCGCAGGCCAGTCGCGCTTCGAGCGCCTGGGGCACGAGTTGATGTGCTCCTGCGGCTGCAGCCAGATTCTGCTGGAGTGCAACCACGTTAGCTGCCCTGACTCGCCGGTGATGATCCGCGAGTTGCATGCACAGCTTGCCACCAACAAGAGTGACGCAGAGGTACTGCAGTGGTTTGCGGCGAAGTATGGACCCACGATTCTCGCCGCGCCGATTCGCGGCGGATTCGATGATGTGGCGTGGGTGGTCCCGATTACGGTCTTTGTGCTGGCTACAGCCGGCACGTTTGTTGTGGTATGGCTGTGGAAGCGGAGAGCGCTGTCGATGGCCGGGAGAATGCCGGCGTGCGGCGGTGTCATTGGCGAGTTCCCGCCAGCCCCGCCTCCCAATCCCCAGGACGCGGCCCTGCGCGAACGCATTCGCCGCGAGACGGAGTACTGATGGATCCCAGCTTATTGACGAGCCCCAGCATCATCGCCGGCATTATTCTCGCCATCGCTCTGCTCGTCTACATTTTCTGGCCGGAGCGCAATCCCTTCGTGCAAGCCGACAAGACCCGCGTCGACTACCTGCGTGAGCGCAAGGAAGCAATTTACGAGAATCTTCGCGACCTCAACTTCGAATATCAGGCCGGCAAGTATCCGGAGGCCGACTACAACGAGCAGCGCAAATCACTGGAAGACGAGGCCGCCGCAGCGATTGACGAGATGGAAGCCTTGCAGGCACGGGGTATGCGGGCCGGGCGGGCGCGAACTTAGACATCCTATCGGCTTATGCTGAACCCGCATCGCACAACTTCAACCTGGCTGACGCAACTGATGAGTCACAACCGCAAGTTCGGCCGCATCCCCAATCTGACGATTGAGAACTGGACCCACTAAGCCGTGTTTATTTCGAAGAAAACGCTCCGCATCCTTGTCCTGCCTTGCAGCCTGCTGCTGTCGACTGTAACTGCGCTGGGGGCGACCATCACCGGCGTCGTCACCGACCGCACCAACGGCAAGCCCTCGGCCGGCGACACCATCGCCGTTATCAATACGGCGCAGGGCATGGATGAGATCACCAAGACAACCTCCGACGCACAGGGCCGCTTCAGCGTGAACGCGCCGGATGGCGGGCAGATCCTGCTGCACATCACGCACGGCGGCGCGGAGTACTTTAAGAGCGTTCAGCCGGGCGCCGGCAGTGCGGACATCGACGTCTATGACTCCGCGAAAAAGATCGACGGCATCAGCGGCGAAGCCCTGGTGCTGCGCGCGGAGACCGACGCCACCGGCAAGACCCTGAATGTAGCGGAGAACTTCTTTGTGCAGAACGCATCCGCGCCGCCGCGCACGGAGTACGGCGGCAACACCTTCGACTTCTACCTGCCCAAGGGCGCCGAGGTTTCGCTAACCCTCGCCAGCGCGCCCGGCGGCCTGCCCACCAACAGCAAAGTGGTGACGATCGACGCCGCCAGCGGCCATTACGCCTTCACCTTTCCCGTCCGCCCCGGAGAGACCCGCTTTCAGGTGGCCTACAGCCTGCCCTACACCGGCAAGCAGCCCTTCTCGCTGAAGCTCTCCGTGCCCACCGGCGACGTTGCCGTGATGCTGCCGAAGAGCATGCAGTTCCAGGGGTCGGCCGCGTTCCAGCAGATCAACGATCCCAGCGTCGTCAACTCCCTGAGCTACGACGCGCATCAGCCACCCTTTGCCCAGCCGGTCGAGTTCACCCTGGTGGGCACGGGCCAGTTGCCGGAGGCCGCGGACACGGCGCAAGGCGGGGGCGATCAATCCGGCAACGGCGGCCCGGCGGATCAGACAGCGGCCAGCGGGCAGCGCCCCGGCGGCGGACTGGGCGCGCCGGAGGACCCCAACGCCGTCAATGATCCATGGGCGAAGTACAAGTGGTGGATCCTGTCAGTGCTGGGCCTGGCCCTGGCTGCCGGCGCCGCCGTCATGCTGAAGAACAGCCCCACGGTTGCCGTTGCGGGAGCCGCGCCAACGCCTGAGGACGATCTTGCCGTGCCCCCGGCTGAGTTTCGATCGAGCGTCGCCGCGGCGCCCGCTTCGGTTGCCGTCGCAGGAGCGAGTCCGCTGTTGCAAGTACTGAAGGATGAGCTGTTTGAACTGGAAACCGACCGCCTGATGGGCCGGCTGAGCGAAGCCCAGTACGCCGAGCACAAGGCCGCGTTCGACGTGGTGCTGCGGCGCGCCCTGAGCCGGGGCTAGGTGGGGCGAGCCGCATCGGAACCGTTCCTGCCGAGTCTAATATGGGAAAGGCGGAACGGCCGCATCAGACAGCCGCCCGCCGGATAGGCGATAGACCCGTATGAATACCTTCAAATCGACGCTGCTGCTGGTTACGCTGATGCTGCTTCTGCTTGCGATCGGAGCCCGCATCGGCGGCGAGAACGGCATGATCCTCGCGTTCGTGATCTCGGTCGCAATGAACTTTACCGCGTACTTCTACTCGGACAAGATCGCGCTGGCGATGTACAAGGCCCAGCCAGTGACGCGTGAGCAACTGCCCCGCGCCTACGCGGTCGTCGAGCGGTTGGCGGCAAAAGACGGCATTCCGGTGCCGAAGATCTACGTCATTCCCACCGAGTCGCCGAACGCCTTTGCCACCGGGCGCAATCCGCAGCACGCCTCGGTCGCGGTGACCCATGGAATCCTCAGCCTGCTGGACGATGAGGAGTTGGAAGGCGTACTGGCGCACGAGCTTGGCCACGTGAAGAACCGCGACATACTGACCAGTTCCATCGCGGCTACGCTGGCCGGCGCCATCACGCTGATCGCGCGCATGGGCTACTGGGCGTCGCTGTTCGGCGGCTACGGCGGGCGGGGTGGCCGCGACCGCAACGGCGGGCTGAGCGCTCTGTTGATGCTGATCGTCGCGCCATTTGCGGCGATGCTGATTCAGCTTGCCATCTCACGCTCGCGCGAGTACGAGGCTGACGCCACCGGCGCGCATACCACCGGCAATCCCTATGCGCTGGCACGCGCGCTCGCGAAGCTGGAGGATTACTCGAAGCGGGTCCCGCTGCAGGCGTCGCCTTCGACGGCACATCTGTTCATCATCGCGCCGCTGGTTGGCGGCGGCTTTGGCAGCCTGTTCTCGACCCATCCGCCGACCAAGGAGCGCATCCGCCGCCTGATCGGCCGCGACCTGGTCTGAGCACTTCGTGCCGTTCTCGACGCTTCGCGTGAGGACAAGGACAGATTTCTGTAGCATGGACGGATGAACTTCATCCTGCGCACGCTGCGCCTGCTCACAATCGTCACTTGGGTGGGCGGCCTCATCTTTTTCGCGTTCGTGGAGGCGCCTACAGCCTTCCACGTGATGGGGACGACGCGCACTTTCGCGCAGTTGATCAACGGCAGCATCACGACGCTGAATCGGCTCGGCCACGCCGCGGGTCTTATTTTCGTGATCGCGACCATCCTGCTCTCGTTGCGGTCAACTACGCGCTTGCGCAGGCTTCTGGTCGCACAATTCTTTCTGGTCGTTCTGATGATTGCCGCAACCATCTACGTGCAGCACGGGATCATTCCGGCGATGGAGCGCGACCGCACGGCAGCCGGAGGCGGCATTACCGCGGTCCCCATCAACAATCCCGTGCGCGTGGACTTCGACCGGCTCCATGGCCTTTCCGAAAAGTTTGAGGGCGCAGCGCTCTTGCTCGGGCTTGGCGTGATTCTGCTGATGGCCGCTGAGCCGCCGGGCGAGTGGCACGCAAGCAGGTAGAATCGTAGAGACATGAAAACCGGAATCATCGGTCTGCCGCAGGTCGGCAAGACTTCCCTGTTCAAGATCCTTACCAAGGCGAAGACGGACAGCTTTGGCCACTCCAACCCACGCGAGGCCCACCTTGGCATTGCCCGCGTGCCCGACGCCCGCCTGGACAAACTCGCAGCCCAGGCGAACACGCGCAAGACCGTCTACGCGACGGTTGAATACGCCGACCTGGCCGCGATCGGCGAAGAAGCGCTGAAGGAAACGGCTTTCTTGCAGAGTCTGCGCAACGTGGATGCCATCATCCACGTGCTGCGTGCGTTTGAAGACGACACCATTCCCCACGTCGGGCCGATCGATCCGCTGCGCGACATCGGCAACGTAGAGATTGACCTGATCGTCAGCGACCTGTCGCAGATCGAGAAGCGCTTGGAGCGCGTGGTCAAGGATATGAAGAAGGCGAAGACTCCTGAGGTCGAGCGTGAGCACGCGTTGCTGCTGCGCTGCAAGGAGCAGACCGAGTCGGAAAAGCCGTTGCGCGAGATGGAGTTGACCGCCGAAGAAAAGAAGCTCGTTCGCGGCTTCATGTTCCTCTCGCAGAAACCGATTCTCTACGTGCTTAACATCTCTGAAAGCACCACGCTCGGCAAGGACCTGGACGCTGCGGTGGAGAAGTACGGCCTGACCGAAGTCGCGTCGCGGCCGAACTCCGGCGCGACCGCGATCTGCGGCAAGGTCGAAGCTGAACTGGCCGAGATGGAAGACGACGAAGCCGCCGAGTTTCTGGAAGGCTACGGCCTGACGGAGAGCGGTCTGGTCCGCCTGATCCGCAAGAGCTACGCGTTGCTTGGGCTCATCAGCTTTTTCACCGTCGGCGAGCCGGAGACGCGCGCCTGGACGATTCCGTTCAACTGCCGCGCGCAGGAGGCCGCAGGCGCCATCCACTCGGATCTGGAGCACCACTTCATCCGCGCCGAGACCATCCACTGGGACGCATTGCTCGCGGCCGGCTCTGAGGCGGCTGCGCGCGCGCAGGGGACGCTGCGGCTCGAGGGCAAAGACTACCCGGTGAAGGATGGGGATGTGTTGAACATCCGCCATAGCGGATAGCGCGGCGATGATTGCGACCACCATATCCGCCTCGCGCTTCTGGATCGCCCTGGTGCTTGGCCTGTTCGCCGGGCTTGCGGACTATCTCGGCGGCTTCCTGCTGGTCCTGCGCTCGCCCTCGGCGCGCGCGCTGCGTTACTTCGTGGCGCTGGGCGCAGGCTTTATGCTGGCGGCGGCGCTGCTGGAGATGCTGCCTGAAGCATTCAGCCTGAACGTGCGCTGGGCCGCGCCCCTGATTCTCGCCGGCTACTGCGGCGTGCATCTGCTGGAACACACGCTGGTGCCGCACTTCCACTTTGGCGAGGAGACCCACGCGCACGAGTTCCTCTCCGCCAAGAGCAGCTACTCCGTGATGCTGGGCCTGGCCACGCACACTTTTTTCGACGGCATCGCCATCGGTTCGGGGTTTGTGGTGTCGGCATGGCTGGGATGGGTGCTTTTCATCGCCGTATTTCTGCACAAGATTCCCGAGGGCTTCACCGTGGCCAGCGTGATGCTCGCGGGCGGACAGGGCCGTCACGCCGCGCTGAACTCGGCGCTGTTCCTGGGCGCGACCACGGTGCTTGGCGTGCTTGCCATCAACCTGGAGCCGGGGTGGGTCAAAGCCGGGCTGCCACTGTCGGCAGGCGTCACCATTTATGTCGCGGCAACCGATCTTGTCCCCGAAGTGAACCGCGAGCCGGGCGTGCGCATGGCGCTGGTCTTCTTCGCCGGTGTGGTGCTGTTCTTCCTGCTGCGGATGCTGGGGCCGGGGTAGGCTCCGTTACAGTACTTCGAGGGTGACATTGACGGAGTGCTGCAATATGGTCCCGGCGAGGCTGGTCGCGGTCCCGGTGACGGTCAGCGTATAGGTTTGTTCATTGACGTTCTCGGGCGCAGTGTTGACGCGATCTCCGCAGCCAGTGGCCAGGGTTGCGAGCAGAATGCAGGATGTTGCGGCCAGCGCGAAAATCAGCATTGAACGGATCCTCGCAGTACCCTTGAGTGAGAATCGCCGCGCGCAACAGATAGTGGGAAGCAGCAGAATCGCCAGCAGGCCGGATGGGGGAACTTCGGGACCCGGGCGCGCTGGGCGGTCCAGTCTTGCCAGCGGCGTCTGGATGGTCAGCGTGAAGCTGGTGACCGTGCCGCCGGGCGGCAGGCTCGACGGGTTCAGCGATGCTGTCGCACCCGACGGCACACCCTGCACGGCGAGCGCGATTGGACTCGACAGGGCTGCGCCCGTGGTGGCGACCGAGAAGTTATACGTCGCCGCGCTTCCCGCGGGCACCGTCTGCGTGATCGAGCCCGTGGCCGCCAGAGCGAAGTCGGATGCCGCGCCGACGACGACGTTCGCGCCTGCGGAGGTGCTGGGAAGAAAGTTCGAATCGCCGGAGTATGCCGCGGTGAGGGTGTGGGTTCCGAGGGCGAGTGTGCTGGTGGTAAACGCTGCGCTGCCAGCCGCGAGCGGTATCACCGAAAGCGCGGCTGCCCCGTCAAGCAAGGTGACGCTGCCCGTTGGAACGCCGCTGGTGGTGCTGACCGCCTGCATGGTCACCGTAACCGGAAGACCCAGGCTTGGGCTGCTGATCGTAGCCGACAGGGCCGTCAACGTGGGCGCCTGCGTGATGCTGAGGTTGGCGGGCGTGAGCGCCACCGTGTAGTTTTCTGCCGCACTGCCGGTAAGCGCGGCGGCAATCGGATAAGTTCCAACTGGTGACAGCAGGACTGCGCTGGTGGAAAATGCAGCAGCGACCTTCCCGGCGTCCTGCGGCAGCACGCCGCTGAGCACGCCGGTGCATACGGGGATGGTTTGACCATAGAGAATCGACACTGGGCTTGCCACCACAGTCGCGCCCAGCGGTGTCACCGTCAACGCCAGTGCCGAGGACTGCGCAGCGGGGTGGGTCGCATCGCCTGCGTAGGTCGCCACGATGCTATGGACGCCGGCGGCAAGCCCACCGGTGCTAAAGGTCGCCGCACCGGCGCCGAGGCTGGCGGTGCCGAGTGTGACCATGGTTCCGCTACTCGAGTCCAGAAATGTGACGCTTCCAGTTGCACTTCCCGTCCCGCTCAATGTTGCGGTCACTGCGCCGCTGCCGTACGCGACCACCGAGGGCCCGTTGAGCGACAACGTTCCCGGTGCAGAAGTCCCGAGCCCCGCGATGGTGTGGATGTCCGGTCCGGGCGCGGGCAACGTGTCGAGTTGGCGGATGCGCTGGTTGTCCGTGTCGGCGAGCGTGAGCAGTCCGGCCGGCGAGATCGCGACCGAATGCGGCGTATCGAGGCTCGCCGTGACCGCGGGCGCGCCATCGCCGGCGAATGCTTCGGTTCCCTGCCCCGCAACGGTGGTAATCGTCCCAGTGGCCGAGATGCGGCGGATGCGGTGGTTCGCGCTGTCCGCCACGTAGAGGTTGCCCGCCGCGTCCATGGTCAGGCCGCGCGGCAGGGCCATCCCCGCTGCGGTCGCAGCGCCGCCATCGCCGTTGAAGGCAAGCACGTTGCCGCCGGCAAAGCCCGCACCCGCAACCGTGGAGATCACTCCCGTTGCCGCGCTGACTTTGCGCACGCGTCCGTTGTGGGTGTCGGCGACGTACAGGTTTCCCGCGGCATCCAGCGCAAGGCCGTTGGGCGAGTCGATGGATGCCGACGTCGCCTGGCCGTTGTCTCCGGCGAAGGCCTCGTCACCGTCGCCCGCGACCGTGGTGATGACTCCGGTGGCAGCGTCGACCCGTCGTACACGATGATTGTTGGTGTCTGCCACGTAGATATTTCCGGCGGAGTCGAGCGTGAGCGCGGTGGGCAGGTCAAGCTGGGCCATCGTGGCTGGGCCACTATCGCCGGAAAAGCCTGCCGTGCCGGTCCCTGCTATGGTCGAGATCGTCCCCGCGGCGGCACTCACTTTGCGGATGCGGTGGTTGTGGCTGTCAGCGATATAGAGATTGCCCGCCGCGTCCAGGGCCAGCCCGGCAGGCGAGTCAAGGTTGGCGGCGATGGCTGGTCCGTTGTCTCCGGAGAAACCCTGCACTCCGCTGCCCGCAACCGTGGTGATGACCCCGGCTGCAGAGAGCTTGCGAACGACATGGTTGCCGGTCTCGGCGAAGAAGAGGCTGCCCTGCGCGTCGAAGACGATTGCAGAAGGAAGCACCAGGGGCAACGCTGTAGCCTGGGTCTGCGCCAGCGCTGGAGCGCCAAACACAAACGCTAGACCGATTGCCGCGCCATAACGCACGATGCGTTCGCATATCGCCTGAAAGGGATGTGCTGGCAGGTGGATCGGGGTGGTCGTGCTCTGCGTCCCCATTGCTTGCGTTGACTCGGCGTGTTTGGAGCGATTCCGGTGCGTCTAACAGGGTAGCACCGGCGCCGCCTTTGCGAGCAGCTAACTGCGATGGTAGGCTGCTGAGGAGGACGTCGCGGCATGCTCCGCGACCAGACGAATTGGAGCCGAGCGAAACTGCCGGTCGACACCACCAAGCCTAAACGGAGGGCTATGCCAAGGCACTGTCTTACGCTGGACCTGCAGAACGACCCCAAGAAGATCGCCGAATACAAGCGCTACCACGAAAAGATCTGGCCGGAGATTCGCGACAGCCTTTTCGCCGCGGGCGTGACCGAGATGGAGATTTACCTTCTCGGCACGCGCATGTTCATGATCATGGACGTGGGCGACGATTTCTCATTTGAAAAGAAGGCGGCCATGGACTCTGCCAACCCCAAGGTGTTGGAGTGGGAGGCCCTGATGGGCAATTTCCAAGCCGTCCCGAAAGGGGCCAATCCGGTGCGCCGCTGGGCACCCATGGAGAAGGTCTTCGACCTCGCGAAGCAGTAACGCTACTTCGCCATCCCGTAGCTGCACTTGTCCACGTCCTTCGGCTGCATGGTGATCTCCAGCCTGTGGTGTGCCATCATCGATGACCCCACCAGGATCGGAATGTTGGCCGCGCAAAGTCCCGCAACCCGCGCCACTACGCGGTACAAGCCCTTCCCGACCTTGTCGAACTTGAATTTGCCGTCCTTATCGCTCGTCACGGTTGCTACCAATTCATGCCTGTCTTCCGTAAACAAGGAGACTGACGCTTGCGACATGGCATCCCCGCCGAGGCCGCGCACTCTTCCTTCCACGCCGCTCAGCTTTAGCGGAGCTGGATCGGTCTGGTTCTCATCCACATACACAGATGCAGATGCAGGGACGGCCTGGGCAGCGCGTGCGGGAGCCACGGCAATGACGCCCACCAATCCCATCGCCAGTACAAATGTCATTTTCATCGTGGTCACCTTGCAGAGTCTAGCGCACCTGCACATCTCTCCGAAACACAATTCTCCGAATCGCGATTCGAAATCGGTAATTGCGATACGCAATAGGATGGAAAACTGCTGGATTTGGAGGCCTCGTGATCCTGACACAACTCGATTGGCCTCAACCACCGCGGCGGGTCCGTTTGGCGGTAACCCGCCTTTCTCGTCAGATCTTCGGGTTGAACGTCACCAGACAGGCCACAAAGATCACCCCAAACAGGATTACCAACAGCGGCCACCACCGGTCCAGCCAGGACTCCCGCTCACTCGCCAAACTCATGGTTACACCCTCCTGTCCCACCTCTCGATGCTAACCGAGAACCAATCTCCCATTCAATCCGCTCGCTCGCCGGTAGTGGGTTAGTTTGAAGAAACTTGACCCCAGGGGCTGAAGCCCGTTTCAACAAATGAGTTACCTACGGCACGGCTGAAGCCGTGCCCTTAACGAGACAAATCAGAATGGCCTTCTGCTGGCTCGCCGCGGCGTAGCTGGCATGTGAAGGTTGGTCATCCACCGGGATGAAGGGACTTTTGCCGACTCACGTCGTTGCCGTCGCCGCTCTTCAAACTCCGGAAGACAATGGTGGACGCAATCGTCAGTATTCCAAGCGCAAACAGAGCCTTGTGTAACCCGCGAATCATCTCAGCCGGATCAGAGTAAGAGCTGGGGATGAAAAACGCGGTGGCCAGCCCCGCAATAGCGACACCGAAACTGATCGCCATCTGCTGCATGGTGCTGGCGATGGAGCTGGCGCTGCTGGCGTCCGGGTCCGTGATGTCGGCATAGACCAGCGTGTTCATGCTGGTGTATTGCAGCGACGTGAACGCTCCATAAAGGAATGCCAGGAGAACGATCGCCCACACCGGCGTGCGCAGGCCTATGGTTGCAAATACCATCAGCAGAACTCCGAGAATCGCCGTGTTGGAGATGAGGACGCCGCGATAGCCGATGCGGCGCAGCAGCTCCGGCATGAACGGCTTGATGCACATGGCGGCGAGCGCCTGAGGCATCAACAGCAGGCCGGATTGGATCGGGGTGAATCCCAGTCCCACCTGGTAGAGCAGCGGCAGCAGAAATGGAACGCCGCCAATGCCCAGCCGGGTGAAGAACCCGCCGCCCGCCGCGGCCCGGAAGGTGCGAATGCTGAACAAGCGGAGCTGCAACAGCGGGAATTCGAGACTCTTGGCGTGAATTCCGTAGCCCGCGAGCAGCACCAGCGAGGTCACCAGCAGCCCGGACATCTCCCCTGCGCTCAGCGTATGTTCGCCGAAGATCTCCAGCACGTAGGACAGCAATCCAATGCCGGAACCGAAGAGAATAAGACCGACCACATCCAGCGGGGGAGTATTCTCTTCGCGGTAGTCGGGCAAATGCAGATAGACGAGGACCAAACCTGCCAGGCCAATAGGAATGTTGAGGAAGAAGATGAAACGCCAATGAAGATAGCCAACGATCAGACCCCCGGCGATGGGTCCAAGCATGGGAGCCACCAGCGCCGGGATGGAAACGAAGCTCATGGCGCGCAGCAACTCCGACTTGGCAAACGTCCGCACCAGGGTCAGCCGGCCAACGGGGACCATCATCGCCCCGCCGCAACCTTGCAGGATGCGGCACGCAACCAGCAGATGAATGTTGCCCGACACTCCGCAGAGAAAGGAGCCCAGCGTGAACAGGCCGATTGCGGATGCGAAGACGCGCCGGGTTCCAAACCGGTCCGCCATCCAGCCGCTGATCGGAATGAAGACCGCAAGGCTGAGCGTGTAACTGGCCAGCACCGCTTTCATGCTGAGGGGAGTAACGCCCAGGGCCGCCGAAACAGTGGGAACCGCGGTGTTGAGAATCGTCGTATCCAGCGACTCCATGAAGAATGCGACGGCCACCAGCCACGGCAGCAGTCGCATGGCGGCGGCTGACGGCGTGGATGCGGGTGGAGGCGCGATCAACGGACCAGAAGGATTCATACGTGCGCCGGGAGGGTTCACCATCATGTTAGCCGATGTGCGGGGCACCCGATCCATCGCCGCGCACCGCTCATTCCTGTAATATCCCTCCCATGGCTACACGCCGTAATTTCCTCTCTCTAGGAGCCCTGACCGCTGCCGGCATGGTGGCCGGCCCGGACGCCTCTGGCCAAACCGCCGGCCAGACCGCGGACGCAGTGAAGCAGATGAAGCCGCCTGCCAAGCCCGTCATCATCACCCGCGTTACCGGCGACACCACCATCCAGGAAGCGCACACGATGCTGCTGGATGGGGCCGACACGCTCGACGCTATCCACCACGTGTGCCTGGGCCGCGAGAATGACCCCAACGACCACAGCGTCGGGCTGGGCGGCCTGCCCAACGAGGAGGGCGTGGTCGAGCTCGACTCCTGCTGCATGCACGGCCCTACCCGCTCGGCCGGCTCGGTGGGTGGCGTCGAGAATATCAAGAACGTCTGCCTGGTTGCGCGCAAGGTCTATGAGCACACCTCGCACGTGATGCTCGTCGGCAAAGGCGCGGAACGCTTCGCCGTCGACCTTGGCTTCCCTACCGAGAATCTGCTGACTGAAGAGGCCCGCAAGATCTGGATGCTGTGGAAGGAGAGCAACTCGCAGATGGATTGGTGGGGCCCGGGCATGACCAACCCCGGCTGGAAAGACCCCTACGCCGATCGCCCCGCACCCAAGCCGACCATGGACATCCACGGCCCGCTATCGCGGCTACAGCCCGGAGCCATTCCGCGCCATCCGACACCGGAATGGTCTGAAACTATCCGTGAGCGTGCGCTCACGCTGGCCCGCATGGCCGCCGACCTCGATATCCCGCCCGCCAACCGCCAGTTCGCCGTCGAGCAGGTACTCTGGCCCTCCACCGGAACCATCCACGTCTCTGCGGTGAATGCCAAAGGCGAAATGTCGGGCGCGACCACCACCTCCGGCCTGGCATGGAAGCTGCCGGGAAGACTCGGCGACTCACCGATCCTGGGCGCGGGCTGCTACACCGATCAGGACGTCGGCTCAGCCGGCGCCACCGGCTCGGGCGAGGAGAACATCAAGGTCGCAGGCGCCCACACCATCGTCGAGCTGATGCGTCAGGGCGCGAGCCCCCACGACGCCGGCATGGAGACGCTGCGCCGCATCGTCCGCAACTACGGCGGAGATATGAGCAAGATCCGGCTGCTCGATATGGAGTACTACATCGTGCGCAAAGACGGCGCGTACGCCGGCTGCTCGCTGTGGAGCACCAGTCCGACGGGCAAGCCGCGCGTCTTCGCTGTCCACGACGGCGCCTACCGCGTGGAGAACTGCGCGCACCTGTTCGAGGGCGCGCCTCTGGAATGGCCCCCGTTCTAAAAGCCGCAAGTCACCAACTGTACGTGTATCCGATGCTCGAGGTCGTATACCACGGCACCGTGACCACCTTGCTGTAGCTTTCCTGAATCCAGATGGAGCTGTGAAAACTGCAGTGGGCGATGGCGCCGATCGAGACGCCGCTGTCGAGCCGGTTTCGGACATTGGCGTTGCCGGTATAGCTGGTGATCCCCGACTGAATCCAGGTGTACCAGGTCCACACCGTCGTTTTCGGAATCGAGAGGTTCTTCATGATGCCCAGGCTCTCAGTATGTTCTCCGTAGCTAGTGTGGAGAAAGCCGTGGGTTCCCGCGTTCTCGTAGGTATAGCCGAAGGTGAGCTCATCCCCGAACGGATCCTTCTTCAGGAACGCGAAGGTGTGGCCGATGCCGATGTTGTAGTTCGCCCGGGGAAGTAAACCAGGCCGGTCGAAGTCCGACCCACCCATTACAAACAGGTCGGTGCTCGTGCTCGGAGCTTCTGCCGGTGCGGTTGCGGTTTGGATTTGCGCGTGGAGTGCGCCGGTCGCGAGGACGAGCAGCACGATTGCCACGCGGGCTAATCTGAATTGGTTGGTTTGTGAAAGGTTGGAAAAGAAGGCTGACTTGCAAGTGAAAACGCTGCCATTGGCGCGTGTCACGGTGAAACTCCTGTCAGGTGCCGGGACGCATCCGGGCCCGAAACAACAAGCGCGTTGTATCCCTCAATCCATGTCTACTGAAATCGACGTAAGGACGGCATGAAGGCTAAAGCAGAAAGACAATAGCGGTCGGGATTCTCGCTGCCTTAGTGGCCGGAATGGACCTTCACCGAACCGTCGTCGCGGTGGGTCACCTTGTGGAACAGCCAACCCAAAATGGCGCAGGTAAACGCCACCAATGCCGTCCAGCGGAAGACGTCGATGAACGATAGCAGCATCGCCTGCTGCTCTAACTGCCGGTACATCAGCCCCAGCGCGCCGGGCTGTCCGGCCGCTGCTCCCAGATGATGTCCCACGTATGCGCCGGACGCATGCAACTGCTCCTGCATCCGGTGGCTACTCGCTGGCAGGTCCGCCGCCAGCATGGCTTCGTGGAAGTTGGTGCGGCGGATGAGCGCAGTCTGCGCCATTGCGATGCCTATGGAGCCGCCGATATTGCGCAGCAGATTGAAGACGCACGTGGCATTGCCCATGTTCTCGTTGCTGAGGGTGGTGATCGCCATGGTGGAGACGGGCACGAACACAAAACTCAGCGAGAACCCGGTAAGGATGATCGGCACCAGCAGCGTCAGCGGACTGATGCTGAGATCGACGAAGGAGAAGTAGACCGTGCAAATGCCAAACGCGGTGAACCCCGCACACATCAGAAGGCGGTTGTCCACGCGGTTGCTGATCAGGCCGATCACCGGCAGTCCGGCCATGGAACCAATGCCGCGCGGAAAAACCACAATGCCGGCAGTCAGTGCCGTGTAACCCAGCACCTCCTGGTAGAACAGCGGCAGGATCGCAATGGTAATGTAGATCGAAAACCCCAACAGGAAGATAAGCAGGCAGCCCACCGCAAAGTTGCGATTGCGCAGTACATGCAGGTTCACCAGAGGACTGCGCGCTTTCCAGCAGTGGCGGACAAACCAGAACAGCGAGATGCCCAGGACCATCACCGCCCAGCGAATCCACACAGCCCCGAACCAGTCGTCCTCCTGGCCTTTGTCGAGAATCACCTGCAGGCAGCCGGTCCACAGGATCAACAGGCCAAAGCCGAGGTTGTCGAACGCGCCGGGCCTGGCGTTGCGCACATACGGCGGATCTTTGACATAGCGGCTGATCATGTACACCGCCAGCGCGCCGACGGGGATGTTGATGTAGAACGCGTACCGCCAGCTATAGGTGTCGGTCAGCCATCCGCCCAGCGTCGGACCGAGAACCGGCGCAACGACGACGCCAAAGCCGAACAGGGCCATGGCCGCGCCGCGCTTGGCAGGCGGAAAGCTCTCCAGCAGAATCGCCTGGGAGAGTGGCTGCAGCGCGCCTCCGCCTGCACCTTGCAGCACGCGGGCGACCAGCAGCAAAGCCAGCGTTGGCGCAGCGCCGCAGAAGAACGACGCGATGGTGAACAACACCACACACGACAGCAGGAACCGTTTGCGGCCGAAGCGCAGCCCAAACCAGTTGCTCGCAGGGAGGATGACCGCGTTGGCGATGAGGTAGCTGGTCAGCACCCACGTCGCTTCAGAGTTGGACGCGGCCAGAGAGCCAGCGATATACGGCAGCGCCACCGACGCGATCGCCGTATCGAGCACCTCCATGAACGTCGCCAGCATTACCGAGATGGCGACAACCCAGGGATTCGCTGCCGGGGTTACGGCCTGAACGTCCGGCGCAACCTGCGCGGCTGCGGAATCAACGGGAATCTGTACGGCTGTGGCCATGCCTTCCCGGACCTTCTGCGGGAACTCAACAGACTAGGTCCGGAAAGAACACCGGCGCAGTGCCCGCCGTCACGTGGAATGGCTCAGGCGTGCCCCATGACGACCGTATGCGGACTCATCGGGATGGGAATTCCACTGACATCCTTGAAGCCGGCCTGGTGGTACATGGCTGTGAGTTCGCTGAGCGTGTATGCGTCTCCCGCGGCCGTGGTGGCCAGCATGATCAGGCTGAACGCCGCCGGCATGGGCGGAGAGACGCGGTCTTCGTTGGGCACGAACTCCAGGGTTGCGACGCGGCCACCGGGTTTGAGCGAGGCGTGGACCTTTTTCAACAGGCCGACGCAGGTCGGTTTATCGAAGTGGTGCAGGAAGTTGGTTAGCAATACAGCGTCATACGGTCCCTTGAAGTCGACCTCGAAGGCGCTGCCCGGGAGCATGTCGTAGCGGTCCTGAACGCCGGCTTTGCGGGCATTCTCCAGAGCGACGCGGAGCACCGGGGCCCAATCGAGACCGGTGACGTGGGCCTGCGAGTTCTGCTTGGCGATCTCGATTCCGAACAGGCCGTGGCCTGCCGCGATATCCAGCACGCGCATCGGGCCGGTGCGACCCTCCAGAACCACCGCGCCGAGCGGACCGGCCATAGGGCCCATCATCGGCGCCATCTTCTCGGCGAACTCGACCCAGACGGGATTCTCCGGCTCGACGGTACCGGTGCCAGGCAAAAGCGTTCGGCCATCGCGCACGACCTTGGCTAGGTTGCTGTACGACTCGTTTACCTGCGGATTGCTGAGGAACTGGGCGACGGAGGCCATGCACGCGGGCGAGCGCGGATCGAGAAACGCTGCGCTGCTGGGAGTGTGCTTGTAGTGCCCATTCACCTTGGTCAGGACGCCATTGATCACCAGAAAATCGCAAAGGATGCGCGTACCCCTTTCCGACGCCGCACAGTGGCGCGCAATGGAGGCTGTATCGCCCGGCCCTTCGCCCACAGCGCGGAAGATGTCCAGTTCGATGGCGGCTTTGAGGGCCGCCGAGCGCTGATGTGCATTCACCATGTCGAACACCAGGCCGGGATTTAGCGGAGCTGCGTTGTTCATGTCGGGTTGCATGACAAACCTCCTCAAGTTTTATGGTGGGGAACCCAAGCGAATCCAGGGGGCCGTTGGCCTATCGATCCAAGTTCAGGCAGCGTATCACATTGACTGCACAGGTGGTATCAACCCGAATTGATAAACGGCGCTGCGCCGAGATAGAGCAGCTATTCGGTGGTGACGGCCTTGGTGAGGTTGCGCGGGCGGTCGACGTCGACTCCGTGGCTGACGGCCATGAAGTAGGCAAAGAGCTGGAGCGGAATGACCTCTGCGATCGGCAGCAGCGACTCGGCCGCCGGCTCGATGGGGATGCAGTTGGAGACCAGCGCCGGAATGGTCGCGTCTCCGGCGTTGGAGAGCGCCAGCACGCGGGCGCCCTGCTCGCGCATGTCGTAAAGCAGCGAGACGGTCTTCTCGTAGCGGAGGAGCGACTCGGGGTCGTCGGAGTCGACCGTGGCGAGCACCACCAGCGGGACCTGGGGCGACACCAGGGCGTTCGGGCCATGCTTGAGCTCGCCGCTGGGATAGCCCTCGGCGTGCAGGTAGGAAGACTCCTTTAGCTTGAGTGCGCCCTCGCGGGCAATCGCATAGTGCACGCCGCGACCGAGATACAGGAAGGTGCGCGCATCGGAATACAGGGGCGCGAGCGCGGCAATGGTGCGCTCCCAAGCGGGGAGTTGCGCGGCAATCGATGCGGGAACGTCTACCAGGACGGCTAGGCGGGCCTCGATCTCCGCGGGCGGAAGCGCGTGGCGCTCACGGGCAGCCAGCAACGCCAGCACCACAATCAATGCAAGCTGCGAAGTGAAGCTCTTGGTAGCAGGAATGGCGAGCTCAACGCCGGCAAGAGTGGCCAGGTCCAGGGTCGCCTCGCGTGCCATGGTCGAACCATGGACATTGGTGACGGCGATGGTGGGATGACCGCGCCGGGCCGCTTCGCGGAGGGCGGCGAGCGTGTCGGCGGTCTCGCCCGATTGCGAGAGCACCATCACCGGGCTGGGATTGTCGGGATGGCGGCGCAGCGTAGTGGAACGGCAGGCGTACTCGCTGGCGTACTCCACGTCGACTACCAGGCCGGCCAGGTCTTCGAGCAGGATTTCTGCGGCGAGGCCGGCGTGGCGGCTCGATCCGCTGGCCGCGATGATGAGGTCGGGATGTTGGCGGAACAGCGCGGCAACGGCGCGCAGGGGCTGCTCGCGGAAGGCGGGCACGGAGCCGGAAAGATCGAGGTAATACTCGAGCGTGCGGGCGATGGCCGCGGGCTGCTCGTAAATCTCGCGCAACATGTGGTGAGGGAAGTTGCGCGATGGAGACTGGGGCGACATTGGCGTACTCACTCCTGATACTGATGATTGCACATTGAATGAACTAGACTCGAAGCATGCGACTGACCCCGGTGTTTCTGCTGTCGGCTACGGATGTGGCGCACTTCCCTGCCGAGGCGAAGACGTTCGGCGCGCCGGAGATTGCGTTTCTGGGGCGGTCGAATGTGGGCAAGTCGTCGCTGATCAACGCGCTGCTGGGGGAGAAGGTGGCGCATACGTCGTCGACGCCGGGGCGAACGCGCGCGATCAACTTCTTCGCGCTGCACGAGGGCGTTGGCGAGAAGAAAAAGGTGCGGCCGACGCTGATCTTCGCCGACCTGCCGGGCTACGGCTATGCCAAGATCTCGAAGTCGATCTCGGCGGAGTGGCCGAAGTTCATCGAGCCGTACCTGGCCGAACGGGAGGCGCTGGCGCTGGCGGTCTGCCTGGTGGACACCAACATTTCTCCACAGGCCAGCGACAAGCAACTGATTGATTACTTCAAGCAGATGCAGCGGCCGTATCTGGTAGTGGGGACGAAGTCGGATCGGCTCGGCGGTAACGCGCTGGCGAAGTCGCTGGCGGCGCTGAAGCGGGAGCATGAGGTGGACGAGGTGCTTCCCGTTTCCGCGAACAAGGGCGAAGCGGGCGTCAAGGCGCTTTGGGCGCGGATCATGGCTGTTCTGGAATAGCGCCGCTGGGGTGCGAATTAGCGGAGTACATTCCAAACCTGTCGCGCTCTTCCGAAGTCAGGTACGCCAGGCGCCGATACAGACCCTCGCGATGAAAGAATCGTGGGGCGGACGCGAACCAGCGGCGGCGCGGATCGTCGGGGGGGACGAGTTGACGCAGTTGCGCGTCGCGGTCTCGAAGCTGCTCACCGCTCAAGCAGAGGAGTGCAACCGAGCTGAGTCCGTGCTGCAGGGTGAACTCCTCAAGCTTGGCGTCGGCGTCGAGGCCGAGGCCTGACTTGCTGTTGAATTCCGCGATCACGGCACCGAGCGCGCTGAAACGCTGGGCGGCGGCGGCAACGGTGCTTGCGCCTTCTCCGAACGCAGCAAACATCTCGGGCTGAACTCCTCGTTCCAGCAACTCGTGCAGGGCGGACCCTTCGTCCATTGAGAGCGCAACACTGACCGGCTTGCGCTTGCGGATCTCGTTCTTGAGTATCCGCAGCGCCTCGTCGACGGTGTTCACGACGAAGTCGCAGGCACCGGAGCGCATCGCGGCGCGGCAGACTTCGGGGCTTGATTCGACGGCGATAAATCCTGCTCCGGCGATATTGGAGGCAATCGAGAGTTGCTCGCCGCCAGCGCTCAAGCCGGAAATGATGATCAGCGTTCCGCCCCAGTCTGGCCGTAGCGACGACAAAAATGTGAACGCGCGGAGCGTCGCTAATTGGGCGTCCTCCGCGCGTTCAGTCATCGTTGCTCCGCCTGCCTACTCGCCGTAGTAGTCGAGGCCGAGGTGGGTGATCAGGTCCTGGCCCATGATGTGGCGGAGTGTGTTTTTGAGCTTCATCGACTGGATAAAGAGGTCGTGCTCGGGATAGACGCCCTTGGCGCTATCGGGTGCCTTAAAGTAGAAGCTGAGCCACTCCTGGATTCCTAGACCCCGAAGCGAAGGCGTGCGTGCGGCGAGGTCCATGAAAAGGCAGAGGTCGAGCGCGAGCGGCGCGGCGAGGATGGAGTCGCGGCAGAGGAAATCGACCTTGAGCTGCATCGGATAGCCGAGCCAGCCAAAGATATCGATGTTGTCCCAACCTTCTTTATTATCACCGCGTGGTGGGTAATAGTTAATGCGAACCTTGTGGAAAATATCCTTGTAGAGATCGGGGTAAAGCTCCGGCTGCAGGATGATATCCAGCAGGCCAAGCTTGGATTCTTCCTTGGTCTTGAAGGACTCGGGATCGTCGAGGACCTCGCCGTCGCGGTTGCCCAAGATATTTGTGGAGTACCAGCCGGAGACGCCCAGCAGGCGGGTCTTGAAAGCCGGCGCCAGGACGCTCTTCATCATGGTCTGACCGGTCTTGAAGTCCTTGCCGCAGATGGGTGCGTTCATCTTGCGGGAGAGCTCATTCATGGCTGGAATGTCGACCGTGAGGTTGGGCGCGCCGTTGATGAACGGGATGCCTTCCTTGAGCGCGGCCCACGCGTAGAGTTGCGAGGGAGCGATGCCGGGATCGTCGTTGTCCAGACCCTTCTCGAAGGCTGCGAGGGACTGATGGACGGCGGAAGGCTCAAGGAATATCTCGGTTGAGCCGGTCCAGATAAGCACCTGGCGGTCGGTTTTGGTCTTGAACTCGGCGATGTCGTTGCGGATCTGGCTGGCCAGGTCGCACTTGTTCTTACCCTTCTTGATCTTCTTACCGGTCAGGCGCTTGACGTAGTACTGATCAAAGGCCGCGGGCATGGGCTCGATCGACTCGAGGAAGGGCCGGATCTGCTCGAGTGTGTCGCGGTCGAGAACGGACGCGGTCTTGGCGGCGTCGTAGAGATTGCCGCCGAAGATATCCCATCCGGTAAAAACCAGGTCGTCGAGCTTGGCGATGGGAACGAAGTCCTTGATGAGCGGGCTATTGGCGTCGGTGCGTTTGCCCAGCCGGACGGTCCCCATCTGGGTCAGGGAGCCGATGGGCTTGGCCAGTCCATGGCGGACGGCTTCGACCCCGGCGATGAGCGTGGTGCAGACCGCTCCCATTCCGGCGGTCATGATACCGAGTTTTCCTGTGGCAGGCTTGATGCTGGCCGCGTCTGGCGTTGCGGCTCCGGGAGTAGACATGCTTGGAATTACCCTTCTGTGGTGCGATGTAGGTTGCGGTTTCCGAATAGACGGAAGATTAAGTATAGACCTTGGCGCAGGGGTGCGGCTTGCAGGCGGGATTCGCTGGAAACCGTGCCCTTGGCGTGAAGGCGAACCGGATAGCCTGCCGTTTCGCCAGAGGCTGCTCAGATTTCTTTGCGACACGCGGCCAACGCCTCCGCCGAAATTGGCATCGCAGTGGCCATCGGATAGGGCCAGACAGTTACCCAGTAGTTGCGATCATTCAGCGATAGTGCTGTGGATGGCGCAGATGTGTGTTCAATAACGGAATGAGGAGTTACGGATATGAAGTTCAAAAGCATGCTGATGAGTGTGGGTATTGTGGCATCGCTCGCCGTTATTTCCGGAGCTGCAATTTCCGCCGCTACCCAGGACAAGTACACCCTAAAGGTACCGAACGGGCTCGCGTTCTCTGAATTCAGGGGATACGAAAGCTGGCCGGTGATCGCCGTCAGCCATAATGGAGATCACCTGGCTGTAATCCTAGGGAATCCAGCGATGATCGCCGCCTACAAGGCGGGCATTCCCGGAAATGGCAAGCCCTTTCCGGATGGCGCCAAGATGGCGAAGATCCATTGGGACGCGAAGGTGGATGACGACGAGCCCGGCAGCCCGGTGGTGCCAGGCGTCCAGAATAATGCCGATTTCATGGCGAAGGACAGCAAGCGGTTTGCGGATAGCGGCGGATGGGGTTGGGCGGCGTTCGAGTATGACGCGGCGACCAATACGTTCCGGCCGGGCACGACGAGTGACAAGCCACCGCAGGGGAACGACGCCAAGTGCGGGTTCGCGTGCCACAAGGCCGCGAAGGACCAGGACTACGTCTTCACCAAGTACGGGACGAGGTGACGCTCAGGCGGCTCCGAAGAGCGCGTTTGGGTGCCAAGGCAAATCGCCACCGGTCACCTTTCAAATGAGCGGAAGGCTTCGGCGATTGTCCCTGGCAGTTCATCGCGATTCTGTTTGGTTAGGAGTTCGTGGCCGGCGCTGAGGATGGGGAGCAGTTCGGTACGGGCGGGGATGAGCTTGAGGGCTGCGGTCAGCTCGTCGATGGAACCGAAGGGATCGCGGGAGCCGTGAACGAACAGCGCAGGGGTTTGGAGGTGCGGGAAGTGCGTGGTGCGCAACTGGTCGGGGCGGCGCGGCGGGTGGAGCGGGTAGGAGAGCAGGAGGAGGCGATCGACCAAGCCGGGTTCGGCGGCGGCTAGCATGGAGGCTTGCCTTCCTCCGTAAGAATGGCCGCCGAGGAATACTTGGCCTGAGGTTTGTTGCCGCATGGACGCGACGGCGGCTTTGAGTCCCTGCTGGTCGCGTGCCGCACTGCCCGGTGGCGGTGGACCGTGGGGGCGCGACTGGCGAAAGGGCAGATCGCAGCGGAGGACGGCGAATCCGGAGTCGCAGAACGCGGCGGCGAGGGCGACGAGGAGCGGCGCGTTGCAGTTCGCGCCCGCGCCGTGGGTCAGGACGAGGGCTTCGCCGGACGGATCGGCCGGGAGATGGAGGAAGCCGCGGACGGGCGGTTCATTCGGCGGATTGTGCTGGAATTCTCGAATCGTGCTCATATCGGCGGAAACAATGCGTGATTGAATCAGGAATGCTCGGCAACTGCAAGTTTAGCGGCTGCAGGTGCGGGTTGGCGCTGCTTGGCGATACACTTTCGGCTGAGGGTGCAGGCTGATGGCCGCAATGGAACCTAAGGACGATGTGGCGGCGGCGCTGGGTTCGATTCGTACGGAGTCGGGCGCGAGTCTGATGGAGCTGGCGGAGGGATCGCCGGTGCTGCTGGTGTTTCTGCGGCACTTCGGCTGCTCGTTCTGCAGGAAGGCGATCAGCGATGTGGCGGACCTGAGGGGGGAGTTGGGGAAACGCGGGGTGCGGCCGGTGTTTGTTCACCTGGGACCACCGGACCTGGCCAGGGTGTACTTCGACTATTACGGGCTAAGTGATGTGGAGCGAGTGAACGATCCGGATGCGGCGGTGTATCAGCTTCCGGTGTTCGCGCTGGGGCGGAAGAACCCGTTCCTGCAGGCGTTGAATCCAGTGGTGTGGGTGGGATGGCTGAAGGGTGCGATCTTCAAGCATGGAATTGGGAAGATTGAAGGCGATGGTTACCAGATGCCGGGAATCTTCTTTCTGAAGGGGGCGAGGATTGTGCGCTGCTTCAAATACCGGACGATTGCGGATGAGCCGGATTATCTGAAGCTGGTTGCGTGATGGGATGCGTGGCCAGTACACTCTAAGAGGCAGTCAGCGAATGTGGTTGTTCGCGGCTCCGGGAAAGCGCCTTACCCGCCGCTGCCCCCTCGTTCAATGGTAGGACAGTCGGCTCTGAACCGATCAATCGGGGTTCGAATCCCTGGGGGGCAACCAGCAGACAACCTGGGTTGTGCAATGAGCGCGGGATGCGTGTGCGCTACGGCATGGGCAGTAGGCCTTCGTAGCGGACGTGCCAGTCCGCGGGGAAGCCAGGGGCGTGGATGGGCTTGCCGTCCTGACCCACAGCCCCGTCCCAGCCGGCAGCCATCATGGCGACGGCGGAGAGCCAGCCGCCGTTGGCGGGCATGTACATCGGCGTCTGGTCGGGACGGCGGACGGTGTAGCCGGAGACGCGGAAGGGGTTCTGGTCGAACTTGCCGGCGAGCAGGTTGACGGCGAGGTCGGGCTCGCCAAGACGCGCGGCGCACATGGCCTCCATGGCGGTGCCCCAGGTGACGGCGTTCTGCGGGGCGTCGGGGCGGGTGACGCGGTGAAGGGTGTTGCGCATGGCGTCCTTGTCGATGCCGCGGCCGGGCAGGACTCCGTACATGAAGGTGGTCATGGTGGAGGGTGAGTCTTCGGCGGGGAGTTCCATGGCGGGATAGATTCCGTTGCGGACGGTGGGCGGGGCGAGGTGGTCGATGACGTCCTGCCAGTGAGCGTCGGGCGCGAGGCCGAGGCGGATCCGCCATTGCTGCGCGGTTTCGAGCGCCCACTTCCAGTAGGCGAGTTCCATGGTGGGGTTCAGGTTGTGCGCGAGGTCGGTGTGCTTCTCGTCGGCGGAGTTGATGCCGGGACCGAGGACATACTGCTTGCGTGCGGGGTCGTAGTCGACAAAGGTGGCCATGTAGTCGGCGGTTTCGAAGACGATGCGCTGGTAGCGGTCGAGGGTGACTTTGGGGTTGAGTGCGTGTGCATCTTTGTCTTTGTTGGCCCGATAGACGAGTTCGGCGAGGTAGATGGGGCTGGGCTGCTGCCAAACAAGCACAGGGCCGACGCCGGAGGGACTTTCGATGCCGGTGGGGTCGGTCATCTTGGACCATTTGACGCCCTTGGCGCCTTCAAGCTTGGCCATGGCTTCGCCGGGCGGCATGAGCAAGGTGAGGTTGCGGAGGGATTTCTCGAGGAGATCGGCGTGGCCCCAGAGTGCCCAGTGCGCGGCGTGCCACCAGTACATCTCCATGTGGAACTTGCCATACCAGGAGTTGACGCCGAGGCCGGTCTCCTGCGGCGGGAGGGACTGTGCGTCGTGGACGGCCATGACGTATTGCGAGAGGACGATGCGGCGTTCGAGTTCAGCGGCGCGTGGGTCGGTGTTGCCGGAAAGGTCGATGGCTCCGCCGGTGGTCCAGTAGTGCTGCCAGTGGGTACGCGAGGCGGCTTCGACATCGTCAACGGTGCCGAGTGGGCGGTAGAGGTCAACCCCTCTCGGAGTGAAAAAGCTGACGAGGTCAAGGGAAGATGCGTTGCGGCTGAGTAGATATTGATGGGGCGCGGTCTGAGCCAGGGTCGCGCCCGGTGACCAGATTGCGCGAACAAGATACTGAGTCGAATCGAGGGTGCGCTCAAACATCCCGCCAGTCGGGCCTTGAAGCGTGAACTTCGTGGTGTGGGCTTCGGGGTGGTCCCAGTCCTGATAGTCGGGGCCAAAGGAGTGCGACGCATACGGGAAGGCGATGCGCACTTTGAGATGGCCTGATGCGATGAGCGGAGACTCGATGCGGGTGGCGACTTCGGAGCGGTCGGGATGGGCGATGGTAGTGACGTGGACGGGTTGGCCGTCTACCTCAAACGAACTGGTGAGAATGCCTGTCCAGAGGTCGAGCTTTTCGTCGGTGTTCTTCAGGTCGGTGATGACGACTTTGGAGCCATCGGCGTGGGTCATCTCGAGGCCGATGCGACCGAGGCCGATGCGCTGTTCGTTCTCGCGCAGGTAGGCGGCGTCGGGCGGAGGGTTGCTGGTGCTGGCCGAGGGATAGACCATTTGGCGATCATACTTGGGGACGGTCGTCATCTTGAATTTGTCGAGGGTGTAGTTGTTGGGGTTGGGGAAACTGTGCCAGCCCCAATCGCTTAGGATGCCGATGGGCATGGTCTTGGCGTAGTACTCGGGGAAGGACTGAAGGCCGGTGACGTCGAAGTTGAAGGCGAAGCTGCCATTGCCGACGGCCATAGCGCCGTTGGGATCGAGCGAGTGGACTTCGATGTTGTGGCGGGTGACGAGGGCGTGGCGGTCTATAGGAGCGGTGCTGGGAGCAGCGGTTTGCGCGGGCGCGATTGCGGCGGCGCAGAGAACGGCGGAGGCCAGGATGGGTGTGGTTCGCATGGTTCCCCTCTGAGCTAGTAAGGGTACACGGGCACAGCGATGACTGGCGACCGGCCGGTACAGATTGGGCAGTGCCGACGTCTAACCGGTGAGAATACCCGCTATCGTGGACGAATATCGGCCTTGAGGCGCTGCGGTTCGGCGACTTACGCGTTATAGTTGGTGCCGTCGGGTAAGAAGGCTTAATGAAGATCGTTTACGTTGCTGCTGCTTTTCTTCTTGGTTCCACCGCCTCCATCGTTCTTGCACAAACACCGGCTTCCGGGAAGGGACAGGAAACTTCGGGCCCGACCCAACCGCTTGTGGTGGACGTGCATGCTTCGCCGTACCGCCCCGCGATCAACTCCAGCACGAACATCAGCAACCAGCGGTTCGACATGCGCGATGCAACGCTGCTGGATATGATCACCCTGGCGTGGGACCTCCGCGAGGAGACAGTGCTTGGGGGTCCGCCGTGGATTGGCTTCTACCGTTTCGATCTGGCGGCGAAGATTGATTCGCTGAGAGCGCCGAAGTCGATCCCGGTGACGAATGCGAGCCAGAGCATGGGCGCGCCGAGCCCCGGTAACGGCGAGGTGGACCCGTACGAGATGATCCGGCCGGTGTTGAAGGACGTGCTGGCCGAGCGCTTCCACCTGAAGTACCACATGGAGGACAAGCCGCTGCCCGGCTACTTGGTGACTGTGGCGAAGGGTGGGATCAGAATGACCGAGGCCAAGGAGCCATCGGACTCGCAAAACTGCCGAGGGGAGCAGGATAAGAACACGCCGGGGCAGTACATGTTCACCTGCACTTCAATGACGATGGAGCGGTTCGTCTCAATGTTTGGAGGCATGTATCCGCATCACGTGGTGGACAAGACAGGGCTAACGAAGGCGTATGACTTCACATTCAGGATGAAGTTTGGCGAGATACGGACGCAGGACGACTATGTGCGCGCTTATACGAACGCGTTCCGGGACCAGCTAGGCCTGCTGGTGAACGCGGGCGATGTGTCGCAGCCGGCGATGGTGATCGACGCGGTGGACCGAACGCCGACCCCAGACGCTCCGGAAATTGCAAAGCAGATTCCGCCGCTGCCGAACCTGGAGTTCGAGGTGGCCAGCATCAAGTTGGCTGCCCCGGATGATCCGCAGTGGTCGACTGAGCCGCGGGGGTCGCAGATTGCATTTAGAGGCTGGACGCTGCAGGACCTTCTGGTTCATGCGTGGGACCTGCCCACCGGGAAGATGATAAAGGATGTTACGTTGCTTCCCCAGCAGAAGTATTCCATTCTGGTGAAACTGCCTCCGGACATCGATGCGCGGGCGGCGTGGGAGGACCGGGACCAGGTCCTCCGCATGCTGCAGCAGCTTGTGATCGACCGGTTCGAGATCAGGTACCACTGGGGCGAGCAGACACAGGATGGATGGGTGCTGCTGGCGGACAATCCGAAGATGAAGAAGGCAGATCCAAACTCGCGGACTTTTTGCGTGGATGGGCAGGCCGAGGGCGAAAAGGATATGGTGCATACGGCGGACTCGCCGTACGATAGCCAGTTTCACTGCCAGAACGTCACCATGAGTCAGTTGGCCGATGTGCTGCAATCATTCACCAGAGCCGACATCAAGTATCACGTCGTGGACAAGACCGGCCTCACGGGGTCCTACGACTTTACGGTCTACTTCAGCAGCACAAACAAGCTGCAAGCAGAAAGTAAAGTAGCCGCCTCGGTCACGCAGGAGGCTGGAGATGCTTCGGCCCCCGCAGTCGTGATGAGCCTCCAGGATGCCTTTCGCAAGGAACTCGGCCTGAAGCTGGAAAAGCAGCCCATGACGGAGCCCGCAATGGTGCTGGACCATTTCGACCAAACCCCGACGGAGAATTGAGCCCGCGCGCGGCGCGGCAGGTCGATTTGTGAATGAGCGCTAGAGGGCGAAGAGGGTGGGCAGGACTTCCCCGGCGGGGCCTTCGACGATGTGAGTGAAGGCTGCGGCGTTGAGGGGCCGTTCGGGACCGACGTAGACGGTGCGGGCGCTGGCGGCGCGTGCCCAGTGGACGAATTCCGCCGCAGGATAGACCGATCCGGACGTGCCGACGACGAGCATCAGGGATGCGCGATCGATCTCGCGCCGGATGCGATTCATCTCGAGGGGAATCTCTCCGAAGAAGACGATGTGCGGGCGAAGTCGCGCGCCGCAGGGGCAGCGAGGCACCTCGTCGAGGGTGCGGTAGACGGCGTGGTCTTCGACCGGCGGGCGGCCGCATTCGGCTTCGCAGCGGGATTTGGTGAGTTCGCCATGCATGTGGATGAGGCGGTGCGAGCCGGCGCGCTCGTGGAGATCGTCGACGTTTTGGGTGCAGAGGAAGAAGCGGTCGCCGAGGCGAGCTTCGAGTTGGGCGAGAGCGATGTGCGCTGGATTGGGTTGAGCGGCCTGGGCGGAGGCGCGGCGCGCGGAGTAAAACTCCCAGACCAGCGCGGGATTGCGGTGGAGGGCTTCAGGGCTGCAGACGTCTTCGATGCGATGGCCGGCCCAGAGCCCGTCGGAGGCGCGGAAGGTGGGCAGGCCGCTCTCCGCGCTGATGCCCGCGCCGGTGAGAACGAAGATACGATCGGCGGACGCTATGGAAATCGCGGACATCTTGCGAATAGTCTATTCCGCGGCAAGCGGGCGACGGGTGATGGCAAATACTGAGATTCTGAGCCGCGCTCAGAATGACGGCCCAAGAGGAAGCGGCGATTGGAGGAACAAATGCGGGGATTCTTCGCTGCGCTCAGAATGACACTTCAATAGGAAGTGGCGTGCGGAACTAGATGTAGTCGCGGAAGAGTTCTTCGGAGGGGGCGGGGATGACGCCGCGAGCGACGAGCATGCCTTCCTCCGCGGCGGCTTTCGATCCTGCGGCGACGGCTTGCTGAACGCTGGAGATGTCGCCAGCCATCATGACGAAGCCCTTGCCGCCAAGAGCCATGGCGAGATGGACACGGAGCAAGGTAACATTCGCGGACTTGACGGCTGCATCGGCGGCATCGATGATGCTGGCCGCGGAGAAGGTTTCGATGACGCCGATGGAGCGAAGGTCTTTGGGGTCGATCTCGACTGCCTGGGAGATGGCCTGGAGGACGGAGGGATGCACGCGGGAGAGTTGGCGGCGCTCGATGAGCGAGGCGCCCGCAGCGGCTCCGCCGGCTTCGATGGCTGTGGTCACGGAGGCCACGTCGCCGGAGATGGCGATGAGGAATTTGCCGGAGCAGATGCTGCGCGCCAGCAAGAGCTTGACGGTCGCAGCTTTTATCATGACGTCCTCGACCTGGTAGCCGGTGGCGACGCTGGAAAGTTCGATGAGTCCTATGGATTGAATGTCAGCCACGGTGTTGGCTCCTTGCGTTATGAAGAGGTGAAGCCGTGAGGGAGGCAAAAGGCGTGACCCCAGCGGCTAAAGCCGTGTTCCCGATCGAGTGTTTACGGCACGGATAAATCCGTGCCCTTAAGCAAGACGAACTTTGGCAGCTTCTCCGACTTTGCGGCGCCTTTCGACTTTGCGACGTCTTCCGAGAAGTTAGGCATCGATCACCACCGCGTCGTGGGTGAGGCGGGCAGTGCCGGCGATGCTGGCGTGGATGCGCGCGCCGAGTTTGCCCTCTGCGGGCACGGCGAGCAGGTCGCCGGGGCGGACACGGTCGCCCGTTTTTACTGCGGGCACGGCAGGGACCCCGGCGTGCTGCTTGAGCGGCAGGCGGACGCTCGCGGGAGAGAATTTGTGATCGACCAGCGGGCCGACGTTGTTGAAGTCGGAGAGGCCGAGGCGCGCAATGAGGCGCTTCATGGGGACGCGGCGGAATTCGGCCATCGGATGCGGTATGACCGAGTCTGGCGAGCCGGTGAAGAACAGGCCATTTTCGCGCGCGGCCGGCTTGGATTCGGTGCAGACGTTCTTGGGATCGAGGTCCTCGGGGCAGGCGTAGAGCGAGCAGAGGTTGCACTCGCAGCAGTAAAGCGTGCCGGCAATGATGGCGGCGGGACTGGGGGCGAATCCGAGCGACTGCATGGCGCGATGCGGCTGGATGGGATGGCCGAGCAGATAGCGCGGGCAGAACTCGGTGCAGAAGCGGCACTGGTCGCAGGCCGAGCGGCCGACGCGGGCGATCTGCGGCCACTTTGCGGTGTGGCGCAGGATGAGCGAGTGCGAGGACGGGAGAACGACAATGCCGCCGGTGGTCTTGGTGACGGGGACGTCGAGGCCGGCAGCGGGCTTGGCCATCATGACTCCGCCGAGCAGGACGCTGAAGTCGGCGACGGTGGCCCCGCCCGCGGCTTCGATGACTTCGCCGATGGAGATGCCGACCGGCACGCGGAGGGTGACTGGATTGCGCACGGCCCCGGCCACGGTGAGGTACTTGTGCGTTACCGGCTGGTCGAGGCCGATGTTCATCAGGGTTTCCACATTGGCGACCATGGCGTCGACATCTTTTGGCAGGCCGCCGGGAGGGATCACGCGGCCGGTGACGATGTGCACGAGGATGAATTCGTCGCCGGCGGGGTAGGAGTCGGGCAGAGACGCTACGCGGATGTTCCCGGGAACCTGCGACTCAAGCGCAGCGATGATGTCGTGATACTTTTCCTTGATTCCGATGACGCCTGCGGGCGCGCCGACCATTTCCATGGCCTGGAGCATGCCGCGGAGAAACGGCTCGGAGAGGTGATGGAGCAGTTCCTTGTCTTTGTGCAGGAGGGGCTCACACTCGGCTGCATTGGCGATGACGAGGGGGACGCGGGTGGCCAGTTTGACCGCAGTGGGAAACCCGCCACCACCGGCTCCGACGATTCCGAGTTCGGCAACACGGGCGGCTGTCATCTGGGGATTGTGGTGGGAACCGCCTTTGGTTGCACCAACTCGCGACACACCCGATTCTGGAGCCATCTGGGAAATTTCCTCAAAGTCATGCAGATTTCTGATTGACTCTGGCACAAACTATACGATATGGTCACTAAGGCGTCAAGAACGATCATAATCCGTCACAATGAAATGTCTGATCCCAAATATCGGCAGCACTTCCTTCAAGTACCGGGTGCTGAGCATGCCGGACGAGTTGGCATTGGCGGATGGTCGGGTAGAACGCATAGGGCAGCCGGGCGGAGATTGCCAGGACTATCCATCGGCAATTCACAAGTGCCTCGCCGACGTGCTGGGCGCGGGCAAAGCGTTGAAGAGTTTGGCGGAGGTAGACGCGGTCGGATTCAAGGTGGTGCATCCGGGGCCGATGCCGGGACCTCGGCTGGTTGACGATGCTTTGTTTGCGGCGATGGACGATTTTGCGTTCTTTGCGCCGGCGCACAATCCGCCCTACGTTGCGGCGATGCGTGCGTTCCAACACGAACTGCCGGGCGTGCCGCTGGTTGCGGTGTTCGAGACGACGCCGTATGCGGGGATGAGTGAGGCGGCGACAACCTACGCGGTTCCCTACGAGTGGCGCACGGAGTTTGGAATTCGGCGATATGGATTCCATGGGGCCAGCCATCGGTCGGCAAGCGAGCGCGTGCAGACGATGCTTGGGCGGAAGGATTTGCGGCACATCTCGTGTCACCTTGGCGGCAGTTCCAGCGTGGCTGCGTTCCGCAACGGCGTCGCGATCGACACCAGCTTTGGGACATCGCCGCAGTCGGGCTTGCCGCAGAACAATCGCGTGGGCGACGTCGACGCGTTTGCGGTCCTGTACATGATGAAGAAGCTGGGCGTGGATGCGGACGAGATGGCACGCATCCTGGGCAGCAAGTCCGGGCTAGCTGGAATCAGCGGGTGCGGCGGCGACATTCGCGACCTGGATGACGGTGCGGCAAGGGGCGACAAGCGCTGCCAGCTTGCCCTGGATGTGTTTGTGCGCGCGATCCGCCACTACGTGGGCGCTTTCATGCTGGAACTTGGCGGACTGGATGTGGTCACGTTCTCAGGCGGCATCGGGGAGAACAGTGCGGCGATCCGCAGCGCGGTTTGTCGCGGGCTGGCGGGATTTGGAATTGAACTGGATGAGGCAGTGAACCGGACGGCGCGGAAGGCCGGCGCGGTTTCCGCAGAGGGCTCCGGCGTCAAGGTGCTGATTATTCCAGCGGATGAAGAGGTCATCGTTGCCCGCGAGACGGTGAATGTTGTGGAGCGGGCAAGAGTGACGCAGTTGGCGTAAGCGCAACAGTGGCAACGAACGTAGCGAGAGACCGTTATGGGATGTGGAAGCTCAGCATTATCGAATTCGCCTGGCTTGATCGATCGATCCGTGGTCGAGCAGATCGTCCGCCAGGTGGCATTGGAATACCTGGGACGCAAGGGTGGCACGGGAGCGGCGCCGACGCTGACTGTGCTGGCCTCGGCGCGGCACATGCACATCTGCCGCGAGGATATGGACCTCCTGTTTGGGCCGGGCACCGAGTTGACGGTCTACAAGGAGCTATACCAGGCGGGCAACTTTGCGGCCAACGAGAAGGTAACGATCATTGGCCCGCGCAGCCGGCTGATTTCGAACTTGCGCATTCTGGGCCCGATGCGCAAGCAATCGCAGATCGAACTGGCGTTCACGGACGCGATCAGCCTGGGGTTTGACGATATTCCGGTGCGGCTGTCGGGCAACCTGGCGGGATCGCCGGGCGCAATCATCATGGGACCGAAGGGCTCGATCCAGTTAAAGGAAGGGATTATTCGCGCTGCGATTCACGTGCATATGAACCCGGCAGAGGCGACCTACTTCGGGGTGAAGCAGGGAGATTTGATGAAGCTCCGTGTGGGCGGCGCCGCTGGCGTCACCTTCAACAAAGTTCATGTTCGCATCGACCCAACTTCTCGGCTGAATGTCCACATGGACACCGACGAGGCCAACGCATGCGGACTGCACCTGACCAAGGACATTGAACTGATCAAGTAAGAGATTCAGACGGAAGGAAAAGAGAGGAACTCGATGAAACAAGCGCTTGGAATGATTGAAACGACAGGCCTGGTCGCGCTGTTCGAGGCGACCGACGCGATGCTTAAGTCGGCAAATGTGACGTTTATCGGCTGGCAGTCGGTTGGCTCCGGAATGGTGACCGCGTTCGTCGAAGGCGACGTGGCCGCGGTGAAGGCTTCCACCGATGCCGGGGCCGAAGCAGCGGCGCGGATCGGCAAGGTAATCGCCGTGCAAGTGATCTCGCGCCCGCATGACGAACTGCCCTCCTTTGTGCAGGGAGACAAGAAAGCAGCAGCGAAGAAGCCGGCGGCTTAGGCATTGGCAAGGACTGCCCTTGCGGGCGGAGGAGACAAGATGAGCGAAGCAATTGGATTGATCGAAACGAAGGGCCTCGTCGGACTGGTCGAGGCGTGCGATGCGATGGTGAAGGCGGCCAGCGTGGAGTTGGTGAAGACCGTGCAGATTGGCGGAGGGTTTGTAACCGCAATTGTTCGCGGCGACGTGGGCAGCGTGCGCGCAGCCGTCGATGCCGGAGCAGCAGCGGCGAAGGTGGTGGGCGAACTGGTGTCGTCGCACGTGATTGCGCGCCCGCACGATTCGCTGGTTGAAAGCATGTTGAAGTAGGCGGCAACGACAACTGGATTCAGCAACTGGAACTGGAGAAATGAAATGGCCAATGAAGCGATTGGAATGATTGAGACGAAAGGCCTGGTGGCATTGGTGCAGGCTACGGACGCGATGCTGAAGGCGGCGAGCGTCGAATTCGTCGGATGGAACAAGATCGGCAGCGGATTGTGCTCGGTGTTCGTTCAGGGCGACGTAGGCAGCGTTCGCGCCGCGGTGGATGCGGGTGCAGCGGCAGCCAAGACGGTTGGCGAAGTGATAAGCGTGCATGTGATCGCGCGGCCGCACAGCAGCCTCGCTACGGTATTGCCGAAATAGCTGAAGCGGGATCGATCCGCCAAGGCCCATGAGGTGAGCCGGCATGTTTATCGCAAAAGTAATTGGCAAGGTTGTTTCCACACAGAAGAACGCGAAGTTCCTCGGGATGAAGCTGCTGCTGATTCAGCCGTACATCAGCAGAGACAGCAAGCTCGAAATCTCCGGGAGTTCCGTGGTGGCCGTTGACAGCGTGGGCGCGGGGGTGGGCGAGTGCGTGCTGTTTACGCAGGGTAGTTCGGCCCGTCTGACGCAAGCGACGAAAGATGCGCCCGTCGATGCTGTGATTGTGGGCATCGTGGATGTCGTCGAAGTCGGCGGCACGGTATTGGAGAAGCCGTAATGGCGAGTTGGGAGAACAGATGACGAATCAGGAACAGGTGATTGCGGACATCGCGAGAGAGGTTGTCGCGAGGCTTCGTATCCAGTTGCAGCAGGGACAACCGGCCCAAGCGCCGGCCAGCGCAGCCGCAGCACCCAACTATAGCGCCGCGCATGATGGCGTCTTTGTGACTGTGGATGAGGCCGTGCGCGCGGCGAACACGGCGCAGAAGCGGGTCCAGGAGATGAGCCTGGAAGACCGCGGGCGCATGATCAAGATCGTCCGGCGGATCTGTATCGACCGCTCTGAAGAGTTGGGCCGCATGGAGTTGGAAGAAAGCAAGGTGGGCCGACTCGATCACAAGATTCAGAAGTTGAAGAATATGCAGTATGTGCTTGGCATCGAGGCGATGCGCAGCGATGCGAGGAGCGATACAAGCGGACTCTTGATTATCGAGCGCGCGCCGTGGGGCGTTATCGGGATGGTGCTGCCGGTCACACACTCGGTACCGACCATGGCAGCAAATGCAATCAATATCCTGGCGGCGGGCAATACCGCGGTGTTTGCGCCGCACCCATCGGCAAAGCGAGTGGCGCAGTATGCGCTGCAACTTTTCAATCGCGAGATTGAGCGCGAGCTGGGCGTGGCCAATACGCTGACTACCATTCTGGAACCCAGTATTGAAGCGGCAGACCAAATCTTTCAGCATCCGGAGGTTGCGCTGCTGTGCGTTACGGGCGGGCCGGTGGTGGTGAAGGCAGCAGGCAAGTATGGCAAGCGCGTAATCGCGGCCGGGCCTGGCAATCCACCCGTGGTTGTGGATGAGACGGCCGATTTGCAACTGGCGGCGAAGTCGATTATTGAAGGTGGGGCGTTCGACAACAACCTGCTCTGCATCGGCGAGAAGGAAGTATTTGTGGTTGGGTCGGTCTTCAAGCCGTTTATGAGTGCGATGCATAACGCCGGCGGCTTCGAGTTGGACAAGGCGGCGATCGAACGGCTGACGAAGGCCGCCTTCACCTTCGACGGCGATGGCAAAGGCTGCGTGCGGGCGCATGTGCGGAAGGAGTTGGTCGGCAAGGACGTGAGGATACTGGCTGCGGCTGCCGGCGTCAGCGTTCCGGAGAACACGCAGATTCTTTTCGGAGAGACCGATGAGGACCATGCGTTTGTGGTGGAAGAGCAGATGATGCCGTTCATCCCGATCGTGCGCGTGAAGGATGTGGACGCGGGCATCGCAGGCGCGTTGAAGGCGGAACATGGCTACCGGCACACCGCGATCATTCATTCCAAGAACGTCGACAACGTGACCCGGATGGCGAAGGCGATGAACACTACCCTCTTCGTTGCCAACGCGTCGTCGCTGGCATCGCTGGGATTCGGCGGGCCGGGATATCTGAGCCACAGCATTGCGACACCGACTGGAGAGGGCGTTACTACGCCGCTCACATTTACCCGGGAACGGCAGTTCACCATGGGCAACGCCCTGAGGATCATCTAGCCATGTTTCTCGCGCGCATCGACGGCACTGTAGTTCCGGCGGCCAAGCACGCGACGCTGGACGGCTGCCGATTTCTGATTGCGCAGCGGCTGGAGGCGGACGGCAGCATGGGCGCGGAGCCGTTGGTGATCATCGACTGGATGGGGGCCGCTTATGGTTCCACAGTGCTGGTCTCGACCGACGGCGACATCGCGCGGGAGCGATTTGGCAACACGACCCCGGCACGCATGGTGGTCTGCGGCATTGTGGACGACGTGCAAATACCGCAGCGGAGGACCGCATGAGACTGGGCATCGTTCGCGGACATGTGACGCTCACTCCCGCTGTCCCGGAGCTGCTGGGGCTGACGCTGGTGGTGCTGGAGCCAGTGACGATGACGAACCTGGTTGCGAAGAATGGATTGGGCGGCGGCAAGGCGTTGGTCGCTGTGGATGCACTGGGCGCAGCGAAGGGCCAGATGGTCGCGTTCACCGAGGGCACCGAAGCGGCGAACCCTTTCTGGCCAAAGAGAATTCCGGTGGACGCGTACTGCACCTTGATTGTCGACTCCATCGTAACCGGCAATAAGCAACTTCAAGAACCTGAGGTGTCGAAGTGAAGAGCGGCGAAGTGAAGAATATGGATCGATCCGGTCAAAATGTTCTGACGATGCGCGATGCGCAGAGCGCTCTCGCCGCCGGCGCGACGCATGTGCGCGTCTGTGAGAAGTGCGTGATTACGCCGTCGGCGCACGACTTTCTGCGGCAGCATGATATCGAGTTGGTGACGGGTTCGACCGCTGCTGCGCCGCCGGCTTCGGCGCCTAAGCCTGCCGCCGCCAGCCCAGCGGCTGCAAGCAGCGGTGGCGGCGCGAAGGCGCGGATCATCAATGTTGCCGGCAGCAGCAGCGGCGCCAAGAGTGCGCCGGAGGTGCGCAGAGCGCCCGATGCGCGGCTGTTTACCACGCCCGAAGCCGAGGCCATCAAACTGGAGATATGCGCAGTCGGGAAGAAGCTCTGGAACCGCCAATATGTCGACGGTAACGGCGGCAATATTTCGTATCGCATCGGACCCAATGAGGTTCTTTGCACGCCGACCCTGGTGAGCAAGTTCGACCTGACTCCCGATGACATCTGCATGGTCGATCTGGAAGGCAAGCAGGTGGCCGGCAAACGGCCACGCACCAGCGAGATCCTGCTGCATCTTGAAATCTATAAGGCTGTGCCGGAGGCGAAATCCTGCGTGCACTGCCATCCGCCGCATGCAACTGCATACGCCATCACGGGACGCGTTCCGCCCAGCCGGGTGATCCCCGAGTTCGAAGTGTTTGTAGGCAAGGTAGCAGTGTCGCCCTACGAGACTCCGGGCACGCAAGCGTTCGCGGAAACGGTACTGCCCTATGTAAGACAGCACAATACGGTGCTGCTTGCCAACCACGGCATCATCTGCTGGGCAGATACGGTTACGCATGCGGAGTGGTTTGCGGAGGTGGTGGACACCTATTGCTGGACGCTGATGCTGGCTTCGCAACTGGGCGTTCCTATCTCGCAGATTTCCGAAAAGCACACCGCCGATCTGCTGGACATCAAGAAGTCCATTGGCTTGCCCGATGCCCGCTTCGACGCTGCGGGGATGAAAGAGTGCCAGTTGTCCGATCTGGAGACAAACACCACCATTGCGCTGCTTCCCTGCGCGCGGGATGGCGTCAGCATCGGTGGCCCCGACACGACCGACATCGAACAGTTGGTGAAGCAGGTAACCGACGCTGTGATGGGAGCGATTGGAGCGCAATAACGCACTGCCGCAATTGGATGGAACGGCTTGAGAGAAACTGATGCGATCCGTTAGATCGCGACCCTTGGACACTGCACAGTGAAAGCTGCTGAACGGCAACTCAGAATACGTCAGATGCTCGAGTCCAAGGATTTCCTCGATCTGGAGACCCTTTGCCGCGAGCTGGATGCTTCTGAATCCAGCATCCGCCGCGATCTGGATGTGCTGGAAGAGGAGAGCGTTCTGAAACGCGTATATGGCGGAGCGGTTCCGGTGCAACCGCCGGCAAATGGCGCCTTCGACTTCACGGTGGAGAGCGGGCGCCTGAGCGATGAGAAGAGCCGCATCGCCCGGCTGACAGCCAGCCTGGTCGAGGATGGTCAGACCGTGATCCTGGATGGCGGCTCGACGGTGGCGGCCGTGGCCGGTGAATTGGCGAACAAGTCGCTGCACATCGTTACCAATTCCCTGCCCATCGCCGAGACGCTGGAAGCCAGGCGAAACATCGAACTGACCCTGACCGGCGGGTATCTTGATCCGCGCATCCGCGTGATGCTGGGCCCGCTGTGCGAGCAGATGCTGAGCCTGATCCGCGCCGACGTGCTGATCATGGGCATCGGCAGCATCTCCGAGGCGGGCTTGAGCAACAACAACACGCTGGTGGTCGGGTCGGAACAGAAGATGATTGAGATTGCCAGCAGGGTCATCATCGTTGCCGACCATACCAAATTTGGTCGCAGCGCAATGATCCCGGTCGCACAACTGGATGCTGCCGACGTCGTCGTATCCGACAGCGGCCTTGCGCCTGAGTACGTGGAGTTGCTGCGCAGCAACGGGGTCGAAGTGCTGCTGGCGTAGCGGTCCCAACCTCAACCGTTTGATACACCTATCGCCCGCCATCTACCACTTGCAGGGCATAGGAGCGTGCGCCCTCGGCTGCTAGCCTTGCATTCGTGGACAGATCAGCCCCAAGAGAGAGCCTCAAGTTCAACACCCAGGCAGCGTTAGCCTATGCCGCCTTCCTGGCGTTCGCGATCGTCGGCTGCCGGCAGGCCTCCGTCATCCTCCCCAACCCCAGGATCGCGTTGTTCACCGTCCTCTTCTGTGTCGCGGTATTCTCCCCCGTGCCTGCCTTTTGGCATTTCAGGCACCACCCTGGACACAGAGAAGCTACGCTCGCTCCCTTTTGGCTGCTTGCCTTCGCCTGCACCCTGCCCTCTGTCGTGGATGTCTGTGGCCGATCGAGAATGCCTCTGCAGGACCTCAACCTCGCCCGTCTCGACAACATGCTTGGAGTGAATGTGCCGGCAATCACAGCCTACGCCGGCCAGCATCGCCTGGGACATCTCATCGATGCCACCTACCCTTTGCTTATCTTTTTCTTCATTCCGCTGGCCGCCTTCGCCCCAGCCATTTTCGGAAGGTGGATTGCTGCCCGCGAGTTTCTTGCCGCCAATGTCATTGGGCTAATCATCGGTTTGACCGCCTTCACCCTCCTGCCGGCAGTGGGACCCTGGTATGGATATCACATTCCACCCAACCCCAGTCAGGCATCCTGTCAGGCAGAACTCCTGCTCTTGCGCATGCCTGGGGCCATTGTCCCCCACGCGGCGGGCATCGTCTGCTTCCCCTCGTTCCACGTCATCTGGGCCATCCTCTGCGCGAGAGCATTGTGGACCTTCCGCCTCTTCAGGCTCCCCGTTGGCCTCTTCGCGGGCATGATCGTCCTGTCCACCCTCACCACCGGCTGGCACTATTTCGCAGACGTCGTCGCAGGATGCGCCGTTGCGTACATCTCCATCCGCATCGCCTCACGGCTCATCTACAGCCAACCGCAACCGTATGACGAAGGCGGTGAACTGGTTCAAGCGAGCCCGCAAAGCAACTGGCTGCCCCTGGCACAATAACAGGCTTACGGCCTGTAGCCGTTGGGTGACCGGCACACAGCCTGCGGTCGTTGGAGTGATGGAAGACGTTCCGCCCGGGGTCGCCAAGTACATGGGAAACTCGACTATCCAGATGACGATGCGGTATTCTCACTTAGCGCCTAAGGTGAACCAGGTCGCAGTCGATGCGATGGACGCCTTCTACGAAGGCGGCTCTGGATCAGGAACCGGAACTGACACCAGAACTGGCATCGGCACAACGGCAGACTGTCAGCAGCTTCCAAGTAATTGAAAACAAAGCGGAGAGGTGGCAGAGCCCGGTTGAATGCACCTGACTCGAAATCAGACGTACTCGCAAGGGTACCGGGGGTTCGAATCCCTCCCTCTCCGCCATTGACTCTTCCAAAGACATCCCATAAAGTCCCGCATCAGCCAGAAATCAACTGAAACTAAGTAGGTTATTGTTTTTTCACGTCCATCAAGCTACTATGGGAGCCGACCACGGTTGCGGGTACATGTGTGGGTATATCCCCATTCGAGCTGTGGGTATATTGCCCGGAGGTGGCTTCCTGGTGGCCGTGCTCAACCCACTGCTTGTTGCCGTCAGTGTATAGCCCGTCCCACCCGGGGTGATGCTGCAGCCCGTGGCTGTCGCGACACCCGATGTTGGGGTGAACGTGGTGCCATTGGTTCCGGTGCCCGTGCAGGTGAGCGTCCCGCCTCCCTCGCCTACGCCATGGACACCGCCTGCGCCGAGGCCGCCCGCCTCTCCATCGCCGACCTGCCCGATACCGAGGCCAAACGCGCCCTCCTCTGGGTCCCCGGCTTCGTCACCACCCGCGACCGCTAGCCCCAATATCCCCTCGTACACCCTCTAAGTTCCGCGAATAGCCACCGCCCTGAAGCGCGCGTGATCCCTAGTTTCCACGGGCCGTAGATGGCCTGTTGGCGGCTGCTGGACCGTGATCAATAAACAAAAAACGATGCCGTAGCGCTATTCGTGAAAGCTCCGGTTCCAGCCGCTGTGATTGTTGTGTTGCCGACGGCGCTGGGGTCCTCGTAGTAGAAAGTAACAGTGTCCGTCGAGATGCCGATGCTGGTGCTGGTGATCTGGGTGCTGCAACCGCCATTTGAGTAGAATTTACCCGTCGAGCTGGTAGTACTTAACCCAATACTCTCTGTGCTCGGCGGATCCACATTGTCGCTGTTCGCATCCTCCGAGTTGACAACCAAACTCTGGCAAGAGCCGTTGGGCATAGCGCCGGGTGGACTAATAAACGCCAACTTGCTCGCAGTGAAGGTCACAGTCGCCGTCTGTGTGACGGTGACTGTGTCGCTTGTGTCCTTGCCCGTGTAGACGACCTGCTCCGCGTGGGTATCCTTCACGGTGAAGGTCGCCGCTCCTGACGAGTTGGAGGTCCCGCTGGAGGGCGAGATGGACGAATGAGTGCCGGTGGAACCGGTGAGGCTCACCGTCTTGCCGCTGACCGGGTTGCTGTACGCGTCGAGAAGAGTGACCGTGATCGTCGATGTCGTGGCTCCATCGGCTACCACCGAGGTCGGATTGGCAACTACCGTAGACTTGCCGGCGCTGGTCGTCGCCGCGCTAACAGTCACGGATAAGCTGCCACTGATCGTTCCATCTGAGGCGCTTACGGTCGCGCTCTGTGCGTCGTACAGCACCATCGCGCCGCCCACGGATGATACGCCGCTCGTGAACGTAATCGCGGTCGCGCTACCAAAAGCTGTTGCGGTCCCCGAACTGTTCGTCACCGTCGGCACGTTGCCGCCAGGCGAGTTGCTCGCGCCGGAGAAGGTCAGGCTCTTGCTCCCCGTATAGGTGGTCGCTGTGTTGCCGCCCGCGTCCTCAGCCGTGATGGTTATCGTCTGGCTGCCTCCAGCCGTCTGCGTTCCCGACCCGGCAATCACAAGCTGTGCGGCCGTCCCCGCCGAGATGGTGATGGAAGGATTGGTGGTCGATGTGATCGACCCTGAAGTCGCCTTCAGCGTGTAGGCGGTCGCCTTATTCAGTTCGCAGCCGGAGAATGTGGCCACACCCGAACTGGGAGTTACCGTATTGGCGGAGCAGGTCAGAGTCCCGGTGCCGCTGTTGATCGCCAGGGTCACACCCGTGCTGTAACTCGTCACGGTGTTGCCGTTAGCGTCCTCCACCGTCACCGCGGGCTGCTGCGCCCACGCCGTACCGCCCGTCCCAGTGGAGGAAGGCGGCGTGGTAAAGACCAGCTTCGTCGCCGCGCCCGGCGAAAACACGATGTTTCCGCTCGTGACGGGAGCCAGGCTCGTCTCTCCCGCCGTCGCGGTGGCAGTCAGCGTCATGGTGTCTGCGGCCGAATAGACCGGTGTCGAGATAGTTACGCTGTTGCCGCTTGTGAGAATCTGTCCCGTGAGCGTCCCGCTCAGGGTGCCGCTGCCCGAAGCCTTGCTCAGCGTAATCGTGGTGTTGCTGGTCGGGCTGGACGGGTTCCCGTTAGCGTCCTGCGACTGCACCGTCACGCTGAACGCCGTCCCCGCCGTCCCGGTGCTCGGCACCGAGGTGTAGACCAACTTCGTCGCCACGCCCGCATTGATGGTAGTGATGGTTGCCGAGCCCGTTGCCGAGCCGCTGGTAACCGTCACCGTCAGGCTGCTGCCCGCCACTGTTGGTGTCACGCTGGCGTTGCTCAACACGCCTGCAGTAAACGCCGCCGACGTCCCGGTTACGCCCGCCGTGCCGCCAAACGTCACCGTCGAAGTGAAACTCGTAACTGTGTTGTTGTCCACATCCTGCGCCGTGATGGTCGTGATAGTGAACGCCGTCCCGGCTGTCTTCGTCCCGGTGATAGCCGAGATCGCGAAATGGTTAAGCGCGCCTGGCGAGAACACGATATTGCCGCTGGTGGCGGATCCCAGACCTGTCTCGCCCGCTGTCGCCGTAGCCTTCAGCGTCATCGTATCCGCCGCTGAGTAGACCGGCGTCGAGATGGTCACACTGTTGCCGCTGGTGGGGATGGAGCCCGTGAGCGTACCGCTCAGGGTGCCGCCGCCTGTGGCCTTGCTCAGCGTGATCGTCGTGCTGCTGGTCGGACTGGACGGGTTGCCGTTGGCATCCTGCGACTGCACCGTCACGCTAAATGCCGTCCCCGCTGTCCCCGTGCTCGGCACCGTCGTGTAAACCAGCTTCGTCGCCGCGCCCGCATTCACCGTGTAGCTGTTGCTGGTGGCGCTGGTCACGCCGGTGGTGGTCGTCGAGGCCGTCAGCGTGTAGCCCGTGCCGGTCGCCGTCGTGTCTTCGTAGTACACGGTCACTGCGCTGGTCGAAGTGCTGATCGACGTGCTCGTGATCGACCCCGTGCAGCCGCTGCCGGAGTAGAACGTACCCGACGAATGGCCCGTGGCCAGGTTCACCGTGATGGCGCTGCCTACTGGATCCGTGGCCGTACCGCCGGAGTTCTCTGAGGTGATCGTAAGCGTGTTGCACGCTCCGGCCGTTAGCGCTCCAGCCGCAGGCTCCGTGGTAAAGACCAGCTTGGTCGGTCCATTGATGGTGAAGCTGCTGCTGGCCATGCTCAAAGAGGGACTGGTGGTGGTCGCGGTCAGTGTGTATCCCGTGCCCGACGCGCTGACGGAGCAGCCGGCAAACGTCGCTATGCCGGTGCTGGTGTTGGGGGTCACGGGGTTGGTCGTGCAATTCAGCGTCCCTGCGCTGTTACCCGTGCCGCTGGTGATGGCCAGCGTCACGGCGGGAGGACTGCTCAGAATCGGGTTCCCGTTGGCGTCCTCCACCTCGACTGCAGGCTGAGTGCCCAGAGCAGCACCAGGGTTCACACCGCCAACAGGCTGCGTCGTGAAGACCAATTGCGACGCCGCACCCGCGGAGAACACGATATTGCCGCTGGTAATGGGCGTCAGACTGGTCTCGCCCGCTGTCGCGGTCGCGGTCAAGGTCATCGTGTCGGCCTTCGAGTAAACCGGCGTGGAGATGGTCACGCTGTTACCGTTGGTGGGGATGGACCCCGTGAGCACCCCGCTCAGCGTGCCGCCGCCCGTCGCCTTGCTCAGCGCTATCGTGGTTGCGCTGGTCGGACTGGCCGGGTTGCCATTAGCATCCTGCGACTGCACCGTCACGCTGAACGCGGTCCCTGCCGTCCCCGTGCTCGGCACTGTCGTGTATACCAGCTTCGACGCCGCGCCCGGATTGACCGCCGCGATGTTCGCCGAGCCGGTATGGCCGGAGCTGTCCGTCACTATGACTGTCTCGTTGCTGCCCGCCACCTTCGGCGTCACGCTGGCGTTGGTCAACACGCCCGCAGTGAACGCCGCCGATGTCCCGGTCACGCCCGCCGTGCCGCTAAACGTCACTGTCGAAGTAAAGCTCGTAACTGTGTTGTTATCCGCATCTTGTGCCGTGATGGTCGTGATCGTGAACGCCGTGCCGGCGGTCTGCGGCGAGGAGATCGTCGAGATCGCAAAGTGATCGAGCGTGCTCGAAGTGATGTTGAAGGTGGGGCTGGTGCCCGAGGTCAGCCCGCTGCTCGTCGCCGTCAGTGTGTAGCCCGTCCCGTCCCTGTTGATCGAAAGGCCGCTGAAAGTGGCGACGCCGTTGACTGCCGATTGCGTCAGCGTCCCGCTCAGCGTGCCTGGTCCGCCTGAGGCGGGCGTGCCCGGCGTAACTCCCAGCGTGACCGAGGCGGTGCTGCTGGGCACCGGAATTCCATTACTGTCCTTCACCTGCACCGTCACCGCCGGGGAGATGGAAGCGCCCGCTGCCGTGTTGGGGATAGACGCCTGATTGAACACCAGCGTGAGCCCATTGTGCGGCCACGCCACAGAGGTATTCAGGCTTGTGGTCCCGGGGTCGTACACACAAACATAGTCGTTGCTGGTCGAATTGTAGGGTACGGCGGTCAGCAGTGGAGTGTACGTCCCCGACGTGCTGATGGTCGTCGCGGTTCCAATAGGCGAGGTGCAGTCGCTAAGACTATCCCCCCAGAGGTACGCCGGCCCTGTCCCCAGACGGATTTTCAGAGACACCGTCGTACCACCAGAGATGGTCAACAGATCTGCCGGGCTGACCGTCAACCCCAGGCTTGCGGTGGCGGTGTTGCTGCCCTGGGCCAAGAGACGAGGGCCGCTCGCCAGGCAAGCAACTGCGACCAGTGCGGCGAACACGCCGCGCTTAAACAGTCCGTGGGCCACACGGCGGCTGCATGCCGTCTTGTCCGCTTTCCGCCCGCCGATGGATCGGCTCCTTGTCATCGCCCTCGTCCGCTGCCAATCTCGTTCATCGTCTTCTCAAGCGATGAAGTCTCCCATCGCCGCTGTGCATCAGTCTCTCAACGTCTCGCTTCCTTCCTCCGGAACCGCCCACTGTGCAACTTAGTGGTGGGAGCTAGTGCCGCCTGGCGTGTTGACGTGAATCTCCTGGTTCAACATCTCCCGGACGGGCTTCACCGCCTGGGGTTTTACCTTCAACTCGAAACCTATCGTCGTTGCCGGACCGGTACTTGACGCGTCTACTTTGACGCGCGCGGGCGACGCCAGAATGTAGCCGTCGGGAATCGTATCCGTGTCGATCTCCACTTCGTAATGCCCCTCGCCCAGGTTGTAGAAAGAGAAGGCGCCGTCGTCGTAGGGCGTGGTGTAGAGTTTCTTGCCCACCAGCCGAACCACGATGTTCTCAACCTGCACATCCTTGGGCGCAACTATCTTCCCAAAGAGATTCGCCAGCCGCACTACGTCGAAGTCGCTGCGAGCGACCGTGCGCGGCAACACGCTGACGTGCGCAACATTCTCCGCGCCCGGTGAGTAATCCGCCGGGAGTTCTTCCATGTTCAGCGCGACCTCATGCAGCCCCTCGGCTACGTCGGTGAATACGTAGTGGCCCGTGGCGTCGCTGACTGCGGTCCGGCCCTGGTCGAGGATGACACCGACATTCGGTGCCGGCTGCGCTCCCGCCAGCGCCGCCTCCATCACGAAGCCCTGGACGGTGCCCACCAGCGGCGCATGCGACGCCGCATACTGCTCCATGGTGCTGCCCTGGTCCAGCGGTTTCCCCCAGGAGTAGCTCTTGCTGATCTTGAAGTAGATGCTCCGTTGATTGAAGTCCGCCAACTGCGTATTCAGGCCCTGGTCGCTGCTGCCAAACAGGAAGACGTTCTCGGGATTCAGGGACGTCAGCAGCTTGTTTTGGAACGCTTCAAAGTGCAGCGTCCATCCCTTGAAGAGTGGCGCGCTCATCCCCAGCACTTGGCTGCTGACCGAGTTCGTACTGAAGACGCTCTGGTTTACCAGGTCGTTGCCCTTTTCCAGATAGCCGTAAATGGAAATGCGCTTGATGTTGGCCTGGATCGATCCACGATAGAACACGGAATTCAAGTGCTCCGTCGAGGTTTGCGTGCCTTGAAACCGGACGGCTGCGCCCAGCATCAGGTGCTTCACGGTGAAGTTGTCTTCCACCTCTTCGAAGCGCTGCGCCTGCGGCTGGGAGTTGGCGTTCAGATTCATGTCGATCAGCGAGAAGCGCAGGTTGTGACGCCACAGAGGCCGGCTGACGGTGAAGCTGATCTGGCTGTTATTGGACGGCAACACGCCCGGCTGCGAAGGGTCGACCTCTGTCAGATGCAGGGAAGTGAGCGAGGCGCTGGTGCTGAATCTCCAGGGCAGTGTAAGAGAAGCGCCCGCGGAGTACCCGGAACTGCTGAAACTCGGCACATCGGGATTCTTCTCCAGGTTGTTGGAGTAGGCGCTGGCTGAGCCGTAGACCTCCAACCTCCCAAACGGCCGGTAATGCCCATCCACGTACGGCCCTTGGCGGTCGCCCGCGAAGTAACCAAGCAGCGGCATGTAGGTCGTGCTCTGGCGCACATAATTGGCATTGATGCTGAACTTCTTGGTCTGCCACGAGGGACCAACCAGCAGCGAGAATGGTTGCGATGATCCCGCCGATGGCGTGAAGCTCGAAGCCGTGCCATACCCGGTTTCGCCATAGAGTTTCAGGTGCTCGCTCAAGTGGTAGGTCGATTGAAACATCAGGCTGTTGGAACTCTGGAAGCTGTGGCCCGGGGAAAAGTAGGTGGGGTCCTCGGTCGGCGCGTTCGGGCTGGTCGCCAGGTTCAGGTAGCGCACCCCGAAAGCCCACCGCTCGCCGACCTTCTGCTGCATGAAGGCACCTGTGACCAGTTGCGGCAAGATCAGCCGGAAAGGGATGCGCGGTCCCGCCAGAACCGTGTCCTCGCCCACAAAGAACTGGTAGGTGCGGTTGGTGCGCCGCATAACGATGTGCGCCCCACGCCCGGCGATCTCGGGCGAGTAGATGTTGGAGAATGGGTTTTCGACCAGGCTGGAAGAAAAATGGAAGTCGCCGCCCACAAAGTCCCAATGCCAGCCCCACAGCGGCGTCCCCTGCAGCCCGACGAAGAGGTTGCCGGCACGAAAACCGTCGCCGCCGTACCCCTCAATGTTGGTACTCAGCAGACCAAGTCCTTTGATGAACTGGGTCGAGCTCTCGGCCATTCCGGAGGTTTCGGTCAGCGGCTGGTTGCTTCCGGTCATGTAGTAGCCCTGCATGGCTACCTCCGCCTGACCGGCGGACTCCTGTGCCCGGATTTCACCGCAGTGCAGCATAGGTGCCACCAAGAAAATCAGGGTCGGTAAACGACGGGTGATGGTTGCCAGCCAGGCATCGGTTTTCACGGCACCATTCACCATACGAATCCGTCGTCTCTCCCGAGTGCCTCTTCCGCCATACCGCTTGCGGAATTGGTGGACACCCCGCAACCACGGCCCGTGTGGGCGCTGTAGTTGCGTTTACTTCGGTACCGGTTTAGCCCCGGCTGCCGGTGGCGGGGCATCCACTGCCACGTCCACCGTGCCTGCCTGGATCTCGCCTGTGCCGATGTCCACATTCGCTCGCAACTTGTAATGCCCCGGTACGAGGTTCGTCTTGAGCGGGAAGATCACCCGCTGGCTGCGCTCGCGCAGGATTGCAATGGACGGGAAATCATCCTTCTCCACTGTCTTGCCGTCTGCGTCCAGCACCTCAAGCGTGCCCGAGGGCCGGAAAAACATTTTCCCAGTGTTTTCAAGCAACACCACTGCCTGCCAACTCCCCTTGGCCGCTGCGGCGTCGGTCGCGGGTGCCCCCTCTGCCGGCGGCGGCGCTGGCGGTATTGCCTCCAGCGTGATCGCCTTCAGAGCGCCAACCACGGGTGGATTGCCGACCTGGATGTAGAACGCGGAGACGATGCGCACCTGCATATGCATTCCCATGCCCTGTGCCGCTGCCTGATCGGCTGGCGGAAGCGTGGTAAAGCCGGCGGCGCAGTTGTAGCTGCCTTCTGCCGCGTCGGCCGGCACGTGGATTGTGAAGCGCACCAGCAGTGATCCGCCCTTGTCCAGCTCGATCTCCATGGGGTTCAAGGTCAGCCAGTTCTTGCAGGAGGTAGCGGCCTCGTGGGGGATGTCGCGCTCAAACTGGGGAGTATCCGTTTCGTCAACAAAAAAATCGTCAACCTCCGCCCGAATGCGGGTCTTGACCCCCGATTCGCTGCTGAGTTTAAGGGCGCCGGAGACCTGCTGCCCCGGCGTGATTTTCAATTCCTGCCGCATGGGCACCATGCCCAGGCCCGTCTGCGCGTGCGCGGCCACAGTGCCGCCAAGGCCGAACAAGGCAGAGATAATCACTACTGCGCAACTACGGTGTACGAAACGTTGAGTGGACATTTGTTTGCTGTATACCTCCATGAATCTGTCAACTGGTAGCTCAGCACCACAGTATATGCGTGGGAACTGGCGTTTCCTTCATTTCCGCTAGCCAGTGACAGGCCCGGGAGTGTGTCTGGGAGCGCGGTGAAGCCGCTAATGTTGCACCCGGCGCTGGTTTGCCCACCGCCGGAAGCCGATGCCGAAACGCACTTCACGCTGATGGCCGATACCGGCACGGTAATGCAGTCGAGGAAGGTCGAAGAATTTGCGCCGACCATTAAAGTCCACGTCCGCCCATTGTTTCCTTGACTGATGTTCCAGGTAATCGTGGCGACCGAGCCGCCCGCGATGCTGCCGCCAGGGGTGTTTGCCGTAAACGGAATCGCGTCCGGCATAGCCTGTAGCTGGCTGACCGCGGTGAACCCGCCCGGCAGATTGTTCTGGCTGGTAGACGGTAAGGCTGGGATGGGTTGGCGCGTGCTCGCCGTCGGCTTTTGAGCACACGCCATCCCTGCGGTAATTAAGATCGCACTCGTAGTCGCAAACAAGATGCGTCTGCGCATCCCAACCTCCCTTCCTCCATCCCAAAGTAGGGGTAGCCCGTGGCTCCCGTTGCGGCGGCCGGCACTCCCCTACCTGCGGCACAATCTCTTAGCTGGCGGAGATCGTGAACGTTGCGGTTATGTTGTACGATCCCTGCGCATAGTTAGGGTCGTTCACCAGGCTCCACGCCACCGAACCAGTGTTGCCGCCGATTGCGGAAGCGGCGCCGGACGCAAAGCTCGCCACGCTATACGCGTTATTGAGAGCAGTAACGTTCCCAGCGGCACCGGCCGACCCGGGGAGGGACACAGTGTTTACGTAGGAGAGGTAGTCGCCGGCTGTAGGCGGGCCGACGATCTTAGGACCGGCCGTACCGGACCAATCCCCAGTAAACTTCACCGTAATTGCGCCGGCTCCGGAACCGCTGGTACGGATGTAGTAGGTGAACGGCGTTGAGGTGTTATACGCAGCGAAGGCAGTGCTTGTGCTGAAGCCCGGGGTGCTGCCCACGATGATGGCCGACTCGGCGCCCACCGTCAAGTTGAGAGTCGTGGTTGGGACCGACACAATTTGCGCGTAACTCATCGAAGACCCGAGCAGCAGGAGTGGCAAAGCAAGTAGAAGTTTTTTCATGGCTTCCTTTCCTTCCTTTTTGTTCGCAGCTTGCGCTGAGGTTAAGGTGATCACGAAGCACTAATCGTGAAAGTAATGGTCGCGTTGTACGTTCCCGTCCTGTAGCTGGGATCGTTCGCCAGGGTCCAGTCGACCGAGGCGGTGCTGCCCGAGGAGGTGGTATGAACATTCGTTCCAAAGCTGGCCAGGTTGGTCTGGCTGCTGGTGGAAGCGGTTTGGGTACCGGTGCAAGCCGTTCCCGGGCTGGCAACAATACACGTATAGGAAAGTGCGTCGGCGGGGGTGAGCGGAGAAGCAACCGAAGGACCGCCGGACGGGCTGAAGTCGGAAGTAACTTTCAAAGTGATGCTGCCGCCGCCACCCGTTGTGGTGGTGCGCACAAAGTAGGTCAAGCCCGTGCTGCCGCTGAATAAGTTGAAGTTGGAGCCGCCCGCCGTCAGAGGCGTGCTGCTGTTCGTGATCGTCAGGCCCGCCTGCGGCCCGATCGTCACGCTGACAGTGGTCGTCCCCGTATCGCCATACTGCGCGTGCGCGGTTGACGCCGTGAGCAGTAAGGCCAGGGCCAGTAGAGGTGCGGTTTTCAAGACGTTTGTCATAGTTTTCAACTCGCACTAATCGTCCAGGTTAGGGTTGCTGAATATGACCCCGTCTTGTAGTTGGGGTCATCCGTTAGCGTGAAACTGACGTTCGCCGTATTCGGGTTTGCGGAACTGCAAGGTGCGCCGCCGCCCGTGCACGCCGAAGCGCCGATGGTTACAACATTGGTCGCGGCCGTGGTACTCACCGTCTGCGTGCCGGAGCACGAAGCTCCCAGGGTCGCCCCGCCGCAGGTGTAGGTGAACGTGTCGCCCTGGCTGGGTGGGTTCGCTATAGACGGCCCCCCAGCCGGGGCAAAGTCAGTCGTAGCCTTCAGCGTGATAGCGCCCTGTCCCCACCACTGACTGGTGCGCGCACGGTAGCTAAGCGTCAAGGTGCCGACAAAGCTGTTGAAGTTGGTGTTCGATTTGGTAAGCGTCACTGGTGTGGATTGCGTGAACAGTGCACCCAACGGAACTATGTCGGCTTGCAGACTCTGTGTCGTCGTGTTCTGCGCCCGGCAACAAGTAGGCACGAGCAGAAGAGCGACCCCTAGCTTCAGGAGGCCGAGACAGAGCATTACCCGATGGTTACTTGCAGAGAAATGCATAGATCCGGGCCTCGATCGTTGCATCATCCAATCGGGGAGTACCGGGATATTTGCAATCTCGCGGCCATTTAGTTTGGCAATACACGTGCTTATTTCTTCCCCATCGCCTGTTTACAATTTGCGCGGTAAGTCTCCCCCGGAGGAAGCGAAAGGATGCAACCTTACTCGCAGGATTTGCGCGAGCGCATATTGCGAGCCCTGGATCGCGGGGATCGCCCTACCGAAATAGCGCAACGATTCGAAGTAAGTCGCATCTGGGTCTACCAGGTGCGAAGGCGGGCCGTGCAGACAGGAACACGCACCAGTTTTCAGATCGGCGGACACCGGCGGTCGCGGCTGGCAGAGAAGGAGACTGACCTGCGCGACTGGATCGCAGCCGAGCCCGCACTAACTCTGGCCCAGTTACAGCAGCGCCTATTGCTGCACGGCGTCCCAATCAAAATCGGTGCGCTGTGGCATCAGTTGAACAAATGGGATCTTACCTTCAAGAAGAATTCCGAACGCAAACTGGCACGGGTCCGGGAATATCCAGACGCCGAGGCGCGCATGGAGTGGAGCACATCCAATGACCGGGAGCCCGCTGGGCCGCAAACTAATGCAATCTAATCTCATTGTGTAAGCACCTAGATTAGAAATGCTCTGGAGATCAATACACTTCCGTGATCCCAATACTCCCGAATGTGTAAAACGTTGTATACAGAACGGCACAAATGTGCCGCCTCGTGTACGCAACGCGGAAGTAACCTCACTCGCATACTGGGTAGGCGATCTACAGCTTAAGTAACTTCTCAACTGTTACCAGGATGCCTGATATTGCCACGATAATCTGACCCGGGTCGCCAAAAGAAGAACTGACTAAGATGGCGCGAGCCAACTGATTCAGGCGATTCGAATCGCGAACCACCGGCGTTGGCGCAAGACAAAAGGGGCTCCCCGCTATGGGGAGCCTTTTTCAATGTCTATTGCCACGTGGCCCAAAGGGACCGTTCCTTTTGTGCCCTTCGTGTGCCCTTGTTTTTCTTCGCCAAACACTCCCAAGCATTTTGGAATGTATGGCGGGGACCACGGGGCTCTGAGCTGCCTCCCTCCGATTAGTCCATCCAGTGTGAGAGTTCTCCGATAATAGGGGCCAGCGATGGTCCCGGTGGAGGAGGACAGGATGAAGAAGAGCCGCTACACGGAGGAGCAGATTGT
>Ga0181526_10000104_pt1 | contig 85184 bp, 86 predicted proteins | sample PEATcosm2014_Bin_35_FD_119750 | JGI IMG/M metagenome (GOLD analysis project Ga0181526, IMG submission 119750) | Peatland microbial communities from MTU Mesocosm Facility, Houghton, MI, USA - PEATcosm2014_Bin06_30_metaG | ecosystem: Environmental > Terrestrial > Soil > Wetlands > Peat | place... | reverse complement strand
TCACCAAACTGGCACATGCTTTGCGATGGGGTTTGGCGGCAGGGCGCTATCCGGGCGCCCGCCCAAAGCACAGCGAGGGTCGATTATGTCTGGTTCCAAGGAAAGTCCGAGCGGGCACGGTTTGGGGCGGTCTATTTCCACATTGGGGATTTCACGGCGGCGGCTCTTGGCTGGGGCGGCTGTGGCGGGCGCGAGTCTGGCGGCGAGCCTGCCGGGGATTGGGACGGCCTTTGCGGAAGACACCATCAAGGTCGGCATCCTGCATTCGCTGTCCGGCACCATGGCGATCAGCGAGACGACGCTGAAGGACGTGGTGCTGATGCTTATTGATGAACAGAATAAGAAAGGAGGCCTCCTCGGTAAGAAGCTCGAAGCCGTGGTGGTCGATCCGGCCTCGAACTGGCCGTTGTTCGCCGAAAAGGCCCGCGAACTGATCAGTAAGGACAAGGTCTCGGTGGTGTTCGGCTGCTGGACCTCGGTGTCGCGCAAATCGGTGCTGCCGGTGTTCAAGGAGCTCAACAGCATCCTGTTCTATCCGGTGCAGTTCGAGGGCGAGGAAGGCGAGCGCAACGTGTTCTATACGGGGGCCGCTCCCAACCAGCAGGCGATCCCGGCGGTCGACTACCTGATGAGCGCCGACGGCGGCTCGGTGAAACGCTGGGTGCTGGAAGGCACCGACTACGTCTATCCGCGCACCACCAACAAGATCCTGGAAGCCTATCTGAAGCAAAAGGGCGTGGCCGACGACGACATCATGATCAATTACACGCCGTTCGGCTTCTCCGACTGGCAGACCGAGGTCACCAAGATCAAGGCGTTCGGCTCGGCCGGCAAGAAGACCGCGGTGGTCTCGACGGTCAACGGCGACGCCAATGTGCCGTTCTACAAGGAGCTCGGCAATCAGGGCATCAAGGCGACCGACATCCCGGTCATGGCGTTCTCGGTCGGCGAAGAGGAACTCGCCGGCCTCGACACCAAGCCCCTGGTCGGCCATCTCGCGGCCTGGAACTACTTCGAATCGATCAAGACGCCGGCCAATGCGGCCTTCATCAAGCAATGGCACGAGTTCACCAAGAACCCGAAGCGCACCACCAACGATCCGATGGAGGCCCATTACATCGGCTTCAATATGTGGGTGAAGGCGGTGGAGAAGGCCAAGACCGTCGACCCCGACAAGGTGATCGCCGCGCTCCCCGGCATCAAGCAGGCCAACCTGACCGGCGGCGTCTCCGAAATGCTGCCGAACCACTACATCACCAAGCCGGTGTTCATCGGCGAAATCCGCGCCGACGGCCAGTTCAACGTGGTGTGGAAGACCAAGGACCTGGTGCCGGGCGCGGCGTGGTCGCCCTATCTGCCGGGCTCCAAGGATCTGGTGGCGGATTGGGTGAAGCTCAATTGCGGCAATTACAACACCGTGACCAAGACCTGCGGCGGCTCGTAACGCCCGGGCTTGAGCCGCGCCGCCAAGGGCACGTTGCAAGGGCACCATGTTGCGGCGTCACGCTGAATGACAATGCGGGAAGGCGCGCAGTGCGCCTTCCTCAATTTATCGCCGGGGTAAGGTAATGCGTCTTAGCCGAGCCTGTCTGTTCGCTCTCTCGATGCTCGTCGCATTAATTGCGGGCTTGGCATTCGGCGGCGTGGCGGCTTACGCCGCGGGTCTCGACGACGCCATCGCGCATTTCACCGCGGACGATTTCGACGAGACCATTACGGGCATCAGCCAAGTCACCGCGAGCGGCGACGCGCGGGCAGCCGTCATTTTACAGGCGCTGCAAAACGGCCAGCTCATGTTCAGCGCCGAGAAGAAGGCCGTCTACATCCAGGACGATGCCGGCAAACTAATGGACGCAGCGACCGGGCAACCGGTTCCGGGCGACCCGCCCGACGATCTCGACAATGTGCACCTCAACAATCGCGTCCGCGGCGCGCTCGATGCCGCGCTCGGGGCTCTGACGCTATTATCGCCCGATCCGGCCAAGCGGTTCGACGCCGCCCAGGCGGTGTTCAAGTCGCGCGAGGCAACGGCTCTGCCGGCGCTCGACGCGGCCCTCGCCAAGGAACAGGACCCCGGTATCAAGCGCGCGATGCTGCAGGCGCGCGCCGCGATCGTCTTGAATTCGGCCGATGCCAAGGACGCCGACAAGCTTGCGGCGGTCGATGCCATCGCCCAGCGCGGCGATCAGGATGCGCTGGGTCTTCTTTCCAGTCTGCCATCCGGGACGCCTGCGCCCGTCGTGAAGGCCGCCGCCTCAGCCGTTACCGCCATCCAAAAGCGCCTCGTGCTGTGGGATATGGTCCAGAACGCCTGGTTTGGCCTTTCGCTCGGGTCGGTACTGCTGCTCGCTTGCATCGGGCTCGCCATCACCTTCGGGGTCATGGGCGTCATCAACATGGCGCATGGCGAAATGGTGATGATCGGCGCCTATGTGACTTACGTCGTGCAGGAGACGATCCGTAACAGTCATCCGGCCCTGTTCGATTATTCGCTGGCGATCGCCATTCCGGCGGCCTTCGTTGTCGCCGGCCTGGTCGGTATCCTGGTCGAACGCTGCATCATCCGCTTTCTTTACGGTCGGCCGCTGGAGACGCTGCTGGCGACCTGGGGCCTGTCGCTGATTCTGCAGCAGGCCGTCCGCACCATGTTCGGCCCGAACAACCGCGAAGTCGGCAACCCATCGTTCATGAGCGGCGCGTTCGACCTTGGCGGCATCACCATCACCTATAACCGGATGTGGATCATCTGCTTCTCGCTTGCCGTGTTCGTCGCGCTGCTCGGCGTTTTGCGCTTCACGCGGTTCGGGCTTGAAATGCGCGCGGTGACGCAGAACCGCACCATGGCGGCGTCGATGGGTATCCGCACCAGCCGGGTGGATGCGCTGACCTTCGGTCTCGGCTCCGGCATTGCCGGAATCGCCGGCGTCGCGCTGTCGCAGATCGACAATGTCAGTCCCAATCTCGGCCAGGGCTACATCATCGACAGTTTCATGGTCGTGGTGTTCGGCGGCGTCGGCAATCTGTGGGGCACCTTTGTGGGCTCCTTCGTGCTCGGCATCGCCAATAAATTTCTCGAACCCTATGCGGGCGCGGTGCTCGGCAAGATCGCGATCCTGGTGTTGATCATCCTGTTCATCCAGAAACGGCCGCGCGGCATGTTTGCCCTCAAAGGGCGGGCAGTGGAAGCATGAACGATCATTTCCTGATCCGCAGCATCGACCGCACCGGCGCGATCTTTCTGATCGCGGTCGCAGCGATTGCGATCCTGGTGCCGATTTTCAATCTGGCGATACCGCAATCTTCGGCACTGCATATGCCGACTTATCTGGTGGCGTTGTTCGGCAAATATCTTTGCTACGCGATTCTCGCGCTCTCGATCGACCTGATCTGGGGTTATTGCGGCATTCTCTCGCTCGGTCACGGCGCCTTCTTCGCGCTCGGCGGCTATGCCATGGGCATGTATCTGATGCGCCAGATCGGCACCCGCGGCGTCTATGCCGACCCGATCCTGCCGGACTTCATGGTGTTCCTGAACTGGAAGGAACTGCCGATCGCCTGGTACGGCTTCCAGCATTTCGCCTATGCGGCGCTGATGGTCGTCGCGGTGCCCGGCGCGCTCGCCTTCGTGTTCGGCTGGTTTGCCTTCCGCAGCCGCGTCACCGGCGTCTATCTCTCGATCATTACCCAGGCGCTGACCTATGCGCTTATGCTCGGCTTTTTCCGCAATAATTTCGGCTTCGGCGGCAACAACGGGCTGACCGATTTCAAGGACATCCTCGGCATCAATGTCCAGGCGGAAACGACGCGCAACGCGCTATTCGTGATTTCCTGTTTGGCGCTGATGCTGGGATTTTTCGTCTGCCGCACCGTCGTGACGTCGAAGCTCGGCAAGGTTCTGATCGCCATCCGTGACGCTGAATCGCGCACGCGGTTCCTCGGCTACCGCGTGGAATCCTACAAGCTGTTCGTGTTCACGCTGTCGGCCTGCATGGCGGGCATTGCCGGCGCGCTGTATGTGCCGCAGGTCGGCATCATCAATCCGAGCGAATTCGCTCCCGGCAATTCCATCGAGGCGGTGATCTGGGTGGCGGTTGGCGGCCGCGGCACGCTTGCCGGCGCGGCACTCGGTGCGCTCGTGGTCAACTACGCCAAGACCTATTTCACCTCAGGGATATTGGCGCCGTACTGGCTGTTCATGCTCGGCAGCCTGTTTATCGGCGTGACTCTGCTGTTGCCGCGCGGCATCGTCGGCACCTTGCATCATTGGACGGCGCTGCGCCGCGCGCGGATCTCGGCCGCGGCTGAGGACGGCGTTGCGGCACCCGCGCCCAAGCACATGCCGGCGGAGTGAGGACAGCGATGGCGCCACTGACCACCGCCCTACTGTATCTCGACGGCGTCACCGTTTCGTTCGACGGCTTCCGTGCCTTGAACAAACTGTCCTTCACGATCGAGCCCGGCGAGATGCGCGCCATTATCGGACCGAACGGCGCCGGCAAGACCACCATGATGGACGTGGTCACGGGCAAGACCCGGCCGGATACCGGCGAGGTCATGTTCGGCGGCGCCTATGACCTCACCAAGCTCGACGAGGCCGAGATCGCGCTGCTCGGCATCGGCCGCAAGTTCCAGAAGCCGACGGTATTCGACAGCCACACCGTATTCGACAATCTCGAACTGGCGCTGAAAGCCGACCGCCGCGCCCGCACCACGCTGTGGTGGCGGGAATCGCCTGATGAGCATCGGCAGATCGACGAGATTTTGCAGACCATCCGCTTGACTGCGGTGCAGGACCGCCTCGCCGGCAGCCTGTCGCATGGCCAGAAGCAATGGCTCGAAATAGGCATGTTGCTGGCGCAGGACCCAAAGCTTCTCCTGGTCGACGAGCCGGTCGCCGGCATGACCGATGTGGAGACCCAGCAGACCGCGGAGCTCCTCAAGGAGATCAACCGCGAGCATACCGTCGTCGTGGTCGAGCACGACATGACGTTCGTCCGCGAACTCGGCGTCAAGGTCACCTGCCTGCATGAGGGTTCGGTGCTCGCCGAGGGGACGATCGATCAGGTCTCGGAGAACGAGCGCGTCGTCGAAGTCTATCTGGGACGTTGAACCATGCTGGATGCACAAGCCCTCGATCTTCATTACGGCGCCGCGCAGGCGTTGCGCGCGGTGACGCTGAAGGCGGAGCCCGGCAAGGTGACCTGCGTGCTGGGCCGCAACGGAGTCGGTAAGACGAGCCTCCTCGATGCGCTGGCCGGTCAGCATCCGGTATCGCGCGGTACCATCAACTGGGAAGGCAACGACATCACCGCACTGCGCCCGGCGGAGCGCGCCCGGCGCGGCATCGCCTATGTGCCGCAAGGCCGGGAAATCTTTCCGCTGCTGACGGTCGAGGAGAATCTCAAGACCGGCTTCGCGCCGCTCAAGCGCGAGGAGCGTTCCGTGCCGGACGATGTGTTCTCGCTGTTCCCGGTGTTGGAGAGCATGTTGCGCCGACGCGGCGGCGATCTGTCCGGCGGCCAGCAGCAGCAGCTCGCCATCGGCCGCGCGCTGGTGACGCGGCCGCGGCTCCTCTTGCTCGATGAGCCGACCGAGGGCATCCAGCCGTCGATCATCAAGGATATCGGCCGCGCCATTACCTACCTGCGCTCGCTCGGCAAGATCGCCATTGTGCTGGTCGAGCAATATCTCGACTTTGCCCGCGAACTCGGCGACCATTTCGTGGTCATGGACCGCGGTGCTATCGTCTATTCCTGTACCCGCGACAATCTTGATGAAGCGGCGTTGAAGCGGGCCATGGCTATCTGAGGCTATGGCTATCTGAGATAGCGATTCGAATCCCGTTTGAACCCGAATTGACCGAACCGACGATGAGCGTGAGCGTGCCGTTAGGCAGTGAGACCTTCGCCGGCAATCGCGCCGTCGGCCGCATTGCGCTTACGGTTGCGGCGAGCACCGTCGGCAGCCGTCGACAGCGCGTGCACGAAGCTGGCTCGCTCCGCGTCCGGTTTCCAAATGTTTCCGGGCGAACGCTCGATGCCGTCATCGTCAACACCGCGGGCGGCATGACCGGCGGCGATCGTTTCGATATCGACATCAAGCTCGGCGCCGAGGCCAGGCTATCGGTGACCACGGCGGCCGCCGAAAAAATCTACCGTTCGCTCGGTCCCGATACCGAGATCGCCGTAAAGCTCAATGTCGGCCGCGACGGTGCGCTCGCCTGGCTGCCGCAGGAAACCATCCTGTTCGACCGGGTTCGGCTGAGCCGGTCGATCGATGTTGAGCTCGAGATCGGCGGTGAATTGCTGCTCGCCGAGGCGATTGTGTTCGGCCGTTCCGCCATGGGCGAAACGGTGGCCGAAGGGCATCTCACCGACCACTGGCGCATTCGCCGCGATGGCAAGCTCATTCTCGCCGAAACCGTACGGCTCGACGGCAAAATCGCAGCGGGCTTGGCGCAACCGGCGAGCACGGCCGGCGGCGTCGCCATCGCGACCGCCCTCAAAGTCCCTGGCGGCGACCAAGACCTTGCGGCAGTGCGGGCCATGGAAAATGAATTTGCCGGTGAAGTCGGTGCATCGGCTTGGAATGGGTTTACGATGGTGCGGTTCGTGGCGGCGGACGGCGCCGCGCTGCGCCGCGATCTGATGACCGTGCTCGGCGTGCTCGGCACGGCACCCTTGCCTCGGCTATGGCTGAACTAGCGCATGATTCCGAAAAGTAGAGACCGGTTTTCCGGTATGATCATGCGCAAATTGATAAAGTGACGACATGCATCTTACTCCCCGCGAAAAGGACAAATTGTTGATCGCGATGGCCGCGATGGTGGCGCGGCGAAGGCTCGAGCGCGGTGTCAAGCTCAATCATCCCGAAGCCGTCGCGTTGATTTCCGATTATATCCTCGAAGGCGCCCGCGACGGCCATAGCGTGGCCGAGCTGATGGAAAAAGGCGCGCACGTGATCACGCGCGCGCAAGTCATGGACGGCATTGCCGAGATGATTCCCGATATTCAGGTCGAAGCGACGTTTCCGGACGGCACCAAGCTCGTCACCGTGCATGAGCCGATCAGGTGAGGCTAAGATGATCCCCGGCGAAATGTTCATCAAAGCAGGCGAGATCGAGCTCAACAAGGGCCGCCGCACCGTCACGCTGACCGTCTCGAACAGCGGCGACCGGCCGATCCAGGTCGGTTCGCATTATCATTTCTTTGAAACCAATCCGGCGCTGAAATTCGATCGCAAGAAAGCGCGCGGCATGCGGCTCGACATCGCGGCCGGCACCGCGGTGCGCTTCGAGCCGGGGCAGAGCCGCGATGTCAATCTGGTGGCGCTCGCCGGCAAGCGCACCGTCTACGGCTTTCGCCAAGATATCATGGGCAAACTCTGAGGTGGCACGATGCCGGCCAAGATCAATCGCTCCGTCTATGCCGACATGTTCGGCCCGACGACGGGAGACCGTGTCCGGCTCGCCGACAGCGACCTGATCATCGAAGTCGAGAAGGATTTCACCGTCTATGGCGAGGAGGTGAAATTCGGCGGCGGCAAGGTGATCCGCGATGGCATGGGCCAGAGCCAGATCACCAATAAGCAGGGCGCGGTCGACACCGTCATCACCAATGCGCTGATCGTCGACCATTGGGGCATCGTCAAAGCCGATGTCGGCATCAAGGACGGCAAGATTTTCGCCATCGGCAAGGCCGGCAATCCGGATATCCAGCCCAATGTCACCATCGTGGTCGGTCCCGGCACCGAGGTGATCGCCGGAGAAGGCAAGATCCTCACCGCCGGCGGCTTCGATACCCATATCCATTTCATCTGCCCGCAGCAGGTCGACGAGGCCTTGATGTCGGGCGTCACCTCGCTGCTCGGCGGCGGTACCGGTCCGGCGCATGGCACGTTTGCGACCACCTGCACGCCCGGCCCGTTTCACCTCGCCCGCATGATCCAGGCGGCCGACGACTTTCCGGTCAATCTCGGTTTCGCCGGCAAGGGCAATGCGTCGCGGCCGGCGGCGCTCGAGGAGATGATCAAGGCCGGCGCTTGCGCGCTGAAACTGCACGAGGACTGGGGCACGACGCCGGCGGCGATCGATTGCTGCCTGTCGGTCGCCGACGACTACGACGTGCAGGTGATGATCCACACCGATACGCTCAATGAATCAGGCTTCGTCGAGGACACCATCAAGGCGTTCAAGGGCCGCACCATCCACGCCTTCCATACCGAAGGCGCGGGCGGCGGCCACGCCCCCGACATCATTAAAGTGGCGGGCTTGAAGAACGTGCTGCCGTCGTCGACCAATCCGACGCGGCCCTACACCAAGAACACCGTCGACGAGCATCTCGACATGATGATGGTGTGTCATCATCTCGATCCGTCGATTGCCGAGGATCTCGCCTTCGCCGAAAGCCGCATCCGCAAGGAAACGATCGCGGCGGAGGATATTCTGCACGACATCGGCGCTCTCTCGATGATGTCGTCGGACAGCCAGGCCATGGGCCGGCTCGGCGAAGTCATCATCCGCACCTGGCAGACCGCCGACAAGATGAAAAAGCAGCGCGGCCGGCTGCCGCAGGACAAGGGCGACAACGACAACGCCCGGGTGAAGCGCTACATCGCCAAATACACTATCAATCCGGCCATCGCACATGGCGTGTCGAAGCACATCGGCTCGATCGAGAAGGGCAAACTCGCCGATCTGGTGCTGTGGTCGCCGGCATTCTTCGGGGTGAAACCCGACTGCATCGTCAAGGGCGGCACTATTGTCGCAGCCCCGATGGGCGATCCCAACGCCTCGATCCCGACGCCGCAGCCGGTGCACTACCGGCCGATGTTCGGCGCCTTCGGCCGCGCTCGCACCGCGTCCTCGGTGGTGTTTACGTCGGAGGCCGCGGTGAAGGCCGGGCTCGGCAAAAAGCTCGGCATCCAGAAGGAACTGGTCGCGGTGCAAAATACCCGCGGCAAGCTTTCCAAGAAGAGCATGATCCACAACGACGCCACGCCGGAAATCGAGGTCGATCCGGAGACCTACGAGGTGCGCGCGGATGGCGAGCTCCTCACCTGCGCCCCGGCGGAAGTGTTGCCGATGGCGCAGCGCTATTTCCTTTTCTGAACAAGCGCAGACGAGGCCGGGAGCTCCGATGCGCGCGATCGCAATCAAAAAATCGATGAGCTGGTCCGGCGCGGCGGCCGATAGCGTCGTGCTCGACTACGACGACCGCCATCGTAGGCGTCTTGCCATGACCGGGACGCGAGGCACCGAATTTCTGCTCGATCTGCCGGAGGTGGCCGAATTGCGCGGCGGCGATGCCCTGGTGCTCGACGACGGCAGGCTGATCGAAGTCGTTGCCGCGCCGGAGCCGCTGCTCGAAATCCGCTGCACCGATCCGCTGCATCTCGCCCGCGTCGCCTGGCACCTCGGTAACCGGCACCTGCCGACGCAATTATTGTCCAAGGCGCTACGCATCCGGCGCGATCACGTCATCGCCGATATGGCCGCGCAGCTTGGCGCTAAGGTGGTCGAAATCGAAGCGCCGTTCGATCCGGAAGGCGGCGCCTATGCGGCGCCGGCCGAGCCGCATCACGACGATCACGATCACCGGCATCACGCGCATCAACATTCGCACCATCGCGGGCACGACCATGGCCGGTGACAAGCGGCTATCGCTCGCAGAAACGCCGCGCTTTGCGCCGGTCGACGCGGAGGTGTTGACGGAGGCGGCGCTCTACCGGCTGCTGATCTGGCTGTCGCCGTCCTATCCGGTCGGCGCCTTTTCCTACTCGAGCGGCATCGAATGGGCGGTGGAAGCCGGCGACATCAAAAGCGCTGAAACGCTTCGGCAATGGCTCGGAGCCATGCTGACGGCAGGCGCCGGCTTTAACGACAGTGTTTTCTTTGCGCAAACGCATCGTGCGGTGACGCAAGGCGATGATGCCGCGCTTACCGAGATCGCCGAGCTTGCCGCGGCCTTCGTGCCGTCGCGGGAACGGCTCCTGGAAACGGCAACGCTGGGCCGCGCCTTTGCCGAGGTAACGACAGCCGCGTGGCCGTGCACGGCGCTCGGTAGGCTGCACGAGCTTTGGCGCGGTCCGGTGGCCTATCCGGTTGCGGTTGGCGTCGCCTGCGCGGGACATGGCATTCCGCTCGGCCCCTCCCTGCAGGCATTCCTGACAGCCGTGGTGGCGAATTGGGTTTCGGCGGGCGTTCGCCTAATCCCGCTCGGCCATACCGACAGCCAGCGGCTGTTGCAGGCGCTGGAGCCTGCCATCGCCGCGACCGCCCGGCGTGCGCTTGCCGCGACGCTCGACGATCTCGGCAGCGCGACGTTTCGCGCCGATCTTGCCGGCATCAAGCACGAAACCCAATATACGCGCCTGTTCCGCAGCTAGGCCGTGATCCCGAAAAGTGGATGCCGGTTTTCGGGCAAGATCACGCCGTTAATAGTAAGGAATCCACGATGCAAAGTCCCAATGGCCCGCTCCGCGTCGGCATCGGCGGTCCGGTCGGCTCCGGCAAAACGGCGCTGATGGACGCGCTGTGCAAGTCGATGCGAGGCCGCTACGACATCGCCGCCATCACCAACGACATCTACACCAAATGGGACGCCGAATTTCTGGTTCGCGCCGGCTCGCTCGATGCCGAGCGCATCATGGGCGTCGAGACCGGCGGCTGTCCGCATACCGCGATCCGCGAGGACGCTTCGATGAATCTCGCCGCGGTCGCCGACATGCGGCAGAAGTTTCCAAAACTCGATCTGGTGCTGATCGAGTCCGGCGGCGATAATCTCGCGGCGACCTTCTCGCCGGAATTAGCGGATCTTACGATCTATGTGATCGACGTCGCTGCCGGCGACAAGATTCCGTCCAAAGGCGGACCCGGCATCACCCGCTCGGATCTGTTGGTCATCAACAAGATCGATCTCGCGTCCTATGTCGGCGCTTCGCTCGAAAAAATGCAAACCGACGCCAAGCGGATGCGCGGCCCGCGGCCCTTCGTCATGACCAATTTGCGGCAGGGCCGAGGGTTGAAAACCATCGTGAGCTTCATCGAGACGGCAGGCGGGCTGTCGCATTGAACGGCCGCCTTGCGGCGTCAGTGCACCACAATCGTGGTGTTGCGCATGCCCTCGCGCTCGACCAGGCCGAACAAAATCGTGGCGTGGCCCGGATCGAGCCGCACGCAGCCATGCGAGGCCGGTCCGCCCAAACGCGAAATTTCATAAGTGCCGTGGATGGCGTAGCCGCGGTGGAAGAAGATCGCGTGCGGCATCGGCGAATTATAATAGCGCCGCGAGAACCAGCTTCGCGCCATCATTTCGGGATGATAGACGCCGGGCGGCGTAATGTAGCCGCGCCGGGCGGTCGAAATTCGCCACTGATAACGCGGCGCGCCGTCGACGATGACTTCCATCTCCTGGTAAGCGCGATCGACATGGATAACGACCGACGCCTCGGCGCCGTGGCTCGTGGTGAGCGCCCCGAAGCCGAATGCAAACAGGAGGCCAAAGAAGCGATGGACGCAGAACCTGAGACGCATAGACTACCCTCACCCCGATTCATCTAATCACTGCGGCACTCCATCAGACTTGTAAAGTTGGCTGCCGTCCCAGAGTTAACTTGAAGCGCGCCACGTTGAATTGTGGCGGCGCGGTCTCGGATGAAATCATGCCGGCGTTCGATCTGTTCACTATCGGTCATTCCAATCTTCCGGCGGAGCGCTTCGTGGCGATATTGCGCACCGCCGGCGTAAATACGATTGCCGAAATACGCTCGACGCCGATGTCGCGGTTTTGCCCGTGGTTCTCAGCCAAGAATCTCGAGCCGCTGTTGGTGCGTCAGGAGATCGCCTATCTGCCCTATGGCGATGTCTTCGGCGGCCGGCCAAAGAGTCCTGCGCTCTATCGCGACGGTGTCGCCGACTTCGACGCGATGGCGCGGCAGCCTGAATTCGTGGCCGGACTCGAGCGCTTGCACGCCGATGCGGCGCGATGCCGCGTGTGCCTGATGTGCGCCGAACGCGATCCGCTCGATTGTCACCGCTGCCTGTTGGTCGGACGCGCGCTCGCGGCGCGCGGCTTGAGGATCGGCCATATTCTGTTCGACGGCTCGATCGAACCGCATGAGGCGACCGAACGGCGGCTCTTGGCGGTGGACGCAGAAGGCAAGGGCACGCCCGATTTATTCGTAACTGGACAGCATGAGCTAATCGCGGCAGCGTATCGGCGCCGTGCCCAAGCCGTGGCTTATCGGGCAAAGGCGGTCAGCAAGGGGACCACGCCGCGGAAAGCGAAACGATGATGCGCGCGATTGCCTTGGTTATGCTTTTGTCGATCGTCGCCGGTGCCGCGTTCGCGCAAAATAGTTCCGTACCTGCGCCCAAGCCGGATACCGACACGCTCGATCCGACGCCGCCCGGCACGCTCAATCCGGTGACGCTGCCGCCGCTTCTCAATCCCGATTCGCCGACCATTCCGGCGAAGGAACTGTTCGGCCGCAAGCCGACGCCGTTTCCCGGTCCGCCGCGCCCAATCGGCTCCTATGCGGATGGCTGTCTTGCCGGCGGCGTGCCACTGCCGATCACCGGCCCAGCTTGGCAGGTGATGCGGCTATCGCGCAATCGCAACTGGGGCACGCCTAGCCTGATTGGCTTTCTCGAACGGTTCGGCAAAGCCGCCCAGAAGATCGGCTGGAACGGGCTTCTGGTCGGCGATATGTCGCAGCCGCGCGGTGGCCCGATGATTACCGGCCACGCCAGTCATCAGATCGGCCTCGACTCCGACATCTGGTTCACGCCGATGCCCGATCATGTGCTGACGCGCGAGGAGCGCGAGTTCGACGGCGCCGTCGACATGGTCGCGGCGGACCGGCTCGACGTCGATCCAAGAGTGTGGACGCATACGCGCACCGACCTCATCCGTACCGCGTCCGAGGATCCGGCGGTGACGCGCATTTTCGTCAATGCGGCGATCAAGAAGGCGATGTGCCGCGAGGCCGGAGCGGACCGCGGCTGGCTCGCCAAAGTGCGGCCGTGGTGGGGCCATGCCGAGCATTTTCATGTCCGCATCGCCTGTCCGACGGACAGCCCGGAGTGCAAGCCGCAACCGCCGCCGGAACCGGGCGACGGCTGCGGCCATGAGCTCGATTTCTGGTTCAAGGAGTCGACGCTGCACCCGGCGCTGCCGCTCATTCCGCCGAAGCCCAAGCCCGCGCTGACACTGGCCGGCTTGCCGGCGGCCTGCAAACAGATCGTCCGCGCGCCGTAATTATAGACCCGGTGTGCCGAACACCAGCCGCTGTGCCGCCGCCGTGATGTAGACCAGCGCGAATGCGACGACGACGATCAGAGCGGTGAAATCCAGTGTCCGCCGCGGCTGCGGCTTCATCAGGCGCGGCAAGCCGAGCCACAGGATATAGGCGCCATAGAAACCGGTGAGCGTGAGAAAGCGCAGTCCGGGCAGCAGCAGGAAAATCCCGACGAGCCAAACCGGCGTGAAGGAATAGACCGAAAGCTTGAATGCCTGGTCGAAATCGCGGCGGCCGCCGAACAGTGGCGTCAGAAGGTCGATGACAAGGCCAAGCACCAGGACACAGGCGCAGGTCATCACATAGCCGAAGATCGCGCCAAACAGTCCATTGAAGATCGACGCGCGCGCAACGCCGGCGCCGGGCGTGACTTGGCCGATCAAGCTTGCGCCGATGAAGCCGGACAGGGCTGGAACGAGCGCGAGCCAGGCGACGTATTGGCTCAACACAAAGGCCGGATCGCCGCTCTCTCGTTCGATTTCAACCCAGGCTGCGGCCGGATCGAACAGCATCGCTTTGGCGCACCGCGCCGCTTTCATGCGGCGAGCCTTCGTTTGAGCATGGTCTTTTCCGAAAACCGGTTTCCGCTTTTCGGGATCATGCTCGGGCGTCCTCGCGCAGCATCGCGGCGCCTTTTTCGGCGATCATCATGGTCGGCGCATTGGTATTGCCCGAGGTGATCGTCGGCATCACCGAGGCATCGATGATACGCAGCCGCTCGATGCCCATGACACGGAGCCGGCCATCGACCACGGCCATCGGATCGCTCGCGAGCCCCATTTTGGCGGTGCCGATCGGATGAAAAATCGTCGTGCCGATATCGCCGGCAGCTTTCACCAGAGCGGCCTCGTCGTCGTCGCGCACGGCGGGGCCCGGCAGATATTCGTCCGGATGATAGGGCTTCGGCGCCGGTTGCGCCGCGATGCGCCGCGTCAGCCGGATCGCATTGGCGGAGACGCGGCGGTCTTGATCGGTCGCAAGATAATTGGGCTGGATCACCGGCGCGTCCGCGGCCTCGCGCGAGCGCAGCTTGACGAAGCCGCGGCTGGTCGGGTGCAGATTGCAAACGCTCGCGGTGAAGGCCGGGAATTTGTGCAGCGGCTCGCCGAAGCGGTCGAGAGACAAGGGCTGTACGTGATATTGCAGATTGGCGCGGTCCTGGTCGCGATCCGAGCGGGTGAAAAGGCCAAGCTGCGACGGCGCCATGGTCAAAGGGCCACGCCGGAACAGCGCATATTCGGCGAGCATCGACGCGAATCCGAGCGGCGTGTGGTAGCGCTCGTTGAGCGTCTTGATGCCGTCGACCTTGAAGATCAGCCGCAATTGCAGATGGTCCTGCAGATTGGCGCCGACGCCGGGCTTGTCGAGCGCGACCGGGATGCCGTGTTCGCGCAAATGGTCGGCCGGTCCGATGCCGGAGAGCAGGAGAATTTGCGTCGACCCGATCGAGCCCGCAGCAAGGATGACTTCGCCGCGGCAGCGTGCGCTCCGCGTAACGCCGTCTTGCCGCCAGCGCACACCCACCGCGCGCCTGCCGTCGAGCACGAGGCCCTCGACCAGACAGCCGGTTTCGAGCCGCAAATTGGGACGGTTCAGCACCGGCTTGAGAAAGGCTCGCGCCGTCGAGACGCGGCGGCCGCGTTTCTGGTTCACATGAAAGGCGCAGATGCCTTCATTGTCGCCGGAATTGAAATCAGGAACGCTTTTGATGCCGGCCTGTTCGGCGGCAGCGCGAAACGCGTCGAGCAGGTCCCAGCGCACCCGCGGCGCCGCGACGTCCCATTCGCCGCCGACGGAATGCGTGGCGCTTGCGCCCATGAAGTGATTTTCGTGTTTCTTGAAGAACGGCAGCACGTCGTCCCAGCCCCAGCCGTCGAGGCCGAGTTGACGCCAATGGTCGAAGTCGGCGGCCTGGCCGCGCATATAGACCATGGCGTTGATGGCCGACGAGCCGCCGATCACCTTGCCGCGCGGGTAATTGAGGCTGCGTCCATTGAGGCCCGGCACCGCCTCGGTCTTGAACATCCAGTCCGAGCGCGGATTGCCGATCGCAAACAGGTAACCGACCGGAATGTGGAACCAGATCCAATTGTCGCGGCCGCCGGCTTCGAGGATCAGCACGCGTTTGCCGGGGTCGGCCGACAGCCGGTTGGCAAGCAGGCACCCCGCCGAGCCGGCGCCGACAATGATGTAATCGTAGTCGCCTTCGATTGTTGCTGCCTCGGCCATGTTTCGCTCCCCGTGACCGATAGATAGCATGCCGTGCGACAAAAGATGAGTGCGCTTTGCCATCGGCCGGCCGGACTGCTATCTTGCAAAAGCGACAAACGGCGCGCCGTGCGCGTGCCGTAGAGGCCCTGGAACGACGGTTCCCCAAGGTTGTCGCACTAGCCTGTTGTCGCATCGGCCATATGGATCGGATGATCCGGCGCGCCTTCGCCGCGCGCTTTACGCCTTTGGAGAACCGTCGTGATCATGAAAAGCTCTGCTGTCGCGGCCTTGGCCGCAGCTATCGCTTGTGCGGCCCTGCCGCCGGCCGCGCTGGCCCAGGATAAATCCATCACGGTCTTCGCCGCCGCCTCGATGAAGAACGCGCTCGACGATGTCGATGCCGCCTTCACCAAAAAGAGCGGCATCAAGGTGGTCGCGAGCTATGACGCGAGCTCGGCGCTGATGAAGCAGATCGAAGCCGGCGCGCCGGCCGATGTCTTCGTCTCAGCGGATTTGAAGTGGATGGACTACGGGTCGCAGAAAAAACTCGTCAAGGACGATACGCGGATCAACCTCCTCGGCAATGAGCTGGTGCTGATCGCGCCGAAGGATTCCAAGATCGGCCCAGTAACGATCGCTCAGGGCTTCGATCTCGCCAAGCTCGCCGGCGACGGCCGCATCGCGACTGGCGACGTCAAGGCCGTCCCGGTCGGCATTTACGCCCAGGCGGCGTTGCAGAAGCTCGGAGTCTGGGCGGCGGTCGAACCCAAAATGGCGATGACGGCGAATGTCCGCGCCGCGCTGGTTCTGGTCGCGCGCGGCGAAGCCCCGCTCGGCATCGTCTATTCGACCGACGCCAAAGTGGAACCCGGCGTCAAGATCGTCGGCGTGTTTCCGGAGTCTTCGCACGATCCGATCATCTACCCGGTGGCGGCGACGACGGTCGCCAAGCCCGACGTGCCGTCGTATCTGGCTTTCCTGCGATCGCAAGCCGCAAAAACGATCTTCGAGAATTACGGCTTCAGTGTCCTGATGAAGCCGACGTCGTGAGAGGGCGCGCTCCGACGGGAAACCGCCTTGCTTGATCTTACCCCCGAGGCGTGGACTGCGGTCGCGCTGACTTTGCGCATCGCGCTGGTCGCGACCGCCTGGGCGCTGCCGTTCGGTATTGCAATCGGCTGGCTGTTGGCGCGCAAGAAGTTTTGGGGCAAGGCGCTGCTCGACGGCGTGGTTCATCTGCCGCTGGTGCTGCCGCCGGTCGTCACCGGTTATCTGCTGCTCATTTCGTTCGGACGCCGCGGCCCGATCGGCGCTTTTCTCGACGGTCATTTCGGCATCGTGTTGTCGTTCCGCTGGACCGGCGCGGCGCTGGCCTGCGGCATCATGGGCTTCCCGCTGTTGGTCCGCCCGATCAGGCTCGCGCTCGAGGCGATCGACCGCAAGCTCGAAGACGCCGCGTCGACGCTCGGCGCCAATCGCGTATTGGTGTTTTTTACCGTTACGCTGCCGCTTGCTCTACCGGGTCTCATCGCCGGAGTCTTGCTCTGCTTCGCCCGGGCCCTCGGTGAATTCGGCGCCACCATCACCTTCGTGTCGAACATTCCGGGCGAGACGCAGACGATTTCATCGGCGATCTACACGCTGACGCAGGTTCCGGGCGGGGACGCTGCCGCCGGCCGACTGGTGCTGATATCCATCGCCCTGGCTTTTGCGGCGCTGCTCGCGTCGGAATGGCTCGGCCGCCGCGCCACCATTCGCTTCCACGGTGACTGATCGTGCTCACCGTCGACGTAGAGAAAATACTCGGCGCGCTGCAGATCGTCGTGCGCTTTCAGGCCAGTAAGGGCGCGACGGCTTTGTTCGGTCCCTCGGGCGCGGGCAAGACCTCCGTGGTCAATATGATTGCCGGACTGCTGCGGCCCGATCGCGGCTCGATCACGCTCGACGAGACGGTGCTGTTCGATTCCGCCAAAGCCACCGATGTGCCGCCGCACCGGCGCCGCATCGGCTACGTGTTTCAGGAGGGCCGGCTGTTCCCTCATCTCAGCGTGCAGCAAAATCTCGATTACGGGCGGCGGATGAGCGGAGATCCGCGCGACGCGGGCGAATTCGAGCGCATCGCAACCCTGCTCGATATTGGGCATTTGCTCGAGCGCCGGCCCGGAAAGCTGTCCGGCGGCGAAAGGCAACGCGTGGCCGTCGGACGCGCGCTGCTGATGCGGCCGCTGCTCTTGTTGCTCGATGAGCCGCTGGCGTCGCTCGACGGCGGCCACAAGCGCGAAATCCTGCCTTATTTGGTCCGGCTGCGCGACGAGGCCGGAATTCCAATCGTCTATGTCAGCCACACACCGGCCGAACTGCGCCGCATTGCTACGACCGTGGTGCGGCTCGATCACGGCCGCGTGGCCGCCACCGGCGGCGTCGAGCTGCTCGACGCCGCGGACGCCGACGGTTTCGTTTGATTTCGCATCCGGCGAAGCCTGCCCGGCGGAATCACGTGTTGTCCGGTCAAACCGCCGCGGACTATGGTCCGCGATGGATTCGCCGCCGCCTCCAGGCATCAAGCGCGCCGCCGCCTGGGGTGTAACCTGCGGCGCCGGCGCGGCCCTGTGCTGGGCGCTCGGTTTTGTCGCCGCGCGGCAAGGCGTGACCCATGGCCTGTCGCCGCTTGTGATCGCGCTGCACCGTTTTGTCTGGCCGGGGCTGGCGCTGTTTCCGCTCGTCGCCGGCCAGGGCTTCCGCAACCTCCGCCTTGTCGGCTTGCGGCGCAGCGTCGTACTGGCGCTGACCGGCGGACTGCCGCTCGCGCTGTTCAGCTATCTCGGCTACGTGCTGGTGCCGCTCGGCCACGGCGCCCTCATTCAGCCGTCCTGCGCCGCCCTGGGCGGGCTTCTGCTTGCCCGCTTTCTGCTCAAGGAGCCGCTGCCGTCGCGGCGCATCGTCGGCGCTGTTGCCATGCTTGCCGGCCTCGGTGTCATCGGCGCCGAGGCGCTGCGTACCATGGGCGCGAGCGGCATCCTCGGCGATCTCTTGTTCGTCGCCGCCGGCACTTGCTTTGCGATTTTCGGCGTTTTGTTGCGGCTGTGGCTGGTGCCGCCGATGCGGGCGGCGGCGATCACCAGCGTGCTGTCGCTCGCCGGACTGCCGATGCTCTTGTTCAGCTACCACAATATGATTGCGGCCGGACTCTATGAAAACCTGTCGCAGGCGATGGTGCAGGGCGTGCTCGCCGGCGCCGGCGCGATTTATCTGTTCACTCGCGCGGTCGAATTGCTCGGTGCGAGCCGAGCGGTGCTGTTTCCGTCGCTGGTGCCGCCGTTCACGCTGTTGATCGGTTACCTCACGCTCGGCGAGGCGCCTAGTCTGTCGCAACTCATTGGCCTTGTCATCGTGCTGGTCGGGTTCCGCCTGACGCAGCGCAATTAATCTTCCGGTCCGGCATATTTGCCGGCGGTGTGCGGAAACATCGACTTCACGATCTTCATGCGCGAGATGTCGACGGTGGCGTCCATGTGCAAAAAGATCGCGGCGTCGCGGAACAGCTTTTCCACGCCGAAATCCAGCATACAGCCGTTGCCGCCATGCAATTCGAGCGCATGCTGGGTCACTTTGAGGATTTCCTCGGACGCGAACACTTTGGCCATGTTGCACAGCGTGTCGGCGTCCGGCGCATTGTCGTCGACAGCTTTTGCCGCGCGCGCGAGCAGCGCACGCACGGCTTCAATCCTGGTCGCCATGTCGGCGAGCCGCAACGCCACTGCCTGATGCTTGATCAGGATGCGGCCACCCTGCACGTAACTCTGCACATAGTCGGAGGTGACCTCGAAGGCCCGCACGCCGACGCCCAGATTCTTTGCCGCCTGAATGATTTTTCCCGGCCGGAAATAGACACCGGCTTTGCCGAGCGCGTCGCCCTCGACCAACAGATGATCGGCCGGCACTTCCATATCCTCGAACACCAGCTCGCCATTATTCATAAAGCGGCAGCCCAGCGTCTCGTTGCAACGGGCGACGATGAGACCCGGCGTGTCGCGCGGCACCAAAAAGCTCGACGTGCCCTGCATCATGCCGACCTGCGTATTGGTATTGGCGTAGACCACGAACAGGCCGGCATCGTAGCCGTTGGAAATGAACTGCTTCCTGCCATTGATGACCCAGCAGCCGTTCTTCTTCACCGCGCGGGTCTGCATCGCGGCTTCCGGCACATTGTAGGGCAGCCAGCGGTCCGACGCGCCGCGCGGTTCGGTGAGGCAATGCGCCAAGAGGAATTGCGGATCGTCGAGCAGCCGCTTGAACCATTTTTCCTGCAAATGGCGCGGCGCAAGGTTGCGCAACAGCACCGAGACCTTCCAGTTTTGCACCAGCTTGTCGGCAAGCCCGGAATCGCCGCGGGCGATTTCCTCGGCGATCAGCGCGAAGGTCTGTACTTCGCTCGCCGCATCGATCTCGATACCGCCGAATTCTTCCGGCACGCCAAGCGTGCGGACGCCGACCTTTTCGGCGCCTTCGAGGATTTCCTTCGGTAGCCGGTCCTCGGGCGTCATGACCCATTCGCGGCGCCAATCGCCGCGGATGAAGGGAACGACGACGCCGTCGACGAAGTCGCGGCAGCTTTGCCGCATCAGCCGTTGTTCTTCGGAGAGGTCGGGCTGCATTCACGCGGCCTTGCGGCTGGTGAGAAACTCGCCCATGCGGTCGAGCGCTTTCAGAATGTTCTCGGTCGAATTGGCGTAGGACACCCGCATATAGCCTTCGCCGAGCACGCCGAAATCCGGCCCGCCGATCAGCGCCACGCCGGCATCTTCCAGAAGCGATGAGGCTAGCGGTTTGGCCTTCCAGCCGGTGCGCTTGATGTTGGGGAATGCGTAGAATGCGCCGCGCGGCGTCGCGCAGGATGTGCCGGGCAATTTGTTCAGCCCCGCGACCACGATTTTGCGCCGCCTGTCGAACTCGGCCACCATCTTCGCCGGTTCGTCCTGCGGGCCGGTGAGCGCCGCAAGCCCGGCATATTGGGTCGGCGCATTGACGCAGGAATGCAGGTTCACCGCGAGCTTGCGGGCATAGTCGTAAAGCTTGCCCGGCCAGATCGCATAACCGAGCCGCCAGCCGGTCATCGCATAGGTCTTCGACCAGCCGTTGAGCAGGATCAGTCGGTCGCGGATCGACGGATAGGACAGGAGACACACATGGGTCTCGCCGTCATAGACCATGTGATCGTAAATCTCGTCCGACATCACGGCGACGTCGGGGAAACGCTCGAGCCCGGCGACGAGCTTGTCGACCTCGCTCTTTGGCGTCACGCCGCCGGTCGGATTAGCCGGAGAATTGAGAATGAGAAGCCGGGTCTGCGGCGTGATCAGCCTGAGCGTCTCCTCGGCCGAGAAGGCGAAATTGTTTTCTTCGCGAATCGGCACCGGGATCGGCCGCGCGCCGGTAAATTCGATCATCGAGCGGTAGATCGGGAAGCCTGGATCTGGATACAGAATATCGACGCCCGGCTGCCCGAACATCAGAATCGACATGAACATGGTCGGCTTGCCGCCCGGCATGATCATGACTTCGTCGGGCGAAACATTGACCGAAAATCGCTTGTGCAGATCGGCGGCGACCGCTTCGCGCAGCGGCAGGATGCCGACAGCGGGCGTATAGCCGTGATGGCCGTCGCGGAGCGCCTTCACCGCCGCCTCGACGATGAAATCGGGCGTACGGAAGTCGGGCTGGCCGATGCCGAGATTGATGATGTCGCGGCCTTGTGCCGCAAGTTGCATGGCCCGCGCCAGCACAGCGAAGGCATTCTCCTCGCCGATGCGATCGAACGCGGCGATAGTCTTGAGCATGGTTTCCCCCGGCAATTATTTACCGGGCGGCAGTTCAGCCCAAGCGTCCGCTAAATGCAAACAGTGCCGAAAGGCAGAAGCCCCGGACAGTGTCCGGGGCTTCTGGAATGATCGACCGTCAGTCGTTCTTCAAAAGATTGAACGCGGCGCCGGACTCGGCGTTCTCTGCGGTTCCGGTCTTGGCAGCGCCGTTCGGATAAGTTCCGACCTGCTGCTGGATGCCCTGCGTGGTGTCGTAGAGCGGACGCTGGGACATGCGTTCATGCGAGCGGGCTGCGAGCGCCGGCGTGGCGAGCATCGCGATCGCAACGGCCGACAGCGCGAGCTTGGTGTTGATGGATTTCATTTTAGTAGCTCCGATTCGTCGTCACCCTCGCTCGCTGATGTAGCGGCAATTCTGCACTGCACAATGACCGCTTAATTCACAAAAATGTTATTTACTTCAGCAAGTTAATAAGAATTTTATTTGCACATTTATGCACGATTACTGCGTCGCAAAAATAGACATTCGCTCGGCAAAAGGGCAATGCTGCGGTTCCGCCCCATTGCCGAGTTCGGCGCGCCGCAAGAGGCTTGCGAATCCGCTGGATCGCGTGGACGTTAATTCGACATATCTACGGAACGCGCATCGCTGCATTGCGTAAACCGTAGCGAGCGTTTTTTGAGCGTGATCTTTTCGGAAAACCGGGTCCCACTTTTCCGGATCGTGCTCTCGGCGGGAGGATCGAGCGATGACGACAAACGGCAAATCACGAGACCCGCGGCGCCGGCTCCGCTCGCAATTATGGTTCGATAATCCGGACAATCCTGGTATGACCGCGCTCTATCTCGAGCGCTATCTGAATTATGGCCTCACTCGCGACGAGTTGACCTCCGGCCGTCCGATCATCGGCATTGCGCAAACCGGTTCCGATCTGAGCCCATGCAATCGGCATCACATCGAATTGGCCGAGCGCGTGCGCGCCGGTATCCGCGACGCCGGCGGCATCGCCTTCGAATTTCCGGTGCATCCGATTCAAGAAACCGGCAAGCGCCCGACCGCGGCGCTCGACCGCAATCTCGCTTATCTCGGGCTGGTCGAAGTGCTGTACGGCTATCCGCTCGACGGCGTGGTGCTGATGACCGGCTGTGACAAGACCACGCCGGCCTGTTTGATGGCGGCCGCCACCGTGAATACGCCGGCGATCGTGCTGTCCGGCGGGCCGATGCTGGACCACGTCTATAACGGCAAGCTCATGGGTTCGGGCACGCTGATCTGGCAAGCGCGCCAGGATCAAGCCGCGGGCCTGATCGACTACAAAGAGTTCCTCGATATCGTCGCCGCGTCGGCGCCGTCGATCGGTCACTGCAACACCATGGGGACGGCCTCGACCATGAATGCGCTTGCCGAGGCGCTCGGCATGTCGCTGCCCGGCTGCGCCGCGATCCCGGCGCCATACCGCGAACGCGGCCAGATCGCCTATGCGACCGGCCTGCGCGCCGTCGAAATCGTGCGCGAGGATCTGAAACCTTCTGATATTCTGACGCGTGTCGCATTCGAGAACGCGATCGTCGCCTGCTCGGCGATCGGCGGTTCGACCAATGCGCCGATTCATATCGAGGCCATCGCGCGGCATGTCGGCGTCGAGTTGAAAATCGAGGACTGGGAGAAGATCGGCTACGACGTGCCGCTCTTGGTCAATATGCAGCCGGCCGGCGCTTATCTGGGCGAGGCCTATTTCCGTGCCGGCGGACTGCCCGCAGTGCTGCATGAATTGCACATGGCGGGCCGTGTTCACGGCGATGCGCTTACGATCAACGGCAAGACCGTCGCGGAAAATGTCGCCGAGGCGAAAACCAACAATGCGGATGTCATCCGGCCCTACGACAAGCCGCTGAAGGCGCAGGCCGGTTTCAAGGTGTTGCGCGGCAATCTGTTCGATTCCGCCATTATGAAAACGAGCGTCATCTCGGACGAGTTCCGTAAGCGTTATCTGTCCAATCCAAAAGATCCGAACGCCTTCGAGGGCCGCGCGGTCGTGTTCGACGGACCCGAAGACTATCACCGCCGCATCGACGATCCGGCGCTGAAAATCGACCAGCACACCGTGCTGTTCATGCGCGGCACCGGCGCGATCGGCTATCCGGGCTCGGCCGAGGTCGTGAACATGCAGCCGCCCGCGGCCCTGATCAAACAGGGCATTACCGCGCTCGCCTGCATCGGCGACGGCAGGCAATCCGGCACGTCGGGCTCGCCGTCTATTCTCAATGCGTCGCCCGAAGCCGCCGCCGGCGGCGGGCTCGCCTTATTGCAGACCGGCGACCGGGTGCGCATCGATCTCAACAAGGGCAGCGCCGATATTCTGATCACGGCCGACGAATTGGCGGCGCGTCGGGCGACACTGCAAAGGAACGGCGGCTACCACTATCCGCCGAGCCAGACGCCGTGGCAGGAAATCCAGCGTTCGATGGTCGATCAGCTCGGCAATGGCATGGTTCTGCAGCCGGCGGTGAAATATCAGCGCGTTGCGCAAAAATCGGTGCCGCGCGACAATCATTGAGCGGCCGATACGGCTGTGTGGCGTCACGCCGGTGGAGCGACGGACTCGCCGCTGAACCCGGCGGCGTCGAGCGCGCGGCGCACCAGGCCGCTACGCTTGGCGTCCTCCATGAATGCGGTGACATAGGCCAGCGCGTCCGGTCGGTTCGGTGGGATCGCGATTGCGATACCGGTCTGCTGGAACGCGCCGTCAACGATGCGCGAGCCCGGTATTTGTTTTACGTAAACCGGCAGCGAATCGCGCGACAGCGCGAAGGCGTCCGCCTTGCCGTCGCGCAACGCGCTCATCGCGTCGTCCACGGAAGTGACGGGCACGATCGTTGTGTTCTTGAGTGTTCGGGTGGCCGCGCGGATGGTGGTGGTATTGGCAATGCCGATAACCCGCATGCCGGCGCGGTCCACTTCCGCAACGGTCGTGGCGCCGGACGCCGCCGTCGCCATGAAGGTGCTTTCGATCACCACGTAATTCGGACCGAACGCCACCCGCTTCTTGCGCTCCTCGTCGACCGGCATGAAGGTCACATCGATGGTGGCGCTCGCCGTGGCGTCGGTAATCACGCCGGAATTGGGCGCGATGACGAATTCAACGGGCACCCCGAGCTCCTTGCCGAGCGCGATGCCGAGATCGACGGTGACGCCGCGCGGCCGGCCGTCGGCGTCCTTCGTGACGAAGAACGAAGAGGCCGCCGGAGCCGCCACAAGCCCGATCCGGAGCGTTCCGGTAGGTACAAGTTGTCTCATCGCGTGCGCATCCTTCGCTTGAATTCGGCCCGAACCTATAGGTCCGCGGCCGTATCGTCGTGCCATCGGCCATTGCCCGCGCCGCGGCGGACGTGTCAACCTCGGTCTGTCTGCCGGGAGCACAATGATGACGACGTCCAGCCCGACCATCGCCGACAAGCGCCGTAGGTTCCGCGAGCTTCACCAAACGGGCTGCTTCGTTATCCCCAATCCGTGGAATGTCGGCAGCGCCCGCTATTTGCAAGGCCTTGGCTTCAAGGCTCTGGCCACGACGAGCTCGGGCTACGCGCATGCGCAAGGTTACCCTGACGGAGGGCTGAGCCTCGATCAAGTGCTCGCACATTTCCAGGAACTGGCGAGCGCGACGGACGTGCCGTTGAATGCGGATTTCGAGGATGGGCTCGCCGACGATCTCGATGCTCTCGCCGCGAATGTCACGCGCTGTATCGCGACCGGCGTCGCCGGGCTCTCGATCGAAGATTCACCCAATAATGGGCGAACGCCGCTCTATGATTTCGATGCGGCACTCGCGCGCGTAAGAGTGGCGCGCGCGGCGATCGACCGCGCCGGTGGCGACGTGGTGTTCACGGCGCGCGCTGAGGGCTTCATTCGCGGCGTGCCCGATCTCGATGACGTGATCCGCAGGCTCAAGGCCTTTGCGGCGGCGGGCGCCGATTGCCTCTATGCGCCCGGCATCAAAACGCGCGAAGAGATCGAAGCGGTGGTGAAAGCCGTGGCGCCGAAGCCGGTCAATTTTCTAAACGGCGGCGCGTTCGGCTTCACGGTCGCGGATATCGCCGCCATGGGGGTGCGCCGGATCAGCGTGGGCGGTTCGCTCGCCCGCGTCGCCATGCATGCGTTTATCCGCACCGCGACCGAGATCGCCCAAGACGGCAAGTTCGACGGTTTTGCGGGGCTGCTCTCCAACCCCGAACTCAACAAGTTCTTCGCCGAAGATCGCAGGAAAGCCGGCGGATCATGACCGCGTCGGAGCCGCATCCGCAGACCGGCCAGCCGGTCGGCCTGCCGGTGGCCGATGCGACGCCGGCGCCGTGGCCCGGGCCGGTGACGCTCGAGGGCCGCTACGGCCGCCTCGAAAAGCTTACGGTCGAGCACACCGGCGATCTGTGGGCGGCGTTCGCCGGGCACGATGAAGTCTGGACTTATATCGGCCAGGATGGACCGTTCGCGACTCTTGCGGAGTTCTCGCCGGCGCTGGCAAGGCGCGCGGCAGCGCAGGATCCTTATGCCTACGCGATCGTCGATCTTGCCGGTCGCGTGGTCGGCTATGTGACGCTGTTGCGGATCGTGCCGGAGCATCGGGTGATCGAGGTTGGCCACGTGCTCTATTCGCCAAAGCTGCAACGCACGCCGCTGGGCACCGAAACCCAATACCTGTTGGCGCGTTACGTCTTCGAGACACTCGGCTACCGGCGCTATGAATGGAAATGCGATGCGCTCAATGCCGCCTCGCGCCGGGCGGCGTTGCGTTACGGCTTCGTCTACGAAGGCACGTTCCGCCAATACATGATCGCGAAAGGCCGCAACCGCGACAATGCCTGGTTCTCCATGCTCGATAGCGAATGGCCGGTCCGCAAACGCAATTTCGAGCGCTGGCTCGACCCGGATAATTTCGACCGTGATGGCCGTCAGAAACTCAGCCTCGCGGCATTGAATGCACGTGTGAGGCCAGAATGAGCAGCAGATTGCAGGATAAAGTCGCGCTGGTGACCGCGGCCGGGCAGGGCATTGGTCGCGCCATTGCCGAGGCCTTCATTGCCGAAGGCGCCAAGCTCATCGCCACCGACGTCGCCGACGACAAGGTCAAGAGCTTGAATGCCGCCAAGCGGGCCAAGCTCGATGTGCTGTCGCAGCAGAACATTAACGCCTTCGGTCAGGATATCGCGCGGGAATTCGGCGGGCTCGATATCCTGGTCAATTGCGCCGGCTTTGTCGCCAACGGCTCGGTGCTCGATTGCACCGACAAGGACTGGGACTTTTCTTTCGATCTGAACGTCAAATCCATGCACCGTACGATCAAGACGTTTTTGCCGGGAATGCTGGCGAAAAAATCGGGCGCGATCGTCAATATCTCGTCGGCGGTGTCGTCCATTCGCGGCGTGCCGAACCGCTATGCTTATGGCGCAACCAAAGCGGCGGTGATCGGTCTCACCAAGGCGGTCGCCGCCGATTTCATCAAGCAAGGCATCCGCTGCAACGCCATCTGTCCAGGGACGATCGAATCGCCGTCGTTGGAAGAACGCATCGCCACGGCGTCGAAGGAAACCGGCAAGCCGGCCGACGCCGTGCGGCAAGACTTCATCGCCCGCCAGCCGATGGGGCGTCTTGGCACTGCGCATGAAGTTGCAGCGCTAGCCCTCTTCCTCGCCAGCGATGAGGCGAGCTACATTACCGGCCAGGCGCATCTCGTCGACGGCGGAATGGCGCTGTAGTCATCTAAGACCGGGAAGCCATGCATATTTTAATTACCGGCGCCGCCGGCATGATCGGGCGCAAGCTCACCACGCGGCTGGTCGCCGACGGCGCGCTCAATGGCCGGGTGATCGACAAGCTGACGCTGATCGACGTCGCCGCGCCGCCAAAGCCGGAAAAATTCACCGGCAAGGTCGATAGCCGCGGGGCCGACATCGCCGATCCGGCGACCGCCCCGGCCGCGATCGCGAGCCGGCCCGACGTCATTTTCCATCTCGCGGCTATCGTGTCGGGCGAGGCCGAACAGGACTTCGAGAAAGGCATGCGCATCAATCTCGAGGGCGCGCGGATGCTCCTCGAAGCGGTGCGCAAGGCGGGCGACGGCTATCGGCCACGACTCGTTTTCACCTCGTCGATTGCGGTGTTTGGGGCGCCGTTCCCCGAGGCCATCGGGGACGATTTTCATCTGACGCCGCTCACCTCCTACGGCACCCAGAAGGCGGTGATCGAACTCCTCCTGGCCGATTACACCCGCCGCGGCTTTGTCGACGGCGTTGGCATCCGGCTGCCGAGCATCGTGGTGCGGCCCGGCAAGCCGAATAAGGCGGCGTCCGGCTTCTTTTCCGGGATCATCCGCGAGCCGCTGGCCGGCGAGGAGGCGGTGCTCCCGGTCGACGAGAGCGTGCTGCATTGGCACGCCAGCCCGCGCGCGGCGGCGGGCTTTCTGGTCCATGCCGCGGGTCTCGATGCGGCAAAACTCGGGCCCCGGGTTAGTCTCACGATGCCGGGCGTCTGCTGCACGGTGGCCGAGCAGATCGCGGCACTGCGCCGGATTGCCGGCGACGCGGTCGCCGCCCGGATCCGCCGCGCGCCCGATCCGCTGATCGCCCGGATCGTCGCCGGCTGGCCGAGCCGGTTCGATCCCGTTCGCGCGCTGGCGCTCGGGTTCAGGGCGGAAGCCTCATTCGACGAGATCATTCGCGTCCATATTGAGGACGATCGCGGCGGCCGGATCGCCGCCTAGCGCGGGCCTATCGCGTCGATTGCTTGCGTTAAATCCGGCCATGCTTACATTGGCGGCAGGAACCCCAACGCACCTTCGCTTCTCGAAACCATGAACTATGTCGACGCGGCCTGTGCGCCACTGCGCAAAACCGGCCAGATCAAGATCCACGGTGCCACGGCCTTCGCGGGCATGCGCAAGGCGGGGCGGCTCGCGGCCGAATGCCTCGACATGCTGGTGAGCGAGATCAAGCCCGGGGTCACCACCGAGCATATCGACCGGCTGGTCTTCTCCTTCGGCGCCGATCACGGCGCGCTGCCGGCGACGCTGATGTATCGCGGCTACCGCAAGGCAACCTGCACCTCGATCAATCACGTGGTCTGTCACGGCATCCCGGCCGAAAAGCCGCTCCGCGAGGGCGACATCGTCAATGTCGATGTCACGCTGATCCTCGACGATTGGCATGGCGATTCCAGCCGCATGTACCCGATCGGCGAAATTCCGCGGCGGGCGGAGCGGCTGATCGAGGTCACCTATGAGGGCATGATGCGCGGCATCGCGGCGATCCGGCCCGGCGCCACGACCGGCGACATCGGCCACGCCATCCAGTCCTTTGTCGAAGCCCAGCATATGAGCGTGGTGCGCGACTTCTGCGGCCACGGCCTCGGTCGGCTGTTCCACGACGAGCCCAACATCGTGCATGTCGGCCGGCCTGGCGAGGGCATCGTGCTCAAGCCCGGCATGTTCTTCACCGTCGAGCCGATGATCAATCTCGGCCGGCCGCATGTGAAGGTGCTGTCGGACGGCTGGACCGCGGTGACGCGGGACCGTTCGCTGTCGGCGCAATTCGAGCACTCGGTCGGTGTCACCGAAACCGGCGTCGAGATTTTCACGACCTCGCCGAAGGGCCTCGACAAGCCGCCGTACTGGGCTGCCGCGAAAGCCGCCTCCTAAATCGGATTGCAAATCCCCCTGATCCGGGCATCCTGTCGTTGAGCAAGTTCCGTTTGCGCCATGGCCGCGGCGCGGATGTTTGGGATGCGCCCGAATTCCCATGTTGGAAAAGAAACCTGCCAGCGAACGCCGAACTGCCAAGGTCACGCCGCATTATCACGGCCACCGAGAGCGGTTGCGCGATCGCTTTCGCGAGGCCGGTGCCGACGCGCTCTCGGACTACGAGCTTCTCGAACTGTTGCTGTTCCGCGCCCAGCCGCGAGGCGATCTCAAGCCGCTAGCCAAAGAGCTCTTGGAGAAATTCGGCTCCTTCGCCGAGGTCATCGCCGCGCCGGAAGCACGGCTCGCCGAGGTGAAAGGTCTCGGGGCTGCCAGCATCACCGAGCTCAAAATCGTGCAGGCCGCGGCCAGCCGGTTGCTGCGCGGCGCGGTGAAAAAACGGCCGGTGCTGTCATCATGATCGACGGTTTTGGACTATTGCCGCTCGGCTCAGGCCTTCGGCGAACGCGAAGAATTTCGCGTGTTGTTCCTCGACAAGCGCAATCAACTGATCGCCGACGAGGTCCAGCAGACCGGCACCGTCGATCACACCCCGGTCTATCCGCGCGAACTGGTCAAGCGCGCGCTGGAGCTATCGGCCACCGCCGTCATACTGGTGCATAATCATCCGTCCGGCGACCCGACGCCGTCGCAGGCCGATATCCAGATGACGCAACAGATCGTCGCGGTGGCGACGCCGCTCGGCATTGCGGTGCACGATCACATCATCGTCGGCAGGGACGGGCATGCGAGCTTGAAGGGCCTGAAACTGATCTAGGCCGCCGCTGCTCGGGGCACGTACCGCCCCCGGTTGCCGACCCCAATTCAGGCAACACTGCCTATATCCGCTACCGCGGTGGGACCGGACATGAGCGCAGCGCTTGACGATGTACGAAGAGTGGCAAACGGCGACATTGGCTCGTTTACTCGATCACCTCGTCGGCAATGGCGAGGATGGCCGGTGGAACGGTAAGACCGAGAGCTTTGGCAGTTTTGAGATTGATGAACAGCTCAAATTTTGTCGGCGCTTGTACTGGTAAATCACCAGGCTTTGCACCCTTGAGGATACGATCGACGTATCCCGCCGCTGGCCCGAAACCTCCAAAGTAGTCAGGACTGTACGCAATCAAGCCGCCCAAGTCTGTAAAAGACCGCTCATAATACATTGCGGGAAGGCTGTACTTGGCCGCCAGCGCAATGATCAGTTCACGATTGACTGAGCCGAAGGCGGAGGGCGCCACGATGAGACCGCCGCCCGGTTCGCTCGCTTGCGCGGCGATTATGCCTTCTATTTCGTCCTTCGCCTCAACGGGAGTGGACCTCAATGCGATGCCATAGGCTGATGCGGCAGCTTGAATCGACGGCAAAAAGAGCTGAAGCGAAGGACTTGTCGCCGGATTCGACAATAGCGCCACATGCACCGTGCGCGGCGCAATCTCCTTCAATAATTCAACCTGCTTGCCGCCAAGGGTGGAAACATCCAACATGAAACCGGTAACATGGCCGCCCGGGTGCGCGAGGTTGCCAATGAAACCGCTGCTCATCGGATCGTTGACCGCAACAAATACGGTGGGAATCGTTTGCGTCTCACGGACTACAAAGCTAGTCCCGACCGTGCTCATGGAGAGGATCACATCGGGCCGCAGACCGACCAACTCGTTGGCAAATGCTTTGAACCTGTCTGCATTGCCGGCAGCCCATCGAAGCTCTATCCTAAAATTGCTGCCTTCCCGCCACCCCAGCTTCGCGAGCCCATCGCGGAACGCCGCGACGCCAGCCTGTGCGGCCGGATCGCTCTCGGCATATGCCATCAGCACACCGATCAGCCGCATCCGTTCGGGCTGCTGCGCGCGCGTCTTTCTGAGCGGCCACGCCGCCGCGGTCGCACCACCAAGAAGCGTGAAGAACTCGCGCCGCCTCATTCGATCACCTCGTCGGCGCGACCGAGCAGCGGCAACGGAACCGTTAGGCCAAGAGCCTTCGCGGTCTTGAGATTGATGTACAGCTCGACTTTAGTCGCCTGCTGGACCGGCAGGTCGGCGGGCTTTTCGCCCTTGAGTATCCGGCCGACATAGCCGCCAGCAAGCCTGTATGAATCGGTAAGTTCGGATCCGTAGCTAATCAGGCCGCCGGCCGCCACGAAGTGCCGATACGTGTAAATTGTTGGCAGCAAATCGCGGTTCGCCAATGCAGCCATTTGCTCGATATGGCCATTGAAGAACACAGAGTTGGCGATTACCAGGACACCGGTCCGCGTTTGACGGACAGCGGTGAAGGCGTCATCAAGTTCCGCTTCGGTGCTTGCTCGCAGGATCTGAAGCTGTAGCCCAAGAGTATGGGCCGCCGCCTGCGCGTCTCTTACTTCGAAATCGGAAGTGGGGTCGGCCGGATTGGCGAGGAGCGCAATGGTGGTCGCAGTTGGGACCAACTCATGCGCCAGCTGAATTCGTTTCGGCAATATCTCAACGCTCAATTGGGTCACGCCGGTGACGTTGCCGCCGGGCCGGTCAAGGCTGGCGACAAGGCCAAGCTGAACCGGATCGTCGCCAGTGGTGAAGACAACAGGGATCGTGCTCGTTGCCTTCTTAGCAACGAGATTCGCGGGAGTGCTGGTCGCGGCAATCACCGAGACCTGACGACGAACAAGATCAGCCGCCAATGCTGGCAGCCGATCGAAGTGTCCTTCCGCCCAGCGATATTCAATCGCCACATTCTGACTCTCGATATACCCGGCTTCCTTCAAGCCCTGACGGAACGCAGCCACCATAGGCGCATAATTATCGGGCGATGAGCCGTTGAGGAATCCAACTACCGGCATTGGCTGCTCCGCGTATGCAGCGAGCGGCCATGCGGTAGCTGTGCCGTAAATTCCTTTGATGAAATCCCGCCGTCGCATGGACTTCCCCCAAGGCTTGAGATTATGCGACCGCCTGCAATGATGAGATTAAAGCAGGTGTTTGCAGCTATTGGAACGGGGGTCAATAATCAAACCGGGCGGCACACGGTCGATGTCGCAGATAGGGTCACAAGGAGACATCGTTCGACAGCGAGGCGACTTCCGCTAAACGGTTGGAAGCAGACATGCTCCCTAATGATTCATCGGGATCCAACGGGCCGCCGTGTAGTCGAAATGACGCAACGCAATACGATGAAATGCAACACAATGCTCAGAATTAGCCACCGACTACCGCCCCCAATCGCCGCTCCCTGCGACTAGCGGCAAACCAATTTTCGGTAAGCTTCTCCGCAATATGCGCCGTTTACAGTGCGTCCCGCACGACCATCCCTCAGGCGACCCGACGCCGTCACAGCACGACATCCAGATGACGACGGCGATCGTCGCGGTCGCGAGCCCGCTCGGTATCGCCGTGCACGACGACCTCGTCGTCGGCAAGGACGAGCATGCGAGCTTGAAGGGGCTGAAGGTGATTTGCACGCCACTGCATGGCGTCGGCTAACCCTTTAAACGCCCCTCTATCGGTCGTGGGGCCCGGATTTCCCTCATTTGTAAACTGGTCTAAACTCGGACGCTAAGGAAATAAGACGAGTGTAAAGGGGCGGAACGGACCATGAAACGTTGGGCAATCGTCTTAGCGGCGCTCTTGATCTGCATCATCGGGCTGCGGCATCACTCGCGTCAGGCCGTTGCACAGACCCACGCAGGCTGGGCCATGCTGTTCGACGGCGGCAAACGATGAATGCCGCGGGCGGGTGTGCCACCGCCGATCTGAATGTCCCCGAAATCAAGCGCTGCGGGAATTAAAGACGCCCGGCCGCCTTGCCGATCACAGCCCCGGCGTCGACGGGCGCGCTGTTTGCGGTCCAGGCGACGTAGCGGTCCGGGCGCACCAGGATGAGCTTCGCCTCGTAGGCCTCGCGTCCGCCATCGTAGCTGTCGCAAACAATTTTGAGCGGCACGCCCAATAGCCGCGCCGCCTTGTCGAATGTCGCGGCGGTTTGATCGTCACTGCCGAAGGCGAACAGGGTGAAATCGGCGCCCAGCTCCTCGAACAAATTGCGTCCGGATGACAGAAGCTGGGGCGGCAAATGATGGCCGGCGCGCGCCTTGAATGTGTGCGAGCCGCTGGCGCTGCTTAGGCCGCCCGGCGGTCCGAATACGATCGGCGAGCCCTCGTAATGCGGCTCGTAGGTCATGACGCGTGGCCCGGCCGTATTGGCATGCTCCTGCCAGGCGCGCTCGAACTCGGCGCGGTCGCGATCGGGGCTGAAACGCTGCAGGAATTCCTTGTCGCGCCGGATGCCGGCCTCGATGAAATCCTCGGCGGTCTCCTTGAAGATCGGGCGGCGTTCCTCGCTATAGCTCGTCAATAGCGCGTCGCTGCCCCAGCCCTTGAGTTTGGCGGCAAGCTTCCAGCCGAGATTGACCACGTCGTCGAGGCCGTTGTTGAGGCCGTAAGCACCGTAGGGCGGATGCGAATGCGCGGCATCGCCGGCGATGAAGATGCGGCCGACCTGATATGTCTCGGCCACCGCGATGCGCAGATCCCAGAAGCCCACATAATCGAAGTCGCAGGCGAAGGGGAAACCTGCGGCTTTCTGCAACAGCCCGTGAAAATCGTAATTGTCCCGCGTCGTATCGGCCGGCACCGGGGAATGGAAGAACCAGCTCTCGCCGACATCGACCCGGCCGAAGAACTGCCAATAGCCGCGCAAATCGGGATGGATGACCCGATAGGTCGAACGCGGCGGAAAGCGCTTGAGCTTCTCGTGCAATTCGCGGGAGCGGAACAGCGCCAGCACCATCAGCTCGTTGAAGTCGGCGCCGCCGCGTTCGATGCCGGCCTCTTTGCGAACCATGGAGTGACCGCCATCGCAGCCGATCACGTAGTCGCCTGCCAGGACTTCACGGCCGGTCCCGCCGGCTTCCGCGATGGTGACGCGAACCCCATCCGCGTCCTGCTCGATCGATTCGGCGATCCGGCCGAAACGGGCCTCGACATTCTGGAGCTCGGCCATCCGCGCGCGCAGCACCTCTTCGCCCAGATATTGCGGCAGCCTGTCGTTGTTCTGGAAGTAAAAGGCATTGACGATCTCGCGCAGCGGCGGCGCGTACCAGTATTCGCTGGCGAGATCGCGGTAGGCGACGATGCCGCTCATCGGAAACGATGGCGGCAATAGCCGGGCCGCGCGCAGTTTTTCCGCGACACCCCAAAAATAGAAATGCTCCACCGAGCGCTGCGTCAGGTTTTGCCCTTTGGGAATGCGCTGCGGCTCGAGGCGGCGTTCGACGACGACGCAAGAAATGCCGCGTTGCCCGAGCTCGACCGCAAGAGCAACGCCGACGGGACCGCCGCCGACAATGATAACCTGATGTCGCTTGTTCATTTCACCGGCCGGTCGGTTGACGCTTGATCTGCTACTGCCGAACCAACAGCAAGGGCTCGGCGGATTCAGGAACCCGCTGCCAGGTATTGGCGTCGTTCTCCTCGAATTGCCAGGACTGGCCGCGCGGCGACAACAGAATCAGCTCGCCCTGGTCCATCTTCCAGGCGGTGGGATTAAAGCGCGTGACCATTGCGTCGCAGCCCGGTTTGACTTTCAGCGCCATAACGTCGGTGCCGGCCGGGCTATTGGCGAAACTCAGCACGCAAATCGGCTTGCCGGTGTCGCGCGCCACGGCCCAGTCGCCGACCATGTCGTCGGCCGAGCGCATCGGCGCCGCGGCCGCGGTCTGCAGGATGTAGCGGCCCTCTTCGGGGGTAAAACCGTCGAACATGCCGCTTTCCACCTCGGTGAGTTCGATAACGGCATTGCCCTGGGCATCGAGCAAGCGGAGCGCGCCGTAATTGTCCATGGTCCAGGCGGCAATATCCTTGGTGGAGGGAAACAGGTTCGGACAGTTCTTGTCGATGTCGAGTCTACTGCCGCCCGGCGCGGCATCGGCGCGGAAATTAAAGCGGCAAATCTTGTCGTGGTCGGCGTTGGAAAATTCCCAGGCGCCGATCATCGAAGCCGCGGTGTCGCCGGACGAATTTTGCGGTGCCGACGGCTGCGCGTCCGGCGCCGGTGCATCCTGTTGCGCGTCGGGCTGCGTGTTCTGCGCAAAAGCCGTGCCGCCGCACAAGCTGCTTGCGAGCGCGGCCAACACGATAGCGCTACAGGTCAGAGCGCCGGATCTCATCGCGCCGCACTCCATGCCGGTCGGTCTATTTCCAAGCCCGCCACGGCGTTTCCGGCACCGGCGTTAGCGGTGGTTTGCCGGCGGCCCAGGCGAGAATGTTGTCCGCGACCAGTTGATCCATTTTCTGGCGGGTATGAACCGAGGCCGAGCCGACATGCGGCAACAGCACGACATTGTCCATGTCGATCAATTCCTGCGGCACTTCCGGCTCCTTGGCGTAGACGTCGAGCCCCGCCGCCAAGATGCGCTTGTCCTTCAGCGCTTTGATCAGCGCGGGTTCATCGACCACCGAGCCGCGAGCCATGTTGATGACAATGCCGTTCGGTCCGAGCGCGTCGAGCACCTCGGCATCGATCATGTTGGCGGTTGCAGCTCCTCCCGGCACGATGATCATCAGCGTATCGACCTCGCGCGCCATGTCGGCGAGTTTCGGATAGTAGGAATAGGGAACGTCCGGCCGCGGCTTGCGGGTGTGATAGACGACCGGCACGCCGAAGGCATCGAGCCGGCGCGCAATGGCTTGGCCGATGGCGCCCATACCGACAATGCCGACCTTGCGATTGCGCAAGGTCGCCCTGCTCAGCGGGAAACCCCCCTTCGCCCAACGGCCGGAGCGGACATGCCGCTCGGCCCGGGGCAATTCGCGCACCGTGCACAGCAACAGCCCGAGCGCGGTGTCGGCCACTTCCTCGGTCAAGACTTCGGGGGTGTTGGTGACGATGATGCCATGCGCGGCCGCATATTTGGCGTCGACATGGTCGTAGCCGACGCCGAAGCTGGAAACGATCTCGAGTTTCGGAAAGCGTTGCAGCAGGCTTGCCGACATCTGGCCCTGCGCGCAGGCGATGGCCCGTACGCTTGCGTGCTCGGCAATGAAGGTGTCGGGATCGCTGGCGTCTGCGGCCCTATAGACGGTGCAGGCCGTCTCGAGGCCCTTCACGATCGTCGGCTTTGGGGGGCCAAACAGCACGACTTCGGGTCTCTCGGTCGCCATGTTGCGTCCTCATACCAATAGGCTCACCGGCAATTCGATCAGAGTTTTGATGGCGGCCAGAAGCTCGGCGCCGAGCGCGCCGTCGAGGACGCGGTGATCGCACGACAGCGTCAAGCTCATCATGCTGACAAAGGCGATGCCGCCGTCGTCTTTCTCGACCGCCTGCCGGCGCGCGGCGCCGACCGCGAGAATGGTCGCATGCGGCGGATTGATGATGGCGGTGAATTCGCGCACCCCATGCATGCCTAGATTGGAGATCGCCGACGCGCCGCCTTGATAATCCGCTGGCTTGAGCTTCTTGTCGCGGGCGCGCGCGGCAAGCTCCTTCATTTCGGCCGAGATGGCGGACAGCGATTTCGTCTCGGCTTGGCGCAGCACCGGCGTGATCAACCCGCCGTCGAGCGCGACCGCGATGCCGATATCGGAATGCTTGAAGCGCAACATGCGGTCGCCGGCCCACACCGCATTCGCGCCCGGCACGCGCTGCAGACCGAGCGCCAGCGCGCGGATGACGAAGTCGTTGACCGAGAGCTTGAAGGCGGGATTGCCGTCGCGGTCCTTGGGCGCACCGGCATTGGCTTCCTCGCGCAGCGCCATCAGCCGGTCGATGGCGACGTCGGCCATCAGATAGAAATGCGGAACCGCGGCAGCCTGCGTCAACCGCGAAGCGATCGTGCGGCGCATGCCGTCGAGCGGTACTTCCTCGTAGGTGTCCGGCGCATAGAGTGCCTTGATCTCGGCGGCATTCGGCGCCTCCGCGGGGGCGCTGGAAGGCGCGCGCGACAGCCGCGGCGCCTCCTCGATATCGCGAGCGACGATGCGGCCATGCGGGCCGGAACCGCGCACACGTGACAGATCGATGCCGTTCTCGGACGCGAGCCGCCGCGCCAGCGGCGTGACAAACATGCCGCCGGCCAAGTGCGCCGGGCCAAAATTGCGCGGCGGCGTGCGAACTTCAAAAAATGGATCGAGCTTGATCGGCGCGGTCGCCTTAGGCTGCTGAATGGTCGGGGCGGTTGCAACTGGTGCTGTTTGCGGCGCGGTTGCGGCGGCCGCTGGGGCAGCCACGGGTGCCGGTGCCGCTCCGCCATCCGCGATCACGCCGACGACGGCGCCTACCGGCGCAATGTCGCCCGCCGAAACGCGGATTTCCGACAGCACGCCGGTCGTGGTCGACGGCACTTCCATCGAAACCTTATCGGTCTCGATCTCGAACAGATTGTCGCCCGGCTTGACCGCGTCGCCGGCCGCCTTGAACCATTTGGTGATCTTGCCCTCGGCGACGGTTTCGCCAAGCTGCGGCATCAATAAGTCCATTCAGACATACTCCAGGGCAGGCTCACTTAATGCGTTCCCAAGTGACTTCCATCGTCGAATTTGGCGGGCGCAAAACGAGACGATCGCCGACGAATTCGTAGCGGCGCACCAGATCGCCGCTATCACCCGGCTGGATGCTGTCCAGCCGATGATGCGTCACGGTTCCGGCCTGCGCGTCGATCGTGTAGGTGCCGAAATAAGAAATAAAATCGGTCAGCGCGATCTTGGCCTCTTCGGGCGTCATCACCGCGCCGGCCCGGGTGCGCTGCACATCGGGTGCGACTTGAGCCGACATCTCGCCATGCGGGCCGTAATAGATCATGCCCTTGGGATTGGGGCCGCGGTCCCAATTTCTGCCATCGATCCGCGTGCCGACATACCGCCACGCGCCCATTAGCTTCTGTGCGACTTCGCTCTCGGTCATGATTCTCTTTTGACTCAAGCTTCTTTGACGCCGTTGGCTCGCTCAGCCGCCTTACCACGTCACCGAGATGTATTGCGTCTCCATGAATTCCATCAGCCCTTCATGGGCGCCTTCGCGGCCGAGGCCGGACTGCTTGGTGCCGCCGAACGGCGCCGCCGGATCAGACACGAGGCCGCGGTTGAGCCCGATCATGCCGAAGTCGAGCTTCTCGGAGACCCGCATGCCGCGGCTAAGATCCTTGGTGTAGAGATAGGCGACCAGGCCATATTCGGTATCGTTGGCGCGCGTGATCACCTCGTCCTCGGACTTGAAGGTCTGCAGCGACGCGACCGGTCCGAATATCTCGTCGTTCAGCATTTTTGCATCATTCGACACATTGGCGAGCACGGTCGCCGGATAGAAAAAGCCGGGTCCGCCGGGGGCCTTGCCGCCAGCGAGCACCTTGGCGCCCTTCTTGACCGCGTCATCGACGAGCTCGATCACCTTGTCGAGGCCTTCTTTGTTGACCAGCGGCCCGAGCGCCACGCCGTCGTCGAGGCCGTTGCCCATCTTCAGGCCCGACATCTTGGCGGTGAGTTTTTTGGCGAATTCGTCATGCACCTTCTCGTGCACATAGAAGCGGTTCGCCGCGGTGCAGGCCTCACCCATAATGCGCATTTTGGCGATCATCGCGCCGTCGATCGCCGCATCGATATCGGCATCGTCGAACACGATGAATGGCGCATTACCGCCGAGCTCCATGGCCGGCTTGACGATCGCGTCGGCGGCTTCATGCAGCAGCTTTCTGCCGACCTCGGTCGAGCCGGTGAACGACACCACGCGGACCCGCGGATCGTGCAGCATGGCGCTGACAACCTTGCCGGATGAGCGCGACGGAATGACATTGACGACGCCCGCCGGTACGCCGGCCTCTTGGAGGATCGGCATCAGCGCCAGCATGGTGAGCGGCGTGTCGGAGGCGGGCTTAAGCACGACCGGGCAGCCGGCGGCAAGCGCCGGGCCGATCTTGCGGGTCGCCATCGCGGCGGGAAAATTCCACGGCGTCACCAGGACGGCGATGCCGGCCGGTTTGTGATGGACGAAGATACGGGCGCCGGTCGACGGCGCGACCGAATTCTGGCCGATATTGCGGACCGCTTCCTCGGCATACCAGCGGAAGAATTCCGCCGCATAGGCGACCTCGCCGCGCGAGTCGGACAGCGCCTTGCCGTTCTCGATGGTGATGAGCTTCGCCAGCCGCTCGGCGTCGCGCATGATGAGCTCATAGGACTTGCGCAAAATCTCGCCGCGTTCGCGCGGCTTTTTGGCGGCCCAGCCCGGGAAGGCTGCCTGCGCGGCATCGAGCGCCGCCTTGGCGTCGTCGACTGTCGCGCTCGCCACCGAGGCGACTTTGTTCTCGGTCGCCGGATCGATCACGTCGAAGCGGCCGCCGTCGGAGGCTTTGCGCCATTGACCGCCGATCCACAGATCGGTCGGCACGTTGGCGAGGAGATTATCATACATGGCCATCGCACTATTCCTTTGGCATTGATCCTTCGGCACGCACTCTATTGGGGCATTACTTTTGGGGTTTCAGCTCGATAAGAATGTTCTGATAGGGTTCGCCGCTCAGGTTGCGCAGCTCATGCTTTTCGCCGGCTTGGCGCCATAGCACGCCGCCGACTTTATCGTCCGCGACGATGGTTCGGCCTTGCACGTTTTCAAGCTCGATCTTGCCGCCGGTGACGTTGACGATGATGTAGTCGAGCGTGTGGTGATGCCACGCCTTCTTCCCGCCCGGCGTCACCTTCATGTCCCACACCCGCACCCGGTCGTTCTCGAACACGATCTCGGTGCCGATGGGACCGTTCGGATTCTCGCGGGTCGGTTCGCCGGCCATATCCATCCCGAGCTAGGCATTGAGGCTGCGCCGCACCCGCTCGACAATGCGGTCGACCGACGGCAGCGCCAGGTCTTCGAGAATGTCGGCGGCCGGCAGCGGGATATGCGGCGTCGTGATCCGCACCGGCGGGCCGTCGAGATCGTAAAATGCTTCATCGGCGACGATCGAGACGATCTCGGCGCCCCAGCCGCACAAGCGCGGATTCTCTTCGACGGTGAACAGCCGATGGGTGCGCGCCACCGAACCGAGAATAGTCTGGGTGTCGAGCGGCACCAGCGAGCGGACGTCGATCACTTCGCAGTCGATGCCATGTTCGGCCTTGAGCTTTTCGGCCGCCGCGAGCGCCCGCGGTACCATTAGCGCCAGCGCCAGGATGGTGGCGTCCTTGCCCGGGCGCGCGATGGCGGCGGTGCCGAGTGTGTCGACAATCTCGCCGTCCGGCACTTCGCCCTTGGTCGCGTAAAGCGACTTGTGCTCGAGAAAGATCACCGGGTCCGGGTCGCGGACCGACGCCGCCAAGAGCCCGATGACGTCGCGCGGATTCGACGGCGCGACGACTTTCAGGCCGGGGATCATCATGCACCAGTTCTCGACGCTCTGCGAATGCTGCGCGCCGAAGCGTGAGCCCGCGCCATTGCCGGTGCGTACCACCAGCGGGCATTTGACCTGGCCGTTCGACATGTAGCGGCTTTTTGGAAATTCGTTGGCGATGTAGTCGAAGCAGACGGCGAAAAAGTCCGAGAACATGATTTCGGCGATCGGCTTCAAGCCGGTCATCGCCGCACCCATGGCGGCGCCCATGATCGCCTGTTCGGAAATCGGCGTGTCGCGCACGCGCAGCGGCCCGAACTGCTCGTAGAGCCCAACCGTCGCCTTGAACACGCCGCCCGCTTTCGCCACGTCCTCGCCCAAGAAGACGACGTCGGGATCGCGCGTCATTTCCTGGGCGATGCCGCGGATGACGGCGTCGCGATAAGTCAGTTCCGCCATGCGAAACCTCCGTCGGCGTAAACATCGGTGGTGAGGAGATCGAGCGCCGGCGGCGGCGCCGCCTTGCACTTCTCGGTCGCCTCGTCGACTTGCCGCTTCACCTCGGTCTCGATGCCGACGATGATGTCGTCGCTGACGCCGAAAGCTTTAAGCCGCTCGCGATAGATTTTGATCGGATCGCGCTCTTTCCATTTCTCGAGCTCGCCTTCCGGCCGGTATTTGGCCGGGTCGGCGCGCGAGTGGCCGCTGTATCGATAGGTCAGGCATTCGATCAAAGACGGCCCATCGCCGGCGCGCGCCTTTTCGTAGGCGGCGCTCGCGGTGCGATAGACTTCATCGGCGTCGTTGCCGTCGATGATGATGCGCGGCAAGCCGTAGGCCGAGGCGCGGTCGCCCGCAGGATGCGGCACGGCGGTGACGTCGGCGATCGGCGTGTATTCCATGTAGAGATTGTTTTCGCAGATGAAGATCACCGGCAGCTTCCACACCACGGCGAAATTCAGCGCTTCATGGAAGGCGCCGATATTGGTGGTGCCGTCGCCGAAGAAGCAGACCGAGACGTCCTTCTGGCCCTTGTATTGCGCGCGCCAGGCGGCGCCGCAGGCGATCGGCAGATGCGCGCCGATGATGGCGTAAGAGCCCATGACGCCGTGTTCGACGGACGTCAGATGCATCGAGCCGCCTTTGCCGCGCATCAGCCCGTTGTCGCGCTGCATCAACTCGCCAAGCACCTGCTCGAACGGCACGCCGCGCGCCAGCGTATGGGCGTGGCCGCGATAGGTGCAAAACGACAGATCGCCCGGCTTCATGGCGGCGGCGCAGCCGGCGGCGACCGCTTCCTGGCCGAGCGACAGGTGGCTCGTGCCCTTCACCAAGTTTTGCAGGAATAGGTCGAAGGCGCGCTGTTCGGCCTCGCGAATCTCGACCTGCAGGCGAAACATGCGAAGGCGGGTTGCCTCGCCGATGTCATCGTTGAGGCTCGCCCGAGGGGCGAGCGCATGGTCTTCGACTTTGGCCATGAAATATCCTCGGAATGCCCCGTGGGGGCTTTGGGTGGCGCAACTTAGCGCCAGTTATCGAACCGAAGCAACGTCGGCGGCGACGATGAAAGGCCAAGATATAGACCGAGAAAAATGACTATGGGCATGGGCCCCTGAGGCGGCCCCGCTTGCGCGTCTGGCGGCAAGTTCCTAACTGTCGCTGATGGGGAGATTTTTATGAGCCAAGATTCCCTGGATCGAACGCTGGAATCCCGGAAGCCCCAGGATTTCGTTCAGCGCTTTTTCGGCGGTCCGCCGCTGGCCGTGCTGGGACGGCTCGTTCTGTTGTCGATTCTGGTCGGCGTTATTCTCGCCGCGATTGGGCTCGACCCGTGGAATATTCTCGAGTCGGTCGAACGCCTGATCAGGCATGTCTGGAACATGGGCTTCGACGCCGTGCGCTGGCTATGGCGCTATTTCCTCCTCGGCGCCGTGATCGTCGTGCCGATCTGGCTCCTGGTCCGTCTCGCCAAGGCGCCGCGCGGATTGTAACGCCGCAGTTGCCGGGCGGCCCTGGGCCGCGTGGCCCCGGAGCCTAGAATCCGATCAGCACAGATTACTCTTCGGACTGCGGCCCCGAAGGCGGAGCGTCATTATCGCCCGATGCCACATGATCCGGCGCGTGGTCGCGCGGACCACCACTGCGATGGCGCCGGCGGCGCCGATGCAGCGGGAAGCGGTCGGGCGAACCGTCATAGCCATTCTGGCCATTGGGACTATTGCCACCTTGGCCGTTCGGCTGGGGTTGACCGCCGCCGGTGATGAATGACGGCAAGCGTTCGACGTCGGCCTCGGTCTCCTGCTGGATGTGCTGCGGGCGCGGCTGATACTGCGGCTGCGGCTGATGTTGGGGGTCACGATGCTGCGGCTGATATTGCTGCGGCTGATGGTGCTGTTGTTCGCGCGGGTAGAAGGTTTGCTGCTCGCGTGGCGCAAATGGTTCGCCGGCCATGGGCGGCTGGTCATTGTCGCCATCGTCGTAGCCGTCGTCCGACAGATTGCCGCGCATGTCACCCGGCTGCTGCTGGAAATAGGGCGGGTTCTGGCGCAATTGCTCCTGCGCGGTGGCGATCAGGCGGAAATAGTGTTCGGCGTGCTGATAGTAATGTTCGGAGGCGATCGTATCGCCGGAGCTTTGCGCATCGCGGGCGAGCTGAAGATATTTCTCGGCGATATGCGACGCCGTACCTCGGATCTTTACGTCCTGCCCGTTGGATTCGTAAACGCGCGACAGCGGGTTCTGATGATGGCCACCTTTACGGTTGCGTCCGCGCATACGTTTGTTCTGTCCGTTTCTCATGGTTTTTTGTTCCACCAACCCCGTATTTTGCGGCGTCGCCCATGCGGCCGCTTCTCTGCACCGAAGTTCACTGCACCAAATGCCGTTCCACCGGACTTGATCCAAATTTTACGGCATCGGCCGTGAGGCCGCCCGAAGCCGCTCCTGTCTGAACGTCACAAAACCTCAGCAATGCATGCCCCGAGCCGCGGCTTCACCCGCGGCGCCACAAACTTTTCGTCGCGCGAGTCATCAGGTGCTGACACGGCGCGCCGAACGGATGAATCTTCGCGGTCTGATCTGGCGATCCCGTATGCCGTCCAATCCGGCTTTCGTTATCCAGCTTTCGCTGTTTCTGCGTAGCCCGCGCTGCCTACCTCTAGGAGCAAACCCTTTGCGGCCAACCTTCAGAAACGGCCTTCCGAATCTCTACTCCGGGCGTTCAGGGCAGTGCGGCACCCTCATATTGGGGCGATTCCGTGCGCGCAAGCTAGTCGGTTCCGGCGAACTTTCCAAGTGGTTTTTTGCCGAGGCCAAGTCTGGTTTTTTGCCGAGGCCGATTGGCAACAGTGCCGGGCTCCAGTGCTTAACCATCAGCCCCTTTTCCGGGCAGCGAGCGCCCGCGCGATACCCTTTAGATCGGGTCGGGGAGCGGTGGGCGCAAGCCCTGCGCCGGCGAACAGATCGGCGACGGCGCCGGCTTGGCCGATCCCCAATTCGACGACGATGACGCCGTTGGGCGCGAGCACTGCCGGCGCTGTAGCCGCAATGGCCCGATAGCAATCCAGTCCGTCCGCGCCGCCGTCGAGTGCGGGGCGCGGGTCGAACAGGCGAACGTCCGGAGCGAGTCCGGCGATATCGCCAGAGGCGATGTAGGGCGGATTCGAGACGATAAGGTCGAAGGGTCCGCCCAGGGCGGCAGCCATATTGCAGGCGACGAATGCCGCGCGGTTCAGCCCCAGACCTCGGGCGTTAGCACGGGCGAGCGCAAGTGCCGGCATGCTCAGGTCGCTGCCGACACCGGAGGCATTGGGCAGTTCGGTCAACAGCGCAACGAGGATGGCGCCGGATCCCGTCCCCAGATCGGCGATGCGCAACGCTCGGGTTCGGCCGCCAGCGGCGTCGATCGCCGCGAGCGCGGCCTCGACGACGGTTTCGGTTTCCGGCCGTGGCACCAGCGTCGCGGCATCGATCCGAAAATTGAGGCTCCAGAATTCCTTTATCCCGACGATCCGCGCCACCGGTTCGTGGGCAAGACGACGGCGGGCCAGCGTCGCGATCGCGCTCTGTTCGGCAGGATCGAGAACGCGCGCCGCAGCAGCGTTAAGCGCGGCGTGATCGAGACCGAGTGCATGGCTGACCAGGAGGCGGGCGTCGAGTTCCGGCGAATCGAGGCCGGCGGCGCGGAATTCCGCGGCCCACGTCAGCCGCGCTACCGCAACGGTGAATGCCGCCGCGCGGGCCGGACTAGGCGTCGCCGCGGCGGGGGTCATCAGTTCACGCCCTCGGCCGCGAGCTGCGCCGCCTGATGGTCGGCGACCAACGCGTCGATAATCTCGCCTAGCGCCTCACCGGCAACGATCTGAGGCAATTTGTAGAGCGTGAGGTTGATGCGGTGATCGGACACGCGCCCCTGCGGATAATTATAGGTGCGGATGCGCTCCGAGCGGTCACCGGTGCCGACCTGACCGCGCCGTTCCGCGGCCCGCGCCGCATCCGCCTTTTGCCGTTCGTAGTCATAGAGCCTGGTCCGCAGCACAGCCATCGCCTTCGAGCGATTGCGGTGCTGCGAGCGATCCTCCTGCATCATCACCACGATCCCGGTGGGAAGATGCGTCACCCGCACCGCCGATTCGGTCTTGTTGACATGCTGGCCGCCGGCGCCGCCCGAACGCAGCGTGTCGATCCGCAGATCGCCGTCGTTGATGGCGAGATCGAGCTCCTCGGCTTCGGGCAGCACGGCGACGGTAGCGGTCGAGGTGTGGATGCGGCCGGAGCCCTCGGTATCGGGGACGCGTTGGACGCGGTGCACGCCGGATTCGAATTTCAGTTTGGCGAAGGCGCCGCGGCCGCGGATTTCGGCGATGATTTCCTTGTAGCCGCCCATCGGCCCGTCGCTCGCGGTGACCATCTCGACTTTCCAGCCCTGAAGGGCGGCGTAGCGCTCATACATACGGAACAGATCGCCGGCGAATAGTGCCGCCTCGTCGCCGCCGGTGCCGGCGCGGATTTCGAGGATGACGTTACGCTCGTCCATCGCATCCTTGGGCAACAGCGCGAGCCGCAATTCCTGCTCGAGCGTCGCGCGCCGTGCCTCGAGCTCCGGCTTCTCGGCCGCGGCGATCGAACGCATTTCCGAATCGGTCGAGGGATCGGCGATCAGGCCGATCAACCCATCAAGCTCGCGCTGGGCGTCGCGATAGGATTTCACCGCTTCGACAACGGGCGTCAGCTCGGCAAATTCGCGCGACAGCTTGACGTAAGTCTCCGGCGGCAGCACGCCGGAGAGATCGCGTTGCAACGCCGCATGGCGGGTGATGAGCGCTTCGAGTTTCTGATCGGGTAGCATCGCTTTGATATCGTTATGCCGAGGCAATCCGGAACCGGCAGGATCCGCAGGTTCTTACGATTCCTCGCCTAAATTTATCGGTTGGCATGATCTGGTGCGAGAACCGGTATCCGCTTTTCGGGATCATGCCCTAAAGCTGCAACCCGTTGTCGGCGGCATATTTCTCCAATTGCGCCCGGATCGGCACACCGCGCTTGGTTTGTTCGATCAACGGGCAAAGGAACGCCGCGGTCTTGCGACAATCGAGTTCGAGCAGCATGGCCTTGACGGGTCCGATTGCGGACGGCGTCAGCGACAGCGAACGGTAGCCGATCGCGACCAAAGCGAGCGCCCCGATCGGCTGCGACGCAAGCTCACCGCAGACCGTCGCCGGTTTGTGATAGGCGTCGGCCTTGTCGACGATGTCCTTGAGCGCGCGCAGGACCGGCCGTGACAGCGGATCGAATCGCCCCGCCACCCGCGGATTGCCGCGGTCGATGGCGTAGAGGAATTGCACCAGATCGTTCGAGCCGACCGAGAGGAAATCGACGCGTTCCAGCAATTCGTCGAGCTGATAAAGCAGCGACGGCACCTCGACCATGCTGCCGACCTCGACCGCATCGGGCAATTTGTGCCCGTGGCGGCGCAAGTGCGTCAATTCGCGCTCGACCAGTTCCCGGGCCTGATCGAATTCCTGCACCGTCGAGATCATCGGAAACATGATCTTCAGGGCCCGGCTGCCGGCGGCGCGCAGCAGCGCACGCAATTGCGTCCGTAGCAATCCGGGCCGGTCGAGGCCGAGCCGGATCGCCCGCCAGCCGAGCGCGGGATTCTCCTCCTCGACATTGCGCATATAGGGCAGCACCTTGTCGCCGCCGATATCGAGCGTCCGGAAGGTGACGGGTTTCTCCCCGGCAGCGTCGAGCACTGCGCGGTACAGCGTATATTGCTCGCTGGTGCGTGGAAAATTCGGCGCCACCATGAACTGCAATTCGGTGCGGAACAGGCCGATGCCCGCAGCACCGGTATCGGCAATATGCGGCAGGTCGACGCTCAAGCCGGCATTGAGCAACAACGTGATCTCTTGGCCGTCTTTGGTGACGCACGGCTTGTCGCGCAGCGCCGTGTACTGCTGCTGCCGCCTGGCGCGGAGCCGGACGCGTTCTGCATAGGCGGCCTCCATGTCCGGCAGCGGCCTGATGTGCAAATCGCCGGTCGATCCGTCGACGATGATGGCGTCGCCGGGATCGGCAAGGCCGGCGGCATTGTCGATGCCGCCGACCGCCGGAATGCCGAGCGCACGCGCGACGATCGTGACATGGGACTGCGGGCCGCCTTCCTCCAGCACCAGGCCGCGGAGTCGCTTGCGGTCATAGTCGAGCAGCGCCGCCGGCCCCATCGAGCGCGCGACCAGGATCGCGCTTTCGGGAAGACTCTCGCGCGACGGCGCATGGTCGCGGCCCGTCAATTGCCGCATCAGGCGATTGGCGAGGTCGTCGAGATCGTGCAGCCGTTCGCGCAGGAATGGATCGGTCTGCCGCAGCATGCGGGCGCGGGTATCGGACTGCACGCGCTCGACGGCCGCTTCGGCGGTCAAGCCGGTCATCACCGCTTCTTCGAGCTTATGCACCCAGCCGCGGTCATAGGCGAACATGCGGTAGGCTTCGAGAACGTCGCGATGCTCGCCGCCTTCGACCACGTCGCCGTGTTCGAGCAATTCGTCGAGATTGGAGCGCAGCGTATCGACCGCGCCGCGCAGATGCTCCAATTCCTTCGGCACGTCGTCGGCGATGAAATTGGTGACGACGACGCGCGGCTCGTGCAGCACGACATGGCCGAGCGCGATACCCTCGCTCAGCGGCGAACCCTTGACGTGAACCGTGCGGCGCGCCGCCGGCTCGGCGCCGGGCATCGCCAGCGCCGAGAGCTCGCCCGACGCGATCATCTCCGCCAGCACCATGGCGGTGGTCTGCAGCGCCTCGACTTCTTCTTCCGAATAAGTGCGCCGCGCGCGGTTCTGCACGACCAGAACGCCGAGCGTATTGCCGGCGCGCAAGATCGGCACGCCGAGGAACGAGTGGTAGATTTCTTCGCCGGTTTCCGGCCGGTACGAGAAGGCCGGATGGGCCTGGGCATTCGACAGATTGATCGCGCTCGCCTGGCTTGCAACCAGGCCGACCAGGCCCTCGTCGGAGCGCATCACCGTGTGGTGTACGGCGTCGCGATTGAGGCCTTCGGTGGCGTAAAGCTCGAGAGTGGAATCGACGCGCAGCACATAGACGGAGCAGACCTCCGCAACCATGTTGGCGGCGATCAGCACCACGATCTTGTCAAGGCGTTCCTGCGCGCTGACCGGCTCCGCCATTACTTCGCGAAGCCGGCGCAACAGCACGCGCGGACCGCCGAGCGCGCCGCGCATGGCGATTAGGTCCCTCGGGCTTGGCTTTGACCGGCGCGAGCCCGCTTCGCGCCGGCCTCAATCAAAGAGAAATTCGCCCGGGTCCCGGCCCGCGGCGAATGTCCTCCAGCCTATATCGAATGCGGTATGCAAACCGCAAGCCAGAGACAGGCATATGTCGGCGCCGATTATTGTGCGGCGCAGCGCAAATCCCGCGCTTCAGGCGGTTTTATCGAGCCCGTAGAGCGAATGCAGTGTGCGGACCGCGAGTTCGGTAAAGGCGGCGTCGATCAGCAGCGAAAATTTGATCTCGGAAGTGGTGATGGCGCGAATATTGATCGAGCGTTCGGCGAGCGCGCTGAAAGCCTGGGCCGCGACGCCCGCATGGCTGCGCATGCCGATGCCGATGACCGAAATCTTGGCTACATCGGTGGCGCCGTCGAGACGCGTATAGCCGATCGCCGGTTTGGCCTTGGCGATAACGTCGAGCGAGCGCTGATAATCCGCCGCCGGTACCGTGAAGGTGAGATCGGTGGTCTTGCCGTCGGCGGAGACGTTTTGAACGATCATGTCGACATTGACACTGGCTTCGGCGAGCGGGCCGAAAATCGCCGCCGCCACGCCCGGCTTGTCCTGAACCTGGCGGATCGAGATCTGCGCCTCATCGCGCGAGAAGGCGATGCCGGTGACGGTCTGCTGCTCCATGATCTCTCCCTCGTCGCAAATGAGCGTGCCTGGCGGCGTGCCGTGCGGATCGATTTTTTCCGGCGGATCGAAGCTCGAACGCACGAAGATACGGACATTGTGCAGCATGCCGAGTTCGACCGAACGCACTTGCAGCACCTTGGCTCCGAGCGAAGCCAATTCGAGCATTTCCTCGAAGGCGACCTTGTCGAGCCGCCGCGCCCGCGGCACGACGCGGGGGTCGGTGGTATAGACGCCGTCGACATCCGTATAGATATCGCAACGGTCGGCCCGGATCGCGGCCGCGATCGCGACCGCCGAGGTGTCGGAGCCGCCACGGCCGAGCGTGGTGATGCGGCCGGTCTCCTTGTGCACGCCCTGGAAGCCGGCGATGACCGCGACTTGCTTGCGCTCCTGGAAGCGCTTGATGATCTCGTCGCCATTGACGTCAAGGATGCGCGCTGAGCCGTGGACGTCGGATGTCAGGATCGGCAACTGCCAGCCCTGCCAGGAACGCGCATTGATATCGAGGTCCTGCAGCGCGATGGCGAGAAGCCCGGCGGTAATCTGTTCGCCGGTGGCGACCACGGCATCGTATTCGCGGGTGTCGAAAATGCGCCGTTCCCGCAGCGCTGCCCCGCACCACGCTACCAGCTGATTGGTCGTACCCGACATGGCCGACACCACGACGGCCACTTCATGACCGGCGTCGAGCTCGCGCTTGACGTGGCGCGCCACGTTGCGGATGCGGTCGATATCGGCGACCGACGTGCCGCCGAATTTCATGACGAGACGGGCCATGGGCGCGCTTTATTCCTCAATGGGCGCGTATAGATACCGGCGGGGTGCGGTGGCTGCAACCTGGCCCTGCCGTTCCGATCCCGGTACCGCCCGCGATCCCCGCCGGCGCTCGCCGGCGCTGAAGTAAAGCGGGAGCTGAGGCTTGCGGCCTGGCACTTGTCATGCTCGTATTACGAGCATTTTTAATATTTACCAGAGTAATTGCCGCGAGGGGGATCATGAATATCACCGACGTGCAGAATGCGCTCAACCAGCTCGGCGCTAACCCGCCGCTCGCCGTTGACGGCGTGAACGGCCCAGCCACCGAAGCCGCGGTCTACGCCTTTCAGCAGGCGAATAATCTTACCGTTGACGGCATTGTGGGTTCGGCTACGGCCGATTTGATCGCCGGCAAGCTACGCGCGGCCGGAAAGAGCATGCGCGGCATCCCGATCGAGCTTGCGCTCGTGCTCGATTGCACCGACTGGGACATGCCTTCAGGGGGCTGGCAAATGCCCGGCACCGTGGGCACGTATCGGTTCTTTTATCAATCGGTGCCGCCCGGCGGCGGCTACGGCGCGGTTGCCGCGAATAATGAGCGCTTGAACTGCCCGCACATAGAGGTGCCTTACCAGCCGGCGGTGCTGACCTGGCTGAAAGCGGAGACCGGGCGAATTGTGCAGGCGGCGCCGGCCGGCACCAAGTTCTATGCGCTCCTGATTCGGGGCCTCACGTTGGGCGACAACTCGCTCTCGCCCCTGGAGTACGAGCAGAACGTGCTGACGCCACTCGGCATAGCGTGCGACATCGTCAGCGAGGGGCTTTTTGCCCACGATAATCAGGCCGCCAATCAGGCGCTCCTGACTGGCAAATTCAATGCCGGCTATCGTGTGATGATGATTGGGCACTCGATGGGCGGTGACGAGGTCTGTGCCATCGCAATCGCGCTGAGCACTGCTGCCGTGGGCGCTTAGGCTGCGGCGCTACCGGCCCGCAATCGAATTGGCCGCCGCGAGATGCTGGAATTTGCCGCCGGGAGCGGCGATGATCTGTTATTGCCTCGGTCGACGTGCTAGTCGCGCCGCTTCGGCGTTTCGGCGCGAATGGGTTTGGCTACCTCACCCCAGCACGTCGCGGTGGCCAGCATCGAAGACCAGAATGCGACCCATAAAAGAGCGGGCATGACCATTTCTCCTCAGCGGATCGGTCTTGAGTTAATCATCAATCAAATAACGTTCGAGGGTCGGCGCGGTTCCACATCCTATTTTTGCCGAGACACAGATGAGTGATCAAAAAGCCGGGCCTATAAGCGAGAGAATTGGCGTCATCGGCGGCGGCTTGATGGGCCACGGCATCGCCTATCTGTTCGCCGCCGCCGGTCACGAGGTCGCGATATTCGAGCCGGCGCCGGAAATCCGCGCGACGCTGCCGCAGCGCCTGCGCGCGATTGCCGATCTGCTCGACGAGGATCCCGCGCTCACCGAGCATATCGAGACGTTCGACGTGATGCCGGCGGCGCTGCGCGAGGCCACTTTCGTCTTCGAGGCGGCGCCCGAGAAGCTGCCGCTGAAACAGAAAATCTTCGGCGAAGTCGAAGCACTTGTGGCGCCGGCGACGATCCTCGCCAGCAATAGCTCGGCCATTCCCTCGACCGAAATCGGCCGTCATCTGCGGCATCGCGAACGCGTCGTCGGCACGCATTTCTGGAATCCGCCGCATCTCGTGCCGCTGGTCGAGGTCGTGCAGAACGAACTGACCAGCGACGAGGTCGTGCGGCGGACCATTGCGCTGTTGCGCGGCGCCGGCAAAACACCGGTGCATGTCCGGCGCGATGTGCCGGGCTTTGTCGGCAATAGGCTGCAGCACGCCATGAAGCGCGAGGCGATTGCGCTCGTCGCCGCCGGCGTCTGCGACGCCGAGACCATCGATACCGTGGTCAAAGCGGGCTTTGGCGCGCGCACCGCCGTGCTCGGGCCGATGGAGCAGACCGATCTGGTCGGCACCAGTCTCACGCTCGATATTGCGGAGGTGCTGTACGCCGACCTCGACGCCACGCCGGGACCGCATCCCTATCTGCGCGAAACAGTCGCCGCGGGCAAACTCGGCATGAAGTCGGGCGAAGGCCTGCGCCAATGGCCGCCCGGAGAAGCCGACGCGGTGCGTGACCGGCTCTCTCGCTTTCTGGCCGAGCAGGCGAAGGCGCGCCGGCGCGGCTCCGCCTAGCGCCGTTGCCGCGTGCGGCGCCTTGTGTCCTTGACCGTGCCAAGAGCGGGGTAGAAGATACTCGCGCCAGGGTGCGGCCGCCTGGGTTTTGAAACTTGCGGCTACGCTCCGCTGGTGGCGTCCAACACCGGGCGTCGATGCCAAGCCGTCAAGGCGTCGTGGGCAATGTCCCGCCAAAAATAAAAATCAAAAAAGCAAAGCAACCGACTTGGGAGGGTCGAAGATGTCGAACGACATTACATCGTCGCTGCGTCGTACGTCACTGCGCCGTCGTACATTCATTCAAGCCGGTATGGCGCTCGGCGCCAGTCAAGCCATCGGCGCGCCTTTCATCATCGCGGCGCGCGGCGATGAACCGGTCAAGATCGGCATGGTCAATCCGTTGACCGGGGTGTTGTCGGCGCTGGCGCAGAGCGAAGTCGACGGCGCCAAATACGCCGAGGCCGAGATCAACAAGAAGGGCGGCATTTTGGGCCGTCAGGTCCAGCTCCTGGTCGAGGACTCGGCCAACGACGTCGGCACCGGTGTGCAGAAAACCCAAAAGCTCATCGACCGCGACAACGTCGCTGTCATCTTGGGCGACGTGAATTCCGGGATCGCCTACGCCATGTCGCAGGTGACCAACGAGAAGAAAGTCTTCCACATCGTACCGGGCGGCCACACCGATCCGATTACCGGGACCAATTGCAAATGGAACGTGTTCCGGGTCTGCAATACGACGACCATGGACGCCGAGGCGGTCACACCCGAATTGGTGAAGAAGTTCGGCAAGAAATGGTTCTTCGTCACGCCGGACTATGCCTACGGCCACACATTGCAGGACGCTTTCATCAAGGCGCTGACCAAGGCGGGCGGCACCTATGAGGGCGACATGCTGCCGATCAACAACACGGATTTTTCCGCGACCCTGATCAAGGCCAAGGCCTATAAGCCGAACGTGCTGCTCAACAATATGGGCGGGCTGACCCAGATCAATTGCATGAAGCAATTCACCCAGTTCGGCATGCAGAACGAAATGGGGCTTGGCGGCGCGCTGTTCGAGCTCGAAAGCGTCAAGGGCTGTCCGCCGGAGGCCCAGACCGGCTGGTGGACCTATGAGTGGTGGTGGAATCAGCCGAATGTCCCCGAGGTCGTGAAATTCGTCGCCGATTACCGGGCGGCGACCAAGAAGACGCCCTCGGCGCGCGATTGGTTCGGCTATGTGTCGATGCATTCGGTGCGGCTCGCGGCCGCAAAGGCGAAGTCGCTCGACGGCCCGAAATTGGCGCTCGCCATGGAGGACATGGAACTGCCGCCGGATGTGGCGCTGCAGCCCGGCAAGGTGTTCTACCGCAAGGGCGATCACGAACTGATGCCCAATATCTTCGTCGGCGAAGTGCATCCGCCGAAGACGCCCGACGACGTATTCACGGTCGCAGCATTGGTGCCGGGCGAGCAGGCGGCCGGCTCGGTCGCCGATACCGGCTGCAAGATGGTGCAGCCGACTTAAACTCTGTCGCTTCGCGGCGAGACCTCGAGCGTAGAGCGGCGGATGGCGCAGGTCATACTGTTCAACGTCACTAACGGGCTGATCATCGGCGCGTTCTACGTGCTGATGGCGCTCGGTCTGTCGCTCATTCTCAATCTGAGCAACGTGATCAATTTCGCGCACGGCAATTTCCTGGCGCTGGGCGGCTATCTGGCGTTCACGCTGTCGCCGACACTCGGCTATTGGGGCGCACTGTTGGTCTCGCCGCTCTTGACCGCTTTGATCGGGGTCGCGGTGGAGCGGCTGATGATCCGCCGCATCTATAATCGCGATCCGGTCTATAGCCTGCTGCTCACTTTCGGCTTGGCCTTCGTGCTGCAGGACATCGCACGCTATGTCTGGGGCCCGAACGGCTTGCCGATGGGGCTGCCCAGTGTTTTGGCCCAACCGCTCAGTCCGACGCTATTCTTCATCACCTGGTATCGCATCTTCATGGTGACGGTCGTCATCGTCAGCGTGGCCGGGCTGTTTTCCTTTCTGCGTTATACGCGCATCGGGCTCCGCATCCGCGCCGGAACGTTCGATCTCGAGACCGTGGCGACGCTCGGCATCAATGTCCGCCATTTGCGCACCTTCAATTTCGCGGTCGGCTGCCTGCTGGCGGGCTTAAGCGGCGTACTGGCCGCGGGCCAGATCGGTCTTAATCCCAATATGGGCGACGACCTGTTGATGCCGAGCTTCATCGCCATCATCGTCGGCGGCGTCGGCAGCCTGATCGGCACTCTGTTCGGCGGCTTGTTGATCGGCATGGCGGCGGCGCTGACGACGATGGGGTATCCGTCGGCGAGCGAGGCGGTGATCTACGCGATCCTGATGGCGGTACTGCTGCTGCGGCCGCGCGGTCTGATCGGCGAGGAAGGAATGATGTCATGAGCATCGCCATTCCCGCCGCCGGGGCGGAACGCCGCGCGCCCGACCGCCGTCTCCTGATGCTGATCGCGATCTGGGCGGTGTTGCTCACGGTGCCGTTCTGGCTGCCGCTCCTTGGCGGCTATACGGCGCTTGCCGGCCGCGTGCTGGTGTTCGGGCTCGCCGCCATGGGGCTCAATATGCTGCTCGGCTTTACCGGCGTGCTGAGCTTCGGCCATGCCGCCTATTTCGGCCTCGGCGCCTATGGCGCCGGCCTCACGCTGCGCTACCTCGTGCACTCGACGCCGCTCGCGATGGTCGCCGGCACGCTGCTCGGCGGCGTGGCCGGAACCTTGTTCGGCCTTCTGATCGTGCGCCGCCGCGGCGTCTATTTCGCAATGTGCACCATCGCGTTCGGGCAGCTCTGGTATTACCTCGCCTATAGCTGGAACAGTTTCACCGGCGGCTTCGACGGCTTGCGCGATTTCCACCGCGAGGCGATCGGCTTAGGCCCGCTGCGCCTCGATATCGAGCACAGCGGCATCGCATTCTATTTCTTCATTCTGGCGATTTTCGCCGCCGCCGTGGCGCTGATGGGTCTGGTATTGCGGTCGCCGTTCGGCCGGACGCTTGTTGCCATCCGCGAGAATGAGCGCCGTGCGCGTTTCCTCGGGATTCCGGTCGAGCGCCATATCTGGCTGTCGTTCTCGATCTCCTGCTTCTTCACCGCGCTCGCTGGCACGCTTTATGCGCTGCTCAACAATTTCGCCGACCCGATGGCGCTGCATTATTCGCTGTCGGGCTATTTCGTGGTCATGACCGTGATCGGCGGCATGCGCACCTTCTGGGGTCCGTTGCTGGGCGCCGCGGTATTTGTCATGTTGCAAGACTACATTTCGTCGATGACGGTGAATTGGATGTCGGCAGTCGGCATCATCTTCATTCTGGTCGTGCTGTTCTTTCCGCGCGGCATTTTGGGCACCAAGCGGCGCGCCGCGACCTGAGGCGATTGCCATGAGCATGACCCGCCGGCGCATCGTCAAGCTGGGAGCCGCGGCTGTCGCCTTGCCATGGGTTCCGCGCCTGTCCTTGGCGCAAGCCTATCCGGCGCGGCCGGTCCATCTGGTGGTTACCGTTCCGCCCGGCGGCTCGCCCGACATCATTGCGCGCCTGCTCGGCCGGTTTCTATCGGATCGGTTGGGGCAGCCTTTCGTCATCGAAAACCGGCCCGGCGCCAGCGCCAATATCGGCACCGAATATGTCGTCAATGCCGCGCCCGACGGCTATACGCTCTTGTTCACGATGTCGGCGAACGCCATCAATGCGTCGCTCTTCCATCACCTCAATTACAATTTTCTCCGCGACATGGCGCCGGTGGCGGGCATCGGCGGCGTGCCACTGGTCATGGTCGAGAACCTGTCGGTCCCAGCCAAGACGGTTCCGGAATTCATCGCTTATGCCAAAGCCAATCCGGGCAAGATCAACATGGCGCTCGCCGGCAAGGGCACGCCGCTCGATGTCGCCGGCGAATTGTTCAAGATGATGGCGGGTGTCGATATCGTCGGCGTGCCCTATCAGGGCGAGGCGCCTGCCGTGCCCGACATCATCGGCGGCCAGGTGCAGATTATGTTCGGCGCCATGCCGACCTCGCTCGGTTACATCCGGGGCGGCAAATTGCGCGCGCTCGCGGTGACCACCGCGAAGCGTCAGGAGATCCTGCCCGATGTGCCGGCGATGGCGGAATTCCTCCCGGGCTACGAAGCGACCGGCTGGTATGGCATCGCGGTGCCGAAGGCGACACCGCCGGAGATTGTCGAGACGCTCAACCAAGCGGTCAACGCCGCCCTGGCCGATCCGGGCGTGAAAGCGCACTTGGTCGAATTGGGGTGCAAGCCACGCGGCGGCTCGGCCGCCGATTTCGCCAAGTTCATCGCGGAAGAAACCGAAAAGTGGAGCAAGGTGATCAAGTTCGCGGGCATTGCCGCGGACTGAGCGCTCATTTTTTCGCTGCCTTTGTACGTGAACAGACGTTGTTGGACCCGCCGCTGGCGCGGCCGGGTAGCGAATGACCGGCTTTGGGCGTTCGCAGCGAGCGAACTCACAGTTGCTCCTTCTTAACCTGGTAGGTCTCCCACTGCGCCACTTGCGATCTTGCAAACCCCACGAGAGCCAGCAAAAATAACTTGTGTGGCTCGACGTTCCGATTGAAGACGTAGATATTTTTTGAAAGGCATTTACTGGGATTCACCAGTCCGTTGGGGCTCCGCTCGCAGATACCGATCGAAACCAGATAAAGCGCAGAGCTACCATTATATTGAACGGCGGAGACGCGCCCGGAGATACCAGTGATGAAGAAGTACCACGGGCATGTCGCGACATCTGCATCAAAAAATACGTCTTTGATCGAGAGCACATTGGCAATGGCATTAGCCAATTCGGGGTCGATATATTCTTTCTGGTCATAAACTACCGCGTGGGAATTGATAGAAACACAGCTAAAATCGCTCAGGCGGAACGCGGCGTCGTTCTGGGAAACCGCCGCCGTATATTCGGCGGAAAAATCGGGCGCATACATGATGAATGCCCAGACTGCGAAACAGGTCGCAATCAGGCCCCATGCGCCAAAGACGATTTTGTCCAGCATCGATGCTTGCCGCAACAACCACCCCGAATCCCATCGCGTCATTCCGCTGCGATGCACTGCCGTCTCGGATTTTGACGTGAAACGGAGCCTCTTCCCCCAGGATGCATTTGCACTTTCACGTGCTAAACGGGTCGCGCCAATTCTCCGCCCTGTTATATCTTGATCAGGTAACGCCCCTCGCCGTCGCGTTCGAGCGCGCCGGCGCCGCGCAAGGCGTCGAGCTTGAGCACGATCTCGCGGCCGTCGCGGCTGCCGGTCGCCGCCATCAATTGCGCAAAGAACTTTGGCCCGTCGCGCAACGCCGCTTCGAGCGAGGTAAAGCGCTCACCGTCATAGACCGGCGGCGCCGGTACGCGCGCTTCCATGCGGTTGAGGCTGCCGAACGGCCAGGTCAGGTCGAAGCCGGCTTTGGCGCCGGTGCGGGTGCCGATGAGCGAGGGATCGAGCGGCAAAGTGCGCATGCCGCTCATCACGACGAGATCGCGGTCGGGCTGAAATCGCGTTGCCAGCGCCCAATCCATTTGCGCATCCGAAAATACGTCGATGTCGGGGTCGACGATGAACACGTTCTTGACGTTGGGCGAGGCGCCGAAACAGGCAGCGATCGCATTGCGGGCTTCGCCGGGGACGCGCTGCCGCAAGGCGATCCTTAGGTTGAACATGCCGCCGCTCGAACCCGTGGCGTAGACCGTCAACGGCTCGCGCACCGCGGTTTCCAACGCCCTCCAGATCATCACCTCGGTGCGCACGCCATTGAGCACCGCCGTGTCGGTCAGCCCGAGCGAGCGTCCGCCGATGGTCGAGGTCTGAAACAGCGCATCGCGGCGGTGCGTGATGGCGGTGAGATGAAACACCGGATTGCGTTTGACGCTGCCGTAATAGCCGAGGAACTCGCCATAGGGTCCTTCGGATTCCACATAGCCGCGCGGGTCCAGAAAACCTTCGAGCACCCATTCGGCGTCCGCAGGCACCCGGATGTCATTGGTCACGCATTTGACCACCGGCAAGGGCGCTGCGCGCAGCTGCGCGATCAGCGGCAACTCGTCGACCGGCAGCCGCATGACGGCTGCCACCTGATCGATCGGATGCGCGCCGACGACAAAGCTGATCGGCAGCGGTCTGCCGGCGGCAACGCTTCCTTCGTAGATCGCGCGCAAATCGCTCGGCGAGTTCAGGTCGACGCCGGTCTCTGTGCGTCCGCGCAGCATCATCCGGCGGAAGCCCACATTGGTCCAGCCGCGGTCGGGATCGATGGTGAAATCCATCGCGGCGGAGATGAAGGGCGCGCCGTCTTCGCCGTGCTGCAAATGCACCGGCAGAGTGGTGAGGTCGGCGTCCTCACCGGTGAGGATGACTTCCTGGGCCGGCGCCTCGGCGGACGTCACCTCAACCAATTCGGCTTTCAGCCGCAGCCGGCGCCGGATTTCGGCGGTGAGCTCGTTCGGCGCGACACCGAAGGCGCGCGCGATGCGGCTGCGGCTTCCGGTAACATTGCCGACCAGCTCATGCCGTTCCGGACCGGCGGCGCGAAACCAGACGGCCTTTGCATTGTCCTCGAACACGGCGGCGACATCGGCGAGATCGATCGGCTCGCGGCGGGTCTCCAACTCCCCGGCCGGCAGGTTTTCGACAAAGCGGCGCAGCCGGAAACGATCGAAGTCCGCCGCCTGCGTCTGCATCTCGGTAGCCGTGCGTGCGATGATGCCCATATCAGCGCCTATGGCGTTGCCCGTCCCGGTCTGGCGATGGGCCAGTCTACCATCAAGTCCGGCCGCAGCCTTGCGGATTGAAGACACGCTCCGTCGAAGGCGGATTATTGAACAGCTTATTGGCCGGCCGCACCGGACGCGGCACGAAATTACCGCCGCAATTGGGACAGACGCCACCGAGCCTGTTGTCCACGCAATCGCGGCAGAACGTGCATTCGAAGGTGCAGATCATGGCGTCGGTCGCGGCCGGCGGCAGATCCTTGTCGCAACATTCGCAACTCGGACGTAATTCAAGCATGGCTCGGCTCCCGTCACTTCGTCGTCAACAGTCGTGCGTCGTTCTAATACGGCAGTCCCACATAGTTCTCCGCGAACGCCGTCGCGGCGGCCTTCGAGCGGAACAGATAATCGAGCTCGGCAAGCTGCAGTTTCTGCTCGAACGGGTTTTCCGAAATGTTGTGCAGCGTCATGGTCATCCACCAGGAAAACCGTTCGGCCTTCCACACCCGCCGCAGCGCGCGTTCCGAATAATGGTCGAGGCCTAGGTCGGATTTGTCCGCATAATGTTCGACCAAGGCGCGCCACAGATATTGGACGTCGCTTGCCGCCAGATTGAGCCCCTTGGCTCCCGTCGGCGGCACGATATGGGCGGCGTCGCCGGCAAGGAACAGCCGTCCGAAGCGCATCGGCTCGGCGACGAAGCTGCGCAGCGGCGCGATGCTTTTTTCGATCGAAGGGCCGGTGACGAGCCGCGTGCGGCCTTCGGCATCGAGCCGCGGCCGCAACTCGCCCCAAAAGCGCTCGTCCGGCCAGGCCTCGACCCGGTCGTCGAGACTGCATTGCAGGTAATAGCGGCTACGGGTCGGCGACCGCATCGAGCACAGTGCAAAGCCGCGCGGATGGCGGACATAAATCAGTTCACCCGAAACCGGCGGCGTGTCCGACAAAATCCCGAGCCAGCCGAACGGATAGACCCGCTCATAACCCGTCACCGCCGCCGCCGGCACGCTCTGGCGGCTGACGCCATGGAAGCCGTCGCAGCCGGCGATGAAGTCGCATTCGATCTCATGCGGCTTACCGTCGGCCATGTAGGTGACACGGGGCCGGTCGCTCGCAATGTCGTGCAAGTTCACGTCATGCGCGGAATAGACCGTCGGTGCGCCGACCGCGGCTCGGCCGTCCATGAGGTCTTTGGTGATCTCGGTCTGGCCGTAGACCATGACGGCCTTGCCGGTCAGGTCCTTGAACGACAAATGGTGACGGTCGCCGTCGACGCAGATCTGCACGCCGTCATGGATAAGCCCGTCGGCGTGCATGCGGGCGCCGACGCCCGCTTCGTCGAGAAGGTCCATGGTGACCTGCTCGATGACGCCGGCGCGAATGCGGCCGAGCACGTAATCGGCGGTCTGTCGCTCCAGAATGATGTTGTCGATGCCGTTACGATGCAGGAGCTGTCCGAGCAGAAGCCCAGACGGGCCGGCGCCGATGATCGCCACTTGCGTTCGCATTCTCTTAAGCATTCCTCCCTTGATGCCGACGCCGGCGGGCGCCGATTATTTCACCTCTTGTGGAACCCAGCGAGGGGCAAAACAAGCCGGATTTGCGGGTCTGCGGGTCGTTCCGAGGCTGACTGCGGCCGGTGGCGATTCCATCAAATCTGAAGCAATTGTTTATCGCCGGTCGAACGATCGTTGTGTTTTATGGCGGCATGCGCACGGCCAAGGATGCAAGGGTTCGATCGCCCGCATGGTTCACAGCGTTGAACTATGACGACGGCAATGCGCACCGAGGGCCCCGGCGGGTCAGCGACGGTCAGACGTCGTTCCGCGCCATCATCGCCTCCTCGGCCTTTCTCGTGCTGTTCGCCGTGACGCTGATGCTGGGCGGGCGTGCCGCCATCGACCCCTTGTTGCGCTCGGCGATGGCGGCCCGCGAGACCAAAGACCTGGGCGACGTTGTCCTCCCGATGTCGGACGGCAAATTCTGCCGGCACATGTCCTTCGACAACGCCACCGCCGAAATCGTCGAAGGTAAAGTCGGCCTCTGCCCGGACAGCCTCACCAGGGGTCAGTTCCGCACCTACCGGGGTTTTGCTTGGGGGTCCGAAAACAACGCCGATTCGCAGCGCTAACCCTCGGTTCAACGTGAGCTAAATCGTACTTTCGCCACCTTTCGACCAGCAGGTGTCGGCGGCGCGACGGGCGCCGCGCATCAACCAGCGTACAAACCATCGACGGCGCCCCGCACCGCAGCTACCATCGCGGCATCGCTGCGCGCGCTTACTCAACCGGGGAAAAACCGATGCGGATTGTTCGTTCGATTTGCTGGCTTACGTTGCTGGCCGGTGTACTCCTCTGCCGGCTCGACAGCGCGAACGCGGAGGTCAGCGATGCCGCCAAGCAAGCCTGCACCCCCGATGCGATGCGATTATGCGCCGAATTCATTCCCGATGTCGCCAAGGTCACGGCCTGCATGTCAAAGAAGCATTCTGAGCTGAGCGAAGCCTGCCGCATGGCCATGGCGGACGGCGGCAAACGGGAGAAGCACGAGAGGCAGGAGAAGCGCGAGCCGCGGCACCACCGCAGAGCGGCTTCGCATTGCGATCCGTTCAGCCATCTTTGCAGCTGACCGTTCCGGCGGTGGCCGGTTGTGGGGGGCCGACGCGGACTGGCTGCGACGTGGCGTCGCGACTGTGGGCGTTGCCTTTGATCCGCCGAGGCGGAAAATGTCATGATTACTCATTACTGTTCTGGCGCGGCACAAGCGCCGAAACTCTGGGAGAGGGCATGCCGGCGGCCGAGCGACTGCCCACGCGACGCGCTAAACGGACTCTCCTGCAGCTTCTGTCGCTCGGCGCTCTCATTGCCGCTGTGTCGCTTGCGGTGCTCGCAGAACCCAAAGCCGAGCCCGCGCCCGGCGAAGCAGCCCTGGTGCTCGGCGCCAACACGACGCTTGGCGACGCGCTGCGTGCCGGCGACAAGTCGGCCGCTCGCAAGCTCTTGGCGCTGCAGTTCACCTACACGGATGCGGGCGGCGCGGTTCATGCCCGCAAGGAATTTCTCGCCGATCTGAAAAGCGCCGCCGCTGCGCCCGCGGCCGATGTAAAGACCGCCGTTTACGGGACCGTCGCTGTCGTCACCGGCCACCGTAAAACGGGGCAAGATGACGACACTTTCCTCCTCCATATCTGGGCCAAACAGAAAGGCGCCTGGCGCATCCTGACGATGCAGGATGTAGGGCTCGGCCCGGCCGTCGCGGCCCCCGGCGAGCCGGACGTGCCCGGCGTGCAGGCCAGCGTCTACGCCTGCAAAAATCCCTGCGTGGCGATCCCCTATCGCGTGCGTTCCCCGGCCGAGCAGGAAGTCGTTAATGCCTTCCAGGCGATCCAAAAAGCGAGGGTCGCCCACGATGCCGAGGAATGGGGCAAGCATATCGCCGACGAATTCATGCACTATCGATCGGGCTATGCGCCGATCTCCAAATCCAGCCGCATCGCCGCGATCAAGGAGCAGAAAGACCAAAAGGCCCCCGCGGTGCTGAGCGCCATCCAGACCATGCGGCTATGGGTATTCGGCGACGGCGCGGCGATGATCTCGAGCGACGGCGTAGGCGACGATTCGGAGCCGCTACTGCGCGTCGCCCGCGTCTGGGTGAAGCGCAATGGGCAATGGCAGATGGCGCTCAGCGCGCAGACGGTGATCAAAAATCCGGCGCAGCAATGAACGCGATCGTTCTTAGTTCTGCGGCAGCGGCTTGACGCCAAGCTGCTCGGCGAATTTCGCTACTTGGCTGCGTTGCTCTTCGATCGATTTGGCAAAATCGTCCGGGCCACCGATGTTGACGATCTGCCCGGTCGCCGCCAGCCGCGCCTTGATGGTGTCGTCGGCGACCGCGCGGATATCGGCCGTGATGCGATCGCGGAGGTCGCGCGGCATTCCGGTCGGGCCGAAAAAGCCCACCAGCCCATCGACCGTCAATGCCGGATAGCCGGCCTCTTTCACCGTCGGCACTTTCGGTTGGCTTGGCGGCATGGTGTTGGTGACGGCCAGAACCTTGATCTTTCCGGATTCGACTTGCGGCCGTACGATCGCGAAAGCGGACTCGTAAAGCTGCACGCGGCCCTCGGCGACGTCGTTGGCGGCATCGACGGGATTCTTGTAGGCCACCTTGGTGATGTTGAGGTTTTCCTGTTGCAGCCAGCCGGCGAGCAGGAAGTCGAGCGCTCCGGTCAGGCCCGCCCAATTGAGCTTGCCTGGTTGCGCGCGCGCCAGCGCGACCAGTTGGTCGAGCGACCCGACATTCAAGCTTGCCGGGACCGAAATGGCGACGATGGTATTGGACACCCGCGCGATCGGCACGAGGTCGGCGGGCTTATAGGGCAGGTTCTCGTGCAGAAACGGATGCGCGGTGAAAGATGATGTCGGTGCGAACAGCAGCACATGATCGTCGTGCGCGGTCACGAAGGCATTGATGGCGACGATGCCATCGCCGCCCGGGCGGTTTTCCACGATCACCGGCTGGCCCCAGCGTTGCGCCAGCCGATCTGCCAATAGCCGCGCGGCGATATCGGCGCCACTCCCCGGACCGAGCGTGAGGATGAGTTTCACCGGACGGGTCGGCCAGGCCTGTTGGGCCGATGCCAATGGCGCGCTGACCATGATCGCCACGACAGCGACCAGGCTCAAAGCGAGTGCGCCGAACCGACGTAAGCGCATGATCCCCTCCCTGTTCCGCCGTTGCGGATATTTTATTTTGTGGTCTTCTTATAGGCGTTAGAGCGACTCTTTGTCAGCTTTCCAGTCCGGTCGGCACGTTCTTGTTCTCGCTCGAAAGCTTCATGCCGGCGGCGAGCGCCATGGTTTCGGCCAGCGCCGCAAAGTCCTTCGCCAGGTAGGCGTCCGGATCCTTTTGCAGCATCGCGGCGCCGAAATGGCCCTGCAGCACTTCGCGCGTTGCCGCCGTGATCGGCATCGGCACGTCCATTTCGCGGCCGAGTTCGAGACCGAGATCGAGATCCTTGCGTAGCAATTCCGGCGTGAAGGTCGTGGTCCAATCGAGATTGACCAGCGCCGGCGACTTATAGGCGGTGAACATCGAGCCCATGACGGAGTTGTTGAGGAAGGCGAGAAAGGCCTCCCGCGGCACGCCCATTTTGTTGGTCAGCAGCGTGATCTCGATCAGGTTCTCGATGACGACGCCGAGCATGACATTGTGCGCGATCTTGCAGACTCGCGCCAATTCGCCATCGCCCACATAGGACACGCCGCGCGGCGCGAAGACTTCGATCAGCGGCATGGCGAGCTTGCAGGCGGCCTCCGGGCCGGAGACGACCGACGACAGCTTGCCGGCCTTGATGACCTTGGCATTGCCGCTCACCGGAGCCGCGACAAAGGCCGCGCCGAGCTCACTGAGCTTGTCGCGGATCGCGGCCGAGTCCTCGACCGAAATGGTCGAGCAATCGACCACCACGGGCGGCATCCTGCCGCCTTGGCTCGAGACGCCGTTCTTGCCGTACAGCACTTCCTGCACGTCCTTGCCGGTGGCGACGATCGCGAACAGCACGTCGACGGATTTCAGATCGGAGAGATGATCCACCACCTTGCCGCCGATCTTTTCCAGCGGCTCGGCCTTGGCCCGCGTGCGGTTCCAGATGGTGACGTCGTGGCCGGCTTTGAGGAGCCGCTCGGCCATCGGGAAGCCCATCCGGCCCATGCCGATCCAGCCGATCTTCTGCGTGTTCTTCGTGGCCATTGCCAACTCCTGTGCCAAAACTCTTGTCCTATGCCAAAATCGTTGGGCGTCGCGGTGTCCTAGCACACGGCGCTGCCGCTGCAACGGCTTCGCATCGGCAGCTTGTCCTTTGCCGGCCGCACGCACTATTGTCGTCAGCGATGACCGATATCGTCGAGCTTTCCGATCTCGTCCCGCCGTCCGCCGCTGTCGATGGCGGCCCGCTCAAGCGCGCCGCCCGCAATGCGTTTCCTTTCGTCGTTGTCGGCGCGCTCTGGGAGAGCGTGGCGCATCTTGGGCTGTTTCCGCCGAAGCTCTTTCCATCCCTGGAGGTCATCGCCGCCACCTTGGTGCGTCTGACCGTCGACGGCATTCTGCCGCATCATGTCCTTGAGACATTGCTTCGGCTCGGCGCCGGCTTTGGCCTCGCGGTGCTGATCGGCGTCGGCATCGGCATTCTGATGGGACGCTCGCGCCGCGCCGAGGATATTTTCCTGCCGGTGGTGAGTATCGGCGCACCGATTCCGGGGCTCGCTTACGCGCCGCTGTTCCTCCTGTGGTTCGGCTTGGGCAACCTGTCGGCCGTGCTGCTGGTCGCTTTCGTGTCGGCCTTTCCGATCATCTACAATTCGTGGACCGGCGTGAAAGCCGTCAAGGAAATCTGGGTCCGCTCGGCCCAGGCCATGGGCGCCGATAATCGCCGCTTGTTTCGCCACGTCATATTGCCCGGCGCGCTGCCCTATATCATGACCGGGCTTCGCCTCGGCCTGGCGCAGGCTTGGCGCATTCTGGTCGGCGTCGAAATGCTCGCCGCCGTGCCGTGGGGGCTCGGCTGGCTGATCTTCGGCGCCCGCGAATTTCTCAATACCGATGTGATGATGGCCGGTATCGTGGTGATCGCCGTCATCGGGCTTGCGCTGGAGAAGCTGGTGTTCCAGCGGCTCGAGCAATTCACCGTGGTGCGCTGGGGCATGATGACATGATGTCCGGCGATCGCTTTCTGTCGAGGGACCGCCTCGTTTCGCTCCGGCGTGGCGGTTTGACGCTGCTTGCGCTCGCGGCCGTCTACGAAGCCGTGGCGCGCAGCGGCTATTTCGCGCCGGCTTTGATGCCGCCGCTCGGCGATGTCGCCACGACACTCGTCGATTCCATTCTCGACGGCAGCATGCTGCTGCATGCCGGCGCCACGCTGTATCGTGTCATGATCGGCTTCGGGCTTGCGGTCGGCGTCGGTCTGCCGCTCGGCGTGCTGATGGGCCGGTTTCGGCCGGTGGAGAATTTCGTCCTGCCGCTCGCGAGCGCATTGATGCCGATACCGTCGCTCGCCTGGGTGCCGGTCTTCATTCTGTGGTTCGGCCTCGGCAATACCGTGACGATTTTGATCGTGTTCTACGCGGCGCTGTTTCCGATGCTGCTCAACACCTGGACCGGCGTGCGCGCCGTCAATCCGATCTGGCTTCGCGCCGCGGGCGCCATGGGCGCCGACGAGCACGCGCTGTTCTGGAAAGTGATCATCCCGGGCGCTTCGCCCTTCATCATCGCGGGGCTGCGGCAATCCTTCCTGCGCTCGTGGGTCGCCGTCATCGGCGCCGAGATGCTGGCGGCATCGAATTACGGGCTCGGCTGGGTCATCTTCGACGCCAAGGAATTCCTCAATACCGACGTGATGCTGGCCTCCCTCGTGGTCATCGGCTTTATCGGCTTTGCCACCGAGCGCCTGGTGTTCGGCTCGATCGAGCGCGCCACCATCTATCGCTGGGGCATGGCGCGATCGGCGAAGGCCTAGCAAGCTTTGCGCCGCTCGTCGCCGCGCGGGGCCGGACCCAGGGAGCGGACACATGGCGAAACTTCCTCGTCGCAAATTCTTGCAACTGTTGGCTGGTTCCGCGCTGCCGGCCATGCCGCGTTCGGCGGCGGCGCTGGATTATCCAACGCGGCCGGTGCGCATCATACTTGGCGGCCTTCCCGCGAGCCCGATCGATGTTTCGGCACGCGTCATCGGGCAATGGCTTCAGGAGCGGCTTGGACAACCCTTCATCGTCGAGGATCGACCGGGTGCCGGTGGCAACATCGCCACGGAACTAGTCGCGCGTGCCGCGCCTGACGGCTACACCCTCCTGATGACGCAGGCATCGAGCGCGATCAAGACGACGCTGTACAGCGACCCGACCTTCGACTTCTTGCGCGACATGGTGCCGGTGGCAAGCGTCATTCGTATTCCGCTCGTGCTCGAAGCAAACCAAACATTTCCAGCCAAGACCGTCGCCGAGTTAATTGCTTACGCCAAGATCAATCCAGATAAAGTCAACTTTGGCACGCCCGCTGTCGGGACTGCACCGAACGTGGCTAGTGAGTTGTTCGAGATGATGGCCGACGTTAAAATGAATATCGTTCCGTATCGGAGTTCGGCTCCGATGCTGATCGATCTCCTTGGTGGCCAAGTGCAGATTGGTTTTGATTCTGTGTTGTCCTCCATCGAACACATCAGGGCCGGAAAACTCCGCGCCCTGGCGGTGACTAGTGCAACCCGCCTTCAGGAATTGCCTGATATCCCGACTGTGGCAGAAACCGTGCCTGGCTTTGAAGCAAGCGGCTGGTCCGGCATCTGCGCTCCTAAGAACACACCGGCCGAGATCGTCAACAAGCTCAGCAGCGAGATCAATGCCGCCCTTGGCGAAGCAGGAATCAAGGCGCGGTTTACCGACGCCGGCGCTATTCCTTTTGTCGGCTCAGCCAGTGATTTCGCCAAGTTCATAGCGGATGAAACCGACAAATGGGCCAAGGTGCTCAAGTTTGCCGGCATCAAGCCGGAGTAAGCAAACCGGACATTCTATCTGAATACGCCGTCAGACCGCCTCTCCGGCACAATGGCCGCTGTCGGTATCCTTCTGCCGCGCCGCTCACAGGCTGGCGCGTCCGGTCTTCCCCCAATAGCCGCCACGCCGATCGTCCGTCGTGAGGGCCTTTGCCGACCGCAATCGGATTCCTGCAATTCGGCAAACGGCGGGTTAAGCAGCCCTCGCGAAGTTGTCCTGCACCGTTTTCTCGAATGCCAGCAGCTGTTGAACGCTGGACCGCTTTTGCATGCGCTCGAAGTGTGCGGCGCAGTTCTTGAAGGCCGAGAGATCGAGCTCGAATTGCCGCGCTCGCCGTTGGCACCAGAAGAAATGCGCATCCGGCGCCGTGAAGTGATCGAATAAAAAATCACGGCCGGCCAGAAGCTCATCGGATATCTTGAACAATTCCATCAAATTTGCGGTCGCGAGCTTCTTCACGCTCTCTTCAGTCCCCGAAACGTCGCAGACTTTCGACGGAGAATTGATGCGGGCCAGAAACGGATGGATGCCGCCCGAGCACCAGGACATTAATGAGAATGCCTGCAACTCCTGCCATGGATCAGCCGGCAGCAACCTGGCCTGTGGGAAGGTACGCGCAATCCAGGTTTGGATTGCCACGCTCTCGCTCAGGGCCCTGCCATCGACGACCAGCAGCGGCACTTTGTGCTTGGGATTGATCTTCAGGTACTCGGGCGACGTGTGCTGGCCTTTTTTGAAATTGAGCGGACGAACCTCAAACTTCGCGCCGGCTTCGGTGAGCGTAATGTAAGGCGCCAGTGCGCAGGTGATAGGGGCGTAGTAAAGGGCGATTTCCATAAAACACTCCGATTGCCACTTTGAACTCTTTGGCGGGCTTTGGTCTCTGTAACTGAGGCCATCATACAGTGGCGGCCGGTACCGAGTCATGACCTGCTGCCGTCATACGTCAACTGCAGATTAGTTCTGGCGAAGTTTTGCGCTCGCTGGATTCTCCGCGGCAGAAATGCGATCCCTCGACGAGCGGAATGGGCCCGTTGCGCTCGGCATCGAGGTGCCGCCAGGCGTGCTCTTCATCGTCGATGACGTTATCGAATAAATCTTTCGCGATGGTCCACGCCCCTTATACGCAATCGGCACGGCTGGATTCCCGCTTCCGCGGAATCGATGCCGAAATTCTCACTCCGGCTTGATATCCGCCTTGGCGATGATGTCGCGGTAATTGCCGATCTCGGTACGCACGAAGGCGCTGAACTGATCGATCGACAGTGCCGACACCACCGCGCCGTTCTGCTGCAGCCGCGCCTTGATGTCGGGTTCGAGGATCACCTTGTTGATCGCCGCATTGAGACGTGTTGCGAGGTCAAGCGGCGTGCCGCGCGGGCCGAAGAACGCGGCCCACAGCGTAAAATCGAAATTCGGTAATCCGGTCGCCTCGGCGACCGTCGGCACATCGGGCGCGATCGGCGAGCGTTTGGCCGAGGACACCGCGAGCATTCGCACGCGGCCGCCCTGCACCAGCGGCACGGCGCCTGGGTAGCCGGGGAAATAAAAATCGACCTGGCCGCCGGCGACATCGTTCAGGGCAGGGCCGGCGCCCTTGTAGGGCACGTGGACGAGCTTGTCGTCGAGCTTGAGCTTCAACAATTCGCCGGCGATGTGGCCCGGCGTGCCGACGCCGGCGGACGCGAACGTCATCGGCGTCTTCGCCCGCAGCGCCGCGACCCATTGCGCAACCGTCATGTAGGGAGATTTGATCGGTACGACGAGCGCCAGCGGCACGACGCCGGCGAGCGCGATCGGTTGCAGATCCTTAAGCGGATCGTAGCCGACGTCTTTCATGAAATAAGGATTGACGGCGATCTCGGGCGTCTGGGCGACGGTCAGCGTGTAGCCGTCGGGCGGTGCATTGGCGACGTCGCGGGCGCCGATGGTGCCGCCGGCGCCGGAGCGGTTCTCGACCACGATCGATTGATTGAGTTCGATCGAAAGCTGGTTGGCGATGATGCGGCCGACAATGTCGCCGGTCCCGCCGGGCGGAAAGTTCACGATCAGATGGATCGGTCGGCTCGGATAGCTTTGCGGCCAGGCCGGGACCGCGGCGGCCACCAGGCCCGCAACCAGCGTCCCCACGGCGAGCGCCGCAGTAACCGCGGCGCGAGTTTCGGCAATCGGCTTCATGATGGCGCTCCCCCCTGTTTCCGGCTGGCCGCGACCGTTCGCTTCTGGCACAAAGCGTCCGCCGCGCCCGCAGAAGCGCGGATGTTAGTGCAAGCTCCCGAAGCCTGGATACGGTCTTCCGCCGATCTCCGGTGCCGACCGTCGCGGCCGAGGGACGCCTGCGCAGTGAGCTAGGGACGGCCGATGCCCCATATCGAGGCGCGCGATATTACGCTGATCTACGACACGCCGGGCCGCACCGTGCCGGGGGTACGGGGCGTGAATTTCGGCATCGAGACCTCCGAGTTCCTCTGCATAGTCGGGCCGAGCGGGTGCGGCAAGTCGACGCTGCTGAACATCATCGCCGGATTTCTGCTGCCGACCTCGGGGGAAATCCGCATCGGCGGCGCGCCGGTCACCGGCTACGGCATGGATCGCGGCGTGGTGTTTCAGGATTTCGCCCAGCTGTTTCCCTGGCGCACGGCGCTCGGCAACGTCGCCTTCGGGCTCGAGATGAAAGGCGTGCCGAAACCCGAACGCGAGGCGATCGCGCTTGAGCAACTTCGCTTGGTGAAACTCGAAAATTTCGCGCGATCCTATCCGCATCACCTCTCCGGCGGCATGCAGCAGCGCGTCGCCATTGCGCGCGCGCTCGCCTACAATCCGGCGGTGCTGTTGATGGACGAGCCGTTCGCCGCGCTCGACGCGCTGACCCGCGACGACATGCAGCGGCTGTTGGCCGAGGTCTGGCGCGAGACGCGCAAGACGGTGATCTACGTAACCCACAATGTCGCCGAAGCGGTCTATCTCGCCGACCGGGTGGTGGTGATGACGCCGCATCCCGGGACCGTGAAGGTCGAAGTGCCGATCAACCTGCCGCGGCCGCGCGATCCGCTCAGCGTCGAATTTCTCGAGCATCAGAAAGAGCTGCTGCGCCATCTCGGCCAGGAGAAGACTGCGTAATGTTCCGCCTTGCCGCCGACGCAAGATTGATGGCCGTGCTTGCGCTGTTGCTTGTCGCCGCAGCGCCTGCAGCGGCCGCGGGCGACAGCTATCCGAATAGGCCGATCCGGCTTCTGGTCGGGTTCGGCGCCGGCGGTCCGACCGACATTCCGGCGCGCTTTATCGCCGACCGGCTGGGCAAAGCCCTCGGACAGCCGGTCGTTGTCGAAAACAAGCCGGGCGCCGGCGGGATGGTCGCGACCCGCGATGTGATCGCGCAACCGCCCGATGGCTATACGCTGTTGTTGTGCACCCATTTCGAGGCGATCAATGTCGCAGTCTATCGCAATGCCGGCTTCAAGCTCAGTGACCTCGCGCCGGTCTCGCTGATCGCCAAATATTACTACGCCTTGGCGCTGTCGAACGCGGTTCCGGCGGCCGACTTCGAATCTTTCATCGCCTACGCCAAGGCGCATCCCGGCGACGTCACCTATGCGACGGTTGGCAGCGGTTCGGCACAGGAAATCATTGCCCGTCAGCTCGAACAGCTTACCGGCATCACGATGAACCGGATTCCGTTTCGCGGCGGCATTGAGGTGGTGCAGGAACTCCTCGCCAGCCGCGTCGGTTTCTTTGTATCGCCGAGCATTACGATCCTGCCGCAATATCGCAACAAGCAGCTCAAGATTCTCGCGATGAGCAGCCCGGAACGGCTCCAGAGCCTCCCCGAGGTGCCCGCGCTCAAGGAATTCGGCATCAATTTCGACCGCTTCGGCTGGCTCGGCATCTGCGCCGCGGCAGGCACGCCGGAGCCGATCATCAAGACACTGCACGATAGCATTGCGCCCATCGTCGCCGGCGCGGACTATCGCGCGCTAGTCGATACCGCCGGCACGATTGCGGTTTCGTCGACGCCGGCTGAGCTTGGCGCGATCATAAACAAAACGCTCGACGACACCGCCGCGAGCGTCAAAGAATTCGGCATGCAGCAGGACCAGTGATAGTTTGGCAAACCGCTCGGGAGGACGATCAATGACGCAACATACGACACTCACGCGACGGCAATGCCTCGTTGCCGGCAGTGCAGGCGCGCTGGCGATCGGCCTCGGCTCACCGCCGCCGGCCACGGCGGCGGAAACCATCCGGCAGGGCTATCAGACCAATATCTGGGGCATGCCGACTTATTACCTCCTGAAATCCGGCTATCTTGAAAAGCACGGCCTCGCGGTCGAGGACTTCGCGGTGCCGTCCGGCAATCTCACCATGCAGCAGATGGTCGGCCGACAGGTCGATCTCGGCACCTATGCGGGCCAGTCCTTCATCATCGGCAATGCCAAAGGCGGATTGATCGCCATTGCGCTGATCGAGCATGTCGGCAAGACCGCACGTGTCGTCGCCCGCAAGGATCTGAACATCACCAAGATCGAAGAATTGCGCGGCAAGAAGATCGCCAACCAGACCGGATCCTCGGTCGGCAATGTCTTCGTCGACACCATCATGCCGCAGCATGGCATGAAGAAGGGCGACTACGAAGAAGTGCGCATGGACGTCAACAATATGGTGGCGGCGCTTGCCGCCAAGACGGTCGACGCCATGGTCAATGTCGAGCCCTATAACGCCATCGCGGTCGACCAGGGTATCGGCACCGATCTGATGGATTTTTCCGGCGTCGATCCGATGCCGGTGTTCATGGCGGCGACACCGGATTTCGTCGCCAGGACCGATACCGTGGTCGCCTACCTCAAGGCCTGGCTCGACGTCGCCGGCGATTTCAAGAACAATCCGAAGAAAGTCGCCGACGTGATCTATAGCTTCTACACCAGCAAGGGCTACACAATGTCGCTCGATACCTTCCAAACGGCGATGGCGCGCGTCGAGGTCGATCCCGGCTTCCCCACCGACCTCAAGCCCTACATGCAGCAACAGGCGGAGATCCTGTTGCAGAGCAAGCTGATCAATGCGATTCCGGATTGGAGCAAGGCGCTGCGTCCGGATTTCATGGAGCGTGCCCGCGCCAAGGCCTGATCGGCGGCCGGGCGCGGCGAAGGATTTTCAACAGGAGAGTGAAAGTATGTCCGTTGCTGAAGGAAGCCCGCTTACCAAGGGCTATCAACCCGTCACCTGGAACTTCAAGCTGTTGGCGCACGATATGCTCGGCGGCTTCGGCGGCATGGGCGAAGGCATGTCGGTGCAGATCGCGCCCGACGGCCGCCGCATCATCTGGCTGGCGCATGAAAGCGCGCCGAAGAATTTCACCGCGGTCGACGTCAGCGACCCGCGCAAACCGAAGGTCGTCTGTCAGACCGATCTGCCGCACGCAAATATGCGTTCGAACTCGCTCGAGACCTGCGGCAACATGATGGCGGTGGCCTATCAGACCTCGAAGAAGGATCTGCAGCCCGCCGGCTTCGAACTGTTCGATATTTCGAAGCCGGAGAATCCGAAATCGATCGGCTTCTTCGACTGCTCCGGGCCGCATTCTCGCGGCGTGCATCAGTTGTGGTTCTGCGACGGCGAATACGTCCATTGCGCTTCGGGCTCGCGCGACTTCGCGCCGACCAATGCGCTCGACGACCAGTTTTATCGCTGCGTCGACGTGCGCAATCCGTCGAAGCCGGTCGAAGTCGGCCGCTGGTGGATGCCCGGCACGCGCCAGGGCGACAACGTGATGCCGCCGGCGCGTCATCCGATCGACAAGGGGTTTCGCGCCCACAATTGCAATGTCTATCCGCAACGGCCGGACCGCTGTTATCTCGCTTACATCGACGGCGGCATGTTCGTCCTCGACATTTCCGACAAGGCCAATCCCAAGAAAGTCTCACAGTGGACCAATTCGCCGCCCTATACGGGCTTCATGCACACCATCGTGCCGCTGTTCGATCGCGGGCTGATGCTGGTGACCGATGAATCGACCGAGAACAATGCCAAGGATTGGCCGAAGCTGATCTGGGTGCTCGACGCGCGCGAGGAAACCAATCTGGTGCCGATCTCGACCTGTCCGCTGCCCGACCACACGATCTTCGCGGCGGCCGGCCGCTTCGGCGCCCATAACATCCACGAGAATGTGCCGCTGCCGACCGCTTGGCATTCCGATCAGATCGTGCTCGGCACCTTCTTCAACGGCGGCTTGCGGGCTTACGATATTTCCAACCCGTATCAGCCCAAGGAAGTCGGCGTATTCATGCCGCCGGCGCCTCCCGGCGCGCCGACCGGCACCATCCAGATGAACGACGTGTTCGTCGACGAGCGCGCCATCGTCTATGCGGTCGACCGCCATATCGGCGGGCTGTACATTCTCGAGATGGATTTCTGACCGGGAGCCATGCTCGATCTCTTTCCCTCGCGTGAGGCGAGCCCGTTCGGGCGGCGGGCCAAACGCGAGCGCGGCGCGCGGATTCCGGTGACGGTCGTCACTGGTTTCCTCGGCGCCGGCAAGACGACGCTGATCCGCCGTTTTCTCGGCTCGCCCGAGGGGCGCGGCACCGCGGTGATCGTGAACGAATACGGCGCGGTCGGCATCGACGACGCGCTGTTGCGCGACAGCGCCGAAGAAATCGTGCTGCTCGGCAACGGCTGCGTCTGCTGCATCACCCGCACCGATCTGCAGGTCGCGCTGCGGCGGCTCTTGTTCGATCGCGAACGCGGCATCGTGCCGCCGTTCGCTCGCGTGATCATCGAGACTTCCGGTCTCGCCGATCCGGCGCCGATCCTGCAAACTTTTTCGACCGACCGCGCGCTCGGCGGCGAATTTCACATCGACGTGCTGCTGGCCGTAATCGATGCCGTCAATGGCGGCGCGGCGCTCGATGTGGCGCCGGAGGCCCGCAAGCAGGCGATCCTCGCCGATCGCCTGGTGATCTCCAAAGCCGACCTCGCGCCGCCGGCCGCGGTTGAAGCGTTGACGCGGCGCCTCCAGCAGCTCAATCCGCGCGCCGCAATCGACATCGCGATTTCGGGCGCGCTCGATCCGGAGCGCCTCATCGAGCCCGCGACCGGCGAACGCAGCGCGTTCCTCGCCGAAGCCGAACACGGCGACGGCATTTCGAGCTTCATCATCGCACAACAGCCGCCATTCGAATGGCCGATATTTTCGCGTGCCATGGAGACGCTGCTCGCGCTGCGCGGCGCCGACCTGCTGCGCGCCAAAGGCATTCTCAATGTCGTGGGCTGCTCAGGGCCGGTCGTGGTGCAATATGTCCAGCATCTCGCGCATCCGCCGGTCGAACTGCAAAGCTGGCCGGACGAAAGCCGCTTGAGCCGCGTGGTGTTCATCACCCGGAATATCCCGGAGCGCCAGGTGCGCGACCTGTTCGCCGCCGTGCAGGCGCTGGCGAAAGCTTAGGGAAAGCAAGGAAATCCCATGAGCATCATCGACGAGAGCCGCCGCCGCATTCTCACGACCGGCGTGGGCAGCCTGCCGCGCCGGCATTCGCTGTCGGATCTGCTTTTGGCGCGGTTGAGCAAACAGCCCCACGACACCGAGGCGCTTTCGCGCGAAACCACCGAGGCCGTCGCCGAAGTCGTCGCTAAGCAGCTTTCGCTCGGCATCGACATCGTCAGCGACGGCGAGCAGTCGAAAACCAGCTTCCAGCACTACATCGCCGACCGGCTCACCGGGCTCGAACCCATCGCGCCTCAGGCGGGAGAACGCCGCACGCGCGAGAACGTAGCCTTTCCCAGCTTCTACAAGGACGGCGCGCATTCCGGCTCGCAACGGGCCAAGCTCGCTTGCACTGGCCCAATCCGCTACGCCGGCCAAAAACAGCTGGCCGATGACATCGCCAATTTCAATGCCGCGCTCAAGACCGGCCACCCGGTCGGCACCTTCATCCCCTCGGTGTCGCCGTCAAGTTGCGCCGGCATGATGGAAAACAAATTCTACAACAGCGAGGAGGAACATCTGCTCGCCGTCGCCGAGGCGCTGCGCGAGGAATACGAGGCGATCGTCGAGGCCGGTTTCGTGGTCCAGATCGACGATCCGCGGCTCGCGATGCATTACATGCTGTCGCCGGAAGAGACGACGGACGAGGCCCGCAAATGGGCCCGGCATCGCATCGAGATCCTCAACCATGCGCTGCGTAACATTCCGCCCGACCGCATCCGTCATCACACCTGCTACGGCATCAATATCGGCCCGCGGGCGAGCGATTTCGAAATGAAATATCTCGCCGACCTGATCGTGACGATCCGCGCCAAGTATTATTCGTTCGAGATGGCCAATCCGCGCCACGAACACGAATGGGAAGTGTGGCGGACGGTGAAACTTCCGGACGACAAAGTGTTGCTGCCGGGCTGCATCACGCAGGCGTCCGTTCTCGTCGAACACCCCGAGCTTGTGGCGCAGCGGATCGTCCGTCTCGCCGAAGTGGTCGGCCGGGAGCGGGTCATCGCCAGCGCCGATTGCGGCTTCGCCTCGACGCTCTATACCAACAAGCCGCCCGAGATCGAGGACGAGATTGTCTGGGCCAAGTTTGAAAGCCTGGTCGAAGGCGCACGCCTTGCCAGCAAGACGCTGTGGGCTTGACAGGCTCGCTCTAACCGCGTCCGGCGATCTCTTCCTGCCAGGGCGCCACGATGCGTTCGAACCGCCCGATCAGCGCATTGAAGCCCACGGCCAGCACCATTAAGACGATGATCGGCACGAACATGGTGGCGGTGTCGAAATTGTTGGCAGAATTGATGATGATGGCGCCGAGGCCGGAGATCGAGGTGAAGAACTCGGCGATCACCATGCCGACCACGGCGCGGCCGACCGCGAGCCTTATGCCGGCCATGATGTAGGGCAGCGTCGCCGGCAGCACGATGCGGCGCAGAATGACGGCGTCCGAGGCCACGAATGACTTGCCGACGTCGATCAGCGTCTTCGGCACCGATTTCACGCCGAGCCAGGTATTGATGCAGATCGGGAAGATCGACATCAGAAAGATGACGGCCGCTTTCACCGTAAAGCCAAGCCCGAACCACAGTTCCAGAAGCGGCACCAGCGCGACCAGCGGCATCGCATAGCCGCCGGTCACCAGAATCCCGAGCGCTGCCTCGGCGATCCAGAACCGTCCCAGCACCAGGCCGAGCGGGACGCCGACCACGATGGCGATGCCATAGCCGACCAGGAACGGCTGCACGCTCTGCAACAGCGCAGCCCCGAGCTTGCCGTTGCGGATGAGTTCCACGAAGGCCGCAAAAATCGCGCTCGGATAGGAGCCGAAAATCGGATTGACGTCGCGGCCGAAATATTCCCAGAACGCCAACAGCAGCACGATCGATGCGCAGGTGACGGCCCAGCGCGGCACCGAGCGCCGCGCCGTCGCCGCGTCGGGGGCTTGTGGGCTCGCCGGCTGGCGATCCGCGACATCGACCATGGCGGTCCTCAATGCACCGGCTGTGCGCCTGCGTGCAGCGCTTTCCAGATGTGATAGCGGGTCTGGGCGAAGTCGTCCGAGCCGCGGATTTTTGCCAGATCGTCGCGCGGCCGCGGCAGCGGCACGCTGACGATCTCCTGCAGCCGGCCGTGCTGCATGACGACGACGCGGTCGGCGAGCAGCACCGCCTCGTCGAGATCGTGGGTGACGAACAGAATGGTCTTTTTGGTGCGGGCGTGAATTTCCAACAGCTCGCTCTGCAGGGTCTCGCGCGTCTGCGCATCGAGCGCGCCGAACGGCTCGTCCATCAGCAGCACTTTCGGGTCGATGGCGAGCGCGCGCGCAATGCCGACGCGCTGCTGCATGCCGCCGGACAGTTGATAGGGCCGCCGCTTGACGCTGTCTTTTAGCCCCACCAGCGTCAGATATTTCATCGCGGTGTCGTGCAGCGCAGCGCCGCGCATGCCTTTCATTTCGAGGCCGAAGGCGACGTTCTGCAAGGCGGTCAGCCAGGGCAGCAGTTCGGCGTGCTGAAACACGATGCCGCGGTCGTAGCCGCAGCCCGTCACCATGACGCCATCGACCGTCACCGCGCCGCTGGTCGCCGCCTCGAGCCCCATGGCAATGCGCAGTGCCGTGGTCTTGCCGCAGCCGGACGGGCCGATCAGCGCGACGACTTCGCCGTCCGCCACCGTGAAGCTCAGCCGGTCGAGCGCCCGCACGATGTGCATCTCGCCGTCGATACGCAGCGTGAACTTTTTGGAAACGTCGAGCAGGCTGACTTCACCCATCGGCTTGTCGCGCCTCAATGCATCTGGGCGATCAGTTTCAGCGCATCCTCGCGCGGCTTCGGATCGAGCACCTTGGTGAGGTCGTTGGGTTTTGGGATGCTGCCGACCTTGACCAGCTCGTCATTCATCCACGCAAGGTCCGCGGTCGGAATCGGCACATCGGTGCCGATGGAATGCTGCTGCATGGCGAGATCGTAGATGAAGGCGGGCCGTGGGTCGTCGGGCTTGGCGCCTGTGACTTGCTGGGTGACTTTGACGACCTCGTCCTTGTGGTCGGCGGCATAGCGCAGGCCCAATATTTCCCCGGCCAGGAATTTCGCGGCGTCGTCGGGACGCGCCTTGAGCGTCGCGCCGGTCATTTGCAGGCACATCCGGATGAAATGCGGCAGCGCGTCCTTGGCCGACACCAGCATCTTGATGTGCTCCTTCTCGGCGATTGGAATGTATTCGCCGGAGACGATCGCGGCGTCCACCACCTTCGCCACCAGCGCCTTATAGCGATCGAGATCGCCGCCGAGGCTGGCGAATTTCACGCTGTCCTCCGGCACGTTGAAGTGATTGAGCGCGCCCTTGGCGAAGAGATCCGGAAAGGCGCCTGGCGAGGAGATGGCGATGGTCTTGCCCTTGAGCTGATCCATGGCGGTGATGTCGTCGTGAACAAAGACACCATGCGGCACCATCAGCCAGCTGCAGCCGACGATCTTGACGTCGGCGCCATGCGCATCCGCGATCAGGGCTGCGCCCGGTCCGCCCTCGAAACTGTCGAGATCGCCGGCGATCAGCGCGTGGAGCAGGATCTCGTCGTCCTTGACGTTGGTGACATCGACATCGAGGCCGACTTTTTTGAAGAAGCCGCCTTGCGCCGGCATCGTCAGGATGCCGGCATCGCTCTTCGGCTGAATGAGGGCGTGACGCCACGGCTTGGACTGCGCCGCGGCCTGACCGCCGCCGAGAACCATCAAGACACAGGCGCTCAATAGCGTGGCGATGACCGCGCCGATTGTTGCCGCGACAGGCGTGCGTGACGATCTCATAGGCATGACCTCCCGGATAGGATTATACGGCACAACGCCGGCAAGAATTCCCCAAAACCGTGTTCCCAACCTGCCGTTTTGGGAATAGGTTTTGGCTCAGCCAAGATAGCGGCATCGGGTCACACCGGCACATGCGGTTAGCCCGACAAATAGCCGCAACGCGTACGGAGGATGCCCCGCCATGAACCAAAAATTCTCGCTCAACGTCAACGGCAAGGTCCATACCGTCGAGGCCGACGAGGATATGCCGCTCCTCTATGCGCTGCGCAACGATCTGGGTCTCAATAACCCGCATTTCGGCTGCGGCCTAGCGCAATGCGGCGCCTGCACGGTGCATCTCGACGGCGAGCCGATCCGCTCCTGCATTACGCCGCTGTCGTCGGTGGGCGACGGCAAGATCGTCACGCTCGCCGGCCTCGGCACCCCGGAAAAACCGCATCCGCTGCAGACCGCCTATGTGGAGGAAGAAGTGCCGCAATGCGGCTATTGCATCAATGGCTGGATCATGACCGCGGCGGCCTTCCTCCGCGACAAGAAGAAACCGACCGATGCCGAAATCAAATCGGCGCTCGAGGGGCTGAAGTGCCGTTGCGGCACGCATGTCGCCATTCTGCGCGCGGTCAAGCGCGCCGCCGCGATGATGGGTTGAGGGAGGTCGTCATGACCCTACACGAAAAATCCGCAAACTTTTCGCGTGGCGGCTTTTCGCGCCGTACCATGCTCAAAGCCGGTGGCGCGCTCGTCGTTTCCTTCGGCATCCCGGTCGGCTTCGATCGCGCGCAGGCCGACGATGCGATGATCGCCGCGGCGAAGCCGCCGCTCACGCCCGATCAATTGTCGTCCTACATCGCCGTCAATGCCGACGGCTCGGTCGCGGCTTTTTTCGGCAAGATGGATATGGGGCAGGGCCTGTTCGTCGCCGTCGGGCAGATCGTCGCTGAAGAGCTCGACGTTCCGTTCAAGGTTGTCACCGTCTACATGGGCGACACCGCGACCAGCGTCAATCAAGGCGGCGCCTCCGGCTCGACCGGGCTGCAGGAGGGCGGCAAGCAGATGCGCGTCGCCGCCGCCGAAGCCCGCCGCGTCTTGGTGCAGATGGCATCCGACAAACTCGGCATTCCGGCTGACCAGTTGACGGTAACGGACGGCGTCGTGCACGCGACGGCCGATGCGGCCAAGAAGGTTAGCTACGCCGAGCTCGTCGGCGGAAAGTTCTTCAACGTTCATCTCGACTGGAACGGCAAATACGGCAATCCGCTCTACGCGCCCGGCAAGGCGCAGCCGAAAGACCCCAAGGATCACAAGATCGTCGGCCAGCCGATCAAGCGCGAGGACATCGCCCCAAAGGTGTTCGCCCAGCAGGATTTCTGCACCGACGTCAAAGTGCCCGGCATGGTGCATGGCCGGATGATCCGGCCCGCGATCGCCGGCGCCGTGCCGGTGAAGGTCGACGAGAGTTCGATCAAGGACATCCCGACCGCGAAAGCCGTTTGGAACAACGGCTTTCTCGGCGTTGTCGCCGACAAGGAATGGGACGCGATCAGGGCCGCCGATGCGCTGAAGGTCGAGTGGTCGAACGCGGCGCCGCCGTTCCCGAGCCAGGCGACGCTCTACGATCACATCCGCGGCACGCCGGCGCGCAAGCGCGAGGTCGAAGGCAAAGAAGCCGGCAATGTCGACGACGCGTTCAAGTCAGCGGCAAAAGTGATCGAGGCCGAATACGAATGGCCGTTCCAGTCCCATGCCAGCATGGGGCCGGCCTGTTCGCTGGTCGAGATCAAGGACGGTCACGTCACCTGCTGGAGCGGCACGCAGAAATCGCATTTCGTGCGCGCCGGCCTTGCCGCCATTCTGCAAATGCCGCCCGACAATGTTCACGTCATCTGGACGCCGGGTCCGGGCTCTTACGGCCGCAACGACGCCGACGATGCGGCGATGGACGCGGCGGTGCTGGCCAAGGCGGTCGGCAGACCGGTGCGCGTGCAATACATGCGCAACCAGGGGACAGGCTGGGATCCCAAGGGACCGGCTTCGATCCATAAGGCGCGCGCGGCGATCGATGCCGCAGGCAATGTGGTCGCCTACGACTTTCTCAGCAAAGGCTTCTCCCGCGTCGACGTCGATACCAATGGCAGCAAGCCCTACGATACGCTCGCCGGCCAGACGCTCGGCGTCGAGCTGAAATCCGGCGACGGTTTCGGCATTCCGGCCGAATCCTACGGTTTCGCCAATAAGCGCACCGCCTGGGAGACCATTCCGCCGCTGCTCGATCGCGCCTCGCCGCTGCGCTCGTCGCATCTGCGCGATCCGGTCGGGCCGCAAATCCACTTCGCCAGCGAATCCTTCATGGACGAAGTGGCGGCGGCGCTGAACGTCGACGCCGTCGAGTTCCGCCTGCGTTATGTCAAAGACGCCCGCGATATAGCCGTCATCAAGGCGGCGGCGGAGAAAGCCGGCTGGCAGACGCGACCGTCGCCGCGCAAGGACCAGACCGGCGAAAAGGTCTCCGGCCGCGGTATCGCCTATGCGCAGCGGAGCGGCACGCGGGTGGCGATGATCGCCGAGGTCGATATCGATCGCCGCAGCGGCAAGATCCATGTGCGCAAATTCACCGTCGCGCATGATTGCGGTCAGATCATCAATCCGGACGGCATCCGCATGACGGTCGAAGGCAATATCGTGCAAGGCATCAGCCGCACGCTGTGGGAAGAGGTCAAGTTCGACGCCAAGAACGTCACCAGCGTCGATTGGCTGACCTATCCGATCCTCGACATCACCGAGACGCCGGAACAAATCGACGTGGTGCTGATCAACCATCCGGAAATCGCGCCGTCAGGCGCAGGCGAACCGTCGAGCCGGCCGGTCGCGGCCGCGATCGCCAACGCGGTGTTCGACGCCACCGGCGTGCGCATCCGCCGCGTGCCGTTCTCGCCCGACAATGTGAAGAGCGCGCTGTCGTAAGCGATGATTGCACGCTCTCTCGACGAAGCTCTCGCGGCGGTCACCGACGGCTGCATGCTGGCGGTGCCGCGTGAGAGTTCCGGCGCGCCGATGGCGGCGACGCGGGCGCTGATCCGGCGCGGCGTCAAAAGGCTGCATGTCGTCACGCTGCCGACCTCGACGCTGCAGGCCGATCTGCTGATCGGAGCCGGTTGCGTCGAGACGCTCGAAACCTCCGCCGTCAGCCTCGGCGAATTCGGCCCGGCGCCGCGCTTCACCGCGGCGATCCTTGCCGGCGCGATCCGCATGCGCGACGCCACCTGTCCGGCGCTGCATGCGCAATTCCAGGCCGCCGAAAAGGGCGTGCCGTTCATGCCGCTGCGCGGGCTCCTTGGCTCCGACGTGCTTGAGCATCGGCCGGATTGGAAAGTGGTCGACAATCCGTTCGGCAATGACGATCCGATCGTGCTGCTGCCGGCGCTCAAGCCCGACGTCGCGTTGTTCCATGCGCCGCTCGCCGACCGCTTCGGCAATGTCTTCATCGGCACCCAGCGCGAGCTCGTTGTCATGGCGCATGCGGCCGCCAAGACCGTCGTCACCGTGGAAAAACTGCACGACGGCGATCTGTTGCGCGATCCGGTGCTGGCGGCCGGCACATTGCCCGGCTTCTACGTGGAGGCGGTCGCAGTCGAGCCGCGCGGCGCCTGGCCGCTGCCGCTGCCGGACCATTACGGCATCGATGCCGCGCACATGGCCGAATACGCAAGGCTCGCCGCGACGCTCGAAGGCTTTGCCGAGTACCTGCAGCGCTACGTCCATGAACGCCGTGCCGCCTGAAACTTTCCGCGACGAGGAATTGCTCGCCGACGTGATCTGCCGGCTGATCGGGGATGTGCGTCACGTCGCGGTCGGCTCAGCCTCGCCGATCCCGGCGGCCGCGGCTTTGTTGGCGCGTGAGAAAGGGGGCGGACGGCCCTATGTGTCGCTGCTCGGCAGTCGCCAGCACACCTTCTTCACCGACGGCGCGCGCGAATTGTTCGATTGCGCCGGCCAGGGCCGCGTCGACGTGTTCTTTCTGTCCGGCGGCCAGATCGACGGCGCGGGCAATATCAATCTGGTCAGTGTCGGCGACTACGATCACCCGAAGGCCCGGTTTCCCGGCTCGTTCGGCTCGGCCTATCTCTATTACGTGGTGCCGAAAGTGATTCTGTTCCGCGTCGAGCATTCGCGCCGTACGCTGGCGCCCAAGGTCGATTTCGTCAGCGCGCCCGGCGGCAGCGCCGACAATGTCTACCGTCCCGGCGGCCCGGTCGCGCTCGTCACCAACCGCTGCTTGTTCGACTTCGACCGCGAGCGCCGGCGCTTTCGCCTTGCCAGTGTGCATCCGGGACACAGCGTCGAAGAAGTGCTCGACAATACCGGCTTCGACTTCGACCGGCCGGACCATGTGCCGGTGACGCCCGCGCCGTCGGCCGAGACGCTCAAGCTGATGCGCTCCGTGGTGGCGCCGCTCCTGGCCGAGGTTTATCCGCAATTCGCCAAGAAGGTGTTCGGCGCTGCAGCGCGGGTCGTGTCATCCTGAGGTGCTCGCGAAGCGACACTCGACGGATGCGCTGCCGAAAGCGGTGCCGCGGGAGCTAGATTTTGTTTGCGCATGATCTTTTCGGAAAACCGGTTTCCACTTTTCCGGATCATGCTTTAATGCGCCATCGCGGCCGCGCCCGGCGAGCGCTCGTGTTCGCCGCATTGCCTCACTGCTATTTCTGGGCCTCGACGTTGAGGCTGATAGCCACACCATTGAAGCGCAGCGCACTTGTGTCGGCAAAAAGATCAAAGCTTTCGACGCGGATGATATTCCGAAAACCGGCCGTATGCAGAAACCCGCCCAAGAACTCGAAGCTTAACCCGACGCGATGATAGTCATGCTCGTCGGCGGCGCCGCCGTACATCATTCGCATGACATGAAATCGCGAAGGACCGTCGAGCGCTGGGCTGAGGAACAGCTTGCACAAGATCTCGAGGTCAGGCACGGCCGCGCGAAGGCGGCCGCCCGGCTGCAGCACGCGGTTGATCTCCCTCAAGGCCCGCAACAATTCATCGCGATAGCTAAGATGCTCGAGAACATGCGACGCGTAAACCTCTGCGCATGACCCATCGGCGAGAAATGAAAGATCGGTGCAACTGCCGACGTGGTCAACCGCGGGCCCTGGCGAAATGTCGAGAACGGTCCAGCCTTCCCGCCGCTCGCGACCGCCGATATGCAGCTTTACCGCCGATGCCACCGTCATTCTCTCCCGGGCTTTAGGTTCTCTTATTCTCCCCGCAATTTCACGTCTACCTAACAAGATCGACTGCCGTCCCGTCGGCCCTTGGCAAATTAGGGACGTTCCGCGATGAAATTGATAGCCGAGGTGGAAGTGCCGCGTCGGAGAACTGTGTAATTAAATCCTCTAATCTTATTACGGCGCAAGAGTCGGTTTATGGGTCCGAAACGGCGGTTACCGCGATGCGGCGGTCCGGTCGCTGTCGGAGCAGGAGCGGACATTCAGCCCGTTGGTCGGACACAACTGCCGTCGGCGCGCAACTGTGTTAGCTTGCCGCCCTGGCCGTGGGGGGACAGGTGAGGCGTCGAGACTTAATTGCACTCGCAGGCGGCGCGGCTGCGGCGTGGCCACTTTCGACGCGCGCGCAGCAATCGGCGCCGCGGCTCGTCGGTATATTGAGCGCAGGTTCCGAGAGCACCTACCGCCCATACGTTGAGGCGATAGGCCGAGGATTGGGCGAAATTGGATTTCACGACGGCCAGAACATCCGCATAGAATACCGATGGGCCGACGCGCGATTGGAACGCCTGCCAGCGCTGGCTGCCGACCTCGTCGGTAGGAATGTCGCTCTGATCATTACAAGCGGCGGAGTTCCTCCGGCCATGGCGGCCAAGGCTGCCACGTCTTCGATCCCGATAGTGTTTCATATGGGAGATGATCCGGTGAGGCTTGGCCTCGTCGCGAGCCTCAATCGCCCAGGAGGAAATATCACCGGAGTTACCTTCCTCACGGTCGCCTCGGGGTCCAAACGCCTGGAGTTGCTGAATACGCTGGTGCCCAAAGCAAAGATCATTGGCCTGCTGGTGAATCCCGATAATCCCGGCGCTGGTCCCACACAGGACGAATTAGGCGACGCGGCGCGAGCCCTTGGCGTCAAGTTGAACGTCGTCGCCGCTCATGACCAACGGCAAATTGACGAGGCATTTACGCAATTCGTCGAACAGCATACGGAAGGGATTATCATTGCACCTGACGCGCTTTTCCGAGTGCAAATGGTGCAAATGATCGGCCTGGCTGAACGCTTTGCAATCCCGACCGTGTACGCCACGCGTGATTTTGCCGAGGCTGGCGGTCTCGTGAGCTATGGTGCGGATATCGTGGAGGCGTACCATCAAGAGGGGATTTACGCCGCTCGCATTCTCCGAGGCGATAAGCCAAGTGATTTGCCGATTCTACAATCGGTGAAATTTGAGCTGGTCCTCAACGCTAAGACAGCGAAACGGCTCAGGCTCCAGGTTCCAGACAAGGTTTTAGCGTTAGCCGACGATGTAATCGAATAAACACGCCAATGACTGCTCGTTACCGATAACTGCAGTGCCGGTCGGCCCCCGTCGTGGCCGCTTCGGGGGTAGCGGACACTGTCTCGTGTCCCCTGCAAGCGACGTCTCTGATTAAGAGACGACGCTTGACAGTCGTCCCGTTTTGAGTTACACTAGTTTCGAATCTCGCCCATCAAGGACGCCGCCGGGGAGGGTACTCCGCGGCGGTCGGGGCGAGTGCGGTGCCTGCGGGCGGGGCCATACACTCCGTTCTCGGGCGGCTCGGGCATCAACCTGCCGGCACTATGACCGGCGCGCGAGGTGCTCGCTGGACTGGGACAGGCC
>Ga0181526_10000103_pt1 | contig 85683 bp, 63 predicted proteins | sample PEATcosm2014_Bin_35_FD_119750 | JGI IMG/M metagenome (GOLD analysis project Ga0181526, IMG submission 119750) | Peatland microbial communities from MTU Mesocosm Facility, Houghton, MI, USA - PEATcosm2014_Bin06_30_metaG | ecosystem: Environmental > Terrestrial > Soil > Wetlands > Peat | place... | reverse complement strand
CCACACCTGGACCCGGGCTTGGAACCGGAATCCGACGGCGCTCGAAGTTCTGCGCGCCCTGAAAAAGGAGGGGAAGTTGCGCGGCATCGGCATCAGCACGCCGGAACAGGACCAGAATTCGCTGGTGGGCTTGATGCGCGGCGGCTGGCTGGATGCGGTCCAGGTCATCTACAACATTTTTGAACAGGAGCCGGCGGCGGAATTTCTGCCGGTGGCGCAGGAACACAAGGTCGGCGTTATTGTGCGCGTCCCGTTCGACGAAGGGGCGTTGACAGGCAAATTCACCGCGCAAACGAAATTTGCCGGGGGCGAAATGCGCGCCAATTATTTTGCCGGCGACCGTCTGGCGCGAACCATCAAACGGGTGGAAAAGATCAAAACAGCCATCGGCAACGGCGAACCGGACGTGGCGACGGCGGCGTTGAAATTCGCGTTAAAACCGGCGGCGGTCTGCACCGTGATTCCCGGAATGCGCAATGAGCGCCAGGCCGAATTGAACTGCGGCGTGAGCGATCAGCCGCCCTTGTCTGACGCCGTGGAGGTAAAATTGCGCGATCACGCCTGGCGCCGCGCCGACTGGTATAAAGGAAAAGAGTAATGATGGCTCGAAATCTTTATTCCCAATATCTGCCCGATTAAGATTGGGATTCCTTCAGCCCAGCGCCGCCAGCACGCCGCGCTCGTAACCGGCGCATTCCATCACGTCTGGCAGCGGGTTGTCCGCATGGGCCTCGTACTCGAGACCGATGTGATACGGAAACTTCCGGACGGACAGCGCCTTAAGCACTCCGACAATGTCGATGATGCCCCGGCCCAGTTCCGCATCTATTCCTTCCCTGGCCGCCTTGGTTACATCTTTTATGTGCAAGTCGTGCAGCCGGCTGCCGCAGCGGTCAATGCACTCTACTGGGTCCACCCCGATGCGCACGGTGTGGCCGATGTCCATGCAGATGCCCATGAGCGGGTCCCGATCTTTGACCAGGGCCAGGACGTCCAGGGGCGACGGATACGTTTTGTCGGTCGGACCATGATTGTGAATGGCGATGAGGATGTTGAATTCTTTGGCCTTTTTCTCGATGGCGTCGAGCGCATCAGGAACGGGGCTGCAAACAATGACCGGCATGCCTGCGTCTCTGGCATATTCGAAGACGTGCTGGATTTCAGCCTCGTCGTTTTTCATGTAAATCACGCCGCCGCCCATGAGTTTGAGGCCGGCCGCTTCGATCTTTTGCCGCGCCGCCTGTCGTTCAGCGGTGGTGCTCTTGAGGGGGAGATGAACGTCTTTGAGATTGATATACTTGAATCCCGCCTGTTTGGTCATGTCGATGGCCTGATCCAGGGTGAATTTGCGGAAAGTGTAAGAGGCGATGCCGAGTTTGAGTCCGCCATCCGGGTCGCGTTCCGGCTTGGTTACAGCGCCAAAGGCGTTGTCGCCCAGGTTGGCAGCAGCCAGAGCGGCGGTGGACCCGAGGAGACTGGTTTGGAGAAAACGGCGGCGATCGATGCGTGCGGGTTTCATAGGTCAATATCAGGATTACGATTAAGATTACGAAACATTTGGGCGTGTGACGCGGACGGAGACGTGGCGGGTTTTGGGGAGGATGAATTTTTTGATTTCAAGGCTGACGCGCAGCGGCTTGAATTCGCGCAAGATCATTTCGGCCATGTCCACCGCGAGCGTTTCAATCAGCTTCCAGCTTCGCCGCCGGCCAAAGCCCGCCAGACGCACGGCCACGGCATGGTAATCAATCGTTTCCTGGAGGCGGTCGTTCCTGGCCGCGGCCGCAAAATCGTGGTCCAGTTCGACGGTCACCAGAAGGCGTTGCCGTTTGGCCCGCTCCGCTTCAGGCACGCCAACGCGAATGAACACTTCCAATTCGTTAATGACGATCTGGTCCACCATTCGATTTCAATGTTGGCGCGCGGCGACTTGTTCGAGCAAAACGCGCGTGGGCTCGTTCAAGGTCATGTCCATGGCCTGGCCCGGTGTCACCCAGCAAAACTCCTGCGCTTCGTCATTGAGCTTCACCTTGCACCGGCCTTGGACGCGGCAGGTGTAGTTGAGCAGCACGAAATGGGCGTCGCGATAAAACTGTTTCGAATGGATGCAATCCTGGACGAGGGCAAAGGAAATGTCAGCGATGTCCAGATTGGTTTCCTCCTTGATTTCCCGCTTTAGGGCATCGGGCGAAGTCTCGCCGAACTTGATTTTGCCGCCGGGAATGCCCCACAAACCGGACCATTTTTGCGTGCGCACCATCAGCACCTGGTTGTCCGCGTTCCAAATCAACGCCCCCACGGTGCAAATCGGATGAGGCGCGCGCGCGGTCTCCCCGTCGTGCGGGCGGGGGTGCAACTGGAATTGGTCGCGCTCCAGGATCTCGCGCAGCTCGCCGAGGTGCTCGACGATCACGTCCGGTTCGCTGGCCCGCAATTGGTCCAGGCGGTTATATCCCGTCAACACCGCGCAGGAACCGATGCCGCCGAATTTGGCGGTTTCAATATCATGCTGCATGTCGCCAACAAAAATGGTTTGGGCGGCGGCCAGTTGGTTTTCGGCCAGCAATTCGGCGATCTTGGCCCGTTTGTCCCAAACCCCAAGGTAGGGCCGGTCGATGAGTTTATCGAAACCGTTGGCCGCCGACTGCCGCGCGAAATAATCGGGGGAAACCGTGCTGAGCAGAAAGGTCCGAATTTTGTTCTTGCGGCAAAAGACCAGGAATTCGCGGGCATGGGGCAATTCCGTGACTTCATCCTGCACCTGGCTGAAGTGGCTGTGAAAGGACTCCTCCAACCGCGCCATGGGCACGCCCGGCGCAAAGCGGTCGTAAAAGTCCTTGAAAGGCAGGCAAAACTCGGCGCGGAATTTGTCCAGCGTCATTTTTTCGATCCCGCACTGCGCAAAGACGAAATTGGTTGCCGCCAAAACGGCCGGCAAATCATCCACCAATGTTCCGGACCAATCGAAGATGATGTTTTGAATCACGCCCAAAATCATAACGCTGAACCGCCAAACCTTAAACTCAAAACAACGTCTCCATCATGGCGCGACTGTGCCACATTCTGCGCGGCGGGCGGTCATCCGCCGAACTGCAGCCGCGGATTGGTCTTTAATATCGCTTCGAGGTTCGGCCAGCGGACATCGTTCATGGTGTAGAATGCGTTCAAATAAACGGCCACTTCCTCCGCCGGATATTTGGCCAGAATCTTTTCGACCGCGGCCTGCAATGGGGCTTCTTCAACGGAGGCAGGCAAGTCGTCCACCGCGCCGTCTTTGTGGGCCACGCCCAGGGCGTCCAGGAAGTCGGCCAGCATCGGTGTTTGCTGTTTCATCAGCCAATCGCGCAAAAGATTGGCGGCAAACAATTCCAGGCGCGGCCGCGCCAGCGTGGCCGCCATGGCGGCGTGCCGGGCGGGGCGCGGCGTGCGCTCGAAGAAAGCGGGGCGCAATTTGCGCGTCTCGGCGACCGTGGCCAGGACGGAGCGATAAAGTTCCTTGTTGCCTTCGTGGGCGAATTCAATGATCCGCACGGCCAGCGCCGGCGACATGAACCCAAATAATTCGTGTGATGTCAGCATGTGAAAATAACAGCGCCAGATTAGAAGCCCCGGGAGCGAACTGCAAGTCCTGCGTTGACCCGGGCGGAAGTGGAAGCATGAATGACCAGGGAATTATCGAAAATGACGAATGTCCAAGCACGAATGACCAATTAATGACGAAGCTCGAATGACGAAATCTCGTCATTGGGTCATTTGGGCATTGATTGGTCATTAGGATTTCGTCATTAGTCATTTTCGGGCTATCGGTCATTAGATATTTTCCCCGGCCATTTCAGCTCGACCGCGTTTCATAAATCCTGCGGGTGATGTAATTCTTGGCCAGCTCGACCGCTCTTATGCGCGATTTCCCGCGCGCCAGCCAGGCCGTGATGGCCGCCGAGTAAGTGCAGCCGGTGCCGTGCAGGGCCGCCTTTGCCGCCCGCGGCGATGAAAGCATCCACTCTCCTTCTCGGCCATGGAAAAAATCCACGGCTCCCCCGGCTTCGGCCAAATGGCCGCCCTTGACCAGCGCGGCGCAACCGAAGCTCCGGTAAATCGCCCCGGCCGCCGCCCGCAGTTGCAGAAGCGAGCGGATCTTCCCGCCCGCAAGAATTTCCGCCTCAGCCAGATTGGGCGTCACGATGGCGGCCAAAGGCAGCAGTTGCTTCTTGAGCGCTTCGATGCCGTCGGATTGCAGCAGCCGCCGTCCGCTGGTGGAAACCATCACTGGATCAACCACCAGCGGAATCCGGGGGTTGCGTTTGAAAAAGAGCGCGGCTTCGCGAACGATGGCCGCCGAAAACAACATGCCCGTCTTGGCCGCTGCCAAGGTAAAATGCGCCGCGATGGCCTCCAATTGCGCGCGAACCATGATGGGCGGGCACGGTTCCAATCGGGATATTCTCCCCGGATTTTGGGCCGTCAGGCAGGTGATCGCGGTGGCGCCATGCACCTTCAAACAGGCAAAGACCTTCAAATCGGCCTGAATGCCCGCCTCCCCGCCGCTGTCGGAGCCGGCGATGGTCAGGGCGACTGGTGTGTTGGGTTGATGCATTTCTTGCCCCCCATTCCTAATCTTAATCCTAATCCTAATCCTAATCTTAGGATTAAGATTACGACCTGAAAACGCAACCCATATTCCAACTTTTATCCGCGCCGGTCCCCGGTTATGCTGCCGGACATGACGAAGGACCAAGTCACAGAAATTCTGACCGAGATCGCCACGCTGCTCGAACTCAAAGGCGAGAACCCGTTCAAATCGCGCGCCTACGTCAATGCGGCGCGCGCGCTTGAACAAACCACGCTCCCGCTGGAGAAAATTTTCGCCCCGGAATCCACCGAACGCATCAAAGGAATCGGCGACAGCCTCCATGAAAAAATTTCCGAATTGGTGAAAACCGGCCGGCTCACCTATTACGAAGAACTCAAGGCCACCATTCCGCCGGGACTGGTCGCCATGTTGAGCATTCCCGGTCTGGGGCCAAAAAAGATAAAGGCGATCAACGACAAGCTCGGCCTGGAAACTCTGGAACAATTGGAGCAAGCCTGCCGCGACGGCAAAATCGCCCGGCTGGACGGGTTCGGCGAGAAAACCCAGGCCAATATCTTGCAGGGCATCCAATTTCGGCGGCAATACGCCTCCCGCCATTTGCTGGGTGACGCCCTGGCCGTCGCGGAGCCGATCCTGGACAGCCTGCGCAGCCACCCCGACGTGGTGCGATGCGGCACGGCGGGGAGTTTGCGCCGGTTCAAAGAAACCATCGGCGACATCGATTTGCTGGTTTCATCGAAGCAGCCCGGCGAGGTCATCGAATATTTCACCGGCCAACCCGGCATCCTAAGCGTCACGGCTAAAGGCGAGACCAAAGCCAGCGTTGTTCTGGCTGGGGGCATCCAGGCCGATTTGCGGGTGGTCAGCGACGCGGAATTTCCGTTTGCCCTGGCTTACTTTACCGGCAGCAAAGAGCACAACATCGTCATGCGCCAGCGCGCCATTCAGCGCGGCCTGCGGCTCAATGAATATGGATTGTTTAAATCCGATGTCGAGACGCGCGACCGCGCCTTGCTGGTGAAGTGCCGGACCGAGGAGGAGATTTTTCAGAAACTGGGCCTGGACTATGTCCAGCCCGAGATGCGCGAAGATTCCGGGGAATTCGCCGCCGCGGAAAAGCACGAACTGCCGCATTTGCTCGAATGGACGCAGCTCAAAGGATCCCTGCACAATCATTCCAACTGGAGCGACGGGCGCGTCTCGCTCGAGGAGATTGCCGCCTGCATGCAGGAACTCGGCCTCGAATACTGGGCCATCACCGACCACTCCAAATCATCTTTCCAGGCCAATGGGCTCCAGCCCGACCGATTGCTCAAGCAAATCGGCGAAATTAATGGCCTAAACCGCAGGTTTGCTGGTGAAGGCTCCTATTTCCGTTTATTGACAGGTTCCGAAGTGGACATCCTGTCGGAGGGCAAACTGGACTTCGACGACGATCTGTTGGCGCAACTGGACGTGGTGGTAGCCAGTGTTCACCAGGGTTTTACTCAAAACGAAGCGGAAATGACAAAGCGCCTGATCACCGTGGCCGAAAATCCATTCGTACACATGCTTGGCCACCTCACGGGCCGGCTCCTGCTCGAGCGTGAGCCTTTCAAAGTGAACCAAACCGCCGTCATCGACGCCTGCGCCGCGACCGGCACATGGATCGAACTGAACGCCAACCCAAGGCGCTTCGACATGGACTGGCGTCTCTGGCATTATGCGAAGGAAAAAGGCGTCAAGTGCGTCATCAACTGCGACGCCCACCGCAACGAACATGCTGGTTTCTTGCGGCTCGGAGCCGGCATAGCGCGCAAAGGCTGGCTGGAGAAGAAGGACGTCATCAACACCCTCCCGCTCGCCGCCCTCCAAAAAGAACTCAAACGCAAGCAAACGAACATGAGGTAAAGCTATGAGGAGAATGATGCATTCTGCACGCAACGTGGAACAGGCGTTCACGCTCACTGAACTGCTGATCGTTATTGCCATCATCGCCATCATCGCCGTTTTGGCGGGCGTGGAGATACCGCCATACGACCCGGCGAAAACAACAGCTAAGAAGAACATCGCCCAAAGTGAGGAAAACAATCTGGTTGCAGCCATTAGTCAATATTACGCCGTATACAGCCACCTGCCGGCTTCCTCCAATGCCGTGGCAGCCGCCGGCACTAATGATTTTACCTTTGGAACGGTGTGCAGAACTCCGGCAGGATCAGGACGACTTTCTTCCATTATGGTTGATACACCTGGAGAATACGTCTATCAGAACTACAATTCCGAAGTTGTTGCGATCCTGCGAGACGACAACTTTTGGCCGGAAATCAATAAGGGCGCCCGGCATATTTATAACCCACAGCAAACGCCCTTTTTTATTGCAGAGCCCGCCCTGAATACAAATTCCCCAGGCATTGGCCCGGACGATGTTTTTCGCGATCCTTGGGGGAACCCTTATATCATCACACTGGATTTGAATCAGGATCACAAATGTTATGACGCCACCTTGGACAGAATGTACCAACTGGAAACTCAGAAGCCGACAGGTCCTTTGATGGTGCCGGGAGCGGCAATTGTATGGTCTTTCGGACCTTCGAAAACGATTAACCTTGGTCAGCCCCTCAATAAACAGACCATCATTACCTCCTTCTGAGAAACCGGTCGTGAAGCTGTCCGTGAAATTTGTCCTCAAAAGCAAGCAAAATGGTCGCTGATCGCCAGGAGAATAAGCCGGCAGCCTCTTCGCCGCATTCCTCCCCCGAAGGATTTCGGGGTTCCCCCTCCAAATCCTTTTTGCGTTCCTAACTCTTTGCCGCGCAAGGCCTTAGGCGCATTTGCGCAAAAATCACAGTTTTTGTAAGAATTCGTTCAAATATCTGTTGACGACATGATATAGTAACTGTAGTGTTCGTTTAATGAATGACCCATTAAGGCCATGTGAATGGAAAGGCTAAATGCTGAAGGCTGAAGGCTAAAGTCATGAAAAGGACACACGAAAGCAGATGTGGTCTCAGGCAGAATTGGGAAGGGCAGACAATTCAGGGGAAGCCCATTTTTCTGCCCGGCTTATCTTTCTGCCATCCTTCCATTGGCGACGGTTCCGCCAGACAGGCTTCTCGCGCCGAAGCCGCCCCGTCCGCCGTAGCCGTTGCCGCGAAAGGGGATGCGGCGAAGGCGGCCCTGCCCGTCATAGCCATTTTGGCGACGGCGGATCAAAGCCAATCAAAGCGGATCAAACCAGTTTGGTTGGGCAAGCTGATGGCCGGAATCAGATGCAAAACCATAAAAATGAACAACTTGCAAGAAAAACAGCTTCGGTCCGGTCAAACCATGTTAAACTGAGTTAAGTATGGTCAAAATAAGCCATTCCGGTTCCAAGTCATCCGTCCCTGTTCATTCATTGGGCATTGGAGCTTGGACATTGATCATTCTTTTTAAGGCATCATATCTACGCATCAAGATATATTGATTTAAAATTTGCAACCAGCGCCGCGCAAAGCTAATATAATCCCATCATGGAAAAGGCTGGCACTGAAAACAGGGATCGAGTGGAGGCGTTATTGCGCCTCTTGCCGCAGCGCATTGTTGTGCTGGATGGCGCAATGGGCACCATGATTCAAACCTACTCTCTGGACGAAGCGGGTTATCGCGGGCAGCGGTTCAAGGATTGGGTGCGCGACGTGAAGGGAAACAACGATCTGCTGAATCTGACGCAGCCTCACCTGATCCAGGCCATCCACCGGCAGTATCTCGAGGCGGGCGCGGACATCATTGAGACGAACACCTTTAACTCCACGGCCATTTCACTGGCCGATTACGGAATGGAATCGCTGGCGTTTGAATTGAATGTGGCGGGCGCGAAGAACGCGCGGGCCGCCGCTGATGCCGTCATGGCCGCCGAGCCGGGCCGGATTTGTTTTGTGGCCGGGGCGCTCGGACCGACCAGCAAGACGGCGTCGATTTCCGGCAGCGTCAGTGATCCGGCGGCGCGCGGGGTGACTTACGACCAGTTGGCGCAGGCTTATTACGAACAAGCCCGCGGCCTGTTGGAAGGGGGGGCGGATCTGCTGCTGATTGAGACTGTATTTGACTCGCTCAATTCGAAAGCGGCCCTCTTTGCCATCGCCAGGCTGTTTGAAGAATTGGGCATCGACGCAGTGGCGGCAGGCTCCGAACACCGCCCGGCATCACCCGCGCGCCGACGGGTGCCGGTGATGCTTTCCTTCACCATCACCGATCTGAGCGGTCGCACGCTCTCCGGGCAAACGGTGGAAGCCTACTGGAACTCCGTTTCGCATTTTCCCCTCCTGAGCATCGGGATCAATTGCGCGCTGGGGCCGAAGGAAATGAGGCCGTTTATCGAAGAGCTTTCCGGGCTGGCGCCGATTTACGTCAGCGCCTATCCCAACGCCGGTTTGCCCAATCCGATGCTGCCGACGGGTTTCCCGGAGACTCCTGAATCGCTCGCGCCGCAACTGGCGGATTGGGCCGCAGCCGGCTGGCTCAATTTTGTGGGAGGCTGCTGCGGCACGACCGCGTCGCACATCAAAGCCATCGCCCAGGCGGTGAAAAAATTCGCGCCCCGCGTGCCGCCGAAGGTCGAACCCTGGTTGCGCTTGAGCGGCCTGGAGGCGCTGACCATCCGCCCCGACACGAATTTTGTCAATATCGGCGAGCGCACCAATGTCACCGGCTCGCCCAAATTTGCCAAACTCATTCTGGCCGGACAATTCGAGGAAGCCCTGGCGGTCGCCAAGCAACAGGTCGTCAGCGGCGCGCAGATCATCGACGTCAACATGGATGAAGGGATGCTCGATGGCGTAAAATCCATGACGCATTTTCTCAACCTTGTGGCTTCCGAGCCGGACATCGCCCGCGTGCCGATAATGATTGACAGCTCGAAATGGGCGGTCATCGAGGCCGGCTTGAAATGTGTGCAGGGCAAGGCGGTGGTCAATTCCATCAGCCTCAAGGAGGGCGGGGAAAAATTTATCCAGCAGGCCAGGCTGGTCCGGCGCTACGGCGCGGCGGTCGTCGTGATGGCTTTTGACGAACGGGGACAGGCCGACACCGTGGAGCGGCGGAAGGAAATCTGCGCCCGCACCTATAAAATCTTGACGGAGCAGATTGGCTTTCCGCCGCAGGACATCATCTTCGATCCCAATATCCTGACCGTCGCCACCGGCATGGAGGAGCACAACAATTACGCGGTGGATTTCATCGAGACCACGCGCTGGATCAAACAAAACCTGCCGCGCGCCAAAGTCAGCGGCGGCATCAGCAACATTTCCTTTTCGTTTCGCGGCAATAACGCGGTGCGCGAGGCCATGCACACCGCTTTTTTGTTTCACGCCATCAAAGCCGGGCTGGACATGGGCATTGTCAACGCCGGCATGCTGGGCATTTACGGGGAAATCCCCAAAGACCTGCTCGAATTGGTGGAAGACGTTTTGCTCAACCGCCGGCCCGATGCGACCGAGCGCCTCGTCCTTTTTGCCGAGTCCGTCAAAAAGAAAGACAAGACGGAGGCCGTGGAAGACCAATGGCGCAAGGGAACCGTCGAGCAACGCCTCGAACACGCCCTGGTCAAGGGCATTGTCGATTATATCGAAGCCGACACGGAGGAAGCGCGGCTGAAGATCGGGCGTCCGCTGGCCGTCATCGAAGGCCCCTTGATGGCAGGCATGAGCGTGGTGGGCGATCTCTTTGGTTCCGGCAAAATGTTCCTGCCCCAGGTCGTCAAAAGCGCGCGTGTGATGAAAAAATCGGTGGCCTGGCTTCTTCCCTTCATGGAGGCCGAAAAGCGGGCCGGCGGCGCCGCGCGCGCCCAGGGCAAAATAGTGATGGCAACGGTCAAAGGCGACGTTCACGACATCGGCAAAAACATCGTGGGCGTGGTGCTCGGCTGCAACAACTACGAGGTCATCGACCTTGGCGTCATGGTCCCGTGCGAAAAGATTCTGCAAACCGCCCGCGAACAAAAAGCCGATATGATCGGGCTGAGCGGACTCATCACGCCGTCGCTCGACGAAATGGCGCATGTGGCCCGGGAGATGCAGCGCCAGGGATTTTCCCTGCCGCTTCTCATTGGCGGCGCGACCACGAGCAAAGCGCACACCTCGGTCAAAATCGCGCCCAATTACAAGGAGCCTGTTGTTCATGTGGTCGATGCCTCGCGGGCGGTTGGCGTGGTCGGCCACTTGATCAATCCCGAATTGAAGCCGGCCTTTGCCGCGCAGAACGGCCAGGACCAGGAAAAACTGCGCCGGCAACATGCCGGGCAGCGTGTCAAACTTATTTCCATCGACGAAGCCCGCCGGCGCGGGCCAAAGTTTGACTGGCAAGTGGGCGACATCGCCAAACCGGAATTCACTGGAGTGAGGATGCTCAGTTCCGCGGCGGGGCAGGGCGGGGCGCTGCCCGTGGCGCTCGATGACCTTGTCTCCTGCATCGATTGGTCGCCATTTTTCCACACCTGGGAGTTGCGCGGCCGTTACCCCTCGATTCTACAGCATGAAAAACACGGCGCGCAGGCCCGCGAATTGTTCAAGGACGCCCAAAAATTGCTGGAACAAATAGTCAACAAGAAATTGCTGGCGGCGCGGGCGGTCTATGGGTTCTTTCCCGCCAATTCCATCGGGGATGACGTCGAGCTTTACACCGACCCGTCCCGCCGGGAGGTGCTGGCCGCGTTTCGATTCCTGCGGCAACAGATCGAGAAAAAGGACGGCCAGCCCAATTGGTGTCTGGCGGATTTTGTGGCCGGCAAATCCTCCGGGCCTGGCGGAACGGCGCCGGAGGATTATATCGGCGCGTTCGCCGTGACCGCCGGCATCGGCGCGGACGAGTTGGTCAAGCAATTCAAAGCGGACCACGACGATTACAATGCCATCATGACTGAAGCCCTGGCGGACCGTTTGGCGGAAGCGTTCGCTGAATATCTGCACAGACGCGTCCGGGCCGAATGGGGCTACGGCAGGAACGAAAACCTGACCATCGAGCAATTGATCGACGAGCAATATCGCGGCATCCGGCCGGCGGCGGGGTATCCCGCCTGCCCGGACCACTCGGAAAAATGGACGCTCTGGAAGTTGCTGGACGCTGAAAAAAATGCCGGGATCCGATTGACGGAAAGCTGCGCGATGTGGCCGGGCAGCAGTGTCAGCGGGCTTTATTTCTCCGCTCCGCAATCAAAATATTTTGCCGTCGGCAAACTGGACCGGGACCAGGTGCTGGACTATCACCGGCGCAAAGGCATGGATTTGGCCGTGGTCGAGAGATGGCTTGGCCCCTGGTTGAATTACGAACCATAAAATCGCGCCGCCGATAATTATGCGGTACAAGCCAAAGGCGATGAAAGTGTGTGTCTGGACATAATGCAAAAGCCATTTCACGGCAATGAAGGAAACCACCGCCGCCACCAGTGTGGCAATAACGACCATCTTCCAATTCTCGTCTTGCATGGCGCCGGCGCCGTGATGGAAGGCTTCAAAAATCTTGTAACCGCCGGCGGCGAGCATGGTTGGGATGCTGACCAGAAAGGAATACTCGGTGGCCAGGGGACGGCTCAGACCCAGAATCAACATGAACAAAATCGTCGTGCCCGAACGCGAACTCCCCGGAAAGACAGCGGCAATCAGTTGCCCCAGGCCAACGGCAATCGCCACCGTCCACGTCACATGCTTGATATCATTGCGGGGCGCGTTCTCGCCGCCGCCGCGCTGGCGTTTGCCCAGCCATCCTTCAACAATGAGAAAGAGCACGCCGCCCGTCAGCAGGGCGATGGCGACCGGGAAAAGTTTTTCCGGAAGTTTGAAGCCTCTTTTTTCGAGCGCGTAACCGCCCGCCCCGGTAATGACAAAGGCCGCGACAATCTTAAAAAAATAGTCGCGCACCGCGGGATCAGCCCAGTTAAAAATGAACTGGTGAAAGCGCTTGTGAAACAGGGGAATGACCGCCAGCACCGCGCCGGTTTGGATGACGACGTTGAACAAATCCGTCTGGTGCGGCAGCCATTGCTCGGCAATCAAAAGGTGGCCCGTGGATGAAATGGGCAAAAATTCGGTGATGCCTTCGATGACACCGAGGATGACGGCGGTGAGCGAATCAGTCATGGCGTTTAAGTCCGGGGGCGGGGCAGGGGTTGGTCACTATTTTTTCTTTGTGAAAAAGGAGGTCAAAAACGTTTTGGATTCGAGTTGGCGTTGCTGGACTTTGAGCTGGCCCAGGATCGCCTGGAAACCAACATAGACTTTATGCCAGTGATTTTCCAGCCCCCGCAAATTGCCTTCATTGCTCTCGCTCAAATAACGAACCGAAGGCGCCGAGCTGATCAAGGCATGCACTTCCTCGCGGGAGGGCGAGGGACAATCAATGACGGCCATGATCAATTCCAGCTCCTGCACAATGATGGCCTTGACTTCGAGGAACTGGTTCTCATCCTCGGCGGAAAACTTCTTGCCGCGAGCCAGATTGACAAAATAATTAAACTGCTTCCAACACTCCAAATAATTCTCAAGCTGCACGATGAGCTGGTCCAATTTCTTGTTGTGCATAATAAAAAATCAAGGCATGGGGATGGACTGCAAGGCCCGGGGCGAAAGAAAAATGATCGCGCCGCCGCGCATTTGCCGGGCGGTGATTTTGAAAGCCGCGTATTGCACGACCAATTCCGCAAACTGCAGGTTGGCGTTGCGGGCGCCCTTGAATATGGCCAGCACCTGCCGCCCTATGTCCCGCACCTGCGCCTCCGGCACCCGGCCCGGCACCGTCGAACTGACGATCCGGCAATCCGCGTCAATCGTGAACGTGCCCGTGGGCAGCCGCTTCAATTCCGGTTTCGGCGGCTTGTTGAATTTTTTCAGGAAACCCATTTGGTAAAAACATGCTTCATGGTTTGGTCCACTTTGTCCGCCGGCAGTGTCCGCCGGAAGCCGACGCATAGCAACCCCTTTCGGTCATCGCGCGCCAGCGCCCAATGCCGCTGCAAGCCAAAACCCGAGATCTGGGCCAGCGGCTCGGCTTCAAGCTTCTCGCCCAGTTCAAAGAGCCGCCGCCACGTCGCCCGCGCCCAGGCGGCAAGTTCCCGGGAGTTTTCCAAAGCCCATGCGTCGCACGGGGCCTGTTCGTCCACAGGAACAGTCAAGACGAATTCAACGCCTTCAAAACGCGTCAGGGGGGCCAGCACGGAACTGGACGCGGCGGTCTTGCCCGTTCCGCCGCCCTTTTCGGCCCCGGCCTGCTGGCCGTGCCATTCGTCCAGCGCCTGGGCCGAATCCAGCAGCAGTCCCTGGTACGAGTTGGTAATGGTGCGGACGTGCCCGGGATCGGCGGGCAGGATTTCAAAATTGCCGCTTTTCCAGGACAGGATTTCCTTGAAGGCTTCTTCGCCGGTGAAATGGGCCGTGGCAGCATCGGTGATTTCCCCATTGAGCACCCAGATTTTGCCATTCAAGGCCCCTTGGGTGACGTGGAGAATGGAGGAACTGCGGGACAGACATTCCAGTTGAATCAAGTCCACCAGGCTTTTGCTCTGCATGCCGCGAAATCCTCCATCGTTGCGCGTTTCGCGGTCGAGGAGCGACTCGATGCAATCCTGGAACAGTTTGACTTCTTCATTGCTGGTGGGCTTGTGCCAGTACAATTCCACCCCCTGGGCATAGGCGCGCGAGCGATATTCCTCGTCCAAAACGCCGGTCAGAACCACGATGCGCAAATGGGGAAACTTGCGGCGCACAATGGCCAGCACCTGCAATCCGTCCATTGTCGGCATGCGCAGGTCCGTGATCAACAAGTTGAAAGGCTCCGATTCCAGCATGGCGATGGCGCGCGTGCCGGAATTGGAGGCGTGAACCTCCGGCTTGCTCGGAAGCTGCTTGAGCAGTTCCTGGTAAACATCCAGCATTTGCTGCTCATCATCCAGAAGCAGAATCTTCTGTCGTGTTGCCATCGTTACGGAGAATTACCCCCATTTGGGCCGGGATGCAAGCCGCGTCCTTCCGGCTCGTTCCAGCCATTATCTTGCGGTGTCACATTATTTCGCCCTTTCGATCCGGATCTTCGACAGGTCACCCACTCCCAACTCCAGGAAAAAGGACGCGTTTTGGTAAAGCTCGGGATTATCGTTGCCCGGCGGTATTTTCCTCTCCTGCCGTTCCCGGTCCAATTCCTGGATGGCCAGCACGTCCAACGCCACGGGATCCTTGCTCAGCCAAATCTGGTTCAATTCCGTCGAATAATGCAGCAAACTCATTTGTTCGCCCTGGTACTGTCCAATCAGCGCATCGGTAATGTTCAACACCACATGATCGCTCAACGCCGGCTTCGCATAAATCTCCGGCACCGCCGTCGCCAGCCGTTCCGGACTCGCTTGAAAGCGAAGCGTGTTATCGACGCTGCCGAGGGCCAGACTGTAAAGATTTCCACAGACGCCCGCCAAATTGTGATTGAGCAACGGCGAGACGTTGATGATTTTCGTGAGGGTCCGGGTCGGCAGCTTGCTCATGTAGGAATTGCGTCCGGTCGTTTTGCCGGCGCGGTCAAAATCCAAATCGCCGGCCACCAAGCTCCCCATGATCGAATTGTCGTAAAAGACGTTCTCGTCGTATCCAGAGTCGGCCGCGCCTGCCAGACGCACGCCGTAACGCCGGGCCAGATCGTCAAACCCGGCCAGTCTCAGATCCAATAAACGCTTGTCCCAAATAATAATATGCGACGGCGCCAAACCCGCCTTCAACAACCCTTCGATGACCGCGCCGACCACCGCCGGACGCGTCCCGCTGTTCGCCCCCGGACCGGAATAAACTTTAATCCCAACAACGTCCTGAGTGGAGACAAACGCGCGCCAGGCCTGTTTCAAATCGGGTTTGCCCGTCAGTTTCAAAATCCCGTGATCCACCATGCTCTGCACAATCTTCGGCTGGGGTTCGAACGCGACGGTGGCGTGTGGATTTTCGGCAATTACGACCCGGGCCCGTTCCGGTGGACCGCCCGTCACGGAAATGTCCGCCCCTTGAGACGGGAGGGAAAGCGCCGTCAACCAGCCGATCCAATAACAAACGAGTTCTTTTCTCAATGGCATGCCACCTTTTCTTGACACCACAAGGGCTGGATGCTACCACCCTCGGAGATGTTGACGATAAAAAAGCGAAGATGCGCCCTTGGGGTTCTCGCCGTCATCTCGATCGCGAGTCTGACCGCCTGTGGCCCGCCCGGTCCGCGGGATTTGCACAAAGGCGAACAACTGATTGAGCATGGCCAATTCGCCGCGGCGATTCCCATTCTCAATGAAGCCGTGGAGCTTTTGCACGGCGCGCCACCGGTTGTTCAGGCCAATGCCTGGAATCTCCTCGGCCTTGCTTATCACGGCGCGGGCCAATCGGATGCCGCTTCCCGTGCCTACTTGGAAGCATTGAAGCTCGACCGGAACCTTTGGGCTGTCGATTATAATTTGGGATGCCTGCGTTTGGAGCAGACAAACTTTCCCGGGGCCATTGATTACCTCACCACCTACACCACATCTCACCCCAAGGATGTCAATGGATTCCTGCTCCTGGGCCGGGCGCGGTTGAAATTGGCCATGGAACGCACCGGCACCGAAAAAGCCCGGCAACTGCAAATGGAATACGCCAGGCAGGATTACGAATATGCCGAACATCTGCGCAGCACCGCGGAAGCTTGCAACGCCCTGGGGTTGATCGAACTGCTGCGCCGAAGTCCAGGCACTGAACCGGTGAAGACGTCCGTCTCCTTCTTTAAACTCGCCTTGGAGCGCGAGCCTCATTATCCGCCGGCGCTCCTGAATCTGGCCGTTGTTTTGCAACGAAGCGAGCCCCGGGAAGCCTTGGAAAGATACCGTGAATACCTCGCCTTGCAGCCCGTCCCTCCTCAAGCCAAAGAAGTTGAAAAGCTGGCCCGTCAACTGGATCTTGACCTCAGAATCACCATTGTGCCGCAGCACCCATCCCCCCCGCCTGCCACACCCACCAACATCGGTCCTCCACGGCAGATGCCAGCGCCGGTGGAAAACCAAGTTCCAAAACCCGCGCCTACACCATCCGCCAAGGCGGCTCCGACGCCAAAGCCAGCCGCATCGTTGCGGCTTTCTGCGCCACCCGCAGCCAGCCCGCCTCCCCAAGCGCCAGTTGAATCTTCAACTGAGCCCGTCACCCGGACAACTCCGCCAGGCGAAGCCGCCAATCCAACTGCCGATGTGACCGTACCAGCAACGCCTCCGGTCAAGCCGCCGGAAGAAAGGAAAACTTCCCTCGTTCAAAAGCTCAATCCATTAAACTGGTTCTCTGGAAAATCCAAAAAAACAGACGCCACCGAAACAGTCATCCCCTCGGAAGCTGGAAGTGGTGACCATTACACATATCCATTGCCCGTCACACCCATTCCTGGAGATCGGAAACTGGCCGAACGATTGACCTCTGCAGGCCGGCAAGCCGAACACCAATCCAACCGTGCGGAAGCCATGCGGGATTATCAAGAAGCCATGAAAGCCGACCCGACCTATTTTGAGGCCGGACTGGCTCTTGGTCTCGCCGCGATTGACGTGAAAGATTATCCCACTGCCTTGGACGCGTTGGGCCAGGCCCTGACGGTTCAGGCAAATTCCGCCGACGCGCGTTATGCGTTTGCCTGGGTGCTGGGCAAGCAAGGCTACTATCGGGACGCCGCCAACGAACTCGGCAGATTATTATCGGCGCATCCGCGGGAAGTGCGGGCGCGCCTGTTGCTGGGCAACTTCTACTCGGACAACTTGGGGCAGCCCAAGTTGGCCCGCGACCAATACGTCAGAGCGCTCGACCTCATTGACCCGCAATCCTCCCAAGCTGCCGTCATCCGGGCGTGGCTCGACCAGCATCCATGACAGTGAAATGAAAACGCCAAGAATTGAACGGCCAACGTGATGATCAGACTGAATGTGCCGTCCGCGGCAAAAAACTCGATTCTCGAAAAGTCGCCTTGCCTGACGCGCCGGTCATTTCTGACACAAGCATCTTTGGGATTGGCGGCGGCAGCCGTTTCCACCAACGCGGCAACGCAGACACTGGCGAAGGAGAAACCAGCGGATCCCGATCAAAAACGAGGCAGCCAGCGGTTGAGCCTGAAGAAACTCCAGTCGTGGGAGAAGCTGGGCTACGGCATGTTCATTCATTTCGGCATGAGCACGTTCGAGGCGAATGAGTTACCCGATGGCAAAGCCCCTGCCACCACTTACGCCCCAGACAGGTTGGATGTTGAGCAATGGGTGTCGGTCGCGAGGGATGCCGGCATGAAATACGCCATTTTAACGTCAAAACACGTGGCCGGACACTGTCTCTGGCCCACGAAATACACCGGCTATTCGGTCGTCAACAGCACAGATAAAACCAATGTGGTCGAAAAATTTGTCAGCGCCTGCCGGGATAAGGGAGTTCTGCCCGGGCTCTACTATTGTTCGTGGGATAATCACAATCGCTTTGGCAGCCAGACTGCCTCGGATCCCGCCGGCTGGAACGGCATGTTCACGACCTCGAGATACCAGACTTTCCAAACGGCCCAGATCACCGAGTTGTTGACACAATATGGTCCGATTGCGGAAACTTGGATCGACATTCCTGGCGTGCTTGGGCGCGGTTACCGGACGTTCCTTTACGAACATGTCGCATCACTGCAACCGGACACTTTGGTCATGATGAATAGCGGTGTCTCCGCCCAGGATATGTACGACGTCGAATATGCCTGGCCATCGGATCTGATCGCCCTCGAGCGCAGTCTGCCGGGCAGCGCAGGTTTCAAGAAATGGCGCAAAATTGAAGGCGGGGAATACTACATGCCGGGAGAAGTCTGTGATCCCCTCTGCAAGAATTGGTTTTGGGTCGAAGGTGATTTGCCGCGTGCGGATGAGTCTCTGGCCAAACAGTTTGCCGACTGCAAAGCGCGCGGAGTCAGTTTACTCCTCGACGTTCCGCCAGACCGCCACGGATTGATCCCCGATTACAGCATCAAAGCGCTAAACCGGCTGCGCGCAAGCGTCGGTATTTGAGCCACTCGTGTCCTTGGAATCGAGTATTTGAACCTCTTCGCAGAAAAGAACGTCGCAAAGTCGCCAAGGCGCCGCCGCTAAAACGACTTGTTCAAGTGCTGCTCCAAGACCAAATATTGCAAACCCATTGCGGCTTGCGTCTCCCCGCATTTGCGTTATTCTTAAGTCCTTCCCCTTCAGGCTGTTGCGCCACGAGTGGCACACCCTTGCCAAAACATTCCATAAAAATCCCTCGTCAACGGCAGGGAAACTGCTACTTTCACCATCTGTTATGTGTATGGCAGCACTGCCGGCTATTAGCGGGATATCTTACGGTTATTTTGATGGCATCTTTGTCGTTTGGCTGCTCATCGGAATCTTCCGCGGACGCAAGCGCGGCATGACCCAGGAACTTCTGCCCACCCTGCAATGGCTGGCCATCGTGATCCTGGCCGGGTTGTTTTACTCTCCTTTCAGCGCCGTCATTTTTCAAAACACCAGCGGCGCCTTCAATCACCTCTGGTCCAATATTACCGCTTATGTTTTGATCGCCTTTGCCATTAACCTGTTCTTCATTTGGATCAAACAGTCGATTGGCGAAAAGTTGACGGGCAGCGACTTGTTTGGACGCAACGAGTATTACATGGGCATGATTGCCGGGCTGGTGCGCTTTGCCTGTATGATCATCGTTTTGTGCGCGCTCATGCACTCGCGCGTGTACACCCAGGCCGAATTGGCGGAAACCGAAAAATTCCAAAAGAAAAGTTTCGAGGACATTCGTTTTCCCACATACGGCTCCATCCAGCACGCCGTCCTTACGGAATCCTATACGGGCCGGTTGATCCAGGACAATTTGTATCGCGTCCTCATTGCTTCAACCTCGGCGGCCAAACCCGTCGAAACCATCGCCCAAAAGCGCCAGGATACGATTAACGCGATCCTGGGCCCCCCAAAAAAGTAACCCCTGCCGGCCATGGGCGGATTCTTTTCTCCCGCTACGCTCGAACAAGTCCGCGCCGCAAGCGATATTGTTGACGTGATCGGCGCTTGCGTCCCGCTCAAACGCGCCGGGGCCAATTTTGTCGCGCTTTGTCCTTTCCACAAGGAGAAAACCCCCAGCTTCAATGTCAACCCCCACAAACAAATCTTTCATTGCTTCGGATGCCATAAGGGTGGGGACGTCTTCACTTTCGTCAAGGAATACGAAAACATCGATTTCCCTGATGCCGTCCGCCGCCTGGCCGAACGCGCGCGAATTCCGCTGGAGACGGACAGCCAGGGTGGCCGTCCAGAAACGAGACACCTCAAGGACCAATTGCTCCAAATTCATGAGCAAATCACGCAGCGCTGGCAAACGGCCCTGGCCTCCGACCCGGCGGGGCAGGTGGCGCGCGACTATCTGGCCCGGCGCGGGGTCGGGCAGGAGGCCATCCAACTCTTCCGCTTGGGATTCGCTCCGGACGCCTGGGACGACACCGTCAATTGGGCCAAAAGCAAGCATTTCGAACCGGCGCTGATGGAGCAAGCCGGCTTGATTTTGAGCAAGGAGGGAAGCGACCACTTTTACGACCGGTTTCGTGGCCGCCTCATTTTTCCGATTTGCGATGAGCAAGGACGCGTCATCGGCTTCAGCGGCCGGGTGCTCTCCGGCGATGAAAAAACGGCCAAGTATGTCAACTCGCCCGAAAGCCCCATCTTCACCAAAGGCAGGGTCATGTTCGGCCTGGACAAATCCAAACGCGCATTGCTCGACAAGCGTTGCGCCATCATTTGCGAGGGGCAGCTTGACCTGATCGCCTGTTTCATGGCCGGAGTCACAAACGTCGTCGCCCCGCAGGGCACGGCCCTGACCGCCGACCATGCGCGCATCCTTAAACGTTATGTCGATGAAGTTGTCCTCTGTTTTGATTCCGACAACGCGGGGCAAAACGCGGCGGTGCGTTCGCTCGACAGCCTGCTCGCTTCCGACCTGGCCATTCGCGTTGCCACTGTGCCCGCGCCGCACGACCCGGACAGTTTCGTCAAAGAGTTCGGCGGCCCGGCCTTCGGTGAATTACTTGAAAAGGCCCAAGGATTTTTCGATTACTTCCTCGATCGTCTTTGCGTTCTCAATGATGTCGCCACTGATCGGGGCCGTCGCGCCATTGTCCAGGCGATGGCGGAGGCGGCTTATAAGACAGGCAACGACGTTTTACTGGACACCTATGCGCAAAGAACGGCGTTGCGCCTGGGCGTGGCCGCCCAGGCAGTGCGCAATGAATTCAAAAAATCATCCGGGTCCCGCGTCATTGATGTTGATGAAGCCGTTGAAGCCCCCGCCTCAACCGCTCCGCGTCCCTCCCAACCCGAGTCGTGGCTGTTGCGATTTTTGCTGGAGAGCGATGACTATGTGTCCTGGATTGCTTCGTACCTGGAATTGGATTGGCTGATGCATCCGATGGTCCGGGAGATCGTCGCCAAAAGACTGGCCGCCGAAGCCAGCGGTTCCTGGCCGGGCCTGGCCCCGTGGCTTACCCAACTCGACAATCCGGAGTGGCAAAACTTGATCACCGAAATCCTGTCTGACAGTCGTCCGAGTCCGGTCGAAAAGAACTTAAAGGGCCTGCCCACCCGCGACAGTACAATCAAAATTCTTCGTGACAAATATATTGAGCGTCAATTGGCGGCCTTGAATCAACGCCTCAACGCCCCTGATTTGAAGGAAGATGAACAAAGGCGGGTTTGGGCGCAGATGGAGCGCTTGCGCCAATTAAAAAAGCAGCCCCTGGCCGTCAAAGCAGAGGTGGGCGAGGCTTAACATTCACCCAACCGGCCGTCCTGAAGTTGAAAAACCCGTTTCATGCGAACCGCCAGATCACGAGCATGCGTTACCAAAATGAGCGTCACTCGTTCCTCGCGGTTCAGTTCGATCAGCAGGCGGGCCAGCTCTTCCGCGGCGGCGCGGTCGAGGGCGCCGGTCGGTTCGTCGGCCAGCAGAAGTTCAGGCTGGTTAATTAAAGCGCGCACCACGGCTACCCGTTGCCTTTCCCCTCCGGAAAGCTGGCCGGGGCGGTGATCGATTCGCCCGCCCAGTCCGACGCGATCCAGCAATCGCCGGGCGCGTTCCGGGGCGCTCTCGCGTTGCGCAGACCCCGATGAGGCCAGAGTAGGCACCAGCACATTTTCCAGAACCGTGCATTGCGGCAACAAGTGATGGGCTTGGAAGATAAATCCGATCTGGCGGTTCCGCACGGCGGCCAGTTGAAGTTCGTCCAATTGGGCCAAGTCCCTTTCCCGCAGGAAAACCCGGCCCCGTGTGGGGTAATCCAAGGTGCCAATAATATTCAGCAGCGTGCTTTTCCCGGAACCGGAAGGTCCGGAAATGGCCGCCGACTCGCCTTGCTGAATCGCCACGCTGATGCCGTCGAGCACCCGCACCGGAGGGCCATCCAGAATCGAGTCATACGATTTGGAGACATCCTCCAACTTCAAGATTGGCGTGATGGTATCCGTCACTGTTGTAGCAGAAGGAAGGAGCCGGATTGGTCGGTATCGAGGAACCAGCCGGCGGCGTTGGTGGTTTCCTGGTCTTGCAGGACCACGCCTTTGGCCACGGTGTCGCTGGTGGCTCCGGCGGGCCGGAAGGTCACGGTCAGAATCCCGTTGCCGGGAGTGATGACGCCTTTGAGATCGCCCGGGCCATTGTTGACCAGTTTGTCGCCCACGATGGTGAGGTTACTGTAAGGCGGGTTGCCACTAATGGTGAGTGTGCCGTTGGTCAATGTGAAATTGTTCGCGCCTGCTGCCGGCGGAGTGTAGCGCGAACCGAGCACGGTGATGTTCGTGTTGGTAAAGCCCCCGAGATGCAATGTGCTTGGTCTGATCCATGCCAGGTTGGTGCCCTGGATGGTTTGCGCCGGGTTGTTGCTGGTGCTGGTCAGGGTCACCCAGCCCTGGAGCGAACCTTTGTGGGAATAGAGGGAGGCGTAAAGCGGGATGTTGCCGTTCGTGGCAACAGGGACGGATTGGCTGAAGGCGGTGTTGTCGGCAAGGTGGCCGCTGAGGGAAACAAGGCCAGCCAGGGTGCCGGCCAGTGTCGCGTAGCCGTAGCCGAGGGGTTCGTTGGTGGGGGCATTGATGCCGGGGGGAATGATCAGCGTGTATTTGCCGGCGTAATCCGTCGCCTCATTTGATTTGGCGTTGAATACGGCTCGGTCGGCCCGGAGTTCGGAGTCCCAGGCATTGGTCGCGTTGTCGCTCACGCTGCCGGTCATTTGATTGTTGGTCGCGGCCAGGTCGAGATGCAAAACAACCGAGAGAGGTGGTTTACCGGAGCGGGTCACTGTTTTTCCCGCGTCGCCCGACAGGTCAAATGTGCCGCTGAAGGGATAGGAGCCCCCGTCCAGCAGCAGCTTGGCGCTGTAGGCGCCGCGGCTGGCGGCTGGCAGGGTGGCGGTGAAAAAGCCGGAGCTTGCTTCGGTCACGCCGTTGGTCGGAGAAAACAATCCGTTATAGACACCGGTGAAGGCGGTGAAGGGATTGGGGACGAAGTTGGCCTGCAAGCTCAAGTTGGAGGACATGAGGAAGGAAAGGGACGCGCTGTTAGGCAGGGGGATAAAGCTGTTGGTGCTGGTCCAATTGCTGAACATGCAGTTGCCGATGGGCACGGCTTTGACCGTGTAAACCTTGTTGATTTCCAGGTTGGCGTTATCGGGCTGGCCGGTGATTTTGCCTTCGCTGGACGGAGACGCCACCAAGGTCAAGAATGACTTGTCCAAGGGCGAGGGCCGGCTCGAGGCATAAAAGACGGTGTGCGTGACTGGGGCGGAGGCGAATTCCGTGTTGGTATCTTCCACGGTGATGCTTTGGGCGGTGATCAAGTTGGCTCCGGGAACCAGCGTCACGTTGGTGAACCAGTCAATGGTTTTCTGCGCCTGTTGCCAGGCGGCTTGCCCGAAAGCGTTGGTGTTGATGGCCACTTGCACGGACGTAACCGCCGGCGCCTGCCCTCCACTGCCTTTGACCGTGCCCCGGACATTGATGTTGGAACTGGTTGTCAAGTAATTATTAGCCGGAGAGGTTATGGCAATGACGGGGGTGTTGTTGGTCATGGGAACGGCGTTGGTGTTGATCGGCCCGTTGGTTGGCGGGTTAAGGATGATATTCAGGTAGGCGGAGCCGCTGGCCCCCAGGTAGCCGTCAATGGCGATAAAATACTGGGTCTTGGCAACCACGTTGGAAATCAGGATGACGGGCTGGCCCTGCTCAAGATAGTTGGTGGTAAAGGCGGCCCCCACGTTGACCAGAGTGCTGAAGCTGGTGCCGGGACCTGTATAAACGGCCAGCATGGTGTTAAAGGCGCTGCCGGCGGTGTTGAATTCGAGCGTGCCGCTGGCGGGCGCGGTGTAACTGTACCAGTAGGAAGCCCCGCCGGGCTGGCCGGCAATGGTCGGTTCCCCTGTTTCCCTGGTCGCACCCGTTGTGCTGAAGGATTGCGAGAGAGTGAATCCGCCGGTGTCGCCACCACCGTCGGCCGGCCGGTAGCGGTCCGGCGCACCGATCCCGGTCAAGTCCACCGCGTCGCCAAACTTGTCCACCAATAACGTGGTCGGCGTGCCCTTCGTGCCCTGTTGATTCTCAGCCGCGATTTGGATGGCGGCGGTGGCGCTTTGCACAGTGCCAAAGGCATTGGGCAACTGAATGTAGTAGTTTCCCACCGCGACAGCCGGGAAATTACTGATGACCAATGTGGGGTTAATGCCGCCCGCCACAGGGACATCGGCAAAATACCACTGGCAATTCGCGTTGCCGCTGAACGTGACACTGAGGGTGACGGTGTCGCCTGCATGGACGATCTGGCTGACGGGTTGTTGAGTAATGACAGGCCCCACACCGCTTGTGGTGTAGCCATTCGTCGGGCCTGGCAGGAGCGGCGGGCCGGGGGAAAGTTCCAGAACCACATTGCCGGCGGCGCCCTGATAACCTGCCACCGCAATCTGGTAAGTGGTGTTGCTCTGGCAGTTGAAGGTGGCCAGGCTGGTGAAGAACCCGCCGGAGTCGTCGTCCTCGGCCACCGACGTCAGGCTGGCCGGCGCGCTGCCCGTGTAAACGCCCAGCAGCGTGTCGAAGCTGCTGCCCCGCGTGGTCAGGGAGATGATGCCGGTGAAACTGGCCGTCCAGTTGTACCAAAGGAAGTTGCCGGCCGGTTTGCCGGCGATCTTCGGCAGTTCGCCGGTGGCGGGAGAACCTGAATTGTTGCCCGCCACTCCGCTGAGCAGCGGATTGATGGTCAGGCTGCTGCCGAAATTGTCATTGGTCGTGACGGGCGCGTTGGTGCCAAAGCCCACCGCCACATCGAAGTTCGAACTTTCCGCAGAGGCCGCGACGTTGGCCACCACCACCTGGTAATTTCCGGAGTCAAACGGCGCGTTGCTGATGGTGTAAGAAATGACCGTCGTTCCCGGGGCGTAATTGTTCGTCGCCCCCGGGATGTGGTTGCCGTTGAGCTGCCATTGAGAATAGAAGGAAACCGAATCGCTGGCGCTCACACTCAAGGTGATGTTGCCGCCATTGGTTGTTATCGAGTTAGTGCCCAGTGTCGGCGGGGCCAGCACGGTGAGCACTGCCGGCGGCTGGTTGGTAATCCGCTGCTCCTCAAAGACGGCCACCACGGTGTAGTTCCCCGCCGCGCTGAGTGGCGCATTGCTGACGGTGTAGGAAGATAAGGTCGCTCCGGCAATGTTTGTGCCGTTTAACTGCCATTGATAGGTAACGCCATTGGTCAACGTGGTCGTGACACTGAACGTTGCATTATTGCCCAGCGCGATGGTCTGGCTCATGGGCGGCGTCGCAATGGCGAAGCCGCTGGCCACCGTGATCGCCACGGGGGCGGAAGTGCTGCTCAGGCCGAAGTTGTTGACAGCAACCGCGGTCAGGACGTAGGCGCCGTTGGGCAGCGGACCCGTTGTGATGGAGAACGGAATAGTCTGGGCCGAGCCTGCCAGGGTATCGCCATAATAAAAAGTGACGTTGGTCACCGTCCCGGCCCCGGGCGCCGTCTCGACGCTGATGGGGATTTCCGCCGATGTAAAGACCTGCCCGTTTATCGGATTGGTAATGAGGACCGAAGGCGGCAGATCGCTGGAGTTGCCATTGGTCAGGAGAAAGTCGTCCAGCAACATGGCATTGAAGGTGGTGAAGCCCGTGCCCTCCGAACTGAACTCAACGCTGGCAATGCTCCCGCCGTTGAGCGTGTAAGTTTGCGCCGGCACGTTGGTCGAACTCGAAATCAGCGGTTCCTGCACCGAATCCAGCTCGTCGCCCAACGGGTCAAAAGCGCTCGCCTGCCAGGCCGGATGCGAGACCGACGGATTGGCCAGCAGTTCCGGCCGCGTAAAACTAAATTGCGGTATCGGAGTCGCAAAGCCCACCGTGAAACTCACCGGCCCGTTGGACCCGTTTTGCGTCAGCAGATTGGGCTGTGATGACGCGATCACAAATCCACCGCCAGCCGCATAGGCCTGGTTTTCCGCCACCACCGTCGTCCCTGGACTGTTGTTCGTCACACTGATGCGGTATTGCGCCAGATACCCGGAGAGGGCCGTGCCGCCCTCCACCGGCCCAAGGTCAGCCAGTGGGTCAAAGTCAATCAAAGTCGTCCCTGGAGTATTGACCGTGACATACGCCACCGCGGACGTGGCGGAAAGGCCGTAGTTGTTCGTTGCCACTGCGGTGAAAGCATAAGTCCCGGCGGCAAAGTTGCTCGAGATGCCATAAGGCGGCGTCGTTGCTGTGCCCAGCAAATTGGTTCCATTGTAAAAACTGACTGCCGTGTTGGTTGGGGCAGAGGCGACGGTTGCGCTCAAGGAGATAATGGCCGGGGCTGGAAAAGATTGACCATTGAATGGTGTGGTCAGGGTGACATTCACACCAAAGACGCCGCTGAGGTCCAATCTATAAACGGTTCCGTCGCCATTGGTCCCGTCGTCGGTGGTCGTGCCATACAATTTGCCGTCGAGGCCATACGTCAAAAACGAAGGGGCAGGGGCGGGAAAACCGTAGTAGTAAGAGAAGGAGTTGATGGCGTTTTGGGCGTTGCCGCCGTAGCCCCCGGAAGATTTGGTCAACCAGACAAGGTTGGTCGCGCTGCGGTTCGTCGCATTGAAGATAAAGACAGCGCCCCGTTTATTGGCTCCGCCAGCCGAAGCAACGCCGTAGAAAGTACCATCTGGACCGGGAACAAGCGAGCCGATGGGATTGTAGCCATCCGGAAAATTTTCATCGAATGAGAGCAGAGTCGTAAACGAGTTGGCGTTGGTGGGCGAAATGCTGAATAGAGTCCCATCGCCAGACCCGGAACCGCCGTAAAAACCTCCGTACAGGCCGATATAATCATCGTTGGCGCCGCCGTATACGGTGGTGCCGTAGAGATTGCCATCGGCGCCCTGAACCAAGCCGTTAGGCAGGGCGCCATCCAATGGATCGCCATTTCCGTCCTGCTGTGTGCCAAAGGTGTAGAGGAGGCTCCCTTGCCCCAAGGGTGTAACCATAAATATGGTGCCATAGCCAGGAACGACGTTTGTCTCCACGGTATGGATCTTTTGGTTTGGGAAAATATTGGTGGCAAGGATTCCACCAGAGGTCGTGGTGCCGTAGAAATTTCCATCACTGCCTTGCACCAGGGGCGTCGCCGGGGCCTGCCCGCCGGGGTAAACGGTCTCGTAGTTACCGGCGTAGCGTTCGACGGATTGGGAGGGGAACGAACCGAGCAACGTGAACGCGCCATTGATGGAAATGGCAAAAACCGTCCCCGCGCCACCACCGCCACCCTGTGAAGTTGTGCCGTAGAACAGCCCATTGGTGCCCTCCACCAATGCCGCGGCGGGAGTCGATGCCTCCAGGTCGGCATTTCCGCCCAGGTTGTATAAAGTAGTCAGTTGGCCGTTTGTGGTTATCTTGAATACAGTGCCGTGGTAGTAATTAGTATTGATCACGGCGTTGGAGATAAAATAGGCAAGTCCGCCATTCTGGGTGGTCCCATAAAGATTCCCATCGCTGCCCAGAACCAAAGCGTTGGGGTAGGCGCCATCGAGTGGATAATTAAAATTGGTGCGGTATCCCTTGGCGGGAAGAGTGACGATGGTTGCTTGATTCGAGCCAAATGAATACAGCGTGCTGAACTGGCCGGAAGGCGTTATCTTGAAGACGGAGCCGTAGCCAACAAAGCTTATGGTATCCACACCAATGTACGGCCCGCCAGTCGCCATCGTGCCATAGAAATTGCCGTCGGTACCTTGCACCACGCCGGTCTGAGTGGAATAATTGGTAAAGTTGTAGAGGACCGAGAGCGAAGTGCCCGCGACATCCAGGACGCCCTCACTGTGAAAAGGACGTTTAAGGAAGGCCTTGTCAATCTGCGTTTCAGTCAGCCCGGTGATGAAACCGCCAAAAGTCGTGTCCGGGAACGTGTTCCACACGAAATTATCACCTTGAAATTCAGGCAAATAAGAGCCCAGGTCGAAGTTGCCGCCGAAAAACGCCTGCATTGAAACAAATGTATTTGGGCTGTGCGCAAAGACAACCACCGGACGGTTTAGAGAGGCGAGAAGGTTGCTCAAGGTCTGGCGAAATTGCAGTTCTTTTGCCAGATCGTCGGTGCTCAGGTTGAAGAGGCGAATTTCGCCCGGAGGACGGTTGCGAATGAATTGCGAGGCCGCAAAATACGCATTGATGGCGTGGGTGAAGGCGCTCCTGGCTGCCGGAAGATCAGCGGTTGAGGTGGTGGTCAGGAAGCTCGGGTAATTGGTCAGAAATGCCTCGAAGGAGCCATCCTTGCCAAAGTAGTTGGAGGCAGTGATTAATTGGACGTCAAGATTCCACGAGTAGGTGGTGTAAATGAACAGTTCAGCGGAATCGTACATCGCCCGCAACATCTGGACGTCGCCCCAGTCCACAGTGACCGCGCCCGCGTGAGTTTCATTGGTTGTTAAATCGACGGTAAAATGGGTGTCGGTGATCTGGGCCAGATTGTTCTGGGCGGCGACGATGGCGGGCAGAACATTAGTGCGGAGCTGGGCGGTGAATTCATCGGCGTCGAGCGGCGGCGTTGTCACTGGAATCTCCAGATGGCCGTTCGCGTTCGTCGGCGCTTCAGCCTGCCAGTTGAAAATATCGCGCCCGGCGCTGCCGAAGCCGATGTGGCTGAGGAAATTGCTTCCCGCCGGCTCTTCCGGCAGGCTCAACAACTCGCTCGCCGCTTGGAAGAAATTATAGGTGCCATTGGTCGGGGAAAAAGTCAGTGCGTTGGCAAAGCTCAGGCTGGCCAGGGCAAAGTCACCCCTGGCCACACAATTGGTGCCAGCCTCAAAATCCTCCAACGCGGTGGTGTCGGGAAGAACGGATAAAACCGCATTGGAACTATTGGTGGAACCATAGAAATTAAAAACCGTCACTGTATACGCACCGGCATCGCTCAAAGATACCGGATCCACCGTCAGGGTGGGGGAGTTCACGCCGGAGAATTCGCTGCCTGGGGAGAGAGGAACGCTGTTGTGGAACCATTGGTAGTTCAATAGCGGGCCGCCGGAAGCACCGACGGTGAACGTGGCGAAAAGGCCGGCCAGCGTCGGCGGCGGACTTGCCGGTTGAGTGGTGATGGTCGGTTGAGTACCTGGTGGCTGCGCTTGACTGGAGAAATCCGCGTTGTAAGCGGTAAATCCTGTCGTACCCTCAAAATCTGTCCAGTTAGATGAGGTGACCTCCGAAAACGTATTGCCATTGTCCAGGAACCAGAACGCGCCGCCGAGAGGCGATGTCGCCGGGCCGCCGTGACCGAAAAATGGGCCTTGTCCAGCCAATGCGAGCGCTCCATCAACACTGCCATTAAGTCCTAATCCATCGGCCGGATCGCTTGTGCTGATGAACATGACGTACTGGTTGCTGCTGGTGAGGGCCACGTTGGGATGAACTGTGAACGCCGTATAGTTGGTTTCAATCGCGGTAACGGTCTGAAGGCCGCTTTGGTAGAGGATGGGGCCGGTGGCCATGCTCCCATTCCAAGCCATGAGGAAGAACTCGAAGTTCTGCGGGGTTAAACCTATGTTTTTAAGATAGAAGGTCCAGTCAACCAAAACGTTTCCGGGAAAAGGCACGGTAAAGGTCTGCCCATACGTTGAGGTGTTGCCGTTGCCGTTGGTAACCCAGTTGTCGCCGGGGGTGAGTGGCAGGGTGTTGAAGTTTTGCACTGCATTCGGCAACGCCACTGCCGGAACGCCGGCAAAAGTGTTGCTCCATCCGCTGGCGCCCGCATAATAATAGACCGTCACATAGGTGTCATTGGTAAACGCAGTCGAATCAGCAGTGGGAGCGTTGCCTTTGAAATACACGCTGGTCAGGTTGGTGCATGTGGAGAATGCAGCCATCCAGATGCTGGTGACACCATTGCCGATAGTGGCGTTTGTCAGGTCGGTGCAGCCATAGAACGCCATCACCCCGATGCTGGTGACACCATTGCCTATCGTGACGTTTGTCAGGCCGCTGCAGTCATAGAACGCAGCCCCACCGATGTCGATGACACTGTTTGGAATCGTGACGCTGGTCAGGTTGGTGCAGAGTACGAACGCATCATCCCCGATGCTGGTGACGCCGTTGCCCATCGTGACGTTTTTCAGGCTGGGGCAGTCGTAGAACGCCTCGCCTCCGATGCTGGTGGCACCATTGCCTATCGTGGCGTTTGTCAGGCTGAAACAGTAAGAGAATGCACCCACCCCGATGTTGGTGACGTTGCCGGAAATCGTGACGCTGGCCAGGTTGGTGCAGAATATGAATGCATTCTCCGCGATGCTGGTGACGCTGTTGGGAATCGCGTAGATACCGCCCATGGCGCCCGGACATTCAACGAGCGTGGTTTGGCTTTTGTCGAACAATACTCCATTCGTGCTGCTATAAAACAAGCTATTTGTATCCACGGTTATCGCGATCAGGCTTGAACAGTCAGCGAACACCATGCTCCCGATGTTGGTGACGCAGGCGGGGATCGTGACATTGGTGATGCTCTCGTTGTACTCAAACGCATCATCCCCAATGCCGGTGACGGTCAGGCCGCTGATGTTGGTTGGAATGATCACAGCGCCGCCCGGACCGGTGTAATTAGTTATGGTGACGGAGGTGCCGTTGGCATTTGTCACGTAACCAAATTGGGATTGCGCTTCCGGTACGGCCGGAACACCGGCAAAGGTGTTGCTCCATCCGCTGGCGCCAGAGTAATAATAAACGGTCACATTAGTATCATTGGCGAATACATTTGAATCAGCGGAGGGGGAGTTACCCGCGAAATAGACGCTGGTCAGGCTGGGGCCGCAGTAACCGAACGCGTAATCCCCAATGCTGGTGAGGCTGTTGCCGAACGTGACGCTGCTAAGGCTGGAACAGAAGGAGAACGACTGATCTCCAATACTGGTGACAATGCCAGGTATCGTGATGTTAGTCAAGCTGCTGCACATTTGGAACGCGCCGCTCGCGATGCTGGTGACGGTATTGGGGATGATGACGCTGGACAGGCTTTCGCATTCATAAAACGCAGATTCCCCGATGCTGGTGACGCTGTCGGGGATCGTATAGGAAGTTCCGGCTTCACCTGGCGGGTATTGGATGAGCGTGGCCTGGTTCTGGTTGAATAAAACCCCACCCACACTAATATAAAACGAATTGTTTGTATTCACCGTTATCGCAGTCAGGCTGGGGCAGTAATCGAACGCATAGCCCCCGATGTTGGTGACGCCGCTGGGAATCGTGACACTGGTCAGGCTGGTACAGCCAAAGAACGCATAGGCTCCGATGCTGGTGACGCTGCTGGGAATCGCGTAACTCCCGCCCATGCCACCCGGATATTCAACGAGCGTGGATTGATTCTTGTTGAACAATACTCCATTCGTACTGCTGTAAAACGAATTAGTTGTATTCACCGTTATGGCAGCCAAGCTGATGCAGTCATCGAACGGCGCGTATCCGATGTTGGTGACGGTGCCGGGAATTATGACGTTAGCCAGGTCGCAGTATTGGAACGCTCCATTTCCGATGCTGGCGACCCCGTTGGAGATCGTGGCACTTGTCAGGTTGTAGCAGTCATTGAACGCATAATCCGCGATGCCGGTGACGGTGCTGGGAATCGTGATGCTGGTCAGGTTGGTGAGGCTGGCAAACGCACTAGATCCAATGCCGGTGACCTTCAGGCCATTGAGGTTGGTTGGAATGGTCACAACACCGCCCGGACCAGTGTAATTGGTTATGGTGACGGAAATGTTGTCGGCATTTGTCACGTAACCGTATTGGGATTGCCCTTCTGCCGGTACGGCTGATAGCAGCAAAAGACAGGTGATGGTGGCCGCGGCTGCGCCAGCCTGTTTCGACAGGGGTAAGGCTTGGTTCGTTTTCATTTGGATGGATTTGGGTCGGTAATGGGTGGGCGAGAGGAGTCATTGAAAGTCAAGGCAGCCGCAAGAAAAGTGTTGGTCGTTCGCGGCGTGGTTTCGAGGATCACCCGGCCGCCTTGCGGGCCGGCCATTTCCAGGGTGGCCCGCGGCGCCTGGACTTCGCCGGCGCCGGAGACGAAACGGACGCCGTTGAGCAGTTCCCAGTGGTCCCGGGCCACGCATCGCGCCAACCCGGCTTCGAGACGGTTGGTAGGAGAGAAAAGGAATTTGACCCGGCGCAATTCAATCCTTTGGCCGGCCTTGGTTCCCAGCCAGTGCTGCACGCAGGCCAGGCTGGCCAGCGGGTCGCCTGCGTCCTGCGCCTCAAAGGTGACACCGTCCAGGACGCCGATGGGAAACAAGCCGATGCGGAAGAATCCTTTGTGCTGGTAATCCATGTAGGCCCGGTCCACGCGCACCACAGCAGCAAGTTTGAAGGAGCCGGCGGTGTAAAGAGGAACGACCGCGCGCTGCACCGACACTCCTTGTTGAAGGAGGTCGGAAACACTCTGTGCGCCCGCGTTCGTCAGAAGAAAACAGAGAAAGCACGCCAGAACTTTGGCAACGGTTGTTTTCACCAATGCATACCCCACAAACTGATGTTCAGTGCAATCAGGACAGAATGATCGTAAATTGTCAAGGGGAGTTTTTGATATCCCGGCTTCAATGGTTTGATCCGCAAAGCCGGCTTGAGTTCAATGCTTCCCGGGCCGCGCCTTCCGAATGGTCAGCCAGTTCAATTCTCCCCCGCACCGATTCGGCCCCCTTGGGCAAGGCGGCGGATGCCGATGACGCGCGGCTCGATGGCTTATTCGCCTTTAATTGCCCTCGCCAGCGGGGCCGTGCGAGTAATTCGACCTGACTTGGATTCGCGCCGTGCTGGTTTCCGTCACTTTTGTTGCAGCAGGAAGTAGCCGGATTGGTCGGTGTCGAGGAACCAGCCGGCGGCGTTGGTGGTCGCATTGTCCTGCAAGACCACGCCTTTGGCCACAGTATTACGGTCGGCTCCGCCGGGCCGGAAGGTCACGGTCAATACCCCCGTGCCGGGAGTGATGACGCCACTGAGATCGCCCGGGCCGCCGTTGATCAGTTTGTCGCCCACAATGGTCAGGTTGCTGTAAATCAACTCTTCACCCGGGCTGCCGTTGCTGATGGTGAGTGTGCCGTTGGTCAAGTTGGTCAATGCGTCCATGCCCGTTTGCGGCGGAATGTAGAATGAACCCAGCACCGTAACGTTCGTGTTGGTAAAGCCTCCCGCATACAATGTGCCGGGTCGGCTCGAGATCTTGATCCAGGCCAGGTTGGTGCCCTGGATGGTCTGCGCCGGATTGTTGGTGGTGTGGGTCAGGGTCAGCCAGCCTTGGAACGAGCCTTTGCGGGAGTAGAGGGAGACGTAGAGCGGAATGTTTCCGTTCGTGGCAACAGGGACGGATTGGCTGAAGGAGACGCCGTCGCCCAAGCGGCCGCTCAAGGCAACATGGCCGGCCAGATTGTTGGTCAGGATGGCGTAACCGTAGCCGCCGGGTTCGTTGGTGGGGGCCGTGTCGCCGGGGGGAATGATCAGGGTGTAGCGGCCGTCGTAATTGGTCGCCGGGTTTGATCTGGCGTTGAATGCGGCGCGGTCGGCCACGAGTGCGGAGGTCCAGCCGTTGCTTGATGCGTCAACGTCGATGACACTGCCAGTGATTTGATCGTTGGTCAGTTGCAATACGACCGCCAGAGGTGTTTGGCTGGAGCGGGTCACCATTGTTCCCGCTTGGAGGGACAGGTCAAATGTGCCGCTGAAGGGATAGGAGCCGCCGCCGAGCAGGAGCTTGGCGCTGTAGGCGCCGCGGCTGGAGGCTGGCAGGGTGGCGGTGAAGAAGCCGGAGCTTGCTTCGGTCACGCCGTTGGTCGGAGAAAACAATCCGTTATAGACGCCGGCGAAGGCGGTGAAGGGATTGGTGACGAAGTTGGCCTGCAAGCTCAAGTTGGAGGACATCAGGAAGGTAAGGGATGCGCTGTTGGGCTGGAGGATCAGGCTGTTGGTGCTGGTCCAATTGCTGAACACGCAGTTGCCGATGGGCACGGCTTTGACCGTGTAAACCTTGTTGATTTCCAGGTTGGCCTTATCGGGCTGGCCGGTGATTCTGCCTTCGCCGGACGGAGACGCCACCAAGGTCAAGGATGACTTGTCCGAGGCCGACGGCAGACTCGTGACATAAAAGACCGTGTGCGTTGCCGGGGGGGAGAGGATTTCCAGGTTGGATATTGGCACGTTGGTGATTTGCGCGGTGAGGACATTGGCTCCGTTGGTCAGCGTCACGTTGGCGATGGCCCAATCAATCGTTTCTTGCGCCACTTCCTCAACGCCGCCACTGGCTGGAATCAACACGCCGGCCGAATTAATGTGGCCAAAGATGGGGAAGGCGAGTGCGGTGCCATTTAGGGTCACCAGCAAATTGGTCTCCGGCGGGTTCCCGGCACTGCCTCTGATCGTGCCTTTGACGGTTATGTTGGAGTTGAGGGTCAGGGAATTATTGGCCGGGGAGGTAATGGTAACGACGGTCTGCTTGTTGGTGACGGAAACTGCGCCGCTGCCGAGGGTCACGTTGGCGGGGTTGAAGTTAACGTTCAGGTGGGCGGCGCCGCTGGCCCCCTGGTAGCCATCAATGGCGATATAGTACCTGGTGATGGCCAGGTTGTGAACCAGGACGCTGGGCTGGCCTTGCGTGGTATAGTTGGTGGTATAAGCGGCTCCCACGTTGGCCAAAGTTTGGAAGCTGGCGGGGTTGCTGTCGCTGGTATAGACGGCCAGAATGGTGTTGAAAGTGCTGTTCGTGGTGTCGAACCGGAGCGAGCCGTTGCGGAACTCGGTGTAAGTGTACCAATAGGAAGCCCCGCCCGGCTGGCCGGCGTGGTTGGGTTCCCCTTCCTCCTTGGTCGCCCCCGTCGTGCTGAAGGATTGCGAGAGGGTGAAACCGCCGGTGTCTCCGCCGGCGTCCTGCGGCCGGGAGCGCTCCTGCTGCGCACCGATTCCCTCCAAATCCACCGCGTCGCCAAATTTGTCCACCGACAGCGTGCTCGGCGCGCCGTTGGTGCTTTGCGCGGCGATTTCAACGGCCACAGTGGCGCTTTGCGAGCCGCCCACCGCGTTGGCCGCCAGCGCGTAGTAGTTGCCCACCGCGCCAGCCGGGAAATTGCTGATCACCAGAAAGTTCGTATTGACGCCAGCCACGGTGGCGCTGGTGAACACCACGATGTTCGAATTGATCGTGGACACCGGGGCGCCGGCAAAATACCACTGGTATGTGGTGGCGTTGCTGGCCGTGACGCTGTTGGTGACGGTGTCGCCGACCGTGACGATCTGGCTGACCGGTTGTTGCGTAATCACAGGCACCGCGTCGCCCGAATTGGGCGCCAGCACGCGGTAGCCCGAGCCGGGGGCAAGCCCCAACACCACATTGCCGGTCGCGCCCTTATAACCCGCCACTGCTATCTGGTAAGTGATTCCCTGCACGCAGTTGAAGGAAACCAAACTGGTGAAGTAACCGCCGGAGTCGTCATCCTCGCCAATCGTCGTCAGGTTGTTTGGATAGCTGCCCGTGTAAACGCCCAGCAGAGTGTCGAAACTGCTCCCCAGCGTGGTCAGCGAGATGACGCCGGTGAAACTGGCCGTCCAGTTGTACCAAAGGAATCCGGCGGCCGGTTTGCCCGCGATCAGCGGCGGTCCGTCCGTCGGGGGGATGCTGGCGCTGTTGTTTATGCCCGCCACCGGCCCGATCAGCGGATCGATTGGCACGCTGCTGGCGAAATTGTCATTGGTCGTGGTGGGCACGCCGTTGCCAAAACTCACCGCCACGCTGAAGATCGGACTTTCCTGGGAAGCCACGGCGTTGGCCACCAACACCTGGTAATGGCCCGAGCTGAACGGCTGTGCGTTGCTGATGGTGTAAAAACTGTTCGTCGCTCCCGTGATGAACTGGCCGTTGCGCTGCCATTGATAATAGAAGGAAATCCCAGGCACATCGCTGGCGGTCACACTCAAAGTGACATTGGAGCCGATGTCCACATTTACATTCGTCGCCGACGAAGGCGAGCTGATGGTCGGCGGGCCTAAAACGGTCAGGACCGCGTTGGAACTGGTCAGCGACTGGCCGCCGCTGCTGACAATCACGCTGTAGGTGCTGCTTGACGGCGCGCTGTTTTGCGCCATGCCCGCGGTGTAGGTTGCAAGGGTCGCCCCGGAGATGGGGGTGCCGTTGGACAGCCAACTATAGGAGACGCCATTGGTGGGGCTGGTCGTTACGCTGAACGTCGCGCTATTGCTCACTCCCACAGTCTGGTTGGTCGGCTGTGTCACGATGGCGAAGCCGGTTTGAATCGTGATGGACACGGGGGCGGAGGTGCTTGTCAGGCCGGAGTTGTTGGTGGCGACCGCGGTCAGGACGTAGGCGCCGTTGGCCGGCGCGTTCCATGTGATGGAGAACGGACTGGACGGGGCCGAGCCTGCCAGGGTGGTGCCGGCATAGTAGAAACCCACACCGGTGATCGTCGCGCTTCCGCTCGACGCCTCGGCAGTGATGGGAATGTTCGTCAGAGCCGTAAAGACCTGCCCGTTGGTCGGACTGGTAATGAGGACCGAAGGCGGCAGGTTGCTGACCGTGGTCAGGACAAAGTCGTCCAGCAACATGCCATTGAAGGTGGCGAAGCCCGAGCTTTCCGAATTGAACTCAACGCTGGCAATGCCCCCGCCGTTGAGGGCGTTGGTCAGAGTGTAAGTTTGCGCCGGCACGTTGGTGGCGCTGGAAATCTGCGGCGCATTGATCGCGGCCAGCGGCTGGCCCAGGGCGTCAAAGACCTCCACTTGCCAGGCTGGATGCGTGACCGACGGATTGGCCACCAGTTCCGGCCGCGTAAAACTGAATTGCCCGAGCAAATTCGAAAAGTCCACCGTGAAACTCACCGGCCCGTTGGACCCGATTTGCGTCAACAAGTTGGGCAGCGAAGACGGGATCACAGACCCATCGAGGGTCGCGTTGGTTTGGTTTTCCGCCACCACAGCCGTCCCCGGACTGTTTCCGGCCAGGCTCATCATCCCGTTGGTCGCCAGATAATTGGTCAGATTGGCCACCGCATTCGGGTCATCGAAGTTGACCACGAGGGAATTCCCGCCGACCGCGACCGTAACCGTGACGGCGGGGGCCGAGAACAACGCGTAACCGGAGGAAGTGTCAATCACCTGGGCCGTCAATTGGTACGTCCCGTTCAGCACGTTGGTCCACTGAAAAGTGCTCTGACCGCCGGAGTTGGTGCCGATCAACGTTGGCCCGGAATAGAAGGCCACATAATAGTTCGTGCCAAAGCCGTCAACAACATGCGGACTCAAAGGAATGCTGGCCGGGGCCGTGAAGGGGCCCTCGGGCGGGTTCAGACTGATGGAGAGCGGGTTAACCGACTCATTGGCATCGAGCACCAGATCGTCCAGCAGCACGGCCGCAAAGGCCGCCGATTGCTGGCTGTCCGAATCGAAACGCACACTGGCTATGCCGTTGCCATACAGGGTGAACGTTCGCGGCGGAATATTGCCCAAACTGAACAGGAGCGGTTCGCTGACCGATTCCAGCACGTTGCCCGATCCGTCCAGAGCGCTGGCCGTCCAGGCCGGATGACTGATGCCCGAGGGACCGTTCGTGGTCAGCCCCACCCGGCTGAAGCTGAAGCTTTGCAGGCTCGTGGCAAAATAGAGTGAGAAAGTCACCGGCTGGCTCGATCCCACCTGCGTGAACAAATTCGGCAGCGACATCGGCAGGGGAAGTTCGTTGCCCGAAAAACTGTTCTCACTGATGGCTTCCAGACGGGTGCCCAGCGTCGCATTGCTGATCGTAATCCCGAAGCCGGCCAGATAATTGGCTAGGTTCGTGCCTCCCACCGCCCCAAGGGTGGTGTCCAACTGGCTAAGGTCATCGAAGTTGATCACCGAAACCCCGACCACCTGCGTCACTGACAAGTAAAAGTTCATCGAACTGCTCACCGCCCCGTTGGCATCCGTCGCCACTGCATTAAAAGCATAAACACCCGGTGCCAAACTCGTGACCCCCAGGCTGGCGCTGACATTGGCGCCATTGAGCGAGACGGCCGAGCCAATCAAACCCTGGTTCTCATAGAAATCAATGCGGCTGATGGAGCCGCCGTTTTCTGATGCCTGCGCCGCCAGGGTGATTTGCCCTGGCTCCGCCGAGACGATATTGCTGGCCGTCAGCGTGATCTGCGGCAGTGGGCCGAGCGGAAGGGTCGAGAGCACCAGATTGTCCAGCGGCAGCGTAGCCAAGGTACTCAGGGTGTTGTTGGCCGCAAAGGTGACGGAGTAAATGTTGCTGCCCGAGAGCGTAAAGGCCTTGGCCGGTACGTTGGTCAAACTCAAAATCTGTCCTTCCCCAATCTGGCTGATTTCATTGTCTTCGCCATCGAACGCAATCGCCGTCCAAGACGGACCCAGGAGGCCGCTGGCGCTCGCCAGCAACTCCGTCCGTTCCCAACTGACCGACGTGCAGGGCGGGTTGAAGAACAGGGTATAGGAAATGGCTCCATTGGTCCCGTATTGCGTCAAAAGATTGGGCTGCGAAAAGGCCACGGTGGCGGTTCCGTTCAAAAAGTTCTGCCCCTCTTGCACCGCCAGCGTGGTGCCGGGTGTAACGCCGCCGACCTCGACCCCGTAATTGCCCAGATAAGCGGACAACGCCGCCCCGCTCACCGGTCCCCCGCTGGCGTCCACCGCGTCAAAGTCAATCAACGTCGTCCCCGGGATATTGACCGTCACATGCACCACCGACGAAGTGACAGTGAGGTTGTTGTTATCCGTTGCCACAGCGGTGAGAGCATAGCTTCCGACGGAAAGGTTGGTCAGGGTCGTGCTGATGGTGGTCGTGGAGCCGGAAGCGATCTGGACCGAGTTTACGTAGAGGGCCAGTTGTTGAATGCCATTCACGGCAACCGCACTGGCGCTAAACGCGAAGCCCTGGTTTGTCGTAAAGGACTCCTCATTTGTCGGCGAGGAAATGCTGACACTGACAGACATGGTCGCCGCCCCGTAAAGATTGGCGACTTCCGTGGCCGACAATTGGCGGTTGAAGATGGCGATATCCGCCAGCGATCCCTGAAAATAACGGTTGGTAAAAAAATCGCTTGCGCCCATGGCAAAAGTGCCGCCGCTCTCCGGGTTATGGACCCCGGGTTGGGAACTGGCCACCAGCACACCGTCCAGATAGATATTGCGCGAAACATCGGAGGTGAAAGTGGCCGCGACAAAATGCCAAATGTTTAGGTCGCTTGCGGTCAGCGCGTTGGGATCCGAGGTGGCGGAACCGTTGTCGGTATAAAATCCAATCTCGTTGTTGGTGTCGATCTGCAAGTCGAAATCGTTTCTGAACTGCGATTCACCGGCGATTTCGAACACACTTTCGGCCAGCGAGGGCAGGGTGCTCAAATTGAACCAGCCGATGATGCTGCCCTGATCGGCGTTGGGACCCTCGACGATCAGCCCGCCCACAAGACCGGTATTCACATAGGAAGGGTTCCCATTCAGCCAGAGAGCGGTGTTTTCCGGCATATCGACCAACATGGGGCCGGAGCCGGGCCCGCCAATTTCGGCGAAGCCTTCATTCGTGCCAGGGATGACATTGGTGGAGACAAAGCCGTTGGCCTGTGAGGAGGGGGTGAACGGCCAAAAGCCGAGCAGATTGGATGTGTTCAGCACCAGATTGTAATAAGTTGCAGGAAGTACCTGGACGGCGCGGAAGTTGGTCGCCGAGTTGCCGTATTGATCGGTCGCGACATAAGTGATGGTGTAAGATCCCGGCACGTTGATGTTGACGCCGCTGAGGTTGGTGCGCACCGACACATTGGTGCCGCCACACGCATCAACGACTGTCACACCGGGATCGGTGAATGAACTGTTGACCAGCACTTGCAATGAATCGGGGGGGATGAGCGTGATGCTCGGGGGATTCGTATCGACCACGGTGAGTGTAGCCACAACGCTTGTATAACTGCCACAACTTGTGACTACCACGACAATGTAGTTTGTCACACTCACCGAGACATTGGTGAACGCCAGGGACGCATTCGTCCCTTCTGGAATTTGAGAGTCATCGGGCCCGAGGGCGTACCACTGATAACTAATGGCAGACGGTTCGTTGGTCACACTGAAGGTCACGGTGCTGCCGCATTGCACGGTTTGGCTGTCCGGCGTGATCACCGGCGGGGGAGTCGCATCGATGACATCTAATACAGCGGTGTCGCTGGTGAAACTGCCGTTGGTGTTGCTGCACACAACATCGTAGGATGACAAACCCGATAGGACATTGGTGAGCGTCAAAACCGAATTGGTCCCTCCTGGGATTGGGAATGGATTGGCGTCTGGATGGAGACCGTACCACTGATAACTCACGAAAGCCTCGTTGTTGCTCGCCACACTGAAGGTCGTGGTGGCCCCGCATGCCACCGTATTGCTGGCTGGGGCGACTATGAGGGCTTCCACATCAACTTGATCAAGCCCGAACCAGGATACGGCATTCTGGATCGCGAAATTGAGTAGCGTGTTGGTTTGGGTTGCCGTCACCTCGAACTCCAGGTTTGTCCAGCCGATGGGACCGATATTCACCCGGTCAAACAGCGTGTTTGTGCCCCATGACACGCCAAACTCATTGGTCGTGCTATCGGGGCTGTCCAGCCAAAATGAGAGCAAATACGGTGTTCCAGGAGTTGTGGTCAGGGTTTGCGAAAGCGCGCCCCTCTTCGGCCCCAATTGTGCGCCATAGACGCCGGCATGAGCATACAGGGGATTCTCGGAAATAATCATATCGTTGGTGTCTCCCGACAGACTCCAGCCGCTGAAATCTCCCGTTTCAAAGCCGCCGTTCGAAACCACACCGGTAATCGCCTCGACGGTAATGGTCGGCCCGATGCCGGGCACCGTGGCGCCGTTAATGTTGGTCGCCTGAAGAACCGGAACAAAAGTGCCATTGTTGGTATAGGTGTGGTTGGGGTTCTGAAGGTTGGCGGTTGCGCCATCGCCAAAACTCCAGAACCATTGAGTGACGACGTTGCCGAAGCTGTCGGTGCTCGGCGAATTGAACCGAACGGTCAGCGGCGCCGGACCGACAGTCTGATCGGCGGTGTATTGGAGTACGGGTGCGGGTGCGGCGACTTGGGCTGCGGAAACCTGCCATAACAGCAGGGCCAGGCCGCAGAGAAACCCGGTTTGTCCGAAGGGCATCTTAATTCTTGACATATTAGACATCATATAGTTTTTCCTTTTCGTCAGACCGAAGACTTGCGAAAACCCTAAATCATCCCTTTTGTGAAATGCAATGGAAAAATTGATGAAAATGAACATTTAATTTGGGGCTTGAATTTGCAAAATGGCTTGCTCTGCCGGGCCCCTTTGGGTTCAATCCTTCCCGGCACATGTCTTCCGAATCGTCAGCCAGTTCAATTTTCCCCCGCACCGACTGGGCCGGCCTGGGCAGGGCGGCGGATGCCGATACCGCGCGGCTGGATGGCTTGATTCGCCTCTATTGGGCCCCCCTGCGGATATTTCTGGTGGCAACGTTTCCCTCCCTCAAAGACCAGGCGGAAGTGCTGTTGCAGGAGTTTGCCGAGGACAAAATCTTGAAGGAGGGCTGGCTGCGGCGGGCCGACCCCAACCGGGGAAAATTTCGGGACTTTCTCAAAACCAGCCTGCGCCATTTTGTGCTGGACCGGTTGAACCGGGCCGAGGCGCGGCACCCGCCTGTTTCGCTGGAGGAACTGGAGCGCGAATTGTCCGGGCCGGCGGGGCCGTCCGATGAATTCGACCTGACCTGGATTCGCGCCGTTCTGGCCGAGACCTTGCGGCGGATGGAGGCCGATTGCCGCGATCCCGCGGCGGACCAGCCGCGGCGCGGCTTCATTTGGGAGATGTTTCGCATCCGTCTGATTGACCCGGTCTTGAACGACGCGCCCCAGACCCCTTACGACGATTTAATCGAGCGGTTCGGGATTAAGTCTCCCACGGACGCCTCCAACCTGCTGTTGAGCGGCAAACGGATTTTCAAGATGCATCTGGCCAAAGTCATCAAGGAATATGCGGAACAGGATGCCGCCACCGCCGCGGAAATCCAGGAGCTGGAGAATTTTGTCTCGCGCCTGGCCAAACGGTCCTGACTTGCAAGATCAACCTAAGCAGATCGTATAGATATGGAACAGTATGTCTGAGTTTGACTCCGCCGCGGCTTTAAGCAAGAGCCATCCCAAGAGCCTCGCCGCCTTCCTCGCGGCCGGGGCTGAACGCGCCCGCCTTTGGCGGCCCGAGGAGTTGAGCGCCATTTTCCGCCATCAATTGTCAGCGCCGATCCTGGTGGATTTAGGCGGATTCGACCCCGCGACAAGCGTCCGGCTCAAGACCCTGGGTGACGCGCAGGGCCTGCTCCTGAAAAGCTTTTCGGACCTGTTTCATCATCCCGTTCCGCCCCTGGAACTGCTGACCCTCACCAAGGATTTCGCCAAGGCAAACATGGACCACCCGGAGAGCAGCCTGCCCCACGAAGTGGCGGCTGCCCTCTATTATACCAGCATTGCCGCCGCGCTGGTGCGCCTCGATGCCCGGATTTCCCAACTCAAGGACGCGGATTTGCAGCGCGGTCTCCTCTGGGCCAAAGACCAGCCGTGGGTCGATGACCAAACCCGGGAAATACTTGTCGGGGCGCTGAAGAAAATTCCGCCCGGCGTTCCGGCGAAAGGTCCTTCACAATGAACCAGGACCCATCCAACGAAGGGCCGTTCATCCCTCCCGTCTCGGCTTTTGCCGGACCGATTGCGGAGTTGGTCGGGCATCGTCTGCTTTCGCCGCCCGCACGGCCCGGATTGCTGGCGAGTTTGGCCCGCTTTGAAGTGGTGCGCGTGCTGGGCGGCGGCGGCATGGGAGTGGTCGTCCTGGCCCGGGACTCCGAGAAGGGAACAGATGTGGCCATCAAACTGATCAAACCGGAATTGGTGTCGGATCAACGCATGGTTCATCGCTTTGTCAAGGAAGCCGGCCATTTGCAGAAACTCAAGCATCCAAACGTCGTGCCCGTCCTCGAGGTTTCCGACCGGCCGGAAGGCCCCTATTTTGTCATGCCCTATTTTGAGCGGGGTAGCCTGGCCCATCGCATCCGGCCTGGCCAGCCAATGGAGACGGACGCGATCCTGGACATCGCCCGGCAGGTGGCTGACGGCCTGGGGTTCGCCCATCGCCACGGCATCATCCACCGCGACCTCAAACCGGCCAATATCCTGCTCGGGGCCGGAGGCACAAGCTGTCTGGCCGATTTTGGGCTGGCCCGGACGATGTTCAACGACACCATTGTTGATGTGGAGGGCGGGCAAATGGAGGGCACCGCGCCTTACATGTCGCCTGGTGTTGCCGCCGGCAACGCGGAAGATACCCGCTGCGATATCTACGCCTTTGGCGCGTTGCTCTACGAAATGTTGACCGGGGAACCTCCTTATGTCGGCCGCAGCACCAATGATATCCGCAAGCAAATCCTGGCCGGCCCGCCCAAACCCATCCGGGCCAGGAATCCCGGGGCCGAACCCGGCCTTGTCGCGGTGGCGGAAGGAGCCATGGCCCGTGAATTGCGTGATCGTTATGCCGACATGGCCGACATCTTGGCGGACTTGGAGCGGATCAAGGCCGGAAAAGCGACGGTGGGACCTCATGGTATTTCCCGCCGGGTAAAACAACTCCCAGCCGCGCTGTGGATTCCCGCCGGCGTGGTCATGATCGCCCTTGGTCTTTGGCTGCTATGGTCTGGCGCGCCCTCAAAAGAACCCGCACAAGCGCCCGCAACCAATCCGCCTGTGACATCTGCGCTGCCGACTCTCCCTCCATCAAGGCCTGCTCCAACCGTCGTTCCACAGAGCCAATGGAACGTTTCAAAATTGGCCGGACAACCCGGCGCTCCCGGCAGCGACGACGGCGCGGCGTCTGATGCCCGCTTTAAATCGCCCGGAGGCATTGCAGTTGACACGGCTGGGAATGTCTATGTTGCGGATACGGGGAACAATACCATTCGAAAGATTGCGCGCGGCGGCCCGGTCAGCACCCTGGCCGGGCTGGCGGGCAAGCCGGGCCGCGAGGACGGCAGCGGGAGTGCCGCGCGCTTCCTGGCCCCGCTGGGCATTGCGGTGGATGGCGCGAACAACGTTTACGTGGCCGAATTTGCCAGCGACATCATCCGCAAGATAACCCCCGAAGGGGTGGTCAGCACGCTGGCCGGTTCAGCCGGAAATCCCGGCAGCACAGACGGCACGGGTGACAACGCCCACTTCCGCAATCCCTGGAGCGTTGCAGTTGACTCGACTGGCAATGTGTACGTGGCGGACAAAAGCAATTTCACCATCCGCCAGATCACACCGACGGGCCGCGTCAGCACCTTTGCCGGTTTTCCCGGAATCCCGGGCGACGCCGACGGCCCCGGCAGCTATGCCCGGTTCCGCGACCCTCATGGCGTTGCGGTTGCTTCCGCTGGAAACATCTGCGTCGCCGACACCGGCAACAACGTCATCCGCATGATTAATTCCTTCGGCATGGTAAAAACGTTGGCCGGCATGGCGGGCAGGGCAGGGGATGCCGATGGCGCTGGCAACAAAGCCCGCTTTTCCAACATCCAAAGCGTGGCCGTCGGCGACCTCGGCAATATTTATGTGCTGGACGGCGACGCCATCCGCAAAATCACTCCCGCAGGCGTTGTTACAACCCTGCTTCACTTTAGCCTTCAGCCTTCAGCCAGTCTCACCATAGCTCCGCTTGGCGGAGCGACGGCGGAAGCCTTTAGCCTTTCACTCCATCCCACCAGCATGGCAGTTGATCGTGACGGCGACCTGTACCTGGTCGAAGGCATGAACAACGTGATTTGGGAAGCAACACCGCCCAAGTGAATTTGCCACCAACCGGCAGGATGAGACTCGGCGCCATGACATCGGCGACGGCGGGCGTCGAATCCCATCATATCATAATTCGTCGCCTGGCAAGGGCGGCACATCCGGCGAGGCAGCCAGATACTTTTCAAAATCTTCACGGCGTCCAGCGGCAGCCTCGCGGCGCAGGTAATCCATCGTCATTACGACCGCCAGTTTTTCACCAGCGGCACTCGCGAGGAATTGGCTCACCGAGTAGCCCTCGCGCGCCGCTAGGTCTTCGATGGTCTTTTTTAACGACTCTGGCAATTGGATGGTCAGGGTGCTCATGATTTCTTTCGTATCAGGCTCAAATATTCACGGGGCGAAAGCGCAACCACGCCAAGCTGCTCCGAGCCTTGAAAATCTTTCACATTATGCGTCACAATATACTGGCAACCCGCCGCAAAAGCCAGCTCCAACACCATGTCATCGTCCGGATCGGCGAGAAATGGTCTCCAAAGGAAATGGATTTCCTGCAAATGCGCCTGGCTGGCAAGATAGCGCAAATACCGCCGGGCATCTTCGGCTGTGTCGCCGGGCGGCAGATTCTCAGCGCGTGTCAGCACTCCCTGCCACTCGGTATAAAGCCCCACCGAGAGGCAAAATTGGAATTCGGGCGCTGGAATCGAACTGATGAGCGCGAAACTCGCGCCCACCCGGGAACGGGCTGCTGCCACCAGCACACTGGTGTCGAAAACTACTCTCATTTAGAGGAATCCACGAATGTGACTTTCCCCGCCATCAGGCCAGAATGTCAAGCGGATATGGGCAGTGATGGCCTGGGCAACGTGATTTGCTAGGCAACCCCGCCCAAACGCTAAATTGCCGTGTCAACTATCGGGCCGGCGGCAGCCGGCTCGCCTGCCACGGAACGTCCGCCCAGAAACGCGAAGAGCAACGTCCCCAGACTGACTGCGGCAAATAACCCGACGCATGCGGGCCAGCCCCCCTTCATCCAAAACCACGCGGACGCCATCGCACCAAGGGTTCCCCCGGCGTAATAAAACGTCACATACAATCCCGCCGCTGCCGAGCGGGCGCGCCCTGCCACCCGCCCGGTCAGCACGGTGGCGGCGGACTGCGATACAAAGATGCCGCTGGAAAACAACGCCAGCCCCGTAATCACCAACGCCAGCGATGAGGCCAGCATCAGCGCCAGGCCGGTCAACGTCGCGCTCACGGACAACAAAGCCGTGCGGCGGAAGCCGTAGCCGTCGAGAAACCGCCCGGATAACGGCGTGACGATGCAGCCGAGCAAATAGACGAAGAAAATGCCGCCCAGCCCGGCGGGAGTGAGATTGAACGGCGGGCGCGCAAGGTGAAAGTTGACGAAGGTGAACGCGCCGACGAGCGAGAACAGGATGGTCAATCCCATGCCGCACACCGCGAGCAAGCGTGGGTTTTGCAGATGTCCCCAAGTGTCGCCCAGCGAGCGAAAGACGTGTTTGGCCGGCCTGAAGTTCACCGCGAGCGGGAGCCATTGCCGCACGGCGAAGGCGCCGAGGAGGTTCAGAATGCCGAGGACGAGAAATCCCATGCGCCAGTTCAGGTGCGAGGCAATCAGCCCCGTCAGCAAACGTCCTAAAAATCCGCCAAACACCGTGCCGCTCACATACGCCGCCATCACGGTGCCCTCGCGCCCGGAGAATTCCTCGTTGATGTAGGCGATGATCACCGCGATGACACCGGGCACGCACAACCCCTGCAAGAAGCGCCAGAATATCAGCCCGAACAGGCTGGAGGCCGTCACGGTGAGGAGCGTTGTCGCCGCCAGGCAGAACAGCGCCGGCACAATGACCTTCTTGCGCCCTATGACTTCCGCAAACATGCCCGCGAACGGGGCCGTGATCGCGACCGCCAGGGTGACTGCGCTGACCGTGAGGCTGACGGCAAATTCGGAGGCGTGAAAGAAGTGTTGAAAATAAGGCAGCAGCGGTTGCGTGCAATAGACGTTCAGAAACGTGCAAGCCCCGGCGATCATCACGGCCAGGACCGCCAGCCGGAATGATTTTTCCGGGCGCTTTGCCGTCGCCGTCGTCACGACTGAATTCATATTATCAGGAACAATTCAAACATTGCGATGGACTCGCACCTCACACTAAAATCCACACAATGAAAGCGTTTCTAATCCTGCTGTTGGCTGCCGCTGGCTGTGTGACGCGCGTCGAAACAGTCCAACTTCCACAACCCGGGGCTTCCCATCCTCAACCTGCTTCCCCCGCGGCTCAACCCCGGACCGTCACGGACAAACGAGTGGTGATTGATCCGGCTCTCGCCCATGCCATTCAGATCGTTGCCATCAAATCGACGACGGGGCCTGAAGGTTATCTGAAAATCCAGTTGAACGTTCAAAACCTGACCGATTCCCCCAAGCGGTTCAGCTATCGCATTGATTGGTTTGACAGGGAGGGGCTGGAACTGCCCCTGGCCGCCTCGGTCTCGCTCCCCTGGATGCTGCTCAGCCGCGAAACCTCGTTCCTGGCCGCCACCGCGCCGACGCCCGCCGCCAAAGATTTTCGCGTCACCTTTTTCGCGAACTAACCTCACCCCATCTTGCGCAATTCGTCCCGGACCTGCGCCGCCTTTTCGTAATCCTCGTTTTTGACCGCTTCATCGAGCGCGGATTCCAGTTTCTCGCGCGCGGTCAAAGGGCGTTTGTTTCGAATTTCCTGCAGCCACATTTCCAGTGATTGAATTTCGCCGCTTTGTTCCACCAGATCCTGCCGCTCGTGGTCGCGGTAAAACTGCCGGATCTCATCCACGCCCGCTTCGACCAGGCGTATCACCTGATCGTAACGGTTGGCCTTGAGGGCTACCGCCCCTCTGGCACGGATGCGCATCATCAGACACTGGGGACGGAATTGCTGCAACGACCACGCCAGTTCGTCCGAACCGGCATATTTCTCCACAAAACTGAACACCTTCAGATTCCGTTCCGTGTCCTCAATCACCCCGTCAAACTCCTCCAGTTGAAACAAACAGATGTAACGGTGATGATATTGGATGAACTCCTGCTGCAACCGTCCGCAGTCATCGGGGGTCAGGCGGAACTCCTTGTCATCATTGCCATGCTCGCGCTTGAATTTTTCCAAAAGATCCAGGTAATACTCCAGCAGGGATTCGCGGCCAAAAGGCCGTTTGCCGTCCGGACGCCCTTTGGCGTTCATCTGCAACAGCCCAAGATCGACCCGCAATTGAATCTTCTCGATGCCGTCCTTGCCCTGAAATTTCCTGACGACAACTTGCCCGGGCTGATAATCCCACTGATCCAGCAGGGCAGAAATATCGAAACTCATGCTGTAAATATGGACGCCGCAGCCCGCCAAGTCAACGCACTACAGTACGGGTTTCATTAACACTGCGGCCATATGCTTTTCGGTCTCGGGGAGCGCGCCCGGCTCGGTCGCACTCGTTGGCGTCTCGCCGACGAGACATTCTCTGGCCCAATCTTTATTTGACCCGCCCCAGCCCGCTGTCGAGGAAGCCTCACGCGTCCGGCTCCCATTACCATCGCGGCCGAACTCTTTTCGGTCTCGGGGAGCGCGACCGTCTCGGTCGCACTCGCCGGCGTCTCGCCGACGAGACATTCTCTGGCCCGATCTTTATTTGGCCCGCCCCAGCCCGCTGTCGAGGAGGCGTCACGCGTCCGCCTCTCATTAGCACCGTGGCTTCAGCCCGGTGCTCCCTCGCCCCGCAGCGCAGCGCGGGGAGAGGGCAGGGAGAGGGGCCTTTTGGTCGACGGCCGGCAGATTTGTTCATCAACCTGATGCAAAGCCCCGGCATTTAAGTCCCACGGGCTGAATGCTTTTCAAATCTGAAATCTCAAATCTCCAATTCCCAATTCCCAAGCCAACGTTCCCGAACCCCCAGCCACTTCGCCCGCAATGTTCACATCTGGGAGAAAAAGGGCTTGGCCACCCAGAAACACATGGAAACACCTCCTGTGCTGAAGAAAAACCGAGGCGAACTGGAAACAAGGCTTGCAAATCCGTGGAAAAGCAACAAAGTCAAGAAAAAGCCCCACGCCGGTCGTGGGCAAGAAATCAAATGGGAAATCCCGAGAAGAATGTCCATCAATTACCAAGCTTTGCAGCAAGACCCGAAGGACGCCGCTAGAAAGGCTGTTCATCGTCTGATGCGTTACAGCGAGCAAGTTCATTTCATATATGAGCTTCTTCAAAATGCTGATGACGCCGGGAAACGCGGCGGTGAGGAAAAGGCAGTGCGGATGGGTTTGGTCTTGCGCGAGAACGAACTTCTGGTTTGGAACGACGGAAGGAATTTCGACCAGCGAGACATAGCGGGAGTTTTGGCGATTGGCCAAAGCAGCAAAGACCTAACGCAAATCGGAACGTTTGGCATCGGTTTCAAATCCATCTACGTTTACACCGACCTTCCAGAGATCTATTCAGGCCCAGCACAGTTTCGCATCCAAAACTATCTTGAAGCGGACGCAATCGCTGAGACTCCAACCGATGTGAAGCTTTGGACGGACACGGGCAAGACGGTGTTCCGGTTGCCGTTTAAGTCCAATCTCCGTGAAACCGCACTGCCGAGCCTCGAGCTTCGACTTCGGAACGCTGACCTTCGATCGCTTCTGTTTCTCCGTCGTTTGTGTTCCGTAGAATGGAGGGACAGAAATGGCGAGAGCGGAGAATACCGAAGCGACAGGAAGCCTTTTGGCGTCCTGCCCAATGCAGAGCGTGTAACTTTGTCGGCAAGCGTTGGCGGAATCGAATCCGCAAGGGAAGAATGGCTGGTTCTGCATGCGGCGGCCACGCCCCCAAGTGACGTTATCGAACGATTGTTGTTTGAAGCCGAGGACGACGATGCCAAAGAGCGTATCACGCGCTCGGCAAACCAGCCGCAGCCGATAGATGTTGCGTTTCGTATCGCGAGCGAGACGCTCGTTCCGACGGAAGACTGCGTGGTGTTTGCGTATTTGCCGACACAAAAGGAAACGCATTTGCGCTTTTTGTTTCAGGCGCGTTTCGTCACGACCGCTGGCCGGGACAATATTGAATCGGACAGCGAGTGGAACAAGTGGCTGCTCAAACAAACCGCTGCCTTTCTGCCTGTGATTCTGGTCTCCTTCAAGAATGCCGGCATGCTAACACCAGCTTTTCTTGACGTATTGCCCCTTGGGAGTGACGGCGTGCCGGATTTTCTTTCAGAGCTTTCTGGCTCGCTGATGACTTCGCTCCAAGAACAAGCCATGATCCCGACCGAGAACGGTGGTCACGGCTTTGCGAAACACGTTTTTTATCCGGCGTCCGAAGAACTTCGCAGGTTGCTTTCATCGGGAGACCTTTCAGAGCTGACAGGAATTGAAGGCGCGGTCTGGCTCCACTCTGACATTCGGGACACCAAAGCCAGCCAACGGCGCTTTGAGGTAGTGAAAGCAGCCGGAGTGGCCGAGATTACAGCTGGCAAACTCGTCACCTGGCTGGCGAAAAAAGGCGCGTCATGGATCAAGAGCAAAGACGACGCATGGTTACTTGCTTGTTATCAGTATCTCAGCGGACAAGCTGCGGAAAAAGAACGGGTGAAAAAGCTTCCGCTTGTTCGCCTCGAAATCGGTGAGCAACTGTGCGCGGTGGATGACCGAGCGTTCCTCCCGCCAGAAAATGAAACAGAAAGGCTAGAACTCGCGCCGTTTCTCGGCGAATTACCCGTAGTGAAGTCGTCTCTCATGGCTGGCGAGGGGCGCGCTGCTGTCGAAGCATTTCTGAAAGAACTCGGCGTAAAGCCGCTCGTGCCGGAGGAGTTCATTCTAAATTGGCTGCTTCCCCGCTATGGTCAAGACGCTCCCGTCGCGAGCGGCCTGAACCTGCAACACATCCGTTATCTTGCGCGCGGCATTAACCGCGTTTCCGCTGGGGACAAGCGAAAAGTTTGCGAAGCAATTTCTGTCACCGCAATGCTGCAAGTAACAAGAGCATCGACTGTGGATGTGGCGTGGGCCCCGCCAAATCAAGTTTATCTCCCAGCCGCTATTCTCGGCAATGACGATTTGGAATCATTCTTTTCCGCGACTCCGACGACTGCTTTTGTCGTGCCGGACTACGTGAGTGCTGGAGATGATGTCGCTCATTGGCAAAAGTTCTTTCTTGAGATTGGATGCGATGACCTGCCACGGCGATTGCAAAACCCAAGGTTTGCGTTCGGCACAAAGGATTGGTTGATTGATGGCTTAGAAGCAGCCCTGTCATCTTTGAAAACCTTGGAAACTCGAGCGGCTCAGAAGTTGTCAGCCGCGACATGGCGTCTTCTAATTCGTTCTCTCCCGACAACAGAATGGGACCGAGACCCGTGGACACGGGGGAAGCGAGAACTTATTGGGCCGCGCGGCGGCTACCTTGGACAAGAGGCCATTGACGCATCCTTTATCGAGCAATTGAGTGAATCCGTCAGGTAAAATCGAGAGATTCATCGAAGTGAAGTCTTGCCCTGGCGATTGGGATCGAAGAGGCGTCGCCTTAACCAAAACCCAATTCGAGAAAGCAATTGAGTTGGGCGGCGAGTTCTGGTTATACGTTGTCGAGAACGCCGAGACTGAAGGCTTCAATATTATCCGGATTCAAAATCCTGGGCGCGTGGTAAATCAGTTCTTCTACGACGAGGGCTGGCGCGTGGTTCGTGAGTGACTTACTATTATGCCTTATTACGTTTATTTATACCGTGACAAATGTGAAAGTCCCTCAAGAGGGCGGCGAAAAGTATTCAAGAACTCAGGAACAGTCCCTGTAAGAACCTTCATCCTTATGCACCGCAAGTTCTTTGAGCCAATCGCGCCAGACATTCCAGTTCGCCGTGGGCCGCGCTAATGCCTTCGTCGTAATAGCCTGTTTCTTTGAGTAGCGCATATAAGAGTTGTATTTTCTCGCTGCCTTTCCGCGTCCATTCCACTTTTATTTCAACAAATGGACCCCCAAAATGGGCAGTCTCAAAATCGCTTCTCTTTATCCATTGACATTCTTGAAGGCGTTGACATACCGCATCTGCAAGAGTCGCTGGTTGCGCTCTTAACATTGTATTATTCGCACAATAGGGGCATTTGACAAAGCTTCCGGGTGTCGTCAAGCCTGTATCAAATGTGAGCCGTTTCTTACAGTTGTCGCACAGGCAGCCTGCAATCATAAATTTCCTTTCTCCGTAGCTTATCGGCGTCGGGGCATTGGTCAAGCTTGTCCCGCTACAATCTACGGCACCACTACCAATATTTTTTACATGGACGGCATTTGTCCATGTGGCTGTGCCATGATGAAATGCAAAAACACAAAATCACCCATGAGGAATCACAAAACCGCCAAGACCGGTCTGCTTCGATGACAAATTCATCGGAAACACGGAAAAAACCGTCCGGGAGTTGAGGGCCGTGGCCAAACAAGCCAGAGGGGCCAGAATATGGGGTCAGATATGGGGTCAGTCCTAGAAAAATGACAAGAATGAGATTGAGGGATGACTTTCGCCCTGTATGGTTCGCGGCGAGGTTCAACCCATAATTTGGTTCGTTTTTGTATAATCTCTGAATCATTTATCGCCACTGGCCCGCAGGGAGGCTGGTTCCCGTTGGCCCTTGGACGGCAAAACCTTCTGCCTTTAAAGCCCTCTCCTGTAAGCGGTAAAGGAGCGTCCCCCATATTTCGCGGTTATCAAATCTGGTTGGCCTTCTTAATGTGTTGAGTTTGGCTTACGCGGTTTTCCATGCTCTGTCAGGCCATCCATTAAAAAGGCAGAATGAAGAAGTCAAAAGAGGAATCCGGTTCGACTTTTGGCTGTTTTTCAGATTTCTTAATTCTTACTTCTTAAATCTTAATTCTCTTCGGAAGCCGGCTTTATCGTTAATGTAACGGGCTTGTTGCTGGTCTGTTACCGATTTTGTTGCCAGCTAACCCGTTGACTATCAAGAATGTAGCCAATGTTGCCGATTTTCCAGACCTACATATCAATCCTGTCTTTCTTGGTTTCAAAGTTCGCGTGGTCCGCGTCGTTCGCAATCAAAAAACCTGGTTGGCGTTCTTCTTATGGTGACGTTGTGCCGGGTATGTGTCGGGTTTAATCGTTTCGTGCTTGGACTTCGCTCATTCCCTGTTCATCCTTGCCTCATGTCGGCCTTGGCCCATGTCGCTGTTCACTCCAGTCAGTTCCCGGAAAACGTCCAGCGCGATTTGCTTCCGTCCTTGCGCGCCCGCCGCATTGATCCCAAGTTCCATTACATCACTTATAAACAATCCCAAAAATGGCTGGCTCTCCACGAAGCCTGGTCTCCTTCGCGCAACGATCCTGATTGCGCCGCCATTTATGACCGCAGTTTCCTGGCGACTGCGGGCGCCTTGAATTCGTCACGAGTGCATGTGATCGGACTTGGCTGCGGCGGAGGACAGAAAGACGTCCGCCTCTTGAATTCATTGACGGGGCAGGGGAGGGAAATATCTTATGCGCCCTGCGACATCAGCCTGGCTCTCGTCTTGACATCCTCCCGCGCCGCCCAAACCGCTGTGCCGGGAATACCCTGCCATCCTCTGGTCTGCGACCTCGCCGGCGCGGTTGATCTGCCCCAAGTGTTTCACGATCAGGCAGGCGCTGCCGCAATTCGTTTGATCACTTTCTTCGGCATGATTCCCAATTTTGAACCGGAAGTTATTATGCCGCGGCTGGCCGAACTGCTCCGTCCCGGCGATTTCCTGCTGTTCAGCGCCAATCTCGCCCCAGGCTCTGACTACGCCGCTGGGGTTCAACAAGTTTTGCCCGGCTATGACAACCCGCAAACCCGCGACTGGTTGCTGACCTTCCTGCTCGATTTGGGCGTCGAGGCGGACGATGGATTCGTCCGGTTCTCCATTGAAGATTCCCCATCGGCCTTGAAGCGCATCGTCGCGGACTTTTGCTTTACCAGGCGGCGAATTCTGCCGGTTTATGGCGAGAGGTTCGAATTCCGCGAAGGCGAAAATATCCGGCTTTTCTTCTCCTACCGTTACACGCCGGGTCTGATTGGGTCTCTCCTGTTAGAATACAAGCTGTCAATACTCGGCCAATGGATCACTTCTTCCGGCGAGGAGGGCGTTTTCCTGTGCGGCAAGGTGGTTACGGCTGGATACTCTTCAGGGTCTCCAGCACAGCCTTGACGCGCGGCACTTCATGGGTTCGAAACATATCCGTTTTTCCCAGCGCGGCCAGCACGGCAAAAAACGGCTCCGCACAGCGCACCTCTTCGCCAAAATATTCAAAGGCGTGCGGCAACGCGTGACACACCGGAAAGCCCATGGCCCGCAATCGAAAAGTCTGCAGGAACGTCATCATCTGATGCCGAACGCGCACCGCGCCGTCTTGCAGATTCCGGTAATAGAAGCCCAGTCCCGGATCGATCAAAATCTTCTTCAGCCCCTCTTTGGCCGCCACATCCGTTTGGCCCAAAAAATAGTCCTCCATCGCCGGGATGACCCCCTCCAGATCAAAATCACCCGCCTCGCGCACGTTGCGCCCCTGCACATAACAAATGATGACCCCGGCGGAATGCTCCGCCGCCAGGGCAAAAATTTCCGCCGAATCCTCCCTCCCGGTCAAATTGATTACCTTCGCCCCCGCTTCCAAACTCGCCCGGGCCACTTCTTTTTGATATGTTTCGACCGACACAATCAAATGGGCCGCCGCCAGTTCTTTGACCACCGGGAGCAATTTCCTTTGTTGGCTGGCCGAATCCAGGCGCGTGGCGTGGGCCAGTGTCGATTCCGCCCCCACATCGATCATTTCCGCCCCTTGCGCGCTGAGGATTTTGCCTCGTTGCACGGCCATTTCCGCCGTCAAACAAACGCTCTCCCGATACCATGAATCCGGGGAAAGATTGACCACTCCCATGATCGCCGGTTCCGAATTGAAGGCAAAAAACCGGCCGCCGAGGGAAAACTCGCGCACCTTGACCGCCGCCGCGGCGCGATGTTCTTCCAGCAACCCGGCCAGATTCTCCAATGTCAACATGAGACTGCAAAACTAGGCCAAAAGCCCTCTAAGGAAAACTCTTATTCAGCATTTATGTTTTTTGCCGATTTTTGCCGTTCTTTCTTGAAGTGCAATCCGTTTTCTGCCATTATGATCGCGTCCTATGAATTTGCAGCCAGCCACACCAATCGGAAAACTGGACGAAAAGCAGAGGAGAGCTTTGATCAGTTTGCTGGCTGATGACGACCAAAATGTTTATCGGACTGTCCGCCAAAAAATCATCTCCCACGGCCCGGCCAGCGTGCCCTGGCTGCGCGAGCACACCCTGAGCAACGATCCAGTCCTGCGCCGCCGCGCCCATGAAATTGTCAGCCATTTCGCCCGCCAGGCCGCCGACACCCAACTGCTGGCCTTTTGTTTGAATCAAGGCGAAGACTTTGATCTGGAGCAAAGTGTTTTGCTCCTTTCACGCACGCAATATCCGGATATTAACCCCGAGGCCTACAGCGCCTTGCTCGATGATTTTGCGGGCGATTTGCGCGAGCGCCTGGATTTAAACGGCGACCCCGGCCAGATTCTCAGGATCATCAACGAATATCTTTTCCGCGATTTGAAGTTTACCGGGGATGAACACAATTTTTACGATCCGGACAACAGTTATTTCAATCGCGTCATGGACCGGCGCGCCGGCAACCCCATCAGCCTCAGCCTGGTCTATTTGTTGCTGGCCCGGCGTCTCCATTTGCCCATGGCGGGGATCGGGCTTCCCGGCCATTTTCTCTGCCGCTATCAATCCAGCCGGGGCGAGATTTTTGTGGACGCTTTTCGCGGAGGATGCCTCATGACCAAGGCCGACTGCATCAAGCGTGTGCTGCAATTGCGCCAGCGCTTTGACGAAAGTTGCCTGGCGCCGGTCACTTCCCGGCGCATCCTGCTGCGCATCTGCGCCAATCTTCATCAGATCTATACTCAACGAAAATCCGCGGATCAGGTGGAGCGCCTCCAGCGCTATCTGGTCGCGCTGGCCAAATAAGGCAACGTTCAAGGTTTGCGGTTTGCCGTTTTGTGCTTTCCCGCCAGCCTGACTTTTCTCAGGCTTGTTGTCCACCAGCGCAATTGTTGCCTGGCAATCAACGGATCAATCCGCGCCAAAAGCACGTGAGCAAGCCGGGCTTTCATCCGGTCTAAAAAGGTTCGCGAACGCCGCCAGCCTGCCATCTCGATTCGCCGGCAATGCGCCAGTACCCCGGCGAAAATCTCGCGCCCTTCACCCACCAGAGCGGGGTTGGACAGTCTGACCATCAGCTCGTAATTGATGTTCAGGCTCCGTCCGTCCAGATTGGCCGAACCGGCATACGCAATCTGGTCGATGACAAACAGTTTCGCGTGGAGAATCTGAGGCTGATACTCGTGTATCTCGACGCCCGCAGCCAGAAACCGGCGGTAGAAGCTTTGCGCGGCCATCCGCATCATGGGAAGATCGCACTTGGCGGGCAGGATCAATTGCACTTTGGCGCCGTCCCGGGCCAGACGCATCAGCAGGCGCCGGATTTTCCACGGCGGCACAAAATACGGCGATATAATCAGCACCTCCCGCGCTTCCTTCAGGTCGTCCCGCAACGCGCGCTTGAGGGGATTGTTCCTGCCGGGTCCGCCCAGCAAAAGTTTTGCCTCCGGCGCCAAGATGGTTTTCAGCAGGAACGATTTGCGCAAACGGGTAAACGGCCTGTGTCTGAAATCCGCGCAGGCAAACATGTCATCGAACGCCGCGGCCAGTTCCTGCGCCAGAGGACCCCTCACTCTCAATCCCAAGTCGCGCCAGCCGGCGGTGACACCGTCGCCCCGGTATTCCGTGGCGATATTAAATCCGCCAATAAAGGCCAGATCATCATCGCACACCAGCATCTTCCGATGATCCCGAATGAAGACATGATGCAGGCTGAGCGGATTGAACCAGCGGAATTCGCCGCCGCTGCCACGAAACGTGTCCCAAAATGAACCCGGCAAATAGGCCGACCCCAAGGCATCCACCAACACCCGGACGCGCAATCCCCGTTTGCAGGCGTTGACCAGCGCGTCTCTGAACTGGTCCGCCGTCGGGCCGGCATGAAAAATGTACATTTCCAGCCGAACCGACTGCGAGGCGATGGCGATGGCAGCCAGCATTTCCTCCAGCGCTTCCTCCCCCGTGCGCAACCATTTATATTCTGCGTCGCGGCCTGAATTCATTTTAATTTAGGTTAAGTTTGGAAACCGGAAAGCGCCACCCCAAAAGTGACTGGTTAATGTTTTGCAAATCGGGGGGCGGTGTCGTAACAATTTGCATCCGCCCTGCGGCTGGCTTTGGCCGGCCAGCGGCGGCTTATGAAACTTGATGTCGAAATATACGATACGACCCTGCGCGATGGCAGCCAGGGCGAAGGCATTAATTTTTCGGTCCTGGACAAGTTGCGCATCGCCGAGAAACTCGATGCCTTCGGCGTCCATTATATCGAGGGCGGCTGGCCGGGTTCCAATCCGAAGGACCTGGAGTTTTTCAAACAGGCCGCACGGAGAAAATGGAGGAACGCGAAAATCGCCGCGTTCAGCATGACGCGGCGCAAAGGCGTCGCCATCGAAAGCGACGATTTGATGCGGCAGATTCTTGAAGCCGAAACGCCCGTCGTCACCATCGTCGGCAAGACGTGGATGCTGCATGTCACGGAAGTGTTGCGCGCGACGCCGGATGAAAATCTCGCCATGATCGGCGACACGGTCCGTTTTCTGAAAGACCACGGCAAAACGGTCATCTACGACGCCGAACACAGTTTCGACGGTTTCAAGGACGAGCCGGAATACGCGCTGGCCACTTGGCAGGCGGCGGAGAAGGCGGGCGCGGAATGCATCGTGTTGTGCGACACCAACGGCGGCTGTCTGCCGGGGGAAATCACGCGCATCACCGCGTTTGCGAAGGGCAAACTCACGGCCCGCATTGGCATCCACACGCACAACGATTGCGGCCTGGGTGTGGCCAATGCCCTGGCCGGCCTCGAAGCCGGCGCGACGCAGGTGCAGGGCACCATCAACGGTTACGGCGAACGCACGGGCAATTGCGATCTGACCAGCGTCATTCCACTGGTTCATTTCAAGATGAAAAAAGCGGGCGTGCCTGCGAAGTCGTTGCCCAAGCTCAAAGAGCTTTCCGAGTTCGTGGATGAGATGGCCAACATCCGGCATGATCCGCGCCAGCCGTGGGTGGGGCAGACGGCGTTTGCGCACAAGGGTGGGATGCATGTGCATGCGATTGACCGCGTGGCGCGCAGCTACGAGCACATTGACCCGGCCGCCGTCGGGAATTTCCGCCGGGTGCTTGTCAGCGACATGTCGGGCCGGACGAACATTTTGATGAAGGCCGCAGAACTTGGCTTCAAGCTCAAGCCCGAGATGCCGGAGGTCAAAGCCATCACGGCGCGCGTCAAGGAACTGGAAGGGCAGGGCTATGAATTTGAAGCCGCCGAGGCGTCGCTGGCGTTGCTCATCGGCCAGACGCTCAAGCATCGCGAGCCTTCATTTTACGTGGAGGCCTACCACGTTTCCATGCGGCGCAACGACAATAATTCCGTCTGTGAAGCCACCGTCAAAGTCCGCGTCGGCGACCAGCGCGCCCGGACCGTGTCCGACGGCGACGGCCCTGTGAACGCGCTCGATGGCGCACTGCGGCTGGCGCTGGTGAAATTCTTCCCGCAGCTCAAACACGTGGTGCTCACGGATTACAAGGTGCGCATTCTTGACAGCGCGACCGGCACCGCCGCCAAAACGCGGGTGCTCATCGAATCCAGCGACGGCAAGCGCGAATGGGGCACTGTCGGCGTGAGCGAGAACATCATCGAGGCCAGCCTTCAGGCGCTGGTGGACTCGCTGGAGTATGCGCTGTTAAAAAAGAGAGGTTGACACATGATTCGCACCTACAATCCACTTCTGCGCCCCCCGGCGCCGGATCCCGCATGGACCGGGCGTGATGACGGGGCGATCAACCACGATCATTACATTTATGGCTGCCCAAAGAAATGGATGCAGCGCAACGGCCAATGGGTTGAGACCCCACCCCTGCCGGATGACTATTACAGCAATCCTCAAAGCCGCCGCGCCTACGACGACGAGGTGAATCGCCGGACATGAGGGAGTGCGTTCTCATGGATTCGTCGTTTTTTGAAGTAATTTGTTACTGACATGTCCGAGATCCCCAAAGCATACGAACCGCGGGCCGTCGAGGAAAAATGGTACAAATTCTGGCTCGACCGGAATTGTTTCACCGCCAATCCGCACTCGCCCAAGCCGGCCTATTCGATTGTCATCCCGCCGCCCAATGTCACCGGCATGTTGACGCTGGGTCATGTCCTGAATAATACGATCCAGGACATTCTCGCCCGCAAGGCGCGCATGGATGGCAGGGAAGTTCTCTGGCTGCCCGGCACAGACCACGCCGGCATCGCCACGCAAACCGTTGTGGAGCGCACGTTGAAAAAATCCGGCGAAATCAAACATCGCGACGACCTGGGCCGCGAAAAATTCCTCGAACGCGTCTGGCAATGGAAGGAAACGAACGGCGGCATCATCATCCAGCAATTGAAAAAGCTCGGCGCGTCCTGCGACTGGACGCGCGAACGCTTCACCATGGACCCGGAATATTCGCGCTGCGTGCAGAAAGTTTTCGTCGAGCTTTACAAAAAGGGACTCATCTATCGCGGCAAGCGCATGGTGAACTGGTGTCCCGCCTCGCTCACCGCGCTGTCCGACGAAGAAGTGGTGATGAAGGAACAAAAAGGTTTCCTCTACTATTTCAAAGTCGAAGTCGCCGAAGCGCCGGGAACTTTTTTAACGATTGCCACGACGCGGCCGGAAACAATTCCCGGCGATACCGCCGTGGCCGTGAATCCGAAAGACCCGCGCTACGCGAAATACATCGGCCAACACGTCGTGCGTCCGTTGCCGGCGGAATTGCCGCGCGAGCAGAAGCTCATCCCCATCATCGGCGATGAGCATGTGGACTTTGAATTCGGCACGGGCGTTTTGAAAGTGACGCCCGCGCACGACAAGGCGGACTTTGAAATCGGCGAACGACACAAGCTCGCGCCGATTGAAGTCATTGATGTGAAGGGTCACATGAACGATGCCGCCGGTGCGGATTTGCGGGGCCTCGATCGTTTCAAGGCGCGCAAAGTGGCCTTGGAAAAACTCAAGGAACTCGGCGCGCTGGAAAAGGAAGAGCCTTACACGAACAACATCGGTTACAGCGAACGCGCCGACGTGCCGATTGAGCCACGCTTGAGCGAGCAATGGTTTTTGAAATATCCGAGCGTGGAGAAAGCACGGGAATGTGTTTTGCAAGAGGGGAGCGCGACCGTCCCGGTCGCCGCATCAGGCGTCTCGCCGGATGCTTCTTCGCGCAGAGGGATTCCTTCCGGCGGGACGCCGAACGGTGCGGATGGGACGTCCGCGCTCCCCGGAAAAATGCAATTCCATCCGCATCGTTGGGCGAAAGTATATGATCACTGGATGGAAGGCATCAAAGACTGGTGCATCAGCCGCCAGCTTTGGTGGGGGCATCGCATTCCGGTGTGGTATAGAAAATGCAAAACAGGAGCAGAAAATTTAACCAAAGACTGCTACGTTGGAATTGAGCCACCACCTGACTTGGAAAATTGGGATCAAGACCCCGATGTGCTCGACACTTGGTTCAGTTCGTGGCTCTGGCCGTTTGCAACGATGGGCTGGCCGGAAAAGACGGACACGTTGAAAAAGTTTTACCCGACCACGGACCTGGTCACCGGGCCGGATATTATTTTCTTCTGGGTGGCGCGCATGATCATGGCGGGCTACGAATTCATGGGGGAGATGCCGTTCAAGAATGTCTATTTCACGGGCATCATCCGCGACAAGCAGGGCCGCAAGATGTCCAAGAGTCTGGGCAATTCGCCCGACCCTCTCGATCTCATCGCCAAATATGGCGCGGATGCGTTGCGCTTCGGCGTCATGCGCTCGGCGCCGTTGGGGCAGGATGTGCTCTACGACGAACAGCAGGTCGAATTGGGCCGCAATTTTTGCAACAAGCTCTGGAACGCCTGCCGTTTCCGCCAGATGGTCGGCAGTGCCGACTTCCCAACTCAGGGGGAAATTGATCCAAAACTTTTATCCTTGGATGACAAGTGGATTTTGCTGAAACTCGACGCTGTCATCCGCGAATTGGCCACGGCGTTTGCCGATTACAAGTTCAGTGACGCAACGGCGGCGCTCTACAGATTCTTCTGGAGCGAGTATTGCGATTGGTACGTGGAAGCGAGCAAGGCCGTGTTCTCCAGCAACGACTTCGCGCGCAAGGCAAACACTCTCGCGGTGATCGATTTTGTTCTGTCGCACACGGTGCGGCTGTTCCATCCGTTTCTGCCATTCATCACCGAGGAATTATGGCATGGCATGGGGTACAGCGCCGACATGCCGGAAAATCAGGGCGGCCAGACAATCATGTTCGCGCCCTGGCCGAAACCGCTCGATGATGATTTCCAATCTCATTACGGCTTGAGCGAAGAAGTCGAGCGCGGTATGGCCAGCAGGCAAAAGCTTGTGATTGAAATTAGAAATATCCGCGCGCAGTACGGCATCGCAGCCAACAAAAAGCTGAAACTGATTTTTGAATCTGCCGTGGATCTGCCGCCGAATGAAAGGGAAGTGATCCAATTGCTGGTTGGGGCGGAGGTTATTGAACATCGGCTCAATTATCAACCCGCGAAAGGTGAACCAGTTGTTCATCCGGGCTTTGGCGGAAAACTCTTTGTCCCGATTGCAGGCCTGATTGACGTTGAAGCGGAAAAGGCTCGGCTGACGAAGGAACTGGCCAATAACCAAGCCGAAATCGAAAGGGTCGAACAAAAATTGAACAACCCGGCCTTCGCCCAGAAAGTTCCGCCCGCCGTTTTGGAGGAACACAAACAACGCCTCCTTGATTGGCAATCCAAACGCGCCCAACTCCAAAGCGCCTTCGACTCATTGCATTAGCCAACAGCGAGCCGGCTCGCCGCTTCACACCACGCTGCCGACGGTTTTGGCTCGTAGCGATGCACGTTGCTGGAGGCGCGGATGACTTCGCGCATCTCGGCCAGCGACGATAGCTCTCCGCTCGCGCGGACCTGGGTGAGCAAATTGCCCAGCGCCGTGGCTTCCACCGGACCCGTCACTACCGGCCGCTGACAAACATCCGCCGCAAACTGGCTCAAAATCTTGCTCTGCGAACCACCACCCACGATGTGAATCACCTCAACAGTTTCGCCGGTGAGTTCTTCGAGCGAGTCCAGAACTTCGCCATACTTGAGCGCAAGGCTTTCGTAGCAGCAACGCACCAGTTCGCCTTCGGTCCTGGGAACAGGTTGTTTGGTTTCGCGGCAAAAATCCTGAATCGCCTTCGGCATGTCGGGCGGATTCAGAAAACGCGGGTCGTTAAGATTGACGAGAGAGCGCAGCGGCGCGGCCTTGGCCGCTAATTGCGCCAGTTGGGCGTAATCATACCCAAATCCCCGCGACTCAAACGACCGCTTGCACTGTTGAACCAGCCACAGTCCCATGATGTTTTTGAGCAGGCGATAAGTGCCGTCCAGGCCGCCTTCGTTGGTCATGTTCAAGTCCAGCGCCCGCCGGGAGAGCGCGGCCTTTTGCACTTCCACGCCCATGAGCGACCAGGTGCCGGAACTGATGTAAGCCCAGTTGGCCTTGCCGGTGTTGGCGGTGGGCACGCCCGCCACGGCGGAGGCGGTGTCGTGCGAAGGAGGCGCGACGACTTTTACGCCGGGGAGGGATTTGTGCAGCTTGCCCAACTCCGTGCCAGGCGGAACAATCTTGGGCAGGAAATGAGTGGACAGACCGAGTTTCCTGAGCAGCGGCAACGACCAGTTGCGCCGCAGTGGATGCACGAATTGGGAAGTCGAGGCGATGGTGAATTCGGCGCGTTTGGCCCCGCACATCGCCCAATGCAAAAAATCCGGCATGAAGAGCAGGCAATCCGCCGCGTCGAGGATTGCGGGTGACTGGGCCTTCCACGCAAGCAACTGATAGAGCGAGTTGAATTGCATGAACTGAAGCCCCGACTGGGCGAAGATTTCCGCGCGCGGCACTTTCTCGAACGCCTTTTCCATCAGGCCGTTGGTGCGGGCATCGCGATAATGATACGGCTGGCCGAGCATTTCGTTGTTCTTGTTCAGCAGCACAAAATCCACGCCCCAGGTGTCCGCGCCGACGGAGACAATCGCCTTGCCGAACTTCTTTCCGGCGAGCGCGAGGCCGTTCTGGATTTCCGCCCAGAGGCGCAAGACATCCCAGCGCAACGTACCGGCCAGCGGCACCGGGCCATTGGGGAAGCGGTGAATTTCCTGGAGCCGGATTTTTCTGCCGTTCCACAGGCCCGCCATGACCCGGCCGCTTTCCGCGCCCAGGTCAACCGCAAGATAGACTTTTTCGGCCATAAGATTTTCTCAATGTTGTCTCAATGCCGGCCTTTCAAATAGGTGCCGCATCCGATGATAATGGTGGACAGGATCAGCATTGCGATGCCCGCCGCGATCAGGCCATGCGCTTTCTTGCTCGAACCTTTCCATTCGTGCAGAATCCAACCCCACATCGTGCTGAAGATAATGATGCTCGCCATGTGCAGCGTCCAAGAGGCGAATTTGTACCTGCCCATCTGCGTCTCGCCCATGGTGTAAAAGAAGAATTGAAAGTACCACGTTGTGCCCGCCAGCGCCGAAAAGAAGTAGTTGCCGCGCATCGGGACTTTCAGATCCGCCGGCGCGGTCGCAGCGCCCGAAGCCGTTAAGCCGGCGTGTTCCGGGCGAACGTTTGAAGCGAGATATTGATAGCCCGTGTGATTCTTGATGTTGAGCAGCACGCACCAGATGAAGTTGGTGGTGAATCCGCCCAGCAGCACCACGACCAATTTCGGCAAACCGGTCCAAAGTGTGGATGTTCCCGCTGCCGCCGAGGCTTCGCCGATCGGTATGCCGGCTGTAAGCGCGAACGAAAAGCAGGCGCTCATTATGCCGGAGAACGTGGCGACGAAAAAGCCCTTGGTGAAATTGAATTCGCCAATGACTTTTTTCTTTTCGGCCTCCGGCATTTCACGTTCCTTGGTCAGGCCCGCGTACGCTGCCACGGCGATGCCAAGCAAACACACAAAAACGCCCAGGAGTGTGATTTGGCCGGAGGTGCTGGAGGCGATCTGCATGATGCTTTCGGCCACCGGGATTTTTGGAAAAAACATTTTGAAGACAGGCGGCAACAGCGTGCCAAGCGCCGCGCAGTAGCCCAGCGCCACTCCCATGCCCAGCGACATGCCCAGGTAACGCATTGTCAGCCCGAAGGTCAGCCCGCCGAAGCCCCACATCGCGCCAAAGAACCACGTCCACCAAAGCGTGTTGAGGGGCTGCCGGCGGATCACACCAAAAACGTCGTTGGTCAACAGGGAGGCCAGCAGCCACGGACAAATAATCCACGAGAAGAAACCGCCGACCAACCAGTAGGTTTCCCAGGACCATTTCTTGACGCCCCTATAGGGAAGGTAAAAACTCCCGGAGGCCAGGCCGCCGAGCCAGTGGAAAAAAACGCCCAGGAATGGATTCATGCTTGGATGATTTGGATTTTGAGCCGGGGGTTATTTCCGGTGGCTCAGGACATTTTTTTCGTAGCGCTTGATTTTCTCCAGCCACGCCGCCCCGACGGGCGCGTTTTGCTCCAGACAATGGTAATCCCAAACCGCGCCGAACGGCAGTGTTTTGGCTTCCTCCATCAAGGCCAGCCGCGAAGTGTAATCGCCCTTGCGTTCCAGCTTCCCGTATTGGGCGTGCGGTTCGAGCATGGCGAAGCACAGGGCGCGCAGCATGTTGCGCGCGCCGATGACCCACGCCGCGACGCGGTTGATGCTGGCGTCGAAGTAATCCAACCCGATGTGCGTGCGCCGGAGATAATCGCCCCGCACCAGTTCCTGGGCGATGGCCTGCAAGTCATCGTTGAGAATGACGACGTGGTCGCTGTCCCAGCGCACTCCGCGGCTGACGTGCAGCAGAATCTCCGGCACAAAGCACAGCACGGAGGAAATCTTGTCCGACATGTTTTCCGTCGGGTGATAGTGGCCGGCGTCGAGGCAGACGAGCTTTTGGTTCTTGACAGCGTAGCCGAGGTAAAACTCGTGCATGCCAACGGTGTAACTTTCCGCGCCGATGCCGAATAGCTTGCCTTCGACTGCGTCGAGATTGTGTTTGGGGTTCAGTCTTTTCTTAAAAATCTCGTCGAGCGATTGCTCCAAACGTTCGCGCGGCCCGCGCCGGTCGGCCGGCGTGTCTTTCATGCCGTCCGGTATCCAGATGTTGGTGACAGCGGCGCTGCCGAGCGCCCGGCCCATGGCCGCGCCAATTTCGCGGCTGGCCTGGCAATGCGCGATCCAGAATTGGCGGATGGCCTTGTCCGGATGCGACAGGGTGAAGCCACTGGCGGCCTTGGGATGCGAAAAACAGGTGGGATTGAAATCCAGCCTGATGCCGATGGACTTGGCCCAGTCAATCCAGGTCTTGAAATGGCGCGGCTCGATTTCATCGCGCCCGACGCGTTTGCCCCTGGGAAACTCGGCGTAGAAAGCGTGCAGATTGAAGCGGTGTATGCCGGGGATCAAGGACAGCGCCATCTCAGCGTCGGCTCGGAGTTCTCCTGGGGTACGGGCCTTGCCCGGGTAATTGCCGCTCACGGCCAGACCACCCCCCAACCCGCCGCCAATGTTCTCAAAGCCGCCCACGTCATCGCCCTGCCAGCAATGGAGCGACACCGGCACTTTGGCCAGGGCTTGGCGGACTTTGTCAGCGTCCACGCCGAGTGCGGCGTAGCGTTCGCGGGCCAGTTTATACGATGCCGCAATGTTTTTTGGGGCGCTCATGTCTGTGTCCGGCTCACCGTTAGCACGAAAACAAGACATGGTTCAACAAGGAATTTTGGCCGCCAGGCGAATTTGAACTGGACGGATAAGGCGGATGGTGTAGTTGTGTGTTCGGGCCTGAAGATGATATGGCTGGCATATAAGAAGCAGGAATGAATATGAGCGAGAAAGCGATATTGCAATTGGATGGGAAGGCGGTCGATCTGCCCATCGTCACGGGCACGGAGCGCGAAAAGGCGGTTGATATTTCCGCGTTGCGCGACGCGACAGGTTACATCACGCTGGACGACGGTTATGCCAACACCGGCGCCTGCAGAAGCGCCATAACGTTTATTGACGGAGAAGAGGGCATATTGCGATACCGCGGCATTCCGATTGAGGAACTGGCGGTCAAGTCCAGGTTCGTCGAAACCGCGTATCTGGTGATTTACGGGAAGCTGCCGACCGAGGCGCAATTGCATAAATTTTCCCACCTCCTCACGCAGAATCAAAATCTGCACGAGGACATGAAACATCATTTTGAAGGCTTTCCGCGCGCGGCACACCCCATGGCGATCCTTTCGGCGATGATCAACGCCAGCAGTTGTTTTTATCCCGCCTTGATGGGACAGCCCGGCCGGGAGGAATTCGACGGGCAGGCGGCCCGGCTCATTTCGCAAGTGCGAACCATCGCGGCCTTTTCCTACCGCAAATCCCGCGGATTGCCCTTCATTTATGGCAAACCAGAATACGATTACACCTCGAACTTTCTGCACATGCTCTTTTCCAATCCCTATGCGGATTACCATTTGCAGCCGGAAGTGGTGAAGGCCCTGGACCTGATCTTCCTCCTCCATGCGGATCACGAGCAGAATTGCTCGACTTCGACCGTGCGCATGGTGGCGTCGAGCGAGGCGAATTTGTTCGCCAGCGCGGCGGCGGGGGTGTGCGCGCTGTGGGGTCCGTTGCACGGCGGAGCCAACCAGGCGGTCATCACCATGTTGCAGGAAATACACGATTCCGGGGACGACGGGCACCGGTTTATCGAGGCGGCCAAGGACAAGCACAGCGGGAAACGGTTGATGGGATTTGGCCACCGGGTTTACAAGCATTACGATCCGCGCGCCAAGATCATCAAGGAAGCCTGCGACAACCTGCTCCACACCCTGCACCGGGAAGACCCCCTGCTCGACATCGCCAAGAAACTGGAACAAGCCGCCCTGCACGATTCCTATTTCGTCGAGCGCAAGCTCTACCCGAACGTGGATTTTTACAGCGGCCTCATCATGCGGGCCATTGGCATTCCGACCGAGATGTTTACGGTGATGTTTGCCATCGGCCGCATGCCGGGGTGGATTGCGAATTTCAAGGAAATACTGGACGAACCGCGCAAGCGCATTTGCCGTCCGCGGCAGATTTACATCGGCCCGACCAACGGCCACTATGTTCCAATTGAGGCGCGCCAGTGAACAAAGGCTTTCAGCCAGTTTAGCTCAGTGGTAGAGCAACGGTTTTGTAAACCGTCGGTCGCCGGTTCAAGTCCGGCAACTGGCTCCAGCCCTCGCAAGGTGGATCAGGGTTTTTCCTCTTCAGCGATGTTCCGAATCCAGATGTTGCGGAATCGCACGGGGTGCCCGTGATCTTGCAAGGCAAGGGGGCCGCGGGCCGGTGTTTCCTTTTTGTAATTGGCCAGTATCCTCCATCCTGTCGGACCAAGCAACGCCTGCTTGTGGTGCAGCAGAAGCCCGTTTTGCAGAACAGTCATTTTGGCCGGACTGATTAACTTATGGTCTGCTCCAAAACGCGCGGCTTGAAAAATGATGTCGTAGGTTTGCCATGCGCCGGGCTTCTTGCAGGCGTTGGCCAACGGGGGTGACTGGCCGTAAAGCCCGCCGCACAGGCCGTCCGCATACGTGGGATTGTCGTAATTATCCAGAATCTGCACTTCGTAAAGGCCTTGAAGAAATACTCCGCTGTTGCCGCGATCCTGGCTGGCCCCGGCGGGTACGGCGGGTTCGGCAAATTCCAGATGCAATTGGCAGTCGCCGAAATCTTCCTTGGTGTGAATATAGCCGCTATGCGGCGCAACTTCCATATACCCATCCCGGACCTTCCATTCCGGTTTGCCTTTGTCGCCCAGCCAGTGGGATAGATCGTGGCCGTCGAACAACACAATGGCATCGGCCGGAGGCGGAGCGGCGTCACTGAAGGTCGCGCCCGGCGTGACCACCGGCGGCGCCGGCCGCGCAGGATCATGCACATGCCACTTGCCCGAAGGCAGCATGGGTGTATCGGTAAAGCCGAGTTCACTCGCACTCGCAGTTTGAGGAAGGACTCCGGCAAGGCCTGTGACGGCCATGACGGTTAACTTGAACAGGTGTTTTCTCATCCGCGCATTCTTCAACCATTGCGGCAAAATGCAATCCTGGAAATGGTTCAGTGCGGCGCGGGCCGGGCAGGGGCGCTGCGCAAAAAGTCGTCGTAAGCGTGACGAATGCCCGTTTCCAAATCGATCCCCGGCTTCCAACCAAGGGCGAAAATTCGCCTGCTGTCCATCAGCTTGCGCGGGGTGCCGTCCGGTTTGGTCGTGTCCCAAACAATTTCTCCGGCAAAGCCCACGATGCGCCGCACCTGTTCAGCCAGTGCCTTGATCGTGAGCTCGGAGCCTGAACCCACGTTGATGATCTGTTCGTCGCTGTAATGGCGCATCAGAAAAACACAGGCCGCGGCCAAATCATCCACATGGAGAAATTCCCGCAATGGAGCGCCGCTGCCCCAACAAATGACGGTTTTCGCGCCAGCGATCTTGCCTTCGTGGAATTTGCGAATGAGCGCCGGCAGGACGTGCGAGCTTTGCAGATCGTAATTGTCGTTCGGCCCGTAGAGATTGGTCGGCATGGCGGAGATGAAATCGCAGCCGTACTGGCGCCGGCAAGCCTGGCACAATTTAATCCCGGCGATTTTTGCCACGGCGTACCATTGATTGGTCGGTTCGAGCGGCCCGCTGAGCAGTGACTCCTCTTTTATCGGTTGCGGGGCCAGTTTCGGATAAACGCAGGAACTGCCCAGGAACAATAATTTTTTCACTCCCGCCAGCCTGGCATGGTGAATCAGGTTGTTTTGAATCTGGAGATTTTCAAAAAGGAAATTCGCGGGAAAATTGTCATTGGCCAGAATCCCGCCGACCCGGGCGGCGGCGACGAAGACATATTCGGGCCTTGCCGCGGCGAAGAACTTCGCCACGGCGGCCGCGTCGAGCAAGTCCAGTTCAGCGCGGGTTTTGCCAATGAGGCCGGCAAAGCCCTGGCGGCAAAGTTCGCGCCAAATGGCGCTGCCGGCCATGCCGCGGTGGCCGGCGACATAAATGCGCGCGTCCGGTTTCATTCCGGGACAGGGTGAAATCAGCTTTGCAAAAAGCCTAGCTAAAAAACCGCCCCTCTTTGTATGCTGGGGCCGCAGTGAATACCGTTGTTGAGATCAATGATTTGCGGGTGGAGTTTCCCGGCCGCGATCTGCGGGAGCGCCCCAAGCTGGCGGTGGATGGCTTGAACTTGCAAGTGCGCTCCGGCGAGGTCTTTGGTTTTCTTGGGCCCAATGGCGCCGGCAAAACCACCACCATGAATGTTCTCCTCGGATTCGTCAATGCCACCAGCGGTTCCGCCTCCATTTTCGGAGTGGACGTCCGGCAGCCCATCGCCCGGCAGCGCATCGGCTATCTTCCGGAGCTGACTTATTATTATAAATTTCTCAATACGGAGGAATTGCTGTGCTTTTACGCGCGCATCTTCCGCATCCAGCGCGGCGAACGGGAAAAGCGCATCGATGCCGTCCTCAAATTGGTCGATCTGGAAGCGGCCCGCAAACGTCTGATCAAGACTTATTCCAAGGGCATGCAGCAGCGCGTCGGCCTGGCCCAGGCGCTGATCAATGATCCGGATTTGCTCATTCTGGACGAACCGACCAGCGGGCTGGACCCGTTGGGCCGGATGAAAGTGCGCGAGATCATCCAGCGCCTCAAGGAACAGGGCAAAACCGTTTTTTTCTCCTCCCACGAACTGGGCGAAGTGGAAACAATCTGTGATCGCGTCGCCATCCTTCATGAGGGCCGGCTGCGGGTGGAGGGGCGCGTGGACGATTTGGTCAGGCAATATCAATGCAACCTGGAACATATTTTCCTGAAAATAATCGGCTATCAACCTTCACCCTGACATGAACAACGTATTGGCACTGGCGGGCGTCGTGATCAAGGAATTATACCGGCGGAAGGATTTTTACGTCCTGTTCGTCATGACGGCGCTGATTACGATGGTTCTCGGCTCGGTCAAGTTTTTCAACGACGACCGCATTGTCCGCTACCTCAAAGACTCCTGTTTGCTGCTCATCTGGGTTTCTTCGCTGGTCATCGCCGTGACCACAACCGCCCGGCAGCTCCCGGCCGAGCGGGAAAGCCGCACCATCTTTCCATTGCTGGCCAAACCGGTCAGCCGCTGGCAATTGATCGCGGGGAAATTTTTGGGCTGCTGGCTGGCCTGTGGATTGGCGTTGATCGTGTTTTATTTCTTTTTCGGCGCCATCACCGCCTCGCGCGAACATTCCTGGCCGCTGGGAGTTTATTTTCAGGCGCTGTGGCTGCATTGGATTTGTCTGGGCATCGTTGTCGCCCTGGTTTTGCTTGGCTCGGTGGTCTTCACCGCGCCGTCCTCCAACGCGACCATCTGTTTTATTATTGTGGTCGGGATCATGTTTTGCGGAGGGCATCTCAACGGCGTGGCCGTTCACATGGGCGGCATCAGTGGAAACATCCTTTATGCCATCTATTATTCCATTCCACATCTGGAGTGGTACGACGTGCGTGATTTCGTCATCCACGACTGGGGACTCATCTCCTGGGCGGCCTGCGCCGGGGCAACCCTCTATGGCCTTCTTTATGCCGCATTCCTCCTCGGGGCAACCTGGCTGGTCTTCCGCAAAAAATCACTGACCGTATGATCCGGCTTGCCTTGTTATTCGTCTTCGTTTGCTGTTTCACGCTGGCCACGCAATTGGCGGCCGTTTTTGCATCGTTGCAGGCCAGGGGCGGGCGCTCCGGCAGTCCCCTGCTGGTATTGGTGGGCGACAGCCGCCGTTTGTTTGCCAATCAATTCTTTACCATGGCGGATGTTTACTTCCACAGCGGTTATTACCCGACCATTTTTGACGCGCGAAAAAAGGAAGGCCCCACCCATCTCGACGTCGCCTCGCACGAGGATCCCAACGCGCCCAAGGCTGCGCATGAAGAACCCGACGAGGATGATCAATTCATGGGAAAACCGAAAGACTGGATCGAGCAGTTTGGCCGGAACTTTTTCCCCACCGAACATACGCATTTGCAAGGTGTCAATGCCCGCGAGATCATGCCCTGGTTGAAGCTCTCGGCGGAAATGGACCCCAAAAGGATCGACACCTATGTGACCGCGTCCTATTGGTTGCGCACCCGCCTGGACAAGCCCGACGAAGCCGAGCAATTCCTGCGCGAAGGGCTGCGCGCCAATCCGGACAGTCATGAAATATTATTGGAGTTGGGCCGTGTTTATTTTTACAACAAGGAAAACCCGCGGGTGGCGCGGAATATATGGGAACTGGCCCTGAATAAATGGCGCCAGCAGAACCTGGCCGGCGAAAATCCGGACCCCCATGTCCAGCAAGAAATCCTGGGGGAACTGGTGCGGGACGACCAGCAGTCGGGAAACCTCAAACAATTGCTGGCCGATTTGGAGGAGTTGGAAAAAGCAACGCCGATGAAGGGGACACTCGACAAAGAAATTCAGGACGTCAAAGCCAAACTGGCCCACTAGAGAATGAATGTTACTGCCGCGCCATTTGAAATCAGCGACGCGATCAACGCCCGTATCCTGGCCGTTTCCGAAGACAAACTCCAGGGCTTTCAGCGCGATCCTTGGGGGGAAATCGCCCGCCAAAGCGGCGTGGACCTCGCGGTGGTCATCGAGCGGGTTCGCGCCATGCTCGAAGCTGGCACTATCCGCCGGGTCCGCCAAACATTGCTGGCCACCAATCTGGCCCAAGGCGCGCTCGTGGCCTGGCAGGTCCCCGACGAAAAACTTGACGCGGCCTTCGACTACATGTTTCAGCAGGACCCGTTTTCCGGGCACGTCGTGCTGCGTTCGACGGACACGGCCACGGCGGGTTCCAATTACAAACTGTGGACCACGCTTAAAGTCCCGCAGGGTTTTTCGATGCAAAAACACTGCGAGTTTTTGGCCCGGAAAACCGGCGCGAAACATTTTCGAATGATGCCCGCCAAACGGTTGTTCGCTTTGGGCGTCGGGCATATCCGCCGGCGCGGCCTGGCGCCGGGCGCGAAGGCGGACGTCCCGGCCGAAGTCACCGACGTGGCCATCGCCCAACTGAATGATTTGGAATGGCGGATACTGACCGCGCTCAAGCAGGAATTCGCTCCCGGGGAAATTCAGCGGGACATGTGGCGGAAGCGGGCGGAGGAGGCCGGAGTTTCCGTGGAAACCTTTTATCAAGTTGCCGGGGATTTGAATCGGCGGAAAATCATCGGTCGTTTTTCCACCTTTCTCGAACATGTCAAACTGCTCAAAGACGGCGACAGAGTCACACGGTTCAACGCGCTGTTCCATTGGGCCGTGCCGCCGGGGCGCGAGATCGAAGCGGGCAGGGAGGTGGGGCGGCATTATATTATGACGCATGCCTACTGGCGCGAAGGCGGGCCGGAATTTCATAATGTCAACGTCATGGGCGTGGCGCATGGCATGGAAAAGCCGGTGTTGCTGGCCCACAAAGCGGCCATTGACGGGCATTTGGCCCAATCCGGCATTCCGGTAAGTTACACCAACGTCTTTTGGGGTGGCCGCAGCGAAATCAAGCCGTCAGAAATCGCGCCCGCCACCTATCGCCAATGGTGCGCCCGCGCGGGTCTTGACCTCGGCTTCCCCTCCAAATCCTAATCGTAATCCTAATCTTAATCTCTTGGCTTTTCATGTGGGAAACAGCGGTTATTTATAGTGCTGTCTCAGAAGATTCTTGGAATCAATTGCCCGAGGGCATAACCCACGAAAATGGCCATGACGATGTGGCCATCGCGCCGCGACCCGCGGCGGGCGGCGATCCAACCGAAAATCGTTCCCAGGAACAGCACAAACGCAAAGTACCCCGATAAAAACGCGAGAACATGTGCATCCGCGATCGCACAGCCGGCCACAACGGCGACGGCAAGCGCCAGGAAGCTCCAACGTGGAACACCCAGCCTGCCGGCGCCCATGACCACGAGCAAGGTGATTGCCCCCGCGGCGATCTGCCGGGGGACGCGCCACAGGTGCGGCGCCACACCAAACCATGTGCTTGTGGTCAGGGCGAAAGCACCGATGACAATAACCGAGAAAAGCGGTCCACGCACCCGCGCCAAGCGGGGGGCGAACTCGTGCAAACGAAGCGCCAGCTTGCCGAGGCCGAACGCGCCAAGCATGCCGAGCACCAGCCCGGCGAGTCGCCAACGCCAGCAGGTTGGAGCAGCGGGCGGGGTTTTGCCGACCGCTGCGCACGCAGCCTCGACGACCGCATTCACGAGCAGCGGATCATAAGGCTCGATCCCGTGATCGGACCAGGGGGAGAGCACGATGCGTCCGTCCTTTCGCGCCCTGAGCGAAGCAGGGGGAAAAGCTTCGTCGTAACGGCCCGCAAGGAGAAGCAAAGGCGGTGGATGCTTGCCCAGGTTCGGAAGGCCACCCACGCCAATGAACAGCCGCGGACTCAGGCCAAGGTCGCGCACGGCCTCGGCTCCTGCGTACACACCCATCGAGTCACCCACGAAAACATCCACAGTCCCGAGCGAACGTGCGACCTCGCCCAGCGTTCTCGCGGCCCTGGCGAGAGAAAACCGCTGCGCCGACTCCCCGTGTCCGGGGAGATCAACGGCCACGCACCTAAATCCGGCAGCCGCAAGTGCCTCACCGAAACGAAAGAGCTGCTCTTTCGAGCCGGTGAGTCCGTGCGCCAGCAGCGCGACGGGATGCGGGCCTGGGTCCGCGGGGAGGGACTGAAGCGCAGGAGTGTCCCCGGCGAGGGTCACGGCCTCGACACGGACGCCAGGCTCGAGACGGTGTGAGAGCGCCACACCCGCGACGATCAAGGCGACGCCCGCCACAGCGATGCACCATCTTGTACGGACGCCCATAGCTTCCATAAAAGGATGATTCGGGGGCGGTTGCGCCTAACGCAAGGAAAAGTGGCGAAGAATCTGCGGAAAAAAAGAGCTTGGTATGGCATTCCTTCCTTCGTCGGAAGCGCGCTCGTACCTTTGTTCACGGTTCAACCGCCGAGATTCAACAACCGAATTAGAGATTCTTTGACTCTTTTGAATTCGTCCGGCGTCAACGCTCCAAGCCGGGATTCAAAGCGCGCGAGTGAAATGGGTTGAATCTGTTGCAGATGCAATACGCCGGGACTTTTGAGAAACGGCTTTGGCACATTGAGTTCCCAACGATTGCCGCGCACGGCGGTGGTATGCGGGATCACGACGAGCAAAGCCAATTCGTTATCGGCTGGAAAATCACTTAAAATGAGCGCGGGGCGAACTTTTGCTGCCAGGCCGAAATCCACCCACCATATTTCACCGGGCAGCGTTCTTTTCATCCTCGGCTTCCATGGCGTCGAGCATTTGGAAACGCTCCAGCGCACGTTGATCGCACTCGGCCAGAGTCACGGCTTCCTCCTCTGCTTCGATGATGCAGCGCATGATTTCCCGTCGTGCTTCGTGCGACAGCTTTGGTATTTCAGACATGATTTCCGCTCTGCTCATGTTGGAAAAATACATGGGAAAAGAAGGCCAGTCAACCAATTACATCCAGCGGCGGGTCAATTTAATGGCCGGAGCAAACAGGCAGGCGGCTCATGCCGGAATCTCGACGATTTCCTCGCTGATTGCCTGATCTGCGAGCGTCGCATGGAAAAGTCAATTGCCGCATTCGGCTGCCCCCGGGCTTGTGGCCGTCTGCAAAGATTTTCTGGCTTTGAAAGTGCGTGAACTTTGGGCAATCATTGCCTCATGCAGGTGACGTTGAGCAAAGAACTCGAAGCTTTCATTGCCGAGAAGGTTCAGAATGGCGGCTACGCCACCGCTGACGAAGTGGTGCGGGAAGCCTTGCGTGATTTAAAGGCCAAGGATGATCCCGCTGAGGTTGACAGTCAGGAATTGGCGGAATTGCTCCTCACCGCCGTGCGTGGTCCGCATCGGCCTCTCACCGCGGAACATTTTGATCAACTTCGCTCCCGCGCCAGAGGGCCAGTGACCGCATGATCCGCTTTGACTTTCCCTCGTAAAGAGGCATAGTACCGCCATGAATGCGACGGAAGTGACAGTTCAACTGCCGAGAGAGGAGGCTGAATTCCTCGAAACTTATGCCAAAGAGCACGCGACCAGCGTAGCGGAGATTTTTACGCGCTACGCCAGGCGGCTGCAAAGCACGACACGCCGCGCCCCTCACCCGGAAAACGTCAAGTTCACTGGATCGGTTCCAGCGGATGTGGACGTCCGCGAGGCTTGCCGGAAGCACGTTGTTGACAAACACGACAATATTCCAGCGTGCCCGTCAGTTGCCTTTGGGAGATTTTGAAGACGCCCTCGTCGCCAGCGTCGCGGAAGCAACAGGCAGCGACTACATCGTTACGCGCAACGTGTCGGATTTTGCGGGATCGCCGGTTCCGGCTCTTACCCCGACGGAATTTCTTGAAGCAATCATCGGAATCGAAGCTGAATAAGCCTTCGCCGGAAGTGCGTTGGAACCTTGGTTGCCGGATGCTGCTGTTGGTCGTCGCGGGCCGAGTCAGTTGCAAATGCGCTCTCAGGGTCCGCGCGGCCCCACCGCGATTGCTTGCCCTGTCACATCCCCCAAGCCATCGCTCCGACTCGAACGATTTGGACTGTTGCCTTGTCAGTTGACGGATCGGGACGCCCGATGATTGTGGCCGAACCGTGAGCGGATGTCTGAGGCTGGTCATTAATCGTATTCGTCTCTCTTTCCGTGGTTGCACTCATAACACAGAGTCCTCAAATTCGACAAGTCGTTTGTGCCTCCTTTTGAGACCGGAACAATATGATCAACTTCCAATGTGACCGAGTGATCTGCCGCTGGATTCCTACCATCCTTCACGCAGCGGTAGTTGTCACGCTTCAGAACCTTCCACCGCAGATCCAATGGAATAGCGCGTCTTTGCGAAATGTCTGGATTGCCTTTAAGCAACTGCTCGCGTGTGATTTTCCCTTGATGGAATTTTGAAAGAGCCTCACAAGCCTTGCGAAGGCTCCCCCAGATTCGACTGTAGGGTTTCCCTGTTATCTTCATCCCAATCTTGCCGATCTTTGGGTTTCCTGGAGGGCGACCAATTTCCTTCCAGCACTGCTCCAAATTGGAAATTAACTCTTCGGTCGTATACTCGTATCTTTTACCGCCCTCAATACCGATGATCGAAAGTGCTTTCTTCCACGAGCCAAATCTCTCGCTAATCGTGCGCGACTGGCAACGGCGATTAGCCCACTTGTCAAACTCTATCGCAGGGAAACAGCGGAAGTTTACGACCTTAGCATAATCCTCCAGCGCGGAGAGCAGATCGTGATCGGACAACCGCGTGTTCTTCGCATTCATGTCGAATGAGAATGTGGTGTCTTTGTTGTCAACGGCCTTGAGTGTGCTCATAAACATTGATCCTGATCGCCCCCATGCTGTCATGACTGGCGAGGACGGGGCAAATCTAAAATGCAACCTTCTACGCTTCGCCCACGCTGCGTTCATCCAGCAAATGGCCGTAGGTTTTCATGCAGAGCGCACCGCCTTCCTGATGGCCAAGACGGCGAGAGACCGTCGGGATGTCCACGCCGTTTTCAATGCACCGGGTGGCGAACAGGTGGCGCAAGTCGTGGTGGGTGATTCGCTTCGCGCCGGCCAATTTCGCGGCGCGGTCTATTGATTTTTGGCACTCGAAAACTTGCATCACGGGTTTATCCAGCGATTCTTCGGGCCGCTCCCCGCACGGCCGGGCCCCGACCGAAAGAAAGAAGAAGCGGCCTGTTTCCGCGAATATTAATTAATGTAACCTTTTCCTTTGACATCCGTCTGACAATCCTGTAGTTTGATTACGACTGGAGGCGTCCAGCAGAAGAAAAGGAAAAAGTATGCAGGAAGATGTGATGAGCGGGGTGAAGGGAATGGCTAAAGGCTAAAGTTATGAAAAAGATGCTTGGCCCCGGAAGTCATCTTGCCTGTCCGCCAGAGCCTTGGCGACGGCGGATGCCTTTTGCGATTCTTTGCGGCAATTCCGTTTGCCCAAGAGGCGAAGGCGTCCAGAGCGACAAAATGACGCAAAACAGGCTCCAGTTTGGGTCGTGCAGGCTTGCCGCACCGAAGCCGTTCCGGCAAAGGCGGATCAAGGTCGATCAAACCGAATCAAACCGACTTCTCGCGGACAAAATAACAGGCGATCTATGCAAACACCTTAAACCGAGGATTTTACGAAATAGCCAATGGTTAAACCAATAATAAACTTAGTTAACCAAGTCAAAGTGCCAAAATGTCACTTTTCACCGACAGCCAGCACGGTTTGAAAATGCGGGGGTTGCTCTTCGCGGGCGACGATGCTGACTTCAATTCTTTTGAAGGCGGCCGTTTCCAGCCAGGTTTGCAAATCGCTTTCGCCAAAACCCAGCCAGCGGTCTCCATACAGTTCGTGGGCCTGCTCAAAATTATGCCGCAGCAAATCCAATATCAGAATCTGTCCGCCCGAACGCAGGATGTTATGGGCGCTGGCAATGCTCCGTTGCGGATCGGCGGCGTGATGCAGGGCCTGGCTCAGGATGACCACGTCAACGCTGGCCGCATCTATGGGGGGCGCATCAAGGTCGCCCAGCCGAAATTCCAGGTTCTTGATCTTGTTCTTGCGCGCCTTGTTCGCGCCGAAGGCCACCATCTTTTCGGAATTGTCCACGGCAATGACTTTTTTGGCCCGGCGCGCCAGCAATTCGCTCAGCAACCCTTCGCCCGCGCCAAGATCGGCGACAACCAAAGGAGGCAAAACACGCAAAAGCAGTTGACCAAAAGCCTGCCACGAGCGGCCCGGCCCGTAACTGCGGTCAAAACGGCCGGCCACCTGGTTAAAATAAAGTTGGGCCTCCTGGGTGCGGCGAAGCAGGATGCGTCTGAGGTTGAGCTGGTCCGGGGCGTTCTCGGGCAGTTCCTTCGCCCCGCGCACGGCCAGTCGGATGACCTCAGCCGTGTTCGGATCGGCGCTGGCCGCAATTTTGTAAAACGTGCGTTTTCCCTCCCGCCGGGATTCCAGCAGGCCCGCTTCCTGCAGCAGTCCCAGGTGGGTCGAAATGCGCGATTGCCCCATGCGGGTGATTTCCTGCAATTCATGCACCGACAGCTCGTTCTTCTCCAAAAGAGCCACGATGCGCAGCCGCGTCGGGTCGGACAAGGCCCGCAATGATTTTAAGACAGCCGACATGCAAATAAAGGTTGACGCATATGCCACTTCAATATATCTTCCCATCAAGATACGTCAATATGTATTTGTGCCGATATCAATCATGAACAAGAATTTCATTTTTTCGTCCGAGTCCGTCGGTGAAGGCCATCCCGACAAAGTTTGCGATACCATTTCCGATGCGGTGCTGGACGCGCATCTCGAACAGGACCGGCGCAGCCGGGTGGCCTGCGAGACTTACGCCAAGAGCAACATGGTCATTGTCGGCGGTGAAATCACCACCCGGGCGAAGGTAAACATCAACGATGTCGTCCGCAAGGCGATTGCCGAAATCGGCTATGTGAATGACGACGATGTGTTTCATGCCGAAAAAGTGTTCATCACCAATTTGGTGACCCGGCAGAGCCAGGACATCGCGCAGGGCGTCGATGCCCGCGCGGCGGAGGGCAAGGAGACGGCGGAGCAGGGGGCAGGGGACCAGGGGCTGATGTTTGGGTTTGCCTGCGATGAAACGCCGGAATTGATGCCGGCGCCTATCATGTTTGCCCACCGGCTGGGACGCGAGCTGACCCGGGTGCGCAAGGCCGGCAAAGTGGCCTGGCTCCGGCCCGATTCCAAAACCCAGGTGTCCGTCCAATATGAAAACGGCAAACCGGCGCGCATCGTCAATGTCGTGGTCTCCACCCAGCACTCCGCCGACGTCAAGCACAAGGAAATCAAGGATTTCATCATCAAGGAAATCGTGTTCAAAGTGGTCCCGCCGTCCATGCTGGACAAGAAGACGCAATTCCTGATCAACCCGACCGGGCGCTTCGTGGTGGGCGGGCCGCAGGGGGACACGGGGCTGACCGGGCGAAAGATTATAGTTGACAGCTACGGCGGCATGGGGCGGCACGGCGGCGGCGCCTTCAGCGGCAAAGACCCCTCCAAAGTGGACCGGAGCGCGGCTTACATGGGCCGTTACGTGGCCAAAAACATCGTCGCCGCCGGACTGGCCACGCGGGCGGAGATTCAATTTGCCTACGCCATCGGTTATCCCGACCCGGTTTCAATCTGCGTGGACACCTTCGGCACGGGTGCGGTCAGCGACGAAAAGATCGAGCAGGCCGTGAGCGAAGTGTTTAATTTCAAACCGGTCGCCATCATCAAACAGCTTAATCTGCTCCGGCCCATTTACTCCAAAACCACCAATTACGGCCATTTTGGCAAAATCGACGACCTGAACAGCATCACTTGGGAGAAAACGGACAAGGCCGCGGCGCTGCGCAAGGCGGCGCGGTGAGACAATACTAAATAATCAGTAACACATTTTTTATGCCCATTAAACTTTCAGCATCCCGCAGAACCAAGCCGGCCAAAACCGCGCTCTCCAAAAACGGCGGCCAGTCCCGCGACTTCAAGGTCAGGGACATCGGCCTGGCCGATTACGGCCGCAAAGCCATCGACATTGCCGAGCACGAAATGCCCGGCCTCATGGCCATCCGCCGCAAGTACGCCGCCTCCAAACCGCTGCTGGGCGTGCGCATCACCGGATCGTTGCACATGACAGTGGAAACGGCCGTGCTCATCGAGAGCCTGGCGGCCTTGGGTGCGTCGGTGCGGTGGGCCAGTTGCAATATTTTTTCGACCCAGGACCACGCGGCGGCGGCGATCGCCAGGGCGGGCTTTCCGGTTTTTGCCTGGAAGGGCGAGTCGCTGGAAGAATACTGGGATTGCACTTTTGCAGCCATTGCCCATCCCAACGGGCTGGGGCCGCAATTGATTGTGGATGACGGCGGTGACGCAACGTTGCTCATTCACAAAGGCTACGAATTGGAGAACGGCGATGGATGGGTCAACAGCCCGGGCGTGTCGCACGAGGAAGATGTAATCAAGCGCCTGCTCAAGCGCGTGGCGCGGGAGCGCCCTTCATTCTGGCACACCGTGGTCAAGGATTGGAGAGGGGTCAGCGAGGAAACAACCACCGGCGTTCACCGGCTCTATCAGATGAAGGAAGCCAAAAAGCTGTTGGTCCCCGCCATCAACGTCAACGACTCCGTCACCAAATCAAAGTTTGACAATCTTTATGGCTGCCGCGAATCGCTGGCCGACGGCATCAAACGGGCCACCGACGTCATGGTGGCGGGCAAAGTGGCCGTGGTGTGCGGGTATGGCGACGTGGGCAAAGGCTCGTCCCATTCGCTGCGCGGCTTCGGAGCGCGCGTCATTGTCACGGAAATTGATCCGATCAACGCCTTGCAGGCGGCCATGGAAGGCTTCGAGGTCGCGACCGTCGAAGACACGCTTGGGAAAGGGGACATCTACGTGACCTGCACGGGCAACTGCGAGGTCATCACCCTGGAGCACATGCAAAAGATGAAGGACCAGGCCATTGTCTGCAACATCGGCCATTTCGACAACGAGATCCAGGTGAGCCGGCTGAACGGCGCGCCCGGTGTCAAGAAGTTGAACATCAAGCCGCAGGTTGACAAGTACACTTTTCCCGACGGCCACAGCCTCTACCTGCTGGCGGAGGGCCGTTTGGTGAACCTGGGCTGCGCCACGGGACATCCGAGCTTTGTCATGTCCAATTCATTCTCCAACCAGGTCCTGGCCCAGATCGATTTGTGGAACCACAAGGACGTCTATCGCCGGGACGTCTATCGCCTGCCCAAGAGGCTGGACGAGGAAGTGGCCCGCCTGCACCTCGAAAAAATCGGCGTGAAGCTGACCCGTCTGACCAAAAAGCAGGCCGAATACCTGGGCATATCCGCCGACGGCCCCTACAAGCCCGATCACTACCGCTATTGAAAGGCGGCTATTCCTTGGGCTTGGTGAAATCGGGATAAAGTTTTTCCATGCAGTCGGGGCAGATGGAATGGGAAAACTCGGCGTTGGAATGTTCGTGGACAAATGTTTCCAACTTCTGCCAGTAGCCCTTGTCGTCCCGGATCTTTTTGCAGTTGGCGCAAATCGGCAGCAGACCGCTCAGGGTTTTAACTTTGGACAAAGTTTCATTTAACTGTTCGATCATTTTGGTGCGTTCGGCCTCGATCTTTTTGCGTTCGGAGATGTCGTAGGCGATGGAGGACGCGCCCATCAACCTGCCGTCCGCGCCCTTAATGGGAGACATGGCCAGATAAACGTCCACTTCGGTGCCGTCTTTGCGGACACGCTTTGTCTCGAAAGGTTCGATCGGTTTGCCGGCGCGAAATTTCTCAAAGATCTCCATTCTGGTCGAGCGCAAGGACTCGGGGATAATCATGAAAATGGAACGTCCAACCGCTTCCGCTTCCGTATATCCGAAGAGTTGACACGCGCCGGCGTTCCAGGTCGTAATGATTCCTTCCATGTTTTGGCTGAAAATGGCTTCGCCCGTGGAATCAACGATGGCGGCCAGATAGAACAGTTTCTCCAAATCCGCCGCGCGGTGGGCTCTGCCTTGCGCTTCGCGCAATTCCCGATCAATGGCGGGGGCCAGGCGCGTCAAGTTGTCCTTCGCAATAAAATCGTGCGCGCCCGCCTTCATCACCTCGACCGCCAGTTTTTCCCCGACGGTGCCGGAGACGACGATAAACGGCAAATCGAGCTTCCTTTTCTTCAGCAGGTCAATGGCGGGAACAACATCAAAATTGGGCATCGTATAGTCACACAGAACAAGGTCCCACTGCTCGCGGCCCAAGGCATCCTCCATTGTGGCGGCGTTGCAGACCCTTTGGTGATGGACGTTGTAACCGCTGGATTCAAGGTGGCTGACCATCAACTCGGCATCGTTCTCCGAGTCGTCCACGAGCAACACTCGAAGAGGCCGGCCTTTCGGACCGGCCTTTGCCAAAGGCCTTTTAACTTTTGCGGATTTCATATCAGTCACCTAAACCATCAACTGGCATCCACTATGCCACTGATTTGACAGTTAACCAACCTGGAACGAAAGTGTCAACGACGCGCCCGCCACCAGCGTATTCGCATTCCGGGCGCGCCACAGGTTTTATGCAGGAATCTCAAAACATTCAATGCCCGTTTTGCGGGCGGGAATTTGAAGTCCTCATTGACACCAGCCAGCCCTCGCAACGGTTCACCACGGATTGCGAAATCTGCTGCCGCCCCATGGAGGTGATCGTGGAATGCGAGCCGGGCGAAATTCTGAGCTTGGATGTGCGCCCGAATTGAAGGAGACTTGGCCATTATGGTGCCGACTTCATCTTTAATCGTATTGTGGATTTACATGGTTCTGCTTCTGGCAGGAGGAATGATGGGCTTCCTGAAAGCCGGGAGCAAAATCTCATTAATCACCTCGGCCGCTTTTGCGCTGCCGCTGGCCTTGTGTGCCACGGCGGTGATTCCAGCTTATCCCACCGCGCCCATCCTCATCGGGCTGCTGGCGCTGGTGTTCGCGGTGCGGTATGCAAAGGGGAGGAAATTCATGCCGTCGGGCTTGATGGTGTTGCTGTCCATAATTGTTTTGGCGGCGCTTTTGGCGCTGCGCTGACCGCCAGTGGTGTCTTTCATTCCCGTGCAAACTTCCCTTCCGATCTGGCAGGTTCATGCCCAAATTGTTGACGCGCTCCAGACCGATCATCGCCTGGTGCTGATTGCTCCCACTGGTTCCGGGAAAACGACCCAGGTTCCGCAAATGCTTTTGGACGGCGGCGCGTGTCCCGGACGCATTATTGTGTTGCAACCACGCCGCGTGGCCGCCCGCACCGTGGCGGCCCGCGTCGCCTGGGAACGCGGCGGCAAACTCGGCGGCGAAGTCGGATACCAGATTCGTTTTGAGGATCGCACGAGCCTGGGCACGCGCATTTGCTTTGTGACCGAGGGGATATTGCTGCGCTGGCTACAGGATGATCCGGACTTGCGCGGCATCAGCGTCATCCTTTTTGACGAATTCCATGAGCGCAATTTGTTGAGCGACGTGGCCCTGGCCCTGGCCAGGCGACTCCAGGAAACGCGGCGGCCCGATCTGAAGATCGTGGTCATGTCCGCCACGCTGGAGGCGGAGCCTGTCGCGAAATACCTGGGCGGGTGTCCCGTTCTGGTTTCCGAGGGAATAGCCTTTCCCGTGGAAATCCGCCATGCCTCCTTGCACGACGAACGCCCGGTTTCCGAGCAAGCGGCGGATTTGGTCGCGCAAATCACTCATTCCGGCGAGCCGGGAGACATCCTCGTCTTCATGCCCGGAATGGGCGAAATCAATGCGACCATCGGAGCCTGTCGCGCGGCCGACACGCGCGAACGCCTGGCCCTGATTCCCCTGCACGGGGAGTTGCCGCCCGAGGAACAGGACGCGGCCTTTGCGCCGAATCGTTTGCGCAAGGTCGTGGTGGCCACGAATGTCGCGGAAACTTCGGTGACCATTGACGGCATCGTTTATGTGATTGATAGCGGTTTGGCCCGCGTGGCGCGTTACGAGGCCGAGCGCGGCATCAGCACGTTGTTTATCGAATCTATCAGCCGCGCCTCCGCCGAACAGCGGGCGGGCAGGGCGGGCCGGACCGCGCCGGGCATTTGCCACCGGCTTTGGACGGAAAGCGCACACCTGAACCGGCCGGAGCGCAATACTCCGGAAATTCAACGAAGCGATCTGGCTGAAGTAGTCCTTTTGCTTCATTCGTTCGGGATCAAGGATGCCGCGCGGTTTGACTGGCTGGACCGGCCTGATCCCCAGGCGGTGGAACGGGCCGAAAAACTATTGCGCATCCTGGGCGCGCTTCGATCCGGGCAGGGGGCTGGCGCGCCAGCCGAAAACTCGGACATGACGCCCATCGGCTGGCAGATGTTGCGGTTGCCAATGCATCCCCGTTATTCGCGGATGCTGGTGGAAGCGGCCAAATACGACTGCGTTCCCGCGGCGGCATTGTGCGCGTCCCTGGTCAGCGGACGCGATTTGCTGATGCGGTTGGGTCGGGACGACAAACATATCGCCGAGGCGCGCGAACTTTTTGAGGCCAGCGCCGACTCGGATTTTTACACGTTGATGCGGGCGTATCAGTTTGCCAGGAACAACAATTTTAGCGTGGAACAGTGCCGGCGCCATGGCGTCCATGCGCAAATTGCGCGGCAGGTGCAACAGGTTTACGAACAAATTGTGCAGGCGGGCAGGGGAGGGCGCGGCGAGGATCGAGCGTTAAAGGAGGAGGACGCCGGTGAGCCCAAGTCGAAGGGGGAGGAGCCGTTGCTGCGCTGCATCACGGCGGGATTCATTGACCAGCTATGCAAACGACGGGACCAGGGCACTCTCGAATGCGACTTGACGGAAGGGCGCTCGGGAACACTGGTGCGCGAGAGCGTTGTCCAGAATTCCCCGCTTTTTGTCGCGTCCAGCATACGCGAGGTCTCCGGCCGGACGGGCAGCCTGACCTTGCTGAGCCTGGCGACCGCGGTCAAACGGGAATGGATCGAGGAAATGTTTCCCGGCCAGATCAGCCGCCGCGTGGAGCATTTGTTTGATCGCACCCACAAGAGAGTCAGCGCGGTGAAGTTGGTTCGCTTCCATGATTTGGTCATTCATTTTGAACATCAACGCGAGGTGGACGCCATCGCGTCCGGGCGCTGTCTGGCCGACGCTTATGGAAAGCAATATTTTGAACTGCCCCTTTTCAATCATGAAATCAAACAGATAATGGCGCGGATCAACGTTGTCTGCGCTGTCATGCCCGAACTGGAAGTGCCGCCAGCCGACACGGCCTTCGTTTTGGATTTCCTGGCGCGCGCCTTTGCCGGGTTGACTTTGGCGAAGGAAGCCCAAGCAACGCCGTTGCGCGATCTTTTCCTGGAACAAATTGGCGGGGAAAGATTGGAATGGATCAATGAACTGGCTCCGCAATCGGTCGTCTGGCCTGACGGCAGGAAGGTCAAACTCCTTTATCCAGAACAACCGCGCGACGGGGATGGCGAACCAAATTCCCCGGAATTGCAAGTGAAACTCCACGAAAGCTTCGCGCTTGGAGTTCATCCGCACATCTGCGAAGGACGATTGCCGGTCAAGATCTGGCTCTGCACACCCGATGGCAGGCGAATAGAATCAACGTTTAATTGGCCGGCTTTCAAGGCCAACAGCTACCCCAAGCTCAAGAGCGCGCTACAGCAGAAATTCCCCGCGTTTGTTTGGGTCTGAGACTCCCCTGGCGCGCCATCCTATCCGCCAAAGACAGCCTTTTGATATGTAGGTCCGGAAACCCCGCAACACCGCAACAAGTGTTGATAGTCAATGACTTAGCCCGTAACACAAGGTTCCTCAACGTTTTGAGTGGAATAGGAGTGGAGTCTGAGTAGTTTTTGGGGATGACACCTGAAAAATTATTTCATGAACTACTGGGTTTGGGATTGAGTTGGGAAGTGACGGAGAGCCGCT
>Ga0181526_10000102_pt1 | contig 86193 bp, 77 predicted proteins | sample PEATcosm2014_Bin_35_FD_119750 | JGI IMG/M metagenome (GOLD analysis project Ga0181526, IMG submission 119750) | Peatland microbial communities from MTU Mesocosm Facility, Houghton, MI, USA - PEATcosm2014_Bin06_30_metaG | ecosystem: Environmental > Terrestrial > Soil > Wetlands > Peat | place... | reverse complement strand
TCCGTGATCGATACAATCTTCGCCATGGGTGTAAGGCTCCTTTCAGGAGGTGGGCTTTAGCTCGTCAGGCCAAAGCCACCTTACACCCTCTGCTCATTTACACACTCGAATTTACGTCACCGGGTAGTCCTGACGCTTGTTGGCCGGATCAGGACCGGATCAGACGCTGCCCGCGATGGTCATGCCCCCGCGACAGTCATACCATCGATGCGCAGCGTGGGCGAGGCCACCGCGCTGCGGAACTCCAGATCGTTGCCGATTGCGGTTACGTTATGCAGCATCTCGGCGAGATTGCCGGCGATGGTGACCTCTTCGACGGCGTGGGTAAGCTTGCCCTTCTCGATCCACAGGCCGGTAGCGCCTCGGGAGTAGTCGCCGGTGACGACGTTGACGCCGAAGCCCATCAGGCTGGTGACGTAGAGGCCCGCGGGGATCTCCGCGAGGATCTGCTCCTGCGTCAAGGTGCCAGGCTCGATGTAGAGGTTGCCGCTGCCGATGCCCGGCGTCCCTGCCAAACCTCGCGATGCGTTGTGGGTGGACTTCATGCCCAGTTTGCGCGCGGTGTACGTGTTGAGCAGGTAGTTGCGCAGCACGCCCCTCTCGACCACCACGGTGCGCTGCGAGGGAAGGCCCTCGCCGTCGAAAGGAGAACTTCCGAAGCCCCCGATGCCCGTAGGAAGCAGCATGGTGTTGTCGTCGACGATGGTCAGGCTCGGCGCGGCGATCTGGCTGCCCAGGCGGCCGGCGAGAAAGGACGCGCCGCGCCAGATGGCGTCGCCAGATGCCGCTTCAAAGACCGAGCCGATGAGCGAGCGCGCAACCTCCGGCGCAAAGACGATGGGAACCCGCTGTGTAGGAACCCGGCGCGCGCCCAGCCGGCGCAGGGCGCGCCGCGCCGCCTCTTTGCCGATGGCTTCGGGCGAATCCAGATCCGCCAAACGCCTTGCGCTGGACCACCAGGCGTCGCGCTGCATCTGTCCTTTCGCATCCTGGGCCAGCGGGGCCGCGGCGACTCCGGCATAGCTGGTGCGGTAACCGGCGGTGAAGCCGCGCGAGTTGGCCAGCGCCTTGAAACCTGTGGCCGCGTCGAAGCTGCCGCCATCGGAGTTGGTGATGCGCGGATCGGCCGCCAGCGCCGCCGCTTCGGCACGGCGAGCCCACTCGATGCGCTCCTCGCCGGGGAGCGAGTAGACGTCGTCGTGATAGAGATGAAGGTCGGCAGAGAGCGAGCCGAACTCGCCTGTCTCGGGCAGGCCGCTGAAGGGGTCTTCCTCGGTGATCTTAGCCAGGGCCACGGCGCCGTCGACAAGCTGGCGAATGCCCTCGGAAGTTAGGTCGCTGGTGGAGGCCGAGGCCGAGTGCTGGCCCAGGAAGACCCGCAGGCCGAGGCCGCGCGAACCGGCGTCCTTCAGCGTCTCCACCTGGCCCATGCGCACGTTGACGCTGAACTCGTCGCCCTCGCGCGCAACCGCTTCGGCGTCGCTGGCGCCGGCTTTGACGGCCAGCGCAACAACATCGGCGGCGAGTGACTCCAGATCGATCGGATTCTCTCTCTTTTCGGACATCGGTTCCTTTATGCCGCGAGGCTCCGCGTCGATGGCTTGCCTCTTGGCGCTGACTCCGGCTAAGCCCTGCAAACAGGCCCCTGTCACAAGCTATCAAACCAGGCTCATTTTCATCTTCCATTAACCGAAACGTGCGATACGATTAACGTCTGCCGCCGATACTGAGCACGCCGGTGTGCAGCCTGTCCGCATGAAATCCGGCTAATAAGGCGCTTTCCCGCTTCGGCCCCTGTTCCCCAGGACCGGAGATTACGCCAATTCGCAACCCCCAAAACCCGAGGTCAATCCAATGAATCTGCTGAAGCGTTTCCTCGTCCTGTGCTTGCTGGCAGGCGCCGTCACAGCCCTGCAAGCCGAACCCAAGAAAATCAAACACGTCCTGCTGGTCAGCGTGGACGGCCTGCACTCGATCGATGTCTCCAACTACATTGCGGCAAACCCGAACTCGACTCTGGCCGCCTTGGCCGGCCATGGCGTTCGCTACGACAATGCCTACATTCCCTCGCTCTCCGACTCGTTTCCGGGCCTGGCCGCGCTGATCACAGGCGGGTCGCCAGTGACCACCGGCTTCTGGTACGACGTGACCTATAACCGTAAGCTCTCGCCGCCGGCCATGACCACCCCCTACGGTATCGTGGGCGGGACCAGTCTCTGCCCTGCGGTAATCGGCACGCAGGTGGGCTTCGACGAAGAGGTCGACAACAACTACCTGCTGCTCGATGGCGGCGGAGGCATCAATCCGGCGTATCTGCCGCGCGACTCAACCAAGAGCTGCGCTCCGGTCTGGCCTCACCAGTACCTGCGCGTCAACACCATCTTCGAGGTCGCTCACGAGGCCGGTTTGTACACCGCATGGACCGACAAGCACCCCTCGTACGAATGGACCAACGGGCCCAGCGGCAAAGGTGTGGCGGACTTCTACGGGCCTGAAATCAACTCCATTCCCGTGGCGTTGCCTGGTATCACAGGCTGCGATCCTCTGCCCGATCAGGCCAACGCAACCTCGTCGAATGCGTGGACCGACAGCATCGAGAACATCATGTGCTACGACACGCTGCATGTGAACGCCGTAGTCAACCAGATCAACGGCATGACGCATGACGGCTCAAAGAAGGCTCCGGTGCCGGCGATCTTCGGTTTCAACTTCCAGGCCGTGAGCGTGGGCGAAAAGCTGGCCGGCAACGGATACGCCGACCAGTGGGGCACACCCAGCGCGGGCCTCAAGTCGGAGCTGGACTTTGTCGATACTTCGCTTGGCCGGATCTGGGCAGCGCTCAAGGCCAACGATCTCACGGATTCGACGGTCATCATCGTTACCGCCAAGCATGGGCAGTCGCCCATCGATCCGGCCAGGGTAACGAAGATTCCTGGCAGCGTTCCGCAATCTGTCGTGGGCTCCAGCTACGCCTTCGACATCTCAGACGACGGATCGCTGATCTGGCTCAACAGCCCTTCGGATATCGACTCGGTGCTGCCCAATCTGACCGAGACGACCGGGGAGCCGACGCTGGGCGGACAGGAGATCTTTGCCGGGCCGACGCTGGCCAATCGCTGGGACGATCCGTCGGTGGATGAGCGCACGCCGGACATCATCGTCAAGGTCAACACCGGAGTGATCTTCACCGGCGGCTCGAAGATCGCCGAGCACGGCGGCCTTAACGAAGACGATATTCACGTGGGGCTGCTTGTCTCCGGGCCGGGAATCGAGAGCCCGAAGGTCTTCAAAGGCAATGTTTCGACGGCACAAGTGGCTCCGAGCATTCTGTGGCTGCTCGGCCTGAACCCGAACAGCTTGCAGGCCGTGCGGAAGGAAGGCACTCACGTGCTGCCGGTGCTGCCCTAGCAGCGACGAATATCTAGATCAGAATCGACAGCTTTTGAGCAATTGCGGCGTCCCGTTGGAGCGGGACGCCGCAGTGCTTTTTAGCCTCAAGCCAGATGGCGGATTCTGCCTTTGGCAATGCGCGCAACTCTTTGTCTAATCTCGGTCGGAAAGTACGATCCAAAAAAAGGCAGCAAACACAGCGAGAAGCGCCAGACTTGGTGAGCCGAAGGGATGTCCGGGGTTCTTGTCGGGGATCAGACCACTTCGCAATCCAAAGTCCAATGCGAAAAAAAGCACAACGATCAGAATTGCGAAGATCTCCGCGCCGATCATGATTCTACGCTTTGTGTTTTTGGTGGTTGTGGGCGCGTCGAGACGCGTCGAGGACATGGCGCCGGGCTCATGGAGCGCCTTGCCGCATTTGGCGCAGAGCATTGCAGCGGAATCAACTTCGCAGCCACACTCCGCGCAATAGACCGGCGGTCGAGCAGACGGCTGGATCATCGGCGTGCCTCAAAACGTGTCGCAGCGAGCATACCACTCTAACCCGCGGCTGCACTCTACAATATGCCAGTATGCCTACAACGGTCCGTTCGCACGCCAAAATCAATCTCGGCCTCGGGATCGGCGCGCCGCGTCCCGATGGCTTTCACTCGCTGGCGACCGTTTACCAGACGCTGGAGATCCACGACGTTGTGACGGTGACTGCGCGGAAGACTTGGAAAGAAAGGATAAGAGCGATACGGTTGACGTCAAACGACAGCCGGGTTCCAACAGACAGCCGCAACACTGCCTGGAAAGCCGTCGAACTGGCGTTGCAAGACGGCGAGAGCTATGCCGATGTCGAGATCCATATCGAAAAGCGCCTGCCCGTGCAGGGTGGGCTAGGCGCCGGGTCCGCAAATGCGGTGGCCGCCCTGATGGGGCTGGAGCACGAATTGGGTTGGAACAAGCCCCGTCGAGAACCCGGATGGACGGCGCTGAGTCCGTGGAAGCAGATGGGGATCGGTACGTTTTATTGGCCATCGAGGCGCCTTCAAATCGCAGCCCATGTAGGCTCCGATGTGCCGCTCTTTCTCATCGGCGGCACGGTTCTCGGCCTCGATAGAGGTCAGCAAGTTTACCCCCTTCCGGACCTGGAACCAATCTGGTGCGTCGTCGCTACGCCGGAGATCGGAGTCTCCACGCCGCAGGCCTTTCGTGACTGGGATACCCTCTGCGCCGCCGAGGGTTTGACCGCGGAGGCCGGCGCAGATAAACTAAACAAGTTGAGCCGCGCCTATGCCAGCGCCTTTGCGGAAGCGATTCCGGAAGGACAGCAAGGAGTTGGCTCCTCCGGTGTTCCTTTCGATGAAGGGAACCTGGCCGGACCCGTAGAGTCCGCGCTTGTCCGCACCGGGATCACGAGCTGGATCGAGAACGACTTCGAGCGTGTCGTCTTTCCCCAGCATCCCTCCCTTGCAGAAATCAAGCGCACCCTCGCGGCCACCGGCACTCCGGAGGCAGCCCTTCATGCTTCGGTGTCCGGGTCTGGCTCGGCGCTCTTCGGGTTGTACCGGACCCGCGGAGATGCGGAAGCGGCCTGCCATCGCTTGGAGGCGGACGGAGTTCGGAGCCTGTTGACCCGGACCCTGCCCCGCTCAAGGTACTGGCGCGAGATGCTCCTGCCGGATGAAGGTTGACAGTCGTCCGCTGAGCGGTTGAAACTCGGCAGCGGCTGTAGAAGATTGGGCGATCGTCTAATGGTAGGACAGTGCCCTTTGGAGGCACTTGTCCAGGTTCGAATCCTGGTCGCCCAGCCAAAGTGCTGGGATCAGAGAACAGAGATCAAAAGCGGCATTGACTGACCCCTGATCTCTGACCCCTAAGTGAAGAGCAGCCAATGCAAACCAGCTTGGAGGCGACAAGAAGATGGAAGTGGAAGCTTTGACGGTGACCTTGGAAGACCAGCAGGTAGAGAACGGACCGAACGTGCCCACGGAAAGCGCCCAGAAAGTGCTCGCGCAAAAAGAGCCGGCTGTTGCTCCGGCGCAGGATGCGGCCGCCAGGGCGAAGGAGGCCAAGCCGGCCCCCGAGCGTAAGCGGAGCCGCAATCTGAGCGAGGACAAGCGCTTCAAGCTCTTCTCGGGCACCGCCAACCGCCAACTCTCTGAGGAGATCGCCCAGCACATCGGGGTCAAGGTGGGCGAGGCCAAGATCCAGCGCTTTGCCGACGGCGAAGTCTACTTCCAACTGCTCGAAAACGTGCGCGGCGTGGATGTGTTCGTGGTGCAGCCCACCTGTTATCCGGTGGACCAGCACCTGGTGGAGCTTTTGGTGATGATCGACGCGCTCAAGCGGGCCTCGGCGGCCAGGATCACGGTGGTTGTGCCCTACTACGGCTATGCCCGCCAGGACCGCAAGGACCGCCCTCGCGTAGCCATCAGCGCCAAGCTGGTCGCCGACCTGCTGACCACCGCCGGAGCCAATCGAGCCTTGTTTGTCGATCTGCACGCGGCGCAGATTCAGGGCTTCTTCAATATTCCCGTCGATCATCTTTATGCCAGCCCGGTGCTGGTCAGCCACTTCCGCGAACTCGCCCTACCCAAGCTTACGGTGGTTTCGCCCGATGCCGGCGGCGTGGAGCGCGCGCGATTCTTCGCACAGAAGGTCGGGGCCCCGCTGGCCATTGTGGACAAGCGCCGCACCGAGATCAATGTCGCCGAAGTGATGCACGTAGTCGGCGACGTAAACGGTAAGAGTTGCCTGATCATCGACGACATCATCGACACCGCCGGAACGCTGGTAAAGACCGTGGACGCCCTCTACGAAGCAGGCGCTGCAACGGTCTACGCAGGGGCCAGCCACGCCTTGCTCTCAGGCCCGGCCGTCGAACGCATCGCGGCATCGCGCCTGGAGCAGTTGGTAGTGACCAACACCGTTCCCTTGCGCGAGGCGGCACAGAAATTGCCCAAGATCAAGGTGCTCTCTATCGCCGGGCTGCTGGGCGCGGCCATCGAGAGCATTCACATGGAAACCAGCGTGAGTACGCTGTTTAACTGAGGGATCAGGGGTCAGAGATCGGAGATCGGTGACCCGGATCAAACACGAATCGCTAGTCGTCGAAGACGGCAGGCAGGAATCGGCAAGCACTTCTCTGATCCCTGATCTCTGATCTCTGACCCCTGGCTCAACAAAGGGAGCGGACCTCAAACCTCCGTGCCCGAAGATCAGAAACGAGAGATCGAATGCCAGAAGTAGTCGCAGCCAAGCCCCGTGAGGGCAAGTTCAACAAGAATGCAGCTCGCCGCGTGCGCGCCGCAGGCAGTATCCCCGCCGTTCTGTATGGCCAGGGACAAGCTCCGGTGGCCATCGTGGTGGACCCCAAGCAGATTTCCAGGATTCTCTTCTCCGAGAAGGGCCACAATACGATCTTCGATGTTGAGGTCACGGGCCAGCCCGCGGCCAAGGTCATGATCGTGGACTGGCAGCGCGAGCCAATCAAGGACGAGCTGATCCATATCGACATGAAGCGGATTGCTCTCGACAAGGCGCTGCGGGTCAGCGTTCGCGTCAAGCTGCTGGGCATCCCAGTGGGCGTCAAGACCGCCGGCGGCATTCTCGACCAGGTGTTGCGCGAGGTCGAGATCGAGTGCCTGCCTGCGGACATTCCGAGTCATATCGACGCGGATGTAAGCAATCTGGAGTTGCACGGCGTGCTGCGCGTCAGCGGCCTGCCTCACTCGGAGAAGATCAAGTATTTGAACTCCGAGGATGCGACCGTCGCTCACGTAGTCACCATCCGGGAAGAAGCGCCGACTGCGGCCGAGGTCGAGGCAGCAGCCGCGGCAGAGGCAGCAGCAGTTACGGCAGCCGCCGAGCCCGAGGTTGCCAAGAAGGGCGGCAAGACGGACGATGCGGCGGCCGCAGGTGGCAAGAAGGCCGATGCAGCGCCAGCAGGAAAGAAGCCCGAGGCGAAGAAGTAAGCTTTGTCCGAGGCAAGCCAGTTTGATCACCCCAGCGAGCAAAAATCGCTCGCCGGGGCCGTCGAATCCAGTGTGCGCCGTGGCCCGTTTCTGATAATCGGGCTGGGCAATCCTGGCCTGGAGTATCTGTGGACCCCGCACAACGCGGGGTTCATGGCCATCGACCGCATCGCCCAGCAAGAGGGCGTTGCAGTCCAGAACCGGCGCTGCCGGGCCGCAACCGCAACCTGCCGAATATCGGGGCGCGAAGTGGTTCTGGCCAAGCCGGAGACGTTTATGAACCGGAGCGGAGAGGCAGTGGCCGCGCTGGTAAGGGAGTTTGAGGCGGACCCGGCGCGGGATCTGCTCGTGATTCACGACGAGTTGGATCTGGTGCTCGGGAGCCTGAAGATCAGGGAGCGAGGATCGCCGGCCGGGCACAACGGAGCCCGCAGCGTGACCGGCGCCCTGGGTTCTCAAGAGTGGCTGCGGATTCGCATCGGAGTGGGTTTGAATCTGCCACTTGAAGCGATTGCCGCCGGTGGCAGAAGGCCGGGCAGGGATTATCTGCTCTCGCCGATGCGCAAGGCGGATCTGACGGTGCTGGACGAGGTGCTGGACCGGGTGGCGACTGCTACAAGGCGCATCCTCTCAGACGGGCCAGCAGCCGCGATGAACGAGTTCAACAGGAAAGACCAGGGACCAGGGAACAGGGACTAGAGAACAGGGAGAAGAACTGGTTGCAGAAACGGTGTTGTGAAAGGGCACGACTTTAGTCGTGCCGCAAGAGGATGCAAACGAATTACGGGCTTTAGCCCCTGTGTGATGTCTTTCAACTGCGTTTGAAGCAGTGCTGTAACCGAGTGAAGCAAGAGCAGAGTGCAAGGCCGGAGATCAAGGCGAAGCCTGAGACACCGGCGGAAAAGGAAAACGGATGTCGCGTTTGTATGAGGTAATGTTCATTGTTCGGCCCGACGCGGCCGAGGAGGATGTCGACAAGCTGATCGCCGGCTTCTCTGACAACGTCACCAAGGGTGGCGGGGTTGTGAAGACGGTCGAAAAGATGGGCCGGCGCAAGCTCGCTTACACGGTGCGCAAGTTCAACGACGGCAACTACGTTCTGCTCACCATCGAGGCCGGTGGCGCAGTGGTGCTGGAACTCGAGCGCCGCTTGCGCGTCACCGAGCCGGTGATTAAGTTCATCACCGTGCGCATCGACGAGGAAGAGAAGCGCCTGGCCAAAGTGAAGGCGGCACGCGGCGTGCGCCGCACTGCTGCTCCGTCCGCTGCCCCTGCCCCGGTTGCCGTAGCCGTAGAGGCACCCGAGCCAGCTCCGGCCGCCTAGCGCGGATTGTCATAAATTGACGCGGCCAGCCCCATTCTGAAAGGTGCAGGCAGCGGCACGATCCAGCACTCCGGCAGGTGCGCAATGCGTGCGACCGGAAGCCAAGAGAGTAAAGAGGAAACAGCATGTCTGACGAGAATCAAGCAAATGCGCCCGAGACGGGTGTAAATCTACCATCGGTATCTGCGTCCGGCTCGGACTCCGCTCCGGCAGCGGGTCCTGGCCCGAGAAGCTTCGGCGGACGGCCCGGCGGCGGACCCGGCGGACGGCCTCAAGGCGGACCCGGTGGACGGCCGTCGGGCGGACCTGGCGGACGCGGCAAGTTCTTCCGCCGCAAGAAGGTCTGCAAGTTCTGTACCGAAAAGATCGACGCAATTCCTTACCGCGACGTCCGGCTCTTGCAGGGCTTCGTGGCCGAGCGCGGCAAGATCGTGCCCCGGCGGCTCACCGGCGTCTGCACCAAGCACCAGCGCCGCCTGACCCGCGCCATCAAGCAGGCCCGGAATATCGCCCTGCTGCCCTTTGCGACGCGGCACTAGAATCGCAGCTTCGTTTGTACCATCGGCTGCCGTTCTGCCGGTTCGCGCACGCCTTCTCTTCGGAGAGGCCTTGCGCGTAGCGTTCTGGCCGAAGGCAATATTGTGGATGCCGAAGTAGAACCGAGTGCGGCCTGTTTGGACCGGAGTCTCTGCTCATTGAGACAAAGGTGCCCACGGCACCCGCACGTAGAACTGGAGAGTTAGCAATGGAAGTCATTCTGAAGGACGATGTAGTGAATCTGGGGCACCGCGGCGATCTGGTCAAAGTCGCCGACGGCTACGCCCGCAACTTTCTGCTGCCACGCAAACTGGCGCTGCAGGCCACCTCGGCCAACAAAGCTGTCGTCGAGCAGATGAAGAATGCCGCCGCACGCCGCTCCGCCACTGAGAAGGCGCAAGCCGAGGCGCTGGCCGTCAAGCTCACGCCCGTGGTGCTCGACTTCACTCGCAAGTCGGGCGAAGCCGGCCATCTCTTCGGCTCGGTCACCTCCGCCGACATCGCCGCGGCGCTTGAGGCGAAGGGTTTCGAGATCGATCGCCGCAAGATCCAGTTGGCCGAGCCCCTCAAGAGCGTCGGCGACTTCACCGTAGCCATCAAGCTCTACCGCGAAGTAACGGCCCAAATCAAAGTCAACGTAGTCGCCGAAGCGACGGAAGAAGCACCCGCAGCCGAACCGGTACCAGAAGTCAAAGCCGCCGAGTAGGCTCAGCTCACGAAGCACGAACACCTCTCGCTTCGCCGAGAGGTGTTCGTGCTTCAAAGGATTCCTTCGGCTTTCAGGCCTCGATCGCTTTAAAGCCCAACTCGCGCGCGGCCTCCAGCAGTTGCCTGTCGCCAGAGATGAAAACCCTTCCCCTGGGTCTTCCGGCGCTCCAGGCCACTGATGCAGCAAGCTGCAAGGCGTCGGCTGCCTTGAGAGGAAAGCGATCGACATAGCGCTCGGCCCGCTCACGTACCTCGGGATTGGGCAAGATCTCATGCCAGTCTTGCCGCAGGTTCTCCATGACGATCTGGGCCTGGACCTGTCCGTTCGGCATTAGCAGCCCCATTCTGACCAGCCGGGCGAGCGCGCCCCTGATTTCGACAGGAGCAGCCCACCACACAGCCATGCCATACCTCTTATTCAGCGCCTCAGCCACCGATGTGGCATTCTGCTGCACGCAGATCGGCACCAGTGAACTGGAGTCCCAAAAGGCGGACTCCATTTAGTAGTCGCCCTTTCCCTTTGCCCAATCGATCGCTTCCTTGAGAGCTTCATTCGAGACGGTAGGCCGGGGTAGAGCCCAAAAGGCATCCCAATCCATTTTCTTGCCTTCCAGTTCGTTTTTTGAACGCGTCATGACTCCGGCGGCGACCAGCCGTTCAACTTCTTCGTCCTGGGATTCGAAATTCGCCAACGGCACGATCCGCGCCACTGGTGTATTCCGATCGCGCACGATGACTTCCTCGCCAGCACGGACATAGCGGAGATAAGCGCTCAACTCGTTCTTCAGGGTGCCGACATTCACGGTTCTCATGGAGTCAGCTTAGCATAACTTAGCCAAGTTAGCCAACTTGACTACCCGTGCTACACCATCGCCCGCTCCTTCACCGTCAGGTACTGATTCAGCACCGTCGATGTAAGCGCTTCGGGGTTGAGATCGAGGGTCAGCGCGCCTTGCTCGTGGAGCCGAGCCAGCAGCAGCTCGCGGCGGCCAGCCATCTCCTGCGCGGCGGCGGCGCGGAACATCTGCTCCACATTCTTTGGCCGGGCATCGGCGATGGATTCGACCTCCGGCTGGGCCATGGCGACGAAGAGCAGCACGTGGCGGCGCAGCAGTTGCAGAGCGCCATCGATCACCTCGGGGCGCATCGCGGTCTCGGCCAGATCCGTCACCCACAAGATCAGCGACCGGCGCGGCTGCAAGCGATTCAGCACGGCTGTGGCCCGCAGATGGTCGGCCTCGCTGCCTTCGGCCCGCACCTGGGCCAGCGACTCGATGAGCTGCCGCAGATGAGCCGCGCCGCGTCCGGGCAGCAGGCGCTGCTGAGTGTTTTGCCCATAGGCCAGCAGGCCAACGCGGTCGCCGGAGTAGAGCGCGAGTTGGGCCAAGGCGACGGCGGTAGTGCAGGCGTGGTCGAGCTTGGAGTGGACCCGCTGCCCCGGCGCCGTAACCGGAATGACGGCTCTACCGGGCGCCCCCAGCGCAACACGCGCGCGCATCAGGCGGCCGCAGTCGAGGACGATCCAGACAGGCTGGCTGCGTTCGGTCTGATATTGGCGGGTGATGGGGCTGCCGCGGCGGGCCGTGGCCGTCCAGCAGATGTCGCGCAGGTCGTCACCCTCTCGGTATTCACGCAGGCTCTCGAAGTCGCGGCCAAGGCCCCGCAGCCGCGCCTGGCGCAGTTGCAGATCGATCTGGCGACTGCGCGCGAGGAAGATCTGCTGCTCCTCGCCAGTGCGAAGGGCCGGATAGACGCGCACGGCCTGTATGAGCGGCGCTCTGGCCCAGCGTTCCGTGAGGCCCAGGCCCGAGCGATACCGCACGTAGAGCCAGTCCGTCTCCCAGTCGCCGCGCTCTGTCGGTTCCACGCGGTAGCGTAAGCTGGCCGGGATCCCGGGAAACGCGGTGAGGCGGAGTGTCTGGGGTTCAACAACCAGTGCGGGCGGCAGATCGTCGATGAGACGGCAGTCGAGAATCATGCGACCGCTGTTCTCGATGGTCAGCTCGATCTCAGTCTCGCTGTCGAGAGCCGGAGCGTTGGACCAGCTGCGGCTGACGGTGAGCTTGGCGGCGGCGGGCAGTCGCAGACCGTCATAAACCGCGAAGAGAAGCACCAGCGCATCCCAGGCCGGCATCGCAAAGGCCAGCCGCCAATCCCAGAAACCCGGAAGCAGCCAGACGAAGCCTGCCAGCAGCAGCAGAATCGCCCGCGGCGTGAGGGCAAAGGCCAACCGACGCCGCCGCTCGCAAACAGCGCTGACCGGGCCGGGATGGAGCGAGGGAGCAATCATTGCCTCGGCACCGGCACCGCTGCGACCACATCGGCCAGCACTCGATCGGCGTCGAAACCTTCCAACTCGGCCTCGGGTTTGAGCATCACGCGATGGCGCAACACAGGCTTCACGGCGCGCTTCACGTCGTCGGGGAGCAGATAATCGCGGCCATCGAAGGCGGCCGCGGCCTGGGCCACGCGCATCAGGCTTACGGCGGCGCGGGGACTGGCCCCGAGCAGCAGCGTCGGCCACTCTCGGGTGCGGCGGGCAAGAGCGAGGATGTAGTCGGTCAGCTCCGGCTCGATGCGGATGGCGCGCACTTCGGCGCTGGCGGCGGTGAGCAATCCAGCAGGAATGGGCGCGATCGATGCGTCTTCGAGCAACCCCGCGCCTGAGCCGGCGTAGTGGCGTTCCAGGATCTGCCGCTCTTCCTGTTCAGTGGGATAGGCCACGCGAATCTTGAGCAGGAATCGATCGAGTTGCGCCTCGGGCAGCGGATAGGTTCCCTCGAAGTCGACAGGATTCTGCGTTGCGAAGACGGTGAACCAGGCGGGCAGCGAACGGCGCGTGCCGTCGGTGGTCACCTGACGCTCTTCCATGCATTCCAACAGTGCTGCCTGCGTGCGCGGCGGCATGCGGTTGATCTCGTCCACGAGCAGAAGATCTGTGAAAACCGGGCCTGCATGGAAGGTGAAGCTCTCTGAACCCGCACGCAAAATCGTAGTGCCCAGAATGTCGGCGGGCATCAGGTCGGGCGTGGCCTGCACTCGCTGGAAGCCCAGGCCAAGCAGCCGGCCCAGCGCCTTGACGATGAGGGTTTTCGCGATGCCTGGCACTCCTTCGAGAAGCGCGTGGCCCTGGCAGAGAACGGCGATCAACACTTCCTCAATCGCGTCGTTCTGGCCTGAGATCACGCGGCCCAGCTCCGCGCGGGAGTGAGCGATCAACTGGCTTGTGGCTTGCAGTGGTTGCGAATTGGTTGCTTGAATATTTTCCTGGCTCATATGGCCCTTTCCTGCGACTTGATGTGGATCTTTTCCGGTTTCCCGGCCTGAAGTCCTGCCTTGCTGCCCGGCCTGGCCGCTTCGGTCAGCGTTTTGTAGTGCCCGTGGAGCGTCTGAATGAGTTTGAGCGCCTGCCGGGGATTGGCCGTTTCGCCCCACGTGGCGTCTTCGCAGGCAGCGAGATCGGCCTCCAGGCTGGGGTCGGCCTGGGGAAAGCGGCGGCGAATCACGGCTGCCAGCTCGGCTGCGCCCATCTTGCTCGGCCGCTGGCCGCAGAGGCGCAGGGTGTGGCGGCGAAAACGCTCCCAGGCAACCGAAATGGCCGTCGATGAGGCGCCTGCGTTTTTGTAGAGCGAGCCCAGCGCCTCAAGAAACTCGATGGGAGTGGTCCGCACCGGCGGAGGCAGATCACGCACCGGCCCGCTACGGCGGCTAAAGCTGAAGACGATCAGCAGAGCCATCACCGGCAGGCCGATCCAAAGCAGGGTCAGCGACGGCCCTGCCGCGTAACTCCAGACGGAGCGAATATCGCCGTGCAGCGACTCGTCCCAGTAGAAGCGGTGGCCCTCGCGGGGCCCGAGCGAATCGAGCAGCAGGTCGAGGTTGTGGGCGCGGCTGATGGAGCCGTTTTCAAGCGGCGTCGAGCTGGCCCACCACACTACGTGGCCCTTGCCCCAATCGAATTCGACCACCGCGGGATTGCCGGCGCAACTGTATTCGACGCGATGAGCCGGGTTGCCCACCGCCCATGAGGCTTTGGGAACCATCCACGTCTCGCCTGATCCCGCAAGCGCATCGAGGCCCTCTGGGTCCAGTTTGCAGGCGGCAAAGTTGAACTCTCTGGGAGGCTCGCTGGCCTCGCCGGGCAGGATCGATCCGCCCAGGTAGCCGGTTGAGAGTACGCGGCCGCCACGCTCGACGATCTTGCGCACCGCCTTGATGTCCTCCGGTTCGCGAGAAAACGGCTCGGCAAATATCACGACGGTCTCGGGGCCTGCCGTCGCGGCCAGTTCGCTCAGAGGCCGCTCCCAGCGCTCCAGCGAGTAGCCCGAGCGGAGCAGCGTCTCATACGCGGCGCGTGCGCCATGTTGGCCGGCCAGATAAGTCGAGGGCAGCGGATTGTCGTTGTCGTTGCCGTTGGGCAGCAGAAGGCCGGTGACTACCGCGAGCGCGACGGCGATGCTTACGAACCAAAGCAGCAGGCGACGGTCCTGGGAGTCGAGCGAAGAGAGTAACGTCATCGACCACCGCCTTTGGCCGCTTCAGAGCCAGCCTGACCGCCGCCTGAGATCAGCCCGGAGGCCAGCTCTTCGGCCTTCAGATAGTCGCTCTCGGCTGCCGCGCGGCCTCCGTACCAGGTCCGCTCAAAGCTGCCGGTGAGCGTGGCCAACCCGGCGCGGCGCGGGTCCTCGGCGGCCACCAGCGCCAGATACTCGCGCGGAGTGCGCGCCCGGTCGGCCGGCCAAAGACGCTTGGATTCGAGTCTTGAGATTGCCGCCCAATAGACAAAGTGAACCGCCTCGCGCCACTGGCCGTCAGCAGCGGAGCGTCGCGCGTCCTTGAGCCACAGTTGCCAGTCGCGGGCCGAGGCGGCTCCGGGTGCGGGCGCGTCGGTGTCGGGGACCAATCGAATGCGCCAGCGGCGTTCCATCTGAATCAGGCCCCAGACCAGCCCAACGCAAATGGCGAGAATGAATCCCCAGATGAGCAGGCGTCCGACCCATGCAGCCTGGTTCGTGAGCTTGGCGGCACTCGCCCAAAATCGATTGAGCCACTCGCCGACCTTTTCCCAAACAGAATCGCTCGCAGCCGGAGGCTCGAGATTGCGGAAGTCGCGGCCGGCCAGCACCTGCTTCATGGCCTCGCGCTGCGGGGCGCGATTGACAGAGGCTGCGGGCGCGGTTGCCGCTGCCGCATCGGCCTGCGCGATGTCGTTGGTTAGGCGGGCCTCGGCGGCTTCAAGCAGTTGGCTGGTGGTGGGCTTGGGCGGCCTCGCAGGCTCGTCGGGCTGATCCTGTTTCACGCCGATCACGGGAGTCTTGACCGCCCCGTCCTTGGTTTTGTCCTGAGACTTGTTGTCGGAAGTGTTCTGAGCGTCTTCGTCAGAGGCGTCTTGATCTTCGTCTTGGGCCGGTTTGTCAGTCTTGTCCTGAGCCGGGCTTTGAGTCTTTTCCTGCTGCTCGTCCTTCTTCTGGGCCTTCAAGAGCAGAATGCGCAGCCATGTAAAGCCCACCGGCCGCCGCTCGGCATGCGGCGCGTTGCTAAGCGGCACATGGTCGTCCGGGCCCACGAGCGCCGGATCGCAGGTTTTGGTGTCGCGCGCCCTTGCGCAGGCGTCTACGACTGCGCCCAGATCGACAAGGTGTTGGCGGTACTCGGCCAGCGAAGCATTGCGCCAATCGCCAGCGGGCTGAACAGAGGGCGAAGGCGCGGGAGCCTCGGCCCGAGTTTGAGGGGCGCCGAGAAGCGCTGCAAGTGCTGCCAGGCATAGTCCCCAAGAACGAGCACTGGTGATGGTGAATCTCGTCTGCGATTCAGTTGCTTTGAAAGGGCACGACTTTAGGCGTGCCGTAAACGCGACAATGCAAACGCCGGGCTTTAGCCCCTGAGGGAGAGTCCCCTTGCGAATTCGCATTCCCTCAGTGGCTAAAGCCGCATCCATCAGTGATGCCCCATCGGCACGGCTGAAGCCGTGCCCTTTCAAATGCAGAGCTTCCCCCGCAATATTCGCGAACCGCCTCAAACCTTACCCTCCACTTCCTCGGCAGCAGCGAACAACGCTTCGCCCAAAGGAGGAGTTCGAGGCACGTTGAGTCCGGAGTCATCCATCATTCTCTCGATATCGTACCCCTCATGGCGTATCCGCTGATCATAGTGGAAGTGAGGATGGCGGGAGATGGATTGCCGTCATGCAAGCACTCCAGCCGGAGATGTTGCTTGCAGAGGGCCATCGATGCGCAGCCGCTGATCGTGGTAGATCACCGCAAAGGCCGTTGAGTAAGCGGACCAGATGAGAGCCGTCCACAGGAACAACAAGGCAGACAGGAAAACCACCGCGAGCCCAGCTCCGACAATGCCCGCAACTGAAGCGAGCTGGATGTGCAGCGCCGTCGCAGCCAGAGCGCCGATCCCGAAGATCACCATCAGCACTATCCCGACCACCATCTCCGCCGCGTAAGCGAGAGCATAGATCACAAGCAGGACAAGGAAGATGCGCCCCTTGGCTCCCTGGGTCAGCCGACCGCTGCGGCGGATGGCGGCCCAGGCCTTCAGATCCTCGGCGATCGATGCAGGAAAGGCCAGCGAGAGGCGCAGCGCGACGATGACGCCATAGACCAATGCGGCAATGAAGAGGAGTATCCCCAGAGGAATCAAGAGGAAGAACGCCGGCGGCGGGGTTGCTTTGTTCATCGAGAACAGCCCCATCGGGACGAAGATCACCAACTCCGCGACCAGAATTGGAGCGAAGGCGATGAGGTAGCCGAGAAACATGAGCCAGAGATAGCGCCATCCGCGCTTCCAGGCGACCGAATAGGCCTCGCTCAAGGTGGCTCTCAGGCCCATGTGAACCTGCGAAGCTGCATGGATCGAGGCTGCCAGATAGAGTGCAAAGACCGCCATACTCAGCAGCGAGACGATAAAGAACAGAGGGATCAAGCGATAAACAAGCGCGCTGGGATCGGAGTGGCTCTCCTGTTGCGCGATCATCGGCACGAATGCGACAGCAAAGGCCAGCCCAATGATCGGGATGAACGCTGCGGCTGGCACAGCGGCGATGCCGACGAAGAGTTTCAGGTTCGAGCGCATCAGCCGGTAGATGCGGTCGAGAATCTGGCCGAAGGTCATGGGAATCTGGCTCGAAGGCGGAAGGGTTGCGGAGGCGGCTGATTCGTTCATTGGGTCTCTCCAGTTGCTTCTGAAGCTGGTTGCGTCGATAGAGGCATGACTACGGTTCGAGAGGGTTCAACTGCGACAGCGGGTGACGTGCGCGGAATGGCGGGCAGCCAAGGCGCGGCCTCCGGCGCGGGCCGAGCCTCGGGCGCCATCCCCGCCTGCTGCATCAGCAACTCGATGTCGTAGCCTTCCTTGCGAATGCGCTGATCGTAGTAGAAGAGCACCAGCGCGATGCCGTAGATCGGCTCGACCAGAGCCTGGACAGCAAAGGCCGAGCCATAGACAATCAGGAGCATCGCCACTCCGGCGGCTTGAGTGTTTTGTGGACTGTTCATGCCCGGAATCAGGTAGAGCAGGATCGTGAGTGGCAACATGACTGCGATCGACAAGATCCAGCCCAGCGCGCCCACCAGCACGTAGAGCAGCAGGATGCGGCCCTTGCTTCCCTGGCTAAGCGAGAAGCTGCGCTTGATAGAGCACCAGGCTCCCATCTGCTCGACCACGCAGGCGGGAAAGGCCAGCGAGAGCCGCAGCAGCATCCAGATGCCATAGCCGGCCAGAGGAATCACAACTAGAAGCGCGGCCGAGCCGAAGATCGCGTCGGCGGATGCTCCCATGCCGCCCTTTTGCGCCAGGACTGTGACGCCGGCAGCCAGAATTGCCAGCGCAATCCCAACAGCAGCCGGGGCCGCCCAGACGATGAGCCGCCGGAGCAGATAGAGCCAGATATAGCGCCAGCCCAGCCGCCAGACACTCTTGTATGCGTCGCGGATGGTCGTCGTTCCGCCCAAATGGATGCAGGCGACCGCATGGCTCATGGCTGCGGCAGCCAGCCCCGTTACAACAAGCAGGATCGGCAGAGCCAGCAGCGCAAGGGCAACGAAGAAGAGTCCAACCAGAACGTATCCCGCATCCGAGGAGACAGAATGCGCGCCTGCCGCCCTCCACCACGCCGCGACCAGGCCGGCGACGCAGACCAGCGCGATGATGACCCCGGTTGGAAGGACCGAGATGCCCAGGAAGACCAGAAATCGCGAGCGGTAAAGCTGGGCGGTGCGGTCCAGGATCTCGCCCAGGCTCGATGGGCGCAGCGGCTCATTCATGCGCGACACCTGAGTCAGGCGGTGGGCCATCGAGCGGCGGAACTGGATCGGCCGCGGCCGGAGGCTGCTCGGATGCGGCTTCTGCCTCAGCGGCGAAAGGCGTCTCCCGGTGCGGCTCCAGAGCCGGCCAGGCCTCGGCCGCAGTGGAGTCTGGTTCAGCAGCAACCGGCTCAGCAAAGCTTGGCTGCGCGACAACTGGCCCGGCCGCGGTCATTCCGGCGGCCTGCATCATCCACTCGATGTCGAAGCCCTCTTTGCGGATGCGCTGGTCGTAGTAGAAGAGGGTGAGTCCGGTGGCATACATGGGACCGATAAAGCTATTGGTCACAAAAGCCACAAGCTGCTGAAGCACGCGGACCCACAGGGGCAACAGGCCGTGAGATTTCACCGCCGCCACGACAAAAACGAGTTGCGCAATCAGCACAAGGCCGGTTTGTATCACCACGATCAGCAGGCCCAGAAGGAATATGCGGCCGCGCGAACCCTTGCTGAGATCGATGCTGCGCTGGATGGCCTTGCGGGCCTTGAGGTCTTCCACGACACAGGCTGGAATGGCGAGCGAGTAACGCAGGCTCATCAGAATGGCGTACACCATCCAGGCGATCGCCAGCAGCACAAAGACCGCGCTAATCAACAGGATCGTCATCCCGACCTGTGGGTTGGGGGGAGTACCCTTGGCGCTCATCGGACGCAGAAAGAAGATTCCTCCGAGATAACTCCCGAGGATGAGTGCAAAGGGAGTCCAAACCACAAAGGTCACGATCGTCATCAGCCAAAGGTAGCGGCCCAGGCGCGGAAGGATGGTCGAATAAGCGCCGCGGATCGTGGCCGGCCGGCCAACGTTTACCCACGATACGGCGCGATTGTTGGCAGCCACGGCCGCACCAGCGAAGATGACCATCAGCGGAATGGTGAGAAGGACCCAGCACCCGGCCTCCAAGGTTGAATACTGGCTCATGTGGAGGGCGCGCAAGAGTTCCTCGGCGCCTATTTGCAACAGGCCCAGCACCAGCACAACGCCGGCGTAGACCGAGGCAATGCCGGCAAAGAGCAGAAAATTCGTACGATAGAGCTGGGCGGTGCGGTCCAGAATCTCACCAAGAGTGAGCGGGCGGAGGTTGCTTTCCATCTTAGGCTCCCCTGAAATACAGTGTTTGCGCTTGCCGGGATACTAGCACAGAGGGAATGCAATCTGCCGCGCGCAGGGGGGAGCTACTCCAGGTTCTGAACCGGAGTTCCTTCAGGAATGCTATGGATAACGAACTGGTCGTCGGTCAACGAAACATCCTGAGTCACATTGTCGACCGAGAGAACGATCTCCAGTTCCTCGAGTGGCCGTTTGACGATGACCCTGGCGGGATACTTGCTTGTACCGAAATCCTGGTAAGCGGAGTAGAAGACCTGGGTCTCCAGATTTCCCTCGCTATCGTAGATGTCCTGCTGATAGGGCAGCAGGTCATCGCGATGGAAGGTTACTACGCGCACCGGCTTCAATTGCTGGCTGCCCGGTTTGCGGCGGCTGATGCTCAGAATATATTCCGGAACCAGATCGAAGTGCTTTCGCGGCGCGTCCTCGACGGTAATGGTATCAGCAGTCACGGCGTAGAGGTCGTCTGGATCGAGCCCACGCACAATCAGAGCATCGAAGAAGAATCCGGGACGCAGGTTTTCGAGGGGGTTATCGAGTTTCTTCTTGACCGCATAGAAACCCTTGACGACCTTGCTGCCAGAAGGCAAACGGTAATACATCATGAACTGGTTGCCGTCGCCGCTCAGGTCCACGGCGCGAATGCCGAAATAGGAGCCAAAGACCCGCAGCATCTCCGGCTTGCGCATCAGTATGTGACCGTGAATGGTGGGTGAGCCCTTGGCAATGCCCTCTTTCTTCTTGATCTGGCTGGCCTGCATGTCCACCGTCGCGGTCAGGCTATCGAGCGCGGCCCATCGCTGGTTGAGCCGCGCCACAAGCTCATCCGGTGCGAGCGTCTGCGTAACCATCGGCGCTTTAGGAACGGGCAGCTTGCGCGTGGTGGGAAGAATGGAGCAACCGGAGAGCAGCATGACCGGAAAGAGAATGGCCGCGGCGGCTAGACATCGGCAGGTTCTCTTCATCGTCCACCTGCCTTCTTTACGGCGTGCCGGTAGCCGGCGACGTTGCGCTCGTGCTCCTCTTCGGTGCTGGCAAAGAGCGACCGCCCCTGGGGATTGGCCCCGGCGGCGACAAAGTAGAGATAGTTGGTCTTCGCTGGCTCCATCGCCGCGCGCAGCGACTTAACGCCGGGATTGGCCACCGGGCCCGGCGGCAGGCCGGTATGCAGATAAGTGTTGTAAGGCGTCTCCAGCTTCAGGTCGCTCTGGTGAATCACGCCATGCCACCGCCCCGCGACCTCAAGGCCATAGATCACCGCCGGGTCGGTCATCAACGGCATCCGTTTGTCCAGGCGGTTCTCAAAGACGCCGGCCACCAGCGGGCGCTCCGCGTCGACTGCGGTCTCCCGTTCCACCAGCGAAGCCATCGTCACGACTCGATGCACGTTTCCCTTCAATCCAATTTGCCCGGCTATCGCGCGGAATCGCCTCACCATCGCCGCGCAGATCTGGGGCGGGCCAAACTTGCGGGGAAAATGATAGGTATCCGGGAACAGATAGCCCTCAAGGCTCTTTGCTCCGGGGTCAAGGTCGGCCACCAGGACCACCTGTTTTGCCGCGCCGTCCAAGAAGCTCTGCCTTGGGCCGAAGCCCGCCTGCTCAAGCCGGGCGCCGATATCGAAGAGGCTCGATCCCTCCGGAATCACGACCGTCCGGGTGAAAACATCGCCGCGCACAATGCGCGCGTAAACTTCCGTGACGGGAGCCGGATGATCGAAGCGATACTCGCCCGCCTTGAGCGTTCCCCGCCGGATCCAGCGCACGGCGTCAAAAAGGTACCGGCTGCGCACGATGCCCGCAGCCTCCAGTTGCTGGCCCATTTTAAATGTGGAGGCCCCCGGCGCGAACTCCACGAAGGTCTCGCTCGATGGTCCAAAAGGAACAAGGGCCATCCAAGCGACAGCTCCCGCCGCTAAGAGTAAGACGAGAAAAGCCGCCCGCAGGACCCCTGCCGCGCCAGAACGCTTCCTTCTCCTGCTCGTCCGTCCGCGTGGCGCCATCCGTTGCTCTAAACCCTTCTGAAGCTAAAAACGAGAAAAACCAAGTTGCGGTTCCCTTTCCTTGATTGTACCGGGCCAGTATCGGAGCGGGGCGTTCCTTGAGCAGTTGCAGGCTTCGGGCCGTAAGCTAGAAGCCAGGAGCTGGAAGCTGGAAGCTGCCCCACATCCCCGCTATCTCGGCCTCGATGTCGGCAATCGCCGCATCGGCGTGGCCGTGTCGGATGAGCTTGGTCTGACGGCGCAGCCGGTTATGACGCTGGAGCGGCGGCACAACCGGCGCGAGGATCTCCGTTCTCTGGCGCGGCTCTGCAGGCGCTTCGGGGTGGTGGGGATCGTGGTAGGCAACCCCGTGCATCTCTCCGGTGAAGTGGGCCCTCAGGCTGCAAAAACGCAGGCCTTTGCCGCAGAGCTTGGCGAGCTGACCGGTCTGCCGATCCACCTGTGGGATGAGCGGCTGACGACGCGCGAGGCGCATCAGATATTGTATGAAGCCGGCCACGCCCGCCAGGAACACCGGAAGGTGGTAGACCAGGTGGCGGCAACGCTGATCTTGCAATCGTTCATGGATCAGAGATCTGAGAACCGAGATCAAAGATCGGAGAACCGAGAGCAGCCGGACGGCCTCGGTTGAGAGTCCGCGACTCGTGTAAAAGAAGGGAGTTTTAGCGGTAGTGGTCAGTTTTGACCATCATTATTGACGGAAAGGGCCTAGAGTCAAGTCGCTGTTTCCCCTTTCCTCGGTTCTCAGTTATGAAGAAAGCCCCTCAAGACGAGGGGCTTTCCGGTGTTTGAGCGGTCTGCACAGCAGCAACGCAGTCGCGGGACAGCGCCGATCCATGCCCCCCCCCCGCCTCTCCCCGCGTATAATGGAATCCTAAGATCTTTTATCTCTCGCGGTTTGAGCAACCTCGCTCCCCGCCACGGAAATCGATGCCCGATCACATCAAAAAACAGCTTTTAGCCGAAATCGCGCTCCTCGAGCACGAGCTCCAGCATGAGCTTCCCGCCGAGATCAAGAAGGCCGTGGCCATGGGCGATCTATCTGAGAACGCCGAATACCACATGGCCAAGCAGCGCCAGGACTTTGTGAACGCGCGCTTGGGCCAGCTCAAGAAGCGCATGGCCGAGCTCTCGCTGGTCAATCTGAGCAATATTCCCAGAGACAGGGCCGGCTTTGGCTCGACGGTAGTGGTCTACGACTCGACCAAGGATGTCGAGATCGTTTACCGCCTGGTAACCAGCGAGGAGTCAGATGTCTCGAAGGGGCTGATCTCGACCACCTCGCCCATCGGCCGCGGAATTGTGGGCAAGCAGGTGGGCGACACCGCCACCATCGTCACTCCCAACGGCAAGCGTGAACTGGAGATTCTCAAGCTGACCACCATTCACGACGAGGCCGAAGCGGCAGAGGCTCAATCCAGCGCTGACCCGGAACTGAATCCTTCCCAAAGCCCGGAGCGGAAGTAGGCAAGATGGCAATGACGTGGACCAGCGCTTTCGGCCGCGCCTGCGGATGGCTCCTCGACAAGCTCGTCAAGGGCATGGCGCTGACCCGAATTTCTCCCAACGCGCTCACCTTCATCGGCCTGGTCATCAACATCGTTGCCGCAGTCCTTTTCGGCCATGCCAACGCCGACAACGCGGGACGCATGTTCTTCTATGCGGGCTGCGTGATCTTTGCCGCCGGAGCCTTCGACATGCTCGACGGTCGCGTAGCCAGACGCAACAACCAGGTCACGGTATTCGGCTCCTTCTTCGACTCGGTAATCGACCGCTACTCCGATGTGGTACTGTTTTTCGGATTGCTTGTCTACTACGGCCGCATCAACCGCTTCAGGTATGTCGTGCTGGTCGCCTTTGTCATGGTGACTTCGCTGATGGTGAGTTATACGCGCGCTCGCGCCGAGGCACTCATCGGCCAGTGTAAGGTGGGCTTCATGGAGCGGCCCGAGCGCATCGTGCTGGTGATCCTCGGCGCTCTCTTCAACCATTGGGGAGTGATGGCGCCGGTGCTATGGGTTCTCGCCGTGCTCTCGACCATCACCGTCGCGCACCGCATCGTCTACACCTACCAGAACACCAAACATCTGGCGCCGAGCAGCTGAGGGGTGACCACGGCGAGCTAGTGGAATCGCCGGTCTTGAAAGGGCATGGCTTCGGCCGTGCCGCGAGTTGTCCAGGAAACTGAAGGGCTTCAGCCCCTGAGGGAATCTTGGAACAGCCTATGCCAATTCCCCGCTCGATTAAGATAAAGTGATACCGTACAGTGATTTCCCAAAAGGGAGAAGGCGCAGCCATGGCCCAGCATCCGTTCTTGAAGTCCATCCGTCCGGTCAACCTGCTCTCCTTCGGCCCGAATATGGAGGAGATCGAGCTGCGCCCTCTGAACATCCTCATCGGACCGAATGGCTCAGGCAAGTCAAATTTTATTGAGATCCTGGGTCTTCTCAAGGAACTGCCTGACAAGGATCCGTGGTCCACCGTCTTGGAAACGGGCGGTATTGATGAATGGGTATGGAAAGGCCCAAGTCAGGCCGAATCACGGCCCCTCCCCTCGGCCATTGCAATGACGTTCCAGCCGCTTGAAGCTGGGCAGCCACTGAACTACTACGAACTACGTATTGCCAAACATATTCCCACTTACTCCTTCAACGTCCTTTCGGAGGCGCTGGGACAAATTGATTCTCTAACGAATCGACGCGAGGCATTTTTTGTAAACAGAACACCAGATTCTCCGAATTCAGCCTATGTTAGGTCAAAAGTATCAAGCTACACCGTATCGAAGGCCGCGCAATTGGATCCGCGCTTGTCAATTCTTGCGCAGCTTGTCGACGTGTTTAATTACCCGGAGTTGTATTATTTTGAACAAAAGCTCTCAAAGATCTCGCTCTATCGAGATTGGGTCTTTGGGGTAGATGCAAACCCTCGTGATACGCAACCTGTCGGATTAGAAAGCACTCGCCTTGCAGAGGATACAAGGAACCTGGCGCACGTTCTGAAGGCTTGGAGAGACCGAGGAGAACAAGCGGTTTTTGACCGACTTGTTCTCCTGCTACACCAGTTCTACGAGCCGGTGAAAGACGTCGATGTCGAGTTGCTTGGGAATTCTCTGCGCATCATGGTGAAAGAGGAGGGTTTGAGTTCCCGAACTCCAGCCACGCGCCTCTCCGATGGAACGTTGCGTTGGCTGATGCTACTCATTGTCTTGCTTGATCCAGCGCCTCCACCCGTTGTTTGTATCGAAGAACCCGAACTCGGCCTTCATCCGGATATGATTCCCACGCTGGCCGATCTTCTGCGCGACGCTTCAACACGGACGCAACTCATCCTGACCACTCACTCCCAATCTCTTGTCGAATGCTTCTCTGACGATCCCGAGAGCGTGTGTGTCTGCGAAAAGGTCGATGGTGCAACCCGGATTCAGCGACTGGAAAAAGAGAAACTGTCCTCGTGGCTGGATGATTACTCGCTGGGCCAACTCTGGGCCAAGGGTGAGATCGGGGGAAACCGCTGGTGAGGTTACGCATCTATGTCGAAGGCGGACCAAAGAGCTGTCACGCGGACGGCCTCAGGCGTTTCAAGAACGGCTTCAAACAGCACCTTGCGCGATTGGACCCGCTCCTCAACACGCTCGATGTCTCTCCATGCGGCTCGACCGAGGATACGATACGAGACTTTGCGCACGCATTGCGAGAACAAAAGCCCGGCTGCATTGTGGGGCTGCTTGTGGACTCGGACGCACCCGTTACTGCCGATTCACCGGCCAAATACCTGCAATCCAAACTCGATTCAGCCAATATCCCCCAAGACGCGCGAGCAAATATCTTCCTGATGGTTCAATGCATGGAGTCATGGCTGGTCACCGACGTAGCCGCGCTGGAAAAGTGCTTTGGCAAGAGTTTGAAGGCATCCGCACTTCCGAAGAATCCCAATATCGAAGCCGTTTCGAAGAGAGATGTCCTGGACTCATTGGCGTCCGCAGTCAAACCAACTTCCAAGGGGCCGTATCACAAAATACGTCACGGGGCCGAGATACTAGCGGCACTTGATCCGGAATGCGTTGATCGGCGATCTGGTCACGCACGCGACCTTCATGCATTTCTGCGCCATTCCGCAAGAGCGTAAGTCACATACTCAGCAGTTGACCATTACCGCCGAGCAGCCTTCGCGGGCCGGCTTCCATTGCACCAGAAACTGCGTAACAGCCGAGGACTCCATGCGCCGCATGGCTTCGAACTCGCCGCTCTTCTGGCTGTAGAGCAGCTTTCCCTTTTCGCTGAGGACGGCCAGTGCAGGAACGCCCTTCTTCAGTGGAACTTCGTACTTCTCAGCGATCTCCAGATTAGCGTCCATCATGCCGATGTTCACGTGAACCAGCACGAAGTTCGCCTCCAGGATCGGCCGATTGGCCGGGTCGTGGAAGTAGCTGTCGAGCACAATGCAGTCGCCGCACCAATTGCCGCCAAAGTCGAGCAGAATGCGCTTGTGGCTAACTGCGGCACTCTTGAGCGCGGCGGCCAGGTCGGTCTTGGCCTGCGACGGGTCGGGATAGATATCGCGGCCGGCGGGGCGGGCGCTGTCGGCGCTTAGGGCGAGTACGGCGGCGAGAACGATGAGTTTGACGGGCTTCAAATGAGGAACCCTCCACAGTTGCTCTCAGTCTGCCACAAACCGGGGATAAGGTGCTATCTTGATGGCTTGACGATCCGTCCATACACCGTGGTGGGATGCGGGCTTATACTCTTGTGACTGGATGAGAAACTCCATCGATCTGCGTAAACGGCTGGAGTCGTCGGTCTTTCCTGACCTGGGGACGATGATGGAGGGCTACGCGCGCGCCGCGGCGGAGCTGGGCCAGAGCGAGTTCAAGCACAAGCTCGATTTCACGGCGGAATCCATCGATGCGCTCGACGAGATTCTGGTTTTGGTGAGCGAGAGCCCGGAGCTGGATCTCGATTTCGAGGTTCGGCTGTGGGGCAGCTACCTGGGCGAGGTGCTGAGACGCCGCTACGAGGGAACCTGGGAGATGACCCAATATCCGGGCGGTGCGTTGGCGGTTCCGGCCATCGACGTGCGCGGCTCGCGGCTCTTTCCGCTGATCAAGGTCTACCGCCGCTTGACCGTGGGCGACGAGGAAGATCTGCGCGCCTTTTACGTGATGGTCACCGAGAGGCTGGGGCGGCCGGCGCAAGTGAATTGACAGTGAACAGGGATCAGGGAACAAGGGCCGCGCCGACAGCGCGGGCATACAGCGTTGTGCGACAATATACGCTGAGATGCGCGACGGGGTAGGACCGACGCGCGGAGGATTAAAACATGGGATTTCTGGGTGAACCGACACATTGGATTCTTATATTAGTTCTGCTGCTTGTGCTCTTTGGCGCCAAGCGGCTGCCGGAGTTGGGCAAGGGACTGGGTGAGGGGTTGAAGGGCTTCAAGGAAGGCCTAAAGGGTCTCGGCGAGCCATCGGCCAGCGCGCCCACCGTGCAGCAGACTCAGGTTGCCCCGCCAACTGCCGCCTCAACGCCGATTCAGCCCGCGCCAGCAAGCAATGAAACGAGCTATGTCGTCTGCAGCCGCTGCGGCGGTCGATTTGAGAATCCGCATGGATTCAAAGTCGCCGACTTTGTTTGCCGCAACTGCCAAGCGCGTTCCTGATAGGAGCAGCTCTAGGGTAGCCGGAACACCCCAGGGCAGAGAATTCAGTCCAAGAAGAAAGGCCTGTGCGAGAGCACAGGCCTTTCGTGTGTCTTGCGATTCGCTAGCGGGAGTCCTGGGCCGAGGGGTAGTAGCCTTCCTTTGCGCTGAGCTCAAAGCCAGGGCGTTCCATGCGGACCTCAATCTTGCGGAACTTGCTGTCGAAGATCGGTTCATGGCTGTAGTAGCCCAGCGTGTACTGGTTGCGCGCTTCCTCGGCGATCTCGGCATAGCTCTTTTCGATGCCGTCCACGCCCCTCTCGAAGTGCGGCGAGCCGCCCGTGGCCAGGATGTACTTGGCCAGCAGATTGTCGTACATGGTGAAGGGCAGGTGGAAGCGGCTGATGTAGCCTTCACCCCAGCGGGCCGAGTCGCCCACCAGCGTGCCATAGACCGCGATCTTGTTGGTCTCGAGATACCGCCGCACCTCTTTGAAGGTGGCCTTGCTGCCGTACTCCTTGCCGTCGGAGATGACGTAGATGACGCGACGGCGGCCTATGGGACGCGTCGATAGTTCCTTGGCAGCGGCCAGAATGGCGTCGTTGAGGGTGTGGATCTCCTTTTCGTTGGGGGTCCAGGTGCCGCTTCCGCCGGCCGAGCGGCCCTGCTGCACGTTGGGATCAACACAGCCGCCGTTCTTGCTGATGCTGCACGCGGCAGAGAGCGGACCTTCGTTGATCGGCACCAGCATCTCGGCGCCGGTCTCCTTGGCAAGGGCCAGCACGGCGGGCAGGCGCGCGCCTTGTGCGCCGGTAAAGCCGGTCCTCTCCTGGGTCATGTGGCCGTAGGTAAAGACCGCAGCCTCGTCATACGGCGTCAGCGCGCCCTGGATTGCGCCCAGCGAATTGTTAACCTTAGCCATCACGTCGGAAGTCAGGCTCTGGTCGATGACAAAGGCGATCGAAAGCGGGAAGGAATCCGTGGTGAAGAAGGCCAACGGTTCGCGGGTATCGTTCTCGAAAACCTTGAAGTCGCGATAGGTGAGGCCGGCGACCAGCTTGCCCTTTGGGTCCTTAACGGTGACCGGGACTTCGACAAAAGTGGTGTGCATGCGGATCAGCGTCGCGGTTTTTTCAACACCCTCGCCAGTAGCGGGCATCTCAGGCGGCGCGGTCTGGATCGTATCCTTGACCTGGCTGGAGGGCGGAAGGCTGCTGGGCACAAACGGCTGAGCCGAAGGACTCGATGACGATGAAGGGCCCGAGGACTCCTCTCCGGCGCCTTTGCCGGGGGTAATCGGACCCGTCACATCCGACGCCAGCGGCTTGGGCGCCTGGGGCGTCGGGGCGTCGGGCACAGGGGACGGCTGCTCCTGGGCAGTCGAAACGGGAGTCAGCGACGGGCACGAACTCAGGAGCGCGGCCAGTATGATTGCCGGATAACCTAGCTTCACAGAACTTCTCCAGTAGTCAGTCGTCAGCGATCGGTGGTCAGTCATCGGGAGAAGAGCCGGATTCTGTTTGCTGATCTCTGATCCCTGACCCCTGACCTCTGTCAAGGCTCCAACCGTCAGAGTATCAGACGCGCCAGCGCCGCGCAGGTTACGTCAGTGTCGGCGCGTAGGCCAGCTTGAAGAGTCCGGGTTTCACGGGCTGCGGAAAAACGGAAACCGGAGGGAGGCGGGGGTTTCAACCCCCGCATATCGCCTCAAAAGAATAGGCCGGCTTTAGCCGCGGAGGAACACTCTCCACCGCATTCGAGTCAAAGCGGGGATTTTCCCGCGACAAGAGACGCTGGTGTGGAGGCACTTCGCGTATGCTTTCTTCGGAGTCCCAATTCCGTCTAAAGGACCATATGAGAATGCGATGGGGAGTTGCCGCTTACCTCTTTTGCCTGCCCGGGCTGGTCCCGGCGGCGTGGGCCCAGCTTGCTCCCTCGCCCGACGCGCCTCCGGTCTCGACCGCGCCGGATACGTCGGCCGAGGACGTGCCGATGACCACGCTCAAGCAGACCGTCAGCCTGGTGGATCTCTTCTTCACCGTCAAGGACAAATCCGGCGACTTGGTTCCTCACCTCAACAAGGACGACTGCACCGTCTCGGAAGACAAAGTTCCCCAAACGCTCAAGAGCTTTGTCGCCGAGACGCATCAGCCGCTGACGCTAGGGATTCTGCTCGACACTTCAGGCAGCCAGCAGCGTGTGCTGCCTCTCGAACAGGATGCGGGCAGCCAGTTTCTGGAGCGAGTGCTCAAGCCCAAGGATGAGGCTTTTCTGGTCTCCTTCGATGTGGATGTGGACCTGTTGCAGGACTACACCAACAACCCGCGGCTGCTGGCGCGGGCCATGAGCAAGGCAGAGATCAATACGGCGGGGGGCAACGGCGCGGGCATTCCCGGAATGGGCGGGGGACCCGTTCCGACCATCGGTGATCCCAAGGGAACCCTGCTGTATGATGCCGTTGCCATGGCCGCCAGCAAGAAAATGAATCAGGAGACCGGCCGCAAGGCCATGATCCTGCTCACCGACGGCGAGGACGAAGGCAGCCGCACAAAGATCAATGAAGCGATCGCCGCGGCGCAAAAAAACAACATCATCCTCTACACGATCCTGATCGCCGACCGGGGCTTCTATGGTGGCTTCGGCATGGGCTACACCGGCTACTCAGCAATGAAAAAAATGACCGAGGAGACCGGCGGCAGGCTGATCGACGTAGGCAACAACGGCAAGAAGCTCGAGGCCGCCTTCCAGCAGATCGAGGACGAGCTCCGCACCCAGTACGTGGCCAGCTATACCTCAACCAACACCAAGCTGGACGGCGGCTTTCGGAGGATCTCGATCGAGTGCAAGGGCGACGGCCTGAAGGTACAGGTCCGTAAGGGCTACTTCGCCATGGCTCCGGTGTATTAGAAGCCCTCTCAGCGACGGGATTTGAAGAGCGCAGCATCGCAGGCTGCGTATCACGGCCTAATTTTGGAAAGACACCCCATCAGCCGTCTTGAGGGAGCACGACCTCAGTCGTGCCGGTAAACGCCCAATAAGACTGGAGGCATTGGCCCCTCAGGGATCTTCTTCGGCTGGCTTCATCGAGGTTTCTGCAACCAGTTCCAGCGATCGATCAAGCGGCGGCTTGCGCGGATCGCGGAAAACACAACTGGGCTCTGAACTCAAGATGAGGCAATACGAAGAGGCAGAAGGTTCTAGAGTTGTCTAACTTTGTTCGCAGGTTGTGCAAAAAAAGTCAGAAACTAACGTAAGTGTTGAATTTCTATACAACTAATTACCTTCGAATCACTACAAGGTAATCTGGTGCGATACACAATTCTTTATTAATATCGGCACAAGTCAAGAAGACTTTAGCCCTTGCAGAACAAAATTTCCGAGGGCGCAAGAGACCTCCGAGGAGCTTGCCATGTTCACCAATTGCGCTGCGAGTGAAGATTTCGAGATCAGCCCGCGGTTTCGCCGCACCATCGAGGAGCGGATCACGCGCCTGGAAAAGGACGCCGACTACGACGAAGCGCAGGTGACCTTTCTTGAGGACGGCGATCACATTCGCAGGCAGATGCGCTTGGTGGCCATGCAGCGCGCCGAGGCGCTCCGCATGAGGCTCTTCCTGGACCGCGCCAGGACACGGCTGCCAAGGCCGATGATCGCGCTGTAACAGACCGGGATCTTGGACCGGAGATCAGAGAACACTCTCTGGTCTCTTTTCGTTTGTAGGCCTCAAACTCTCCCTGAGGGAGCCGGCGAGAATAGCCCTGCATGGACAGTAGCGGAATCCGGGGATCGCAATCCAACGACGAGCCGCTCTTCGGAGGGGCGATTTGAATATAGCCCGCGAGCCAAGTGGAAAACTGGATGGGCGTTTTCCACTCCTTTAAGAGGGAAGAACAGCCCAAAAACGAGTAGACTCGAAGCTCCGGCGAGATTTTGGAGTGGGGACTCCCGCCGCGAACTTGCTCCTCATTTCTATGCCGTCCGGAGACTGCTTTGGAACTGGAATACTTCATCGTCGATGTCTTTACCGATGTTGCGCTCAAGGGCAACCCGCTGGCCGTGGTCATGAACACGTGCGATCTGACCGCAGGGAGAATGCAGGAGATCGCGCGCGAGTTCAATCTGTCTGAGACAACATTTATCGAGCGCAGGACGGAAGAGGTGGAGCAGGCCGAAGGCGTCCGCGTGCGCATCTTTACCCCCAGCGAAGAGTTGAACTTTGCCGGCCATCCCACACTGGGAACGGCCAACGTACTCAAGCTCCAGGCACCTGAAACCTCGCGGAGCGAGGCCGTGACCCTTGCGCTCAATGTGGGCGCTGTGCCGGTGCGGTTTGTCGGGCCCGCGAGAGCTTCAAGAGCTCTCTTCGGCGAGATGACGCAACGGGATCCGGAGTTTGGCGACGAGTTGGAGGCGAAGGAAGTAGCCCGCCTGACAGGGCTGAACCTCGACGACCTCGACCCGGCGTTGCCTCCGCAGACCGTCTCGACGGGCACGCCCTTTGCGATTGTGGCGCTGCGGTCAGACGATGCGCTGGCCCGGCTCAGGGTCAATCAGCAGGAGGCCACTCCCTGGCTTCGCGAACATGGCGCGCGCTGGTTATATGTGCTGGGGCCGACAGGCGAGCAGCCAGGCAGCCTGGAGCCCGCGTGGCGCGCCCGCATGCAATTCTATGGCGGCGAAGACCCGGCCACCGGCTCTGCGGCCGGCTGCGCTATCGGCTACCTGGTTCAGCGTGGCGCGGTGGCTTCGGGACAGCGGATTTTAGTGCGCCAGGGCGTCGAGATCGGCCGGACGAGCGACATCTATCTCTCCGCCAGGCGCGAAGCGACGGGGGTAACGGACGTGCGGGTTGCTGGCAGCACTATTCTCGTGGCAAAAGGGCGTCTTTTCCTGTCATAATGCACATACTTTCAACAGGAATTCATCAATGCAAATTGCGATATATGTTGGATGTAGCTAATTTTCATCTGTTTCACTCGCATTTTCAACGTGAGATTCGCCTCATTTTCCCTACTGGTCAACCCTTTGGTTTCCGCGTAGTCTTGGCTCTCGTTGGAACATTTTAGCCGGAACCATCACCGGTCTTAACCCTGGAATCAGCCACAACCGGACCCACAACAATAGCTACTCTCCTGCGTCTCTAAGCCTGGATGCCGTTTTACGTGAATGCCTGCGACTGCCGGCGATCCGCGTCGAACGACCCGGACAGAAGGATCAACCGGGAAACGGCGGCACCGCATGGTTGTGAGCCTTGGAGATTCATCGCGCCTGCCTGCCGCGAGTGCGGGCCAGTGCGCAGTGGCTTGTGGTTGGCGGCAACGAAAACTGCATCAAGGAGCGAGTCCCCAGATCATGCGACCCAAGAAAGTTATTCTCTGCGTAGACGACAACGAACAAGAGCTTTCCGTACTCAAGTTCATGCTGGCCACCAACGGATACCGGGTAGTTACGGCCAGCAACGGCCAGGATGCGATCGGCGTCTTTTCTGAAACCCAGGTAGACCTTGTACTGGCCGACCATTCCATGCCTCAGATGAACGGCTGCCAGTTGGTGGAGCGGCTGAAGCAGATTGCTTCCCACGTGCCAATGATCCTGCTGGGTGACCCGCAAAAGATGGCTGGCGAGATGCACGCCGCCGATGCGCTGCTGGCCAAGAAGCACTGTTCGTCGCAGGAGCTGCTGGAGCGCATCAAAGTGATGAGCGCCCGCAAGCGCGGGCCCCGCAAGGGCTCGCAGCGAATGGCTCCGATGGTGGAGTTGGCGGTAGCGTCGTAAAGGCAGGGGTCAGAGATCAGGGATCAGCAAAGCGACAGAGAATTCTTGGCTTTGGTGTAGACTTCCGTGCCCCAAACATTCCGCGTTTTTCTGCGGAATGGGTGGGAATCTAAAAATCTTCGGTCTGTACAATTCCTAATAAATGCACTATCAGCCAGTTGAAACGAGTCGAGAGCGCCGGACGTTGAAAGCTTCAGCCAAAGAACTCTCCCGACAGCGCCTCCGTCCGACCCCATTGATCTCTGACCCCTGATCCCTCCCCCCGTTTCCTGTCCCTGTCCCCTGCTTTTCCTCTCTTTGCTGCAAACACTTGACGGCCCCGCTGGCGAGTGGGATACTCGCCAACTGTACCCGGTCTGAGAGGTTTTTTATCTTCAGCCTGCCGGGGGGTTGGCTTCTTATGGATCTGATTGTGGTTCGTCTTCTTTTTGTGGCTCTGCTTGCCGGGGTCTGTTATTTCCTTCATCCGTTTGGCATGTCGGGATGGATGAGCGCGGCTGCGGGCGCCGGGGCTGCCTGCGCGGTCATCGTTTTTGAATTCCGGGTGAGGGCTCTGACGCTGCGGCGGCTGGTGGGCGCGGTTGCGGGAAGCGTTCTCGGCATTCTCGGCGCTGCTTTATTCTGCATGGTCTTGCGCGGGGCTCTCCAGCCAGGGGTCAACTCAGCCGTATTGCAGATCTTCGTGCTGCTCTTGATGACCTATGTGGGACTGCTGGTGGGCGCCAACAAAGGCGACCTGCTCAATCCTGCGGCCCTAGGCACCGTCTTTGCCTCCGACCGGCCTACGCGGCGCAGCGCTAAAGTGCTCGACACCAGCGTCATCATCGACGGCCGCATCGCCGACATCGCCGAGGCCGGCTTTATCGACGGCATGATGGTGGTGCCGGAGTTTGTGCTGCGCGAGTTGCAGACCGTCGCCGACTCCACCGACAGCTCCAAGCGCCAGCGCGGCCGCCGCGGCCTCGACATGCTGCAGCGCATGCAATCGAACACCAACATCCAGGTGCAAATCGTCCCCGACGACTTCCCTTCCATCAGAGAAGTTGACTTGAAGCTGTTGGAGCTGGCCAAGAAGTGGGAGGCCAAGGTCGTCACAAACGACTTCAACCTCAACAAGGTGGCCCATCTGCATCACGTCGAAGTCCTGAATATCAACGACCTGGCCAATGCCCTCAAGCCTGTGGTGCTGCCCGGCGAAAAGATGACCGTGCTCATTTTGAAAGAGGGCAAGGAGTTCAATCAGGGCGTCGGCTACCTCGACGACGGCACCATGGTTGTGGTCGATCACGCCCGCAAGCTGATTGGCCGGGCCGTGGAGATCACCGTCACCAGCGTCTTGCAAACCGCTAGCGGTAAGATGATCTTCGGCAAGCTGGACGAAAACGGCAAAGGCGGTGAGCAGGGACGGCCTGGGCCGGTAGAGATTGTGCGCTGAGCGTTACAATCTCCGCAGTCGGGTGGAAGGCCGGCAAGCTTGAAACCGCCTATGACGCCCGGCCGGATCATTGATCAGCGCGGCTCAAGCATATTTCGGAAAGGTCATCAGATGAATCGGCACCAATGGCTTTTTGAAAGACGATTCTTCCTCATTTATGTTGTTTGCAGCTTGGCCGCTATCTTTTACCTGCCCTACTTTGTCCCGCTAACTCCCTCTGCATCGGACTCCTACACCTTTGGGTACAACAACCGCGCCGGTGTTGCTCTCTTGCTGTTGCTGGTGACGATTGGGGCGGTTTGGACCAAAGGTCTGGATCTCCAATTTCGCACGACAGGCGCCTCGCAACCTGTCGCTCGGAAGACGCTCATTGTTGCCCTGATAGCGGTTTTCTCCGGCTGTCTTGCGATGGTTGTGCTCGTTGGCCGCTTCGGTGGCTTCGGAGAGTCTTCGTTTGGAATTGACAGGCTATGGCTCCTGTCTCAGGGCAGGACCCCTTATGTGGATTTTGAATGGCTGTTTGGAGTGGCGCTTTTGTATGGCCCGCTGATGCTTCGGAATCTGCTTCACATCGATCTCGTCCAGGCCTTTTACCTCTTTTGGATACTCAATAGTCTCCTGGGAATACTGCTCCTCTATTTAGTGATCAATATGGTAGATTACCCAACCGATGACAAGAAGACGATCTTTCTTCTTTTGTTCAGCTCGGGGTTTCCATTCATCCTCTTCATGGGCCAGCAGTACACCTTTGTCAGATATCTTCTTCCCCTGTACTTCATCCTGGTGGTTCACAAGCTTCTTCGCAGCGACGCCGCCAAATCGAGGGTCTATGCTGCCCTTGTCGCGGTGGCGTTTACTGCCATTCTGCTCTTGATCTCTCCTGAGACTGCGATCGCGCACGCCTTCGCCTGCGCCTGTCTTTTCCTGCTGCCGGCTTCAGGCCGGAGGGGCCAATCCTCTGCAATCTTCGCCGGATTACTGCTTGCGCTTGCAGCCGTCTTTTATAGCGCATCGAAGCTTCACGTTCTGGATTCAGTGAGGGCCTCCGGAGCGGGAGCGAATTTCTTCCCTATCCTCTTCGCGCCCCATATTCTGCTCTTCTTTGCGGCACTATTTGTATGTGCCTGTCATATAGTCCAGCGATTTACCCAGCTGTGCGCCAACGATAATACCATCGGCCTGATTGCCTATTCGATACCGATGACAGCCGCGGCGTTAGGCAGATGCGACCCTTGTCACGTGGCCTGGAATGGACTCGGTATCTTCATGGTCAGCATGTTCTATCTTTCAAACCACAGCTCGGTGTGGAAAGGGTACAAGGCGGCCTTCATGCTTGTCCTGATTTTCTATCCTGGCGCCACGCAGACCCTGTTTTATCTGCGGTTTTTTGAAAAGGCGCATCTCGACGCTCTCAGCGATAACAGCGGCAGCTCGCCCGACAACATTGATCTGACAAGACTCTATCCTTCGTGGCACGGAGCGTTTCTAGCTCCTCTCAGTTATCAGCCGAACGGAATCGGAAGTTACTTGTCCAGTCGGGTAGAATACGGCAGTTTTGAAGGATTCCTCAACGCGAATAACGTTGACGAAATCGACGCGAAAGTCGCCGAGATCAAGCACCATCCAGAAGATGCCCTCCTGCTGCCAGATCATTTTGAAAATGCCTGTCAGACCGATGTCGCAGAGAGACGGCTGGCGATCGGCGTCTGGTTTGCCATTCCTTACTTCGGGAGGGCGGCTCATCCCGACAATCTTCACAAGCCGGTCTGCGACTACATTTTTCAGAACTACAGAATGGAACAGCAGCCTACACCGCAGAACTTTGGGTATGGGCTCTGGATCGCGAAGCCTGTTGAAGCCTCCCGATGAATGTTCCTTCGAGCGCAGTGGAGCGTGGCGAAGATCGTTCGGACCAACTTCCCGCGACGATAGTCCATTTTCTTTCGGACGCCCATTACGCTGGCAAACAAATATTCGCTCGCTAAACCCGATCAAGGAAGTGAGCTAGCCGCCGTTTTACCTCAGGCCACTCCGCCGCAACGATCGAGAAGCGCGCCGAGTCGCGAACGGTATAATCCGCGGCCATGCGGTGAGACCGCAGAATGCCTTCAAACCTCCCGCCGATCCGCTCGATTGCCGCGCGCGAACGCTGGTTGCGCACGTCGGTGTGCAGACAGACGCGCAGCACCTGCCAATCTTCAAAAGCATGAGTCAGCATGAGCAACTTGGCCTCGGTGTTGGCGGCAGTGCGGATGGCGGGGCGGCTCAACCATGTATAGCCGATTTCGCAGACGTCGGGCACAGCGCGGCCATGACGCGCATGACCTTGCGGCCAGGCCCATCGGTCGAGTTCGAAGAAGCGCGTGGACCCGACGATGGCGTCATCACTCGCGCGAACGATGGCAAAGGGCAGGGCCGTGCCGGAGTCGCGCGAAACAAGAGCTGTCGCGATGTAAGCTCTTGCCTGCGCGATGCCTTGCGGGACCGGACTCCATTGATAGATCGAGGGGTCGAAGGCTGAGGCTGCTGCGAGGCCCTCGGCATGAGATTGGTGGAGAGGTTCGAGGCGAACATGCCTGCCCGTCAGATGCAAAGTCTGCATGCTTGCGGCTCCGATGAATTGATGTGGATTCGTGGCCGTTCAGTACTTCGGCACCTTGGGGTCGATCTCTTCGCTCCAGGCATGAATGCCGCCGGCAAGATTTGCGACGCGCGGGTAGCCCACCTGCTTGAGAAACTCCGCGATGCGCTGGCTGCGAACGCCGGCGTGACAGTGGACGATGACCTCGCGCTCGCGGTCGATCTCGGCCAGCCGCTGGGGAACCTCATTCTGCGGGATCAGCTTACCGCCGATCTGGGCGATTTTCTGCTCCCAGGGTTCGCGCACGTCGAGAATGTAAACATCTTCGCCGGCGTCGATGCGGCGCTTCAGTTCTTTCACGGTGATCTGGGGAACTCCGTCGGTCAATGAACTCTCCTGAATTGTCGGCTGAGTCTTTTCGGGCGCAACGCCGCAGAACTGCTGGTAGTCGATGAGCCCCGTAATGGCTGGGTTCGTTCCGCATATCGGGCAGGCTGAGTCTTTACTCAGCTTGACCTCGCGGAAGCGCATGGTGAGAGCATCAACCATCAGCAGACGGCCGACGAGCGACTCCCCCTTCCCCACGATTAATTTGATGACCTCGGCGGCCTGAATGACTCCGATCAGGCCGGGAAGAATGCCCAGCACGCCGCCCTCGGCGCAACTGGGCGCCGCTCCGGGCGGCGGCGGCGCGGGATATAGGCAGCGATAGCATGGGCCATCGGCGGTGGCGAAGACACTGGCCTGGCCTTCAAATCTGAAAACAGACCCGTAGACGTTGGGCAAGCCCGACAGCACGCAGGCGTCGTTGACCAGATACCGTGCGGGGAAGTTGTCGGTGCCGTCGGCGACGATGTCGTAATCCTTCAGGATCTCTAGCGCGTTTGCGCTCGTGAGCAGGGTCTCGTATCGAATGACGTTGACGTCTGGATTGAGAGCGGCGAGCTTCTCCGCGGCCGATTCCAGCTTGCCGCGGCCGACATCGGCGGTCGAGTAGATAATCTGGCGTTGCAGGTTGCTGGCGTCGACTACGTCGTGGTCGACTAGACCCAGCGTTCCCACGCCGGCCGCGGCTAGATACAAGGCCAGTGGCGAACCGAGGCCGCCGGCGCCCACGCAGAGCACACGCGCGGCTTTGAGCTTCTGTTGGCCCTCCATGCCCACCTCGGGCAGGATCAAGTGCCGCGCATACCGCGCAATCTCGTCGGTGGTCAACTCGGGCAGCGGGATTGGATTGCTCGTACTCATCGTTCGATTCTCGCCTCTCAAATTCGGATTGGATCTACACCATTGCCTTTTCGACTTTATCGCCCCGGCAAGGCGTATAGTTACTGACTTACGCCGGTCATGCCGCCCACATCCGGCAGTTTCCAGCTACTTCTTCCCCTTGCCTCCAACCCGGCTGCCTAAAAGCCCTTCGAGCTCTTCCTTGAATTCGCGCACATCCTTGAAGTCCCGGTAGACCGACGCGAAACGGATATAAGCCACCGTATCCAGCCCCTTGAGCTGATTCATAATCAACTCACCGATCTCGGATGTGGTTCGCTCGCGCTCAGGTGCGTCCACCAAAAAAGCTTCAGATGAATCCACGATGGCTTCTAGGTTCTTCAAAGGCACAGGCCGCTTTTCGCAGGCGCGCAAGAGGCCGCTCAATACCTTTTGACGGTCGAAGCGTTCGCGGCGACCATCCTTCTTGACCACCATGTACGGGATCTCGTCGATTCGCTCGTAGGTGGTGAAGCGGCGGTTGCACCGCTCGCACTCACGCCGCCTCCGGATCGAGTCGGCCTCTTTGCTTTCGCGCGAGTCCACCACCCGGTCCTGTCCAAAGCCGCAATAAGGACACTTCATACATCGCGATTCTAACTCAGGGATCAGAGTTCAGGGGTCAAAGATCAGGGCGCAGGAACCAAAAGAGTCTTGCTGGCTACTGCGGTCAACCCGTCCAATGTGTCGAGAAAGGCCGCAGAGACCTGTGGCGCGTTAGCCAAATGCCATAGAAGTTCGGCGTTGTTCCAGGCTGCCTCGCGCGCCGCGGCCACGCTCCATGCCGCCAGCGTGTCTTCAAGATTCGAGACCGGTGGCAACGCGTCACCGAGCAGGCGAACGTTGAGTGTCTGCTTGGCGGTTTCGATGAGGCTGTCGAGCGTCGTGTTGAGCGCCGTGAAGTCGTTGTACTGCGCCGTTCCGTGCTGCGGCGCAATCCCCGTGCTCTGGCAGACTGCGACGACAGCTTGCGACAGGTCGTGGTTGATGTGTGCGTTCATTCCCGCCAGGGCAAACTGGATGCGGGCGATGGAGGCCTGATTGCGCCGGTCAAAGAGCGCCTGTCAACAGCCGGGTGTCTGCCCTTGCCCACCGCCGGAGAGAGAGGCCTGCGTAGCAGCTAAGTAGAAGCGAGCAAATCGCACGTCCAGAGTGGCGATCCATGCGGGATCGGAAAACTCCGCTGCATGAATCCTCGCCTCGACTGCCTCAGTCACCTGGAGATAGAGCCCGTTAAACCACTTCAGTCCGTCGCCATCCACGCAGAGTGCCTGGATGGCTTCGAGGATCCGAACCACATCAGAGACGGTCTGTGGGGCGTTCTGGACAGCGGCAAGGATGCTCGTGTCATAAGAAAACATGGAGGCTCATCATAACCGGAAGAGAATGAGGTTGGGAAGCCGGATTCTCAGCATCTCATACTTGAAGGCCGAACGCCATCGGCTGATCCCTGATTCCTGTTCTTCTTCCCTGCTGTTAGTCAAACACCACCGTCTTATTTCCATAACAAAGAATGCGGCGGTCGAGATGCCAGCGTACGGCGCGAGAGAGAACGATGCGCTCCAGGTCGCGGCCACGCGCAACCAGGTCTTCCACCTGATCGCGGTGCGAGATGCGGGCCACGTCCTGCTCGATAATAGGGCCGTCGTCGAGGACCTCGGTCACGTAGTGGCTGGTGGCCCCGATCAGCTTCACTCCGCGGGCGTGAGCGGCGTGGTAGGGCTTGGCCCCGGTGAAGGCGGGCAGGAAAGAGTGATGCACGTTGATGATCGCAGCCGGATAGCGGGCAATGAACGCCGGCGAGAGGATCTGCATGTAACGCGCCAGCACGACCAGTTCGATCTTGTGATCGGAAAGCAGTTCGAGCTGCCGCGCCTCAGTCTCGGCGCGCGCCGCCGCCGTCACCGGGATGTGCTCGAAGGGGATGCCGTAAAAGGCAGCGAGGTTCTCGACATCGCGGTGGTTCGAGACGATCAGCGGAATCTCGCACTCCAGTTCGCGCGTGCGCCAACGGTGCAGCAGGTCGGCCATGCAATGCAGGTACTGCGAGCAGAAGAGTGCCACGCGCGGCAGCCGTGCCGTCGAGGTCAACTGCCAGTGCATTCCCAGTTCTTCAGCCAGTGGAGCAAAGGCCGCCTTGAAGGCTTCGAGGTCGAAGGGGATGGCGCTCGGCGGCGTTATGAATTCGGCTTCATCGGGGCTTGAAGCGGAGGGGGTTCTCTCCGCCGAACCAATCAGGGCAAACTCGACGCGCATGAAGAACAGGCCCAGGTCGTGGTCCCGGTGCTGGTCGGCGTGCAGGATATTGGCGCCATGCTCGTAGAGCAGGCCTGAGACGCGGGCCACCAGGCCTCTACGGTCCGGGCAGTCGATAAGCAAAACAGCGGATTCTTTCATGCTAACTTCAGCTTAAACCACCACCTGCGGTGGGGCAGACGGCGCTTGCGCGCCAAGGCGTTCGTGGTCCCCCATCCTTGCGCCAGTGATAAGGCGAAAGGACGGGGAACCCAAGCTCCGTGGATGTTCAAGGCAGGGCCACCCGGCGGGAGGAGACCTCATGGGCGGCTAAGCTGAAGCTCCAGTCAGCGAAGCACGGAGGCGCGAAGCCAGGCGGCTGAGTTCGAGAGATGCCTTTCTCGTCTCATCAGCACCCTGGGTGGTCTGCCTCGCCGAGGTAGCCACTCCGCCAATCTTCGTCGTGATTTCACCGATCTTCTGAGCCGCTTCGGTCACATTGCGTCCTATTTCGTTCGCCGTAACCGTCTGCTCTTCCACCGCCGATGCGATGCTGTTGGAGATGTCATTGATCGACCCGATGATCGTTCCGATGTGCACGAAGGCCGAGGCGGCTTCCTTGGTGCCGCTCTGAATTGCTTCGATGGTCTGGCCGATCTCCTCGGTCGCGCGTGCCGTTTGCTTGGCGAGTTCCTTCACCTCGTTGGCAACCACGGCGAAGCCTTTTCCAGCCTCTCCGGCGCGAGCCGCTTCGATGGTCGCATTCAACGCAAGCAGATTCGTCTGCTGGGCGATTGAATTGATGACCTTGATCACTTTGTTGATCTCGCGGCTCGATGTCTCAAGCTTTTTCATGCTGTCCTTGGCCGATTCAGCCACGTCAACCGCGTTCTTTGCAACCCGCGCCGAATCGTTGGCGTTTTTTGAAATTTCGCGAATTGATTCCTGCACCTGCGAGGCGGCTCCGGCAACCGAGGATACAGTGGTGGATACCTGCTGGCTGGCGCCTTGCAGAAAATCGACCAGCATCGCAGTTTCTCCTGCGCTCGCCACCATGGTCTGGCTGACCGTCGTCAGTTGCTCTGAAGCTGACGCCAGGCGCGTCTCGCTCTCCGTCAGCGTGTCGCGCATCCGCCTGCTCTCCGTAACGTCGCGCGAGAAGCCGAAGGTGCCTATGATCCGGCCATCTTTGTCTCGGAGAGGCATCTTGGTGGTAGAGACCCACGTTGACTGGCCATCCGGCCGAGTCTCCTTCTCCTCCTTGTTTATGATCGGGCGGCCCGTTCGAATGATCTCCTGTTCGTCGGCGAATGCAGGACGTGCATGTTCTTCGGTAAAAAAATCAAAGTCCGATTTGCCAATAGCCTCTGCCGGCGAACCAACCCTCAGCGACTTGGCCAAAATCTGGTTGATCAAAAGAAACCGGCTTTGTTGGTCTTTGAAATAGACGGCGCCCTGCAGCAGTTCCATGAGGGCAGAGAGAAAGAGGCCAAAATCGGCACGCACCGGTTCGGAATCCGATTCGACAACCGGTCTTCCGTTTCCATTCAGAGGCGAAGTTGCCGCCAGCGCATCGCTCATATCGTCACCATCGAGAATTGAACAGACTTGGAGCCTTGCACCTTGATAGCGGTGCAATCGCTTTCCTATCGGCATGGACCAATCGATATTTCAGACACCTGAGGATCGAGAGTTGTTCAGGCGGTGTTCGATCCTCTGTTTTTCAATGGCGGGTGCCCCGGTGGAGGTCCGAGTGTCGGAATTTGCGCCATGCTTGTAGCGCAGGCCTGCAGCTCTCGCGACCAGGAGAGGCCCAATCGATTGTAGGGTGAACGGCAGGTGGGGCGGTCTCGGCCGGACCTTTCGGCCGGACGCAACGGAACGAGAATTTGTGCTGCGATTCAGATTCGGGACGGCGCTGCGTTTGCCCTGGGCTAGTCTCGTTCTGTGCCTGCGTGGCGGGCGCAGGTGTATTCTTTCGGCCAAAAGATGCACCGGGGCAAATACCGCTCCGGCGATGCGCGTGCTTCGCAATGAACTCTTCTTGGCCCGGCCCTCATCGCGGGCGTGACCGCGAGATCCCGGTCCGCGCCCCTCTTCTTGGCGTGGGAGCTGCCGAAAGCCTGCTGGGTGAAACCGAAGGGGTGGCTAGCCCCAAAACAGTTGGCTCAGGCGGCAGTTTCGCCGCGAACCAGCAGCGGCGCGCTCAACTGCTGGCGGAGATTCCCCGCCAGATCGGCTACTACGCGCATTTTCTCGGCGACGGTAGGAGTCATCTCGCTGCCGCTGAGAGCCAACTGCGAGTGCAGCAGTAGTCCTGCGACTGTGGACTTGAGCTCGGACTCAATGGCGGCGGTCGCAGCGCGCCTGGCCAGCGACTGCTCGCGCTCGCGGCGGTGCAGGGCGGCGCGCACCTCGCGCACCAGCCGGGCGGCGCCGGAAAGGGCGAAGTTGATCTGGAGCGGGATGGCCAGCCCGGCATGCTCCCAGATTGCCTCGGCGGCGGCTGGATCGCACTCGGCGACGGTCTCATCGACCACGACTGCAAGGAACTCCTGGCGGCGCAGCGCGGCCAGCGCGGCCTTTCGTCCCTCCGCCACCTCGACATCCATGCCCAGTTGCGCGCCCACCACTGCGGCGCAGTTGCGGGCTCCTTCAATTCCGGTCACGATCAGAATGCTCATTCCCAGCTCCTCGTCAGCTCTCCCGGTCAGCCTGTGGCCGGAGCTTGTTCGCCTCGCGATTCATCCCTCCGCGTGGCCGTTAAATTGTCCCGTAATTGCCCTATCGGCGCGGTAGGTTCCGGCTTGAGCCGAGAGCGGTCACTCTTCCCTTAGCGGGTCTGCGATGCCGTACTCCTTGAGCTTGCGATAGAGAGTGGTCTTGCCAATTCCCAGCAGCTTTGCGGCTTGCAGCTTGTCGCCGTTGAGAGTGCGAATGGCTCCCAGGATGGCCTGGCGCTCGAGATCGGCCAGGGTGGTCAACTGCGGCTGGCTATCCTCGGCGGCGGTCTCGCCCGCTATGGCTGAGCGCCGTGCATCCAGGCCCTGCTGCTGAAGCTGTGTGGGCAGGTCACCCAGGTGGAGAACCGGACCACTGGAGAGCGCGCAGGCCCGCTCGATGGAGTGATCGAGCTCGCGCACGTTGCCCGGCCAGTCGTGGCGCATCATGGTGCGCAGAACCTCGTCACTGAGCGTGAATTTCGTTCCATGCTCACGGCTGATGCGGTCCAGAAAGTGGGCGGCCAGCAGTGGTATATCTTCGCGACGGTCGCGCAGCGGAGGCAGACGCAGATTGACGACGTTGATCCGGTAGAAAAGATCCTTGCGAAACGCCCCTTTTTCGACCATCGTCGCCAGATCGCGGTTGGTGGCGGCCACGATGCGCGCCTTGATGGGAACCCGGTGCGTAGCTCCGACGGGGCGGACCTCCTTCTCCTGCAATGCGCGCAGCAGCTTGGCTTGCAGGTCGAGCGAGAGCTCGCCGATCTCGTCGAGAAAGACCGTGCCGCCCTCAGCCGAGACCAGCAATCCGTCCTTGGCCCGATTGGCTCCGGTAAAGGCCCCCTTGACATAGCCGAAGAGCTCGCTCTCGAGCAGCGTCGGCACCAGCGAGCCGCAGTCGACGGGCAGGAACGGCTTTTGCGAGTTGGGTCCGTAAGCGTGAATCGTGCGCGCCACCAGTTCCTTACCGGTACCGCTTTCACCGAGAATCAGAACAGGATGCGAGCTCTGGGCAACTTTGGAGAGGATGCGATAGAGCTTCTCCATCTCGCCCGAGCGGCCGATCATCGCCCCCAGCCCCTGCGAGAGACGGAGCCGTTCACGCAAATGGCGGGTGGCGATGTCGGTGACCAGACTGGAAGCGGCGCGATCGAGAACCGTCGATAGCTCGTCCATGGCAAAGGGCTTGGCCAGGTAATCGGAGGCTCCGCAGCGCATCGCCTCGACGGCGGCATTGACCGATCCCGAGGCGGTCATGGCGATCACCGCGGTCTGTGGATAAAGGAGCTTGACCTCGGAGATCAGTTCCAGGCCCAGATTGCTCCCGGAGGGTAGATTGACCAGAAGAATATCCGCGGTGCTGCCGCGCAGCATCGCGCGCGCCTGATTCATGTCAGCGGTGCTCTCGACTGCATAGCCGAGGCTCGAGGCAATCTCGGCGCAGGCCGAGCGCATCGCCGAGTCGGCGTCGACCACCAGAAGGTGCAGGTGCACCGGCGGCTCAGCGAGTTGGGGGGTAAACTCCATGGCTCTTACGTTCAGAACTGTCTCGAGCATTGTATTCGCCTCACGCGCAAATGGTTAAATTGGACTTCCTTGTTGCAGCCGTTCCTGGGCCCTGCATTCCGGATTCCTCCAGCCCGGCGCTCCAGGCTCCCGATCTCCGGGCCGCACCGGCCCTTGGTCTTAGTGGACGCGAACCGGCAGTTCGATCTCGAATCGGGCTCCCGAACTGGAGCGGTTTGCGGCCTGAATGCGGCCGCCTGCGGTCTCGACGATGGAGCGAGTAATCGAGAGACCCAGCCCGCGATGAGAAGCCGGCCAGCCTCCCCGCTTCACGGCGCCATTGGCGCGGGTGGTGTAGCCGGATTCGAAGATCTTTTCCAGCGACCTGGACGGGATGCCCGGCCCGTTGTCTTCAACGGTGAGCAACAAGGACTTCGTCGTTTTGGCGGCGGCCGGCAGCTCGTGCAGACCTACCTGAATGCGCCCCCCCTCGGGCATCGCCTCGGCGGAGTTCTTGACCAGATTGACAAGAATCCTGGTCAGGTCCTCACTGGTAAACCGCACCGCCAGAGCGCCCCCCTCGATGTCTGTCGTAATCGAGATGGAAGGCCCAGCCAGGGCAGCAAGAAGGTTGCGGTTGGCAAGCACTTCGGCTGCCAGATTGTCGATCGGCACGGTAGGCATTAGCTCCCACGGCCGGGTACGATCCTGTCGGTCCGGATCAACCGCCGGCCAGGCCGCGCTGAAGCGGTCGGCGGCTGGCCCTAGGCGAAGATCGAGGGCCAGCAGCTTCTGCACCAGGCGGAGGCTGGCCGTGGCCACCAGGCGCAGTTCGCCAGCATAGTGAAGGAAGGGCGCGGCTAGGACTCCCGGCTCCTCCAGCAGGTCGCAATAGAGCCCCAAGGCTGTCACCATATTGCGGGCGTCGTGGGCCACCTCGGCGAGAGTCTCGCCGCCGCCGCGCAGGTTGACCAGGGTCTCGACGACCGCCTCAACCCGCGCACGCTCGATCCCGGCCACCCGGTCCACAGGCTGGTCCTCTGCCGCGACTCCTCGTCCGGTCGAACCGGCTGCCGCAAGCCCTTTGGTCTTGAATTCCCTCGCCTGCCCTGTCTGCTCGTGCATAGCGCTGCTTCCTCTCTTGTCAGTGGACAGGGAATCAGGGATCAGAGATGAGGGGGCAGGGGTCGGTGTCATAATTCTCTCGACTTCGGCCTGTTCGCTAATCCCGGTTTCCTAGCCCCTGATTTTGTCCTTCCCGTTTCCGTCTCTGCCGGTGGGTTTTGTCCTCTTCTATTACACGTAGCGTGCCAATCCAGAACACTTTCGATAAGCTCCTGATAAGGGAGGAGCTTAGTGTCCAATTCGGGGACGCCAAGCTCGATACGGAAGAATCATTGACTCCCAGAATGGAACTGGGTGTCGCAGTAGGATCAAGACAATTCCTTTAGTTTCATCGGTTCGAACGATGATTCCCGTTCCGGGCGCGGAATTCTACGATTTCCCGTTCTGGAAACGACCGCCCTTGAGGGTTCCGGCATCTGCTCCGCAGGCCGCGTCCCGTACAATCTCTGCATGAAAGAGCCTTCATCTCCCTCCTTTTTTCGTCCCGGCGGTAGAACTCCCTCGGAGCTTCGCCCGCTCGAGCTGACTCCAGGTTTTGTCCAGACCGCCGAGGGTTCTGTTCTGGTCTCGCTGGGCAACACGCGCGTACTGACTTGCGCCACGGTTGAACAAGGCGTTCCGGGCTGGCTGCGCAACTCTGGCCGGGGCTGGGTGACGGCGGAGTACTCTATGCTGCCCCGCTCAACGGTGACTCGCACTCCGCGAGAGAGCGAACGGGGCAAGATTGGCGGGCGGACGCATGAGATTCAGCGGCTGATCGGCCGGAGTCTGCGCTCTGTCGTCGACATGAAGGCATTAGGCGAGCGGACGGTAATTCTGGACTGCGACGTGATCCAGGCCGATGGCGGCACGCGCACGGCGGCGATCACCGGAGCCGCGGTCGCGCTGGCGCTGGCTTTGAATGCATTGGTCGCCGCCGGAACGCTCAAAGTATCGCCGCTCAGACAACTGGTCGCAGCGACCTCGGTGGGCCTGGTCGGCGGCGCGGCAATTCTCGATCTCTGCTATGAAGAGGACTCGCAGGCCGAGGTGGACATGAATGTCGTGATGACCGCCGACGGCGGCCTAATCGAGACCCAGGCCACCGCGGAGAAGGGCAGCTTTTCGCAGGCTCAGCTCAACGAACTGGTCGACCTGGCCGAGATGGGATTGAAGAAGATCTTCGCAGCGCAAGGCGCGGTGCTGGGGCTGGGGCTGTAGAAGCCCATCGAATCCACAGCTCTAGTGGAAGTTGAACCATCTCTAGAGGGCGCGTCGCGATCAGACTGCCCCAGGGCTTCGTCTAGCCGCCCGAATGCAGCGCCGCTTCGGCCCATGCGACGGCCCCAACATAAATCTTCACCAGTTCCTCTTGCTTGAGACCATCGGCCTGGGCTGCCGCATCGCACCCGGCCCAGTCGCCGCGCTCATAGCTCTCCAGCCATCCCAGCGGGACGCGCTCGGGGTTCTTCGTTCCCATCAGCGCAGCTCGTATCTCATCCCCCACCGCCAGCGCCGGAGCCAGTTCGCTCATCGGCTGACCCTGCATGGCGGGCAGCAGGCTGAGCAGTCCCAGCAGGTATTGCCCAAAGGGATCGAGGCCGCGCTTCGTGCCTGCCACCTCGCAGAATCGTCCCCGGATCATGGCCATGCAAAGCAGTTCCGGCGGCTGGTCTCCATTAAACTCTGTCGCGATGGCCAACGTGGCGATCCGTCGAAAGGCGTCGTCGCCCACCGCCAGCAGCGCCGCCTGGATCGACTCCACCGGCTGGCGCAGCGCCCACAGCGGCGAATTTGCCAACCGCAGCAATTGGTAAGTCAACGGGCCATCGCGTTTCACCAATTGGCTCACCTTGACCAGTTCCAAAGGGTTCTGTTGCAGCGCCTTCAGAATCTCAAGCCGCAGCATCTGGTTTGCCGGCGGCCTGCGGTTGCGCTTCATCACCGGCTGGCAGAACCAGTAGCCTTCGAAAAGCGTAAAACCCTCCTCGCGCGCCTTGAGGGTTTCCTTTTGCGTCTCCAACCCCGAGGCCAGCAGGATCGTCGCCTTACCGCGCAGCCGCTGTAGCAACGCCGCTCGCTCCTCCGGCCGGCTCCGGCCAAAATCCACCTTGATGTAGTCGGCCAGCTCCAGTAACGAATCGAACTCCGACTGGCCCGTAAACTCGCCCAACGCCAACCGGAAGCCCAGGGCCTTCAGCTTCTCGCATGTGGCCTTCAATTCGGGGGGCGCCTCCCCGCTCGGGGCAATCTCCAGCACCGTCAGGCTCGGCGGCAGCACCTGGGCAAGCTCCTCGCTCAGAGCCTCCGCGGCGCAGCGCACGATGGCGACCAGGCTGCCAGTCAACCGCTTCAACTCGCTGGGTTTGTTCAACTTGTGGAAGGCCGCGGTCTCCATCATTGCTCGACCGGCAGACGCGCTTTCTCCCGGTTCCGAATCCTCGCGGAAGAGGAGCCTGAAGGCATGAACCCGCCCGCGCAGATCCAGAATGGGCTGGCGGGCGACGAAGTGCACTCCAGCCGCCGCCACGGAGTTTGGTTCTTCGAAGTTATTGGCCTGCCCAGTTGTAGTTGTCACGCACACCCACCCATGCCGTCTATCGGCTCAGAACTCTTGCCCCTTCATTTTACGGGAATTTAATGTAGAGATGTGCCAGCCAATCTAGAGCCGGTCCTGAGCGGGTGGAAAAAACGCAAGATATGGATCGACTGATCGTCCACTGCATAAATCATGAGATAAGGCAGCGGAGCTAGAACAAGCTCGCGTGTGCCGCTCTTCGTGCCGACGCGGCCCGCATAGGGAAAGGCCTTCAGCGATTTGACCGCTCCGTAGAGGCGTTGGATTGTTGAGGCGGCAAAGGAGGGATGGTTCAAGAAAAGATAGTTGGCGATGCCTTCCAGGTTGTCGGCCGCGGCAATCGACCATCGGCGCCGCCTCAAGCCCGCATCATCCGCGCCACCCGCGCGTCCATCTCTTCTTCTTCAATAAATTCGCCGCGGGCAATCTGATCGATTCCCAATTGCACCTGCGCGTCGAACCAGTTCTCCTCCGCTAGCAGGCGCTCCACTGCCTCCACTGCCAACTCTGAGGCAGTGCGCCCAGTGCGTGTGGCAAGACTTCCGAGTCCCGATGCCTGAGGTTCGGGAAGCTGAAGGTCCATAGGGGAAGGTTAGGAACAGTTCGATCTGATGTCAAGCCGCCTTCTATAGACTGTTGAAGGGTTTCACCGACTGACCGGAGTGGGACTGAAGGAGATCTTCGCGTCACAGTGGACCATGCTGGAGATTTACGGCACTACGGTTAGGTTATTGACGGATTGTCTGCGGCTTCGCGACCGTCCGACCGAAATCCGAAGAGAATAGTGGGATTGCTGGCTGAGTGCGTCGGTCTGTCTTCGACAGGTTGCCAACTCCGATTGCGTGCGAAGACATTCTGTGAAGCTACGATTGATCATGAAAGGCATCTCATGGATCTGCTTAAGCGGACTACCAACCCTAAACCTCCGGACTGCACATCGCCTCAGATGGCCTGTAAGCAACCAATCCCTGGAGTCACCCATGACGACGTGGAAAGGATTGTATACAGAGATTTTCCAGCCGAGGAGTTCGCATCTGTAATGACCATTCTCAACGAGTACGGGACGGACAAGTGGCACCGCGAGCCGGCTCGAGTTCGGCTTGCAGCGTTAAAGGTGGCCGATGGGAGCATGCCGAGGCTGCGAACTTGTATGGAACTGGCAAAGCGTGACTATCGAGATGCCTTGGTTGCCGCTGAATATCCTGCTTACGGCAAGATAAGATTTCAGGTTAGAAGACTGCCTGAGGACGAACAACGTAGGATCATTGACAGCGACTGGCAGCAATACGATAGCTGGTTAAGGCGCTGAAGGCCCCGCGCCATCTCTCCGCATTGGTATCTACCGCAAAACCGCCGACAGCACGAGCGTCATGCCCAGCCCAGCTACCGACAGCACCGTCTCCAGCACCGTCCAGGTCGAGAGGGTCTCTTTGAGATCCATCTGGAAGAAGGATTGGATCAGCCAGAAGCCTGGGTCGTTCACATGCGAGAGAATCAGCGAACCGGTGCCGGTGGCCAATACAAGAAGCTCAGGTCGCACGCCGGTCTGTGCCGTCATGGGAGCCAGAATCGCGGAAGCCACGGCCATGGCCACCGTTGCCGATCCCATCGCGATGCGGACGACCGCGGCCAACAGCCAGGCCAGCACCAGTGGCGGCATGTGCGCGCCGAGAGCCAGACTCACTGTCGATTGGGCGGCTCCGGAGTCGCGCAGAATGCCGCTCAAGCCGCCGGCAGCAGCGAGAACCAGCAGAACCTGCGCGATGGGTTCGAAGGACTCCGAGGTCAGCGTGCGCAGCAGTTCGCGGCCGTGATGCCGGCCGGTCTGGATGCGTCCGCCGAGGGTGAAAAGCGCGGCAAGGACGGCGATCATCAAGGCAACATCGGCGCTGCCGACGAAGTGCAAGGCCTGGTTCGCGAGGCCGCCGGGCGCGGTGAGCGTGTCGGCCCAACTGCCCAGGAAGATCAGCGCGACGGGAAGCAGAATCGCCACCGCCGCGCGGATGGGACCAGCCGGATCAGGCAATACTTCTGCAACCTTCGCCCGATGCTCAACTCGCTCGTCCTCGGCCTCGGTTGGCGCAAACAGCGGCGTCTCCTCCTCGAAAGCGTCCGCCGCACCCTCCGTCTGCCGCCTCTGCCATCTGCGCATCATGAACCAGCCCAGCACTGGCCCGGCCAGCGCGGCGGCGGGCAGTCCGGCGGCCAGGCCAAAGAGAATCGTCCGTCCCAGGTCGGCGTGAAATTGTGTCGCCGCCAGCATCGCCGCCGGATGCGGCGGCAGCGTGCCATGCACGATGGAGAGCCCTGCCAGCAGAGGCATTCCAACCAGGATCGGCGGGCGTCCACTGCGCCGCGCGGCCTCGGCCACGATCGGCATCAGCAATACCAGCCCTACCTCAAAAAACACCGGCATCCCGACGAGTATTCCCATGCCCATCAGAGCCCAGGGCAGGCCCCGAGGTCCGCAACCATCCACCAGCGCCTTACCCAGCGCCATTGCGCCGCCTGAGCTGGCCAGCAGACGGCCCAGAACCGCACCCAGACCGAGCACGATGGCGATGTGTCCAAGCAAGTTGCCCACGCCGCCGGTAAAGGAGAGCGGAACCTGCTTGAGCGGCATTCCCGAGGCCAGGCCCAGAGCGAAGGCCGACGTGGCCAGCGCCAGCGCCGGATGCAGCCGGACCTTTGCGATGAGAATCAACAGCAGCAGAACCGTTCCGGCGGCGCAGGCCACCAGGAACCAGTCGTGATGGGAGGCAAGGTTCACCGCCCGATTATTCCATACAAACGTTGGTCACCACGATCATGCCGGATCGGGTCCAGCGGTTTGGATCCGGTTTGACCGCTGCGTCGCATACAGATACCATCCCAGCCAAGCTGGCGCAGTCCACAGATAGTAGGGTGAAATCAATGAGGTCCCTGCCATCACTTCCAGCAGTGCGGCTCCAGCCACAAGCCCCAAGGGAATCAGCGAGCGTCCCAAATCGGCTGCACGATAAGCGCCAGCCAGAACTGCAGTCAGCAGGAGGGATTCGTCGCAGAAGAAAGCGTACGGCGCACTGGCTACCGAGACCAGCAACACCAGCATTCCATCGGACATCCAATCCCAGCGCTCGCGCCGGGAGCAGAAGTACCAGAGAGACCACAGGCAGCTTGCCGCGACGGGAAGAAACTGCAACCAATAGGCGTTGCGATTCACCAGCAAACGGAAACAATCGCTGAGCGTGGGAATGAAGACCTGCAGGATGCGGCTAGTCTCGAGAAACCGCTCGTACCGGAACCAAATTTGGCGATCGAGACAGTAGATGAGAGCGCAACTGGCGGCCAGGGTGATGGCAAATCCCGCCATAATCCCATAGGCCTTGCGGCTGATCAGCCATAGAATCATGACTGCGCCAAAAACCAAGAACAGATGCGGCTTCATCAGACATGACGTCAGAGCCATGCCGGCCAGCCAGGGATATCTTTCGTGCCAATAGAGAAACAGCACGATTGCCAGCATCAAAAAGATGCTGATTTGGCCGGACATCAGGCAGGCCAAAACCGGCGCGAAGGCGAGCCCGATCCAGTGATAGCCTCTGGGGGAACGGCCATGCAGACGCCAAAGTACTCCGATCGCGGCGAGAATGCAGACGAATTGCTCGCTGAGCCAGAAGATCAGGCCGCTCTTCGCGCCCATCCACGCCAGCGGCAGCGCGAGAAGTAGAACCAGAGGGGGGCTGAAACTGACGCGGGCCTCCTCTCCGGCCATTCCCGCCGAGTGCTCCAGACGCAGCAAATCCCCGACATCGTAGGGATTGCCGCCCTGCACCAGCAGGTGCGCGGCAGCCCAGTACTCGATGAAGTCCCGTTCTGACGCATTCTTGTCGGTCAGGCCGCAAAAGAACAGCGCGATTACCGTGGCTAAGCAAGCGGCGACCAAGGCAGCGGCAGCAGCGACGCGCCAAGGGCTTCTCTTCACGGAAAGACTCCCATCATGCAGCGCTTTCGGTTGTTGGCGGGATCCACTCATTTGGAATCAGTTCAGAACCACTCCATTTTAAGCTCCCTCATTGCGCCGGCGAAGGGCCAGGCTCTTCTCGATCTTGAGCTGTGAGAGTCGAACATTTCAGTCAAACTTCATTGTACTTGCAACTTGCGTTTCCCAAATTCTCAGATCAGGAGCCGTCCCTCCTGAATTGGTCAGTTAAGCGGCATTTTGGGCCTGTGCGCCCGCGCACGTCTTTCGATTGCGTGTCTCTGCTACCATAAAGACGATTGCAGTTCCTGCCGTCCGACAGGCTGATTGCCTGCTCTTAAGGTGCCCGAGCACGGAGACGGCCAGAACCGAAAAGCCACAAACAAGATTCAAACAAGAAGGAGAATCCTCTATGCCTTTAGTCTCCATGCGGCAATTACTCGACGAGGCCGCCAAGGGCGGTTACGGCGTCGGCGCATTCAACGTCAACGATATGGAACAGATTCAGGCCATTATGGCCGCCGCCAAGGAAACCAAGTCGCCGGTCATTGTGCAGGCCAGCCGCGGCGCGCGTAAGTTTGCCGAGGATCTCTACCTCTTCAAGCTCATCCAGGCCGCTGCCGAGCTCAATCCCGAGATTCCCATCGCCATGCACCAGGATCACGGCAACAGCTTCGAGACCTGCAAGAGCGCCATCGATCTGGGCTACACCAGCGTCATGATGGACGGCTCGCTCAAGGAAGACGGCAAGACCCCGGCCACCTTCGAAGAGAACGTCGAAGTGACAAAGAAAGTGGTTGAATACGCTCATGCCCGCGGCGTGACGGTCGAGGGCGAGATCGGCGTGCTGGGAGGCGTGGAAGACGGTCATGGGGCAGGCGGCAGCGGTCTCGAACACATCACCGATCCCGACCAGGCAGTCGAGTTTGCCGAGCTGACCGGCGTCGACGCCTTGGCCATCGCCATCGGCACCAGCCACGGCGCGTACAAGTTCACCAAGAAGCCCGACGGCTCGGTGCTCAAGATGGATGTGCTGATCGCGATTCACAAGCGTCTGCCCAATACGCACCTGGTGATGCATGGCAGTTCGTCAGTGCCCAAGGACCTGCAGGGCATCATCAACCAGTATGGCGGCAAGCTCAAGGAGACGTGGGGCGTTCCTGTCGAGGAGATTCAGCTCGGCATCCGCAACGGCGTGCGCAAGATCAACGTCGACACCGACAACCGTCTGGCCATCACCGGCGCCATCCGCAAGGTCTTTGCGGAGACACCGGAAAAATTCGATCCGCGCGACTATCTGGCGCCGGCTCGCGAGGCCATGAAGAAGGTCGTCGCTTTGCGCATGACTCAATTCGGCCAGGCCGGACACGCCGGCGACTACGCGCCAGTGTCAATCGCCCAGATCGCCAAGGGCTACGCCGACGGCACTCTCAGCACGCAGCCTCTGGTCGCCGCAAAATAACCCAGGCTGACTGTTCGCTCAAATCAAGGGGCCACTTCGCGCTGCGGAGTGGCCCTTTGGATTTTGCGGAAACTCAGGATCAGTTTGCTGGCTTTTCAACTTTAGCTTCAGGGGAGGACGGCGCCACCTGAGCGGGAGGCTGAGCATAGTACCCGGTCCGCGTGCGAGCCTTCAGACCCGGCTTGTCCACCACAACTTCGATGCTGTGATACTCGTTAAGATGCTTGGCGGGAGGCGAGATGAAGGTGAGCTGGTAGTAAACGCGCGCATCCGCAGTGCAGCGATTGATGAGGTCGGGCAGATCGCTGCTGCCCGTGAGAACCTGCCCGCCGGTCTGCAAGGATAGAACCGGAAGCAAAAGATCACCTAGGTCGACCTGTTTGGGACCGCTCACACCTTTGAAGTATTGCAGGTAGTTGTAAGCTCTGGTGAAGCCATTGACAGGAACCACCGTGTACAGAGTGATCTGCGCATCGCGCAGAGCCGTGGACATCGAAGCGATCGACGAGTAAATCTTTTGCATCCCCGTTGGCCCTCCATACGACAACCTGTCGGAGGTGACACTCCAGCCCGACCCGAGCCAGATGACAAGCTTCCTGCCGGGCCGTTTGCTCTGCTGCATGGCAAAGAGATTGAGTGCCTTCAGTGAATCCTCCTCGCGCAAAATCGCGCCATCGAGGCCTTCGTGTTCTTCGATCTGTCGGAAGCCTGCATAGCTGGAATCAAGAACGCTGAGCAGGGCGTTGCCGTCGCGCGTGGGCCTGACCCTCTCCTCGATGCCGTCACGATCGGTCAGAACCACCAGGGAAGTGGGCAGAGCTAGCTCCCTGCCATTCGCATTGAAGAAGTCCATCAGCGATTGCCTCTGGTACGATCGGGCCTTAAAGGAATCGTTGATGGCGTCGACGATCAGGAAGACCTCGACCCGAGTATCGGCCTGCGCCTTCATGCCATTCACCGCCAGGACGGATCCGAGGATCTGCGGTTTTTTGTTATCGAGCAATTTGAAGTCTTCCGGCTGCAATCCGGAAACCGGGGCGCCGGTTTTGTCGGTAACCACCACATCCAGCGTCACAGACCGCCCGGCCGCCGGCACTTGAGGAGCCTGACTCCGCGAGGCGATCGAAGCGCACAGTGACAAAGCGAGAAAAATGGCGGAAGAGAAAAGCACAGTAGCTGAGCCGCGAGGGGCTACAGCGTTTGAGGCGTATCTTCCGCCGGTATCACCGGAGATCCCCGATTTCTTCTCGAAAAGTCTCATAGTATCCTTCCCTTCAGGAACCAGTTGGACCCGTGGTTTACTGGATTCCTTTGCCGTGGAAACAGCGCGCCGCGGCCCAGGAATGTGCGCTAGTGGTGCGAACTGCCGCCCGTAGTGCTGCCGCTTGAACTCGAGCTGCTGCTGGAACTCACGGATGAGCTGCTGCTGGTCCCACCCGAATGCTGGCTGCCGCTGGAACTGCCGCCACTGCCTCCGCCCCCATGCGAACCACCTCCTGCGCTTCCTCCACCACTGTGGGAATTGCCGCCGCTCAACCCGCCGCCTCGTGCTTGGAGATTCCCGCTATGGTTGTTGATCGGGCTAGTGACGGTCACGCTTTTGCCGCCGCGCATCTCCTCTCTCTGCATCATGAAACTTTGCGATTTCTGATTAAAAGTGATTGGAATACCCGGTATCCTGGCAAGTTCGCCCTTGGCGACGGCCGCATCCTTGATCTGGTGAGCTTCGATGTGTGGTTCGTCCGCCCGCGCAAGCGAGGGCATTGCTGCCGCGCGAAGCCATCCTGGCGTTTCCTTGAGTAAATCGATCGAGCGAGTTTCCGGAGTCTCGATGCGTTCAATCGTATGTCCTTCTTTGCTCACCGCGAATACGGCGCTTTTGCGATTGACAGGAAGCCGGTCTTTCACGTCGCGCGGGTGGATCGGGACAAACGCCACAGAATGACCGTACTTGACCCAATGGACGGGAGGGTGGTGATGCCTTCTGCCCACCACCCACACGTATCGGTGCCCCGTGTAGAGCCAGCTTCCCGAATGGCAAACGGCCCACGTCCATGGCTCTCCGTAAAACCGCGAGACAGGATAGAGCGTCTGCGCGCTGCCCTGGAACACGGTTCCTGCAAGAGAGAATGCCACCTCTTCAGGCACGCACGGAAAGATAGATTGCAATTCTTGGAATTGCGCGAGTGGAGTGGCAGCCGTTGGAGAACCCAGGAATCTGATGTTCCGCCCAGGCTGCGGAGTTTGCGCGGAAGCGGAGGCGGATTCCGAGCTTGCGGGCTCTTTCGTCTGCACAGAATCGGCTGCCGCCGGCTCCCAACAGGTGCCATAGGGCTCGCAATCGAAGAAACTGCCCTTTCCCTGCATCTCGGCCAACCCCGGGAGCGGTGTGTCCAATCCCGATGCCTTCATCACCTGTGAGATCACCGTCAAGCGGTCGGAATAACGGGAAGCAACCCAACTATCCCATGCAACAAAATCCGGGGGATGGATCGGTCCGGCATCGAGGATTCTCCGGCCGTTTTTGAAGTAGAGCGTCTGGCCGGGAGTCAGAGGCTGCCGGTCCGAGCCGGAAAGGCCGAGAACTCCCCGACCCAGCGAAACCATGCCGATTCCATCCACATAGCTGCTGACCCTGAAATCGGCGGACTCCGGATATTTCGTGAAGAGGTTGTCTGTAGGAGTCTGCAGCAGGAACCACTCACCGGAAACATAGGGACGGATATGCAGCGTGACTGTTCCGGTCAACAGGGCGACTGCGGTTTGTGGGATGCCGCGTGTCGTGGTCAGGTTATTGAAGGTGAGCACTGAGTTTGGACCCAGGTAGAGAGTTGAGGCGTCTTCAAATTCGATCTCCGCGCGCCCCTCCCCCGTGACCAGGCTAAAGCCGGTCTCAAGGGAAAGGTTCGCAACAGCGATTTCCCAAGAAGAGCGCTTGCCTCGCTCCTTTGCGGAGCCGCGCGAGATGCGCACATCGCCCTCGACGTAGCTGATCCGGGCAATCTGCGGATAAATGGTGTCCGAGGGGTGTTCTCCCATGATGTAGAGGGCGCCTTGTTTGAGCTTCTCAGAGGCGTCGCTGTCAAGAATCTCTTGAATCTGCGCCAGGGCGCGCTTTTGGTCATGTTGCATCAGAGAGGCCAGCGCGAGCAGTTTGAGGTCGTCGCTTTGCTGCGCCTGGGGTTGAACCGGCTGACCCGTTTTGGCGCGAATCTCAATCTCCAAGGCGCCGCATTCGTCAATCCATTTGCTGCCCTGGTGTTCCCGGCGGAGTTTGCCGCAGGTATCGAGCGCCTGGCTGCCCTTGCCTTGCTTGTTCTCGGCATATGCCTTCCAATAGAGCGCCCCGTCGGCGTGGTCGCCGGCCTCATCCAGTATCTTGTTGAAGATCGCGACGGCATCGGGCCAGCGGCCTTCGTTGATGGCGCGAACTCCGTTAGCGTAGGCGCCGCTGTCAGGCGTATCGCTCGATTCAAAACTGCCGGCTGATTCGATTGGATTGCTCTCGGACAACAGGTTCAGTCCTGTCGCTGTCTGTGCGTCCGGCACCAGGGGTAAAGAAGCCACACCCGACAACACAAAGCTGAGAATTGCTGCTTTGGTTTTCATACTGTCCCTCCATTAGGGCGACTGGTTCTTTCCTGCTCACGATTCGGAATTCTGGAACGTAAGACGCGCACCTCAAACAGCAGGCCGTCTCGATTCATCTCGTCCTGGAGCCTGGTAATCGCGGCGGCGTTCAGTCCGTCCGGTTGGCTGGCAAGTTCGGTCAGAAGCTGGTCCAGATGATCCAGAGCCTTCGTCACGGCCGGATCCCCGGTCTTCTGAGCCTCCTGGCGGAGCTTGCGATTGGCGGCGAGGAGATCCTGAGCCTCGTCGCGCAGCGGTGAAATCATCTGTGTATCCTGGGCGTCGGCATGCTTGAGTTCCACCAGCAGACGTTCCGAGCGATCGAGGTGGTCACTTAGGACGACCACAACCAAGCGCGGCGGAGTGGATGCCGGAGCCTTCGCCACTGCCGGTTGCGGCTGCTGCCGATGTTCCCAAAAACGGCCCGCAAAGAACGCGCCCGCCAGCAGCCCGCAAGCGGCTGCATAACTCAAACCTCTCCACCACCAGCCGCGCATCCAGCCTAGTCTCCGCATTTCATAAATAGGCAGCGAAGGCGCGATCGATTCCCACACCCTTGCGCCGTACGCTTCATCCCGCTCTGGCGGTTCAACTCCCTCGAGTTCCGCCAGATCGCTTTGCAATGCTGCGTAGGCCTGCGCGCAATCCGCACAACTCTCAAGATGCCGGCTCGCAGGTGCTCCGGTCTTGTCTTTGCTATAGAAATGCTCGATCAGTTGCTCTTCCATTAAATGTTTCATATCTTCACCCTCAAGTTCTCCAGCCGCCGCCGCAGCTTTTGTACGGCGCGAAATACGGCTTGCTTTGCCGAGTTCGGAGCGATGCCCAGCACAGCGGCGATCTCCTCGGTCGTGCAATCTTCCATGTGCCGCAGCACAAATGCGGTTCGCTCGGTAGCCGTCAAGCCGTGCATCGCGTCTTTTTGCATCGCCCCGATCTCGCCGCTCAACAGTAGACGGTCGGGACCGGCAGCCTCGTCCGCCACCTGCACTTGGTCCAGCTCCGGATCGCTTTCGTCGCTCACCCGGCTGGTGCCGTTCCCCTTGCGCTGCTGGATCCTGTCCAGCGCGCAATGCACCGCGATCCGGTAAATCCAGGTGGCGAAACTTGACTTCGACTCAAAGCTCTCCAGCCGTCGATAGCCGCGCAGGAAGGCCTCCTGAACCGCATCTTCCGCGTCGGCCTCATTGCCGGTGATGCGAAACGCTACGCGAAAGAGGCTTCGGCTATGGCGCATGACCAATGCGCCATATGCCTCTTTGTCTCCGGAAAGAACAGCCCGGATCGCCGCGTGGTCGTTCTGGTCCATGCGAATAATTAGACACCCGTTTTCCGGGCCCGGTTAGGAGAGATTGCAGGTCTGGCGCTGCCGCCCGATTCGAGCGTCACGCGGCGTCATGGCGCAGGACGTCGCCCTGCGCATGGCGTAGTTTGGCAAGACCAGGCTCGCCGGCGACTGCCAGCCGGTCCCGAATGCCGAGATGGCCAAGGGCTGCGCCGACGGTACTCTCAGCAGACAGCCTCTCGCCGCCGCCAAATAACATGGGCTAACCTAATCGGCAAAAACAAAGGCCACTCCGCAGGTGCGGAGTGGCCCTTTGTGCTGGATGCCGGTTCTATCGGCGCGCCATACGCTAGCGCCCCTTGTGGGCAGGTTTTGCCGTTGTGCTGTTGTGCTTCTCGTTGTAGATCTGCTTGCTGTTCTTGTTTTCTTCCTTGTTGGCCTGCCGCTTCTGCTGCTGGGTCAGCGCGCCGCCGTTGGCGGTACGTTCGTTGTGGACCTGCTGTGCGACCTTCGCTTGATTCCGATTGGTGCGGGCCGCTTCGCCTGAGGTCATCTGCCCGCTGCGCAAGCCGTTGGCTGTGCGCTGCTGCTGGTTGGCTTCGCGGTTGTCCACTTCATTCGGCTTGACGGTATTGCCGTTGTGCTTCTCGTTGTAGATCTGCTTGCTGGCCGCGTTCTGCTCGTTATTGATCTGCTGCTTCTCTTGGCCGGTGAGCTTGCCGCCGTTGGCTGCGCGATCATTATGGACCTGCTGGTCGATGTGCGATTGAGTGCGTTCTGCCTTCGCCGCTTCGCCCGAGGTCATCTGCCCGCTGCGCAAGCCGTTGGCGATGCGCTGGTCCTGATTGGCCTCGCGCTCGTTGGGGTGGTATTGGCTTCCCGCGGTGCGGTCGGCTGCCGAGATGGGCTGCGAATGCACGTGCTGCTGCGCGACCTGGTGGTAGGAGTTCATATTCGCCGCCGCCATGGTAGCTGGACGGCCATGGTTCACCGAGGCAAGCTGAGAGCGGTCCTGCGAGGCAAAGTGCTCATGCTGCATCTGATTCGATGTGGGCTGGATATGGTTCTCGTGCTCCGCCTGCATCTCCATCGGCGAGGGACGAGCCGAGATGCCCGAGCCGCCGTTATAGCTGACGTGGTTGACGTTGACGACGGTGTTTCGCTCGATGACGGTGCGATCCTCATAGACATTGGTCACGTGGACGCTTCCAAAGTTTCCCACGGCGCGGTTGTAGGCGAAGACCCCACCCCGCCACTCGCCGCCAAAGAAGCCGACGCCGCCGTAGCCGAAGCCGTAGTTAACACCGCCATAGAAGCCGACGTGCGGTCCCCAGTAGCCGGGGTGCCATCCATAAGCGCCGCCCGCAAATCCCCAGTAGCCTGGCGTCCACAGGAGGCCAACCGACGGCGGTTGCACCCAGACTCCCGGAACCCAGTAATAGCCCGCATCGCCGTAAGCCCAGTAGCCGGGTGTCCAGTGATAGCCGGGGGCAGGCAGCGGAGGCTGCTCGTAGACGGGCAAGGCCGGAGGAGCAAAGCCGACAGAGATGAAGACGCCTGCATGAGCCTGAGAGGAGGGCAGGACGAGCATGATTGCAACCGCCGAAACGGCAAACAGCAGTGAGTGGATTCTTGCGCGAAGTGACATGGTGATTTCTCCATCTACCGGAAAGCGGGAGGTTTAAGGCTCCTCGGATGGCCGGTGTCTTTGGTTCTGTCCAATGAAACCCAGTTTTGAAGTATTTGTTGCTGAGAAACTTTAGCTGGAAATATGGGGCCTATGCAAGCAAAATTAGCTGGGAGGTTGCCCAGGTCAGAACCAAGCTTCTGGCGCACTTTGAGCCGGACCCCGGTGACACGATTGCTTGCCGAAAACCGGCGAGCAACCTCACCCCCGACCGTACCCCGACGTAATTCTCTCTGAACTCGCTAAGAATCTGAGTGCGGCTGCGTCTTCATTGTGGGTGGCTCTGCCGGGTAGATCTCGGCAAACGACTCGTCCGGCGATGTCGCCGGCCAGCCGATAAGAACCAGAAAGACATCGAGAACGAAGAGCCCGATGGCGATGTCGTTGAAGAGAGTGGCTTGAGGCAGAGCCGGCCAGAGCTGATTGGCAGCCCAGAAGAGGAAGGCGATAGCTAGCAGGATCGCTTTCAGCACCTCCATGGGCGCCGGCTTGTGCGCACTCTGGTAGACGAGATAGGCAAGCGCGATGACGGCAAGCGGAAATGCCCCCAAAACGTTATGCACTCCGGCGGGGAAGAGCCGCGGGAGAGCATCCCAGGCGAAGAGCGCCGCGACACTTGCCAAAGAGATCACGCCGAGGATGACAGGAAGGGCGCGGTGGGCGCGGTCCATGCGCTTGAACATAGTCCATTTTCGCCCGCTCTTCGTAAAGGGGCCATAAGGAGGCTTAAAGGAAATAGGCTGCGCTCAGACACAGGCCTGACGCCACTGCAACTGCATCGACGGGAACGAATCAAGCCGCCGGCGCGTATTTATCCAACAAGGAATGCGACCGCATCCCTGGGGATCATGCCATGCCAGAATTGGCCGTACTAAACACTGAAAAGTCTTCGCGCCGCGTTCCCGGCATCGAGAGTCTGCTCAAAGATGTCGACCCGAATCTGCCGCGCATCTTCGTCCCCTGGGCGCTGCAGCATCCTCGGCACCTTCCCGCTTTTTTTCGCCTGGCGCGGGCGCACCGGCAGACCAGTCGATTGCGCGATGAGGCCCTTGAACGTGGTATTCAGGTGCCCCCGTTTCTCGTTCTTAGCGTCACGTCGCAGTGCAATCTGCGCTGCACCGGCTGCTTTGCCGGGGCGGTTGGCATCACCACCGGCGCGCCGGCCGCGCGCAAGCCTCTCGACCTGACCGACTGGCGAAGAGTGATCTCGGAAGCCGCAGAAGCCGGAGTAATGGGCTTCGTGATCGCTGGAGGCGAACCTTTTATGATGCCGGGAATCGCGGATCTTCTCCACGAGTTTCCCGATCGCATGTTCCTTGTCTTCACCAATGGAACGGCTCTGCGCGACCGCGACTACGAGGTTTTGAAAAGGTGCCGCAACTCGGCAGTTGTTGTGAGCCTTGAGGGAGATCGCGAGTTGACCGACGAGCGCAGGGGCAACGGAGTTTATGAGCGCGCGCTTCGCTCGCTGGACCGGCTGCGTTCGTCAGGTGTGCTCACCGGCCTCTCCATCACCGTGGGAGCCGCGAATATCGACTACTGGACTGACGAGGGGAAGATCGATGCGATGATAGCGCGCAGCGGACCGCTGGCGTTCTTTATCGAGCAAATTCCGACCGGCGAAGGCGACGGCATCGTTGCGATCCCCGAGCACAAGCGATTGCTCTTCCGCGAAACTGTTCTTCGTTATCGGAGCCGAGAGACCGGTGCAGCCTATCTGGTTCACTCGCCCGCCGATGAGGAGTTCTTCGGCGGCTGCGTCTCTGCCGGGCGAGGCTTCGCGCATGTCACTCCGACGGGCGATGTCACGGCCTGTCCATTCTCGGCGCTGGCGACGCACAACGTGAGCACTTCGACGGTCTCCGAGGCCCTCGCCGGATCGTTTTTCACCATGATTCGCAACAACGGACCGATGCTTGAGACGCACGACCATCCCTGTGCGCTTTCGGCGAACGCAGACAAGCTTGAGAGCATGGCAGCGAGGCTGGGTGCGTACCGCACCGGCGGGGCCAATCCGGCGCCTACGCAAAAGCTGGTCGAGTTGGCGGCTGGTTGAGAAGATCGACGTTACAGGATTCGAACTTTAGGTGTGTCTCACGCGGCCTTGCGCCGCAAAAGTTACGATGCCGTCTTCTTCGCCCGCGCACCGCGCCAATAGAGAAAAAGTCCCAACAGAATCGCTGCGAGCGTGCCGCCGCCGAGCCTGAGTTCATAGAAAACCGTGTTGGAGATTTCCCCAGGCGGCACGAGCGAAACGAAAATGCCGACGAAGACAACTGTGAACCCCAGGCCGCCGCAGATCCAAACGCCAACCATTCCTCCCGGTACCAGCACCGCATTAGGATTCTCGTTGCGGTCTTTGCGCCGAGCCAGCTTGATGACGGCCGCGAACATATAGAGGAACGGAATGAAGTAAAGAATGATGGCAGCATCGATCAGGAATTGATAGGCTTCGGCAACGGTTCGGCTCTTGATTTGACTCAATAGCAGAATCGCACCAGAAACGCCGGCCTGCACGAGAATGGAGACCCATGGCGTCTTCCAGCGAGGATGAATTTTGCCGAAGGCTGCGGGTAGATAGCGGTCGATTCCAACGACAAAAGGGATGCGAGCGATGCCGGCCACCGTTGAACCCACGCCTCCGGCATTGCCTGCCGTGACGAGTATGGCTGCAAGCATTCCCAGGAAGCCGAGTTTCAGCGCGGCAGATCCAACGGCAATGGCGTGAAAGACGCCGCTCTGAGGGTCCAGATCGGCTGCGGGCACAAGCGAGAGTATCGCGAAGGTCCCGGCAATGTACATAAAAGCAATCAACGTCCCCGCGCCGAAGACGGCCCGAGGAAGGTTCCGGCGCGGATCGCGCACCTCTTCGCTCATCGCGGAGACCAGCTCAAGACCAGTGAAGGCAAAGGCGATTTGCGACCAGAAATTGACCGTATCCCAATTCCATGTGGGCATCATGTTTGCAATCGTGAAATGGGTTGCGGAGCCGTGGCGAAGAACGACGAGCGCCGCAACACCTGCGAGGATCAGCAGGGGCACATAGGTGCCAACGCCGCCGGCATTCTGCAGCCACTTGCCGATATTCAATCCGACAATATTCAGCAGCACGGCGACCAGAAGCATGGCCAGTGAGACGATCAACAGGAATGTGCGGTCCTGCGCGAGAGCCGCGCCGCGTCCGCCGATAATATATGCGCTCATCGACGCGCTGGCCAGAAGCAGGCCGGGAAAGTAGAAGACAGTATAGATCCAGTAGGTCCATCCGGCGACGAATCCATGAAAAGGACCGAAGGCCTCTTTGGACCACGAATAAAGCCCGCCCTCGTCGGGAAAGCGCGAGGAGAGCTCATTGATCACCAGCGCTCCGGGCACGAAGAAGAAGACTGCGGCGATCACCCACAGGCTGATCGAGGAGGTGCCGTTGTGTCCCGCGGCGGCGATCCAGCGCGGCCCCAGTACCGTGGCGATATTGAAGAGCAGCACATCCCAAAAGCCCATGGTTTTCCGCAACTGCGATTTGGGATCGAGTGCGCCGGGCGCGGAAGCCGTCATAAGTTCACCTGGGAAACCGCCGAGGGGATTCAACCTGTAATGGAAATCATAACCGGTTGCTGGACCGGCGTTCGTTGCTAGACCGCAGGTGCGATCGAGGCCTGGCGGGCGCCGTTCGCCAACACGTCGGCTTCCTGGTCCCTGTACTGAAGCTGGTAGAGCTTCCAGTAGAGGCCGCGCTGAGCCAGCAGTTGCTGGTGCGAGCCCATCTCACGCAACTGCGCCTTGTGCATCACGAGAATCGTATCGGCCCGCTGCACCGTCGAGAGTCGATGAGCAATCAAGACGCTGGTCCGGCCCTCGACCATTCGCTCCAATGCCCCGCGGATGCGCAATTCGGTATCGGTGTCGACACTTGAGGTGGCCTCGTCGAGGATCAGGATGCGCGGGTTGAAGGCCAGGGCGCGGGCAAAGTTGATGAGCTGCTTCTGGCCCGTCGAGAGCGAGTTGCCGCGCTCCTGCACCGGCTCGTCAAATTCTTGTGGCAGGCTCTCGATGAAATCCAGCACGTTGACGTCGCGGGCCGCTTGGCGCAGCCCTTCGTCTGTGATGGCCTCGTTGCCGAAGCGTATATTCTCGGCCAGCGTGCCGGTAAAGAGGAACGGGTCTTGCAGCACGACGGCGAAGTGCTGGCGGAGCGCGCTCAAATCATGCTGTCGCAGGTCGATGCCATCCACCAGAATCTGCCCGGCAGTAACGTCGTAGAAACGCATCATCAGGCTGATCAGCGTTGTCTTGCCTGCGCCGGTGTGACCAACGATGGCCACCGTCTGGCCGGGCTCGACAGTGAACGAAACGTCTTTGAGAACCCATTCGATGCCGGAGATTGCGGCCAGATCGGCCGCATTAAGTTCAGGCGTTTTGAATGGGCCCGACTTCAGTCGTGCCGCATCTTGCGCAGTTGAATCTCCGGGCTTTAGCCCCTCAGGGGAATCCTCCAACGTCGATTGCATTCCCTCAGGGGCTAAAGTCCCGATCTTATTGGGCGATTCATCGGCACGGCTAAAGCCGTGCCCTTTCAAAGCCCGGTCAACGGCGCTCTGCTGTTCGGGTGTGAGCTTCTGGTAGCTGAACCATACACGGCGGAACTCGATACGATTGCTTCCGTCCCCTGCGAGAGGGCGGGCCGGCGAGACAATCTCCGGCTTGGTGTCGAGCAGCTTGAAGATGCGTTCGCTGGCCGCCATGGCCGATTGCAGAATGTTGTACTTGTCGCTCATGTCCTGGATCGGCCGCCAGAAGCGCAGCGAATACTGGACGAACATATTCAGCACACCAACCGTTACCACGCCTGAGATCACTCCGAATCCGCCGCGCCAGATCACCAGGGCAATGGCTATGGCTGAGAGCAGATCGACCGCGGGATAAAAGAGTGCGTAGGCGAAGATGGTGTCTTTGAAGGCGATCATGTGCTGGCGATTGACGTCTTCGAAGTCGTCAAAGGCGCGCTGTTCGCGGTTGAAGAGCTGCACCACGCTCATGCCCGAGATGTGCTCCTGGGTGAAGCTGTTGATGCGGCCAATCGCGGTGCGAACGCGGCGGAAGCTGGCGCGAACGTGGTCGCGGAAAAGGCGGGTCACGATGAGGATCAGTGGCAGAACGGAAAATGCCCACAGGGCCAACTGCCAATTGATCCTGAGCATTAAGATTGCCATAAAAGTGAGATTGAGCGAGTCGTCGATGATGGCCAAGACGCCGGCAGTGAACATCTCGTTGATGGCGTCCACGTCGGAGGTGATGCGCGTAACCAGACGGCCGACCGGATGGGCATCGAAGAAGCCGATGTGAAGCCGCTGCATGTGGCGGAAGATCTCGCGCCGCAGGTCGAACATAAGCTTCTGGCCGGTCCATTGCATCAGGTAGGTCTGGATGAACTGGAAGAGATAGGCGCAGAGCAGCGCGCCGAGATAGATGGCGGCCAGGCGGGTGATGCCCTGATAGGGGTCGTTGGGCAGCAGGCGACCGAGCCAGTTGGTCTTGCTCAGCATCTGGACAACAAACCCGCCCGAGTGAGAGGCGTTCGCGCCCGGCGCAAAGTAGCGGTCGATGGCCACCATCACCAGGTAGGGGCCGGCGACGTCGCAGAGTGATTTGAGCGAGATGGCCAGAGTCGAGATGATGGCCTGAATCAAGTAAGGGCGCAGGTAAGCCCCAAGCCTGCGGATGAGACGCGAGTCGTAGACCTTGCCCGTCACTTCATCGTCGGGCTTTTTGGGTTTCTCTTGTTGTTCGTCGGCCATTGGCAGAGTCGGGGTTCGGCTGTCTCTTCCATTGTACGGGCAAGCCGCCGCCAGGCTTTAACGACGCGGGGCGAGTGTTAGTGCATCTTCGGGAATTGTGAAGACCGGAACTTTGTAGATATCCCACCCATTCCGCAGAAAAACGCGGAATGGATGGGGCACGGAAGTCTGCGGTAAATCCAAAGGTGCCTTAGTCGTCGTGATCCCGATCAGTCTTCTTTCCACGCATCTTGAGAAGCGCGGGAACGGGCTTATAGCCCATGGCGTCCTTCCATAGAATGATGTTGAGCTTTTGCGCGTCGGCGCGGTCGGCGTGGCTGAAGTCCATCTTCATGCTCTCCTTCGCGCCTGGGGCCGTCTTGACGTTGGCCGTGTAGATCAGGCCGTTGTCTCTGTTCGAGTAGTCCGCCGTGTAGGCCGCCTGATCGCCGGGGCCGGTGAACAAGGTCGAGATCAACGAAGAAAAGGCATCGTTGTTGTTCATTGGAGGCAGGCCGAGCAGCGTCTCCATGGTGCGGATGACGCTCACGGTCGAGTAGAAGCGGCTATCGACAAAAGGTGTGCCGCCCTCTCCATGCGGAGCGTACTTGGAGACCACGACGCCGATGCTGCGATGCGCATCGACGTGGTCGCCGCCACTCTGGGCGTCGTCTTCGAGAATGAAAAAGGCTGTGTCGTCCCAAAAGGGTGAGTTCGAGATGGCCTCGACGGCGCGGCCCACGGCCAGATCGTTGTCGGCGATCGAGGCCTTCGGCGTAGGTCCGCCGGGCCTGGTTCCACCGGTATGATCGTTGCCCAGCCGGAGCAGGACAAAGCTGGGCATCGTGTCTCTTCCCTGCTCTTTGTCCGCAATCCAGCTTTTGAGGTGGCGCATGAAAACATCTACGCGCACCTGGTCGGGCACTGTAACGTTGAAATCCGGCGCCTCCTCGGCAAAATGGCCCACCAGTTCCGGTTTGGTCGCGATGTTCGAGGCCATCAGCGGAATCGGCCAGGGCCACTTGTTCACCTCGCCGCCCCACTCCTCGGGCAGCCTTTCGCCAGGGGCGACAGCGCTGCGCGCACATTTGCCGCCTTCGGCCATCGGCCCCATCTGCGGATTTTCCGTCCTGCGCTCATTGCAGAACTTCGTCGAGATGAACTCGCCGAAGTGGTAGTAGGTTTTGCCATGCGCGGCGAGATCGCCCCAGAGATAGCCGCTGGCCGGCTCATTCACATCGGGAATTTTTTGCAGCAGCGGATAGCCCTCGGCCACCATGCCTTCCCAATCGTAGGTTCTCTGTCCGCCGCGGTACTCCTGCTGCCAGGTCTTCTCCAGATAGTCGGTGCCGATGGCCGCCGTGGACCAGACGTGCCCGTCGCCGGAGACCTCGCCGGAGTCGAAGAAGTTGTCCAGCACACCAAACTGCAAGGCCAGCTTGTGCAGATTGGGGGTGATAGCCTCGCCATACATGGTCAGGCTGGGATCGCCGTTGCCTACCGGCTTGCCGTCTTTCTTCAGATCGCCGAAGACCTGATCGTAGGTCCGGTTCTCCTTGATGATGTAGATGACGTGCTTGATGCGATCCTGTTGCGCTCCGGCAAAGGAGATCTTCTCCGCAGCCGCCTTCATGCGGTTGGATTCGAGCGCGACCGAGGTCCATTGCGGCAGGTTTTTCTCAATCTCCCCAGCATCGAGGGTCGCCAGAGAGCCATACAAGAGCGTGCCGATATAGGTACTCGAGCTTGAAGGCCGGACTGACTTGTTCTCATCCGCCTGGCGTTGTGGGAAGTTGTTTGGCCCGGTACCCTTGCCCTTGCCCGTGGCGACGTAGAGGTTTCCACTCGAAAAAGCCATCGAGATGGGCATCCACTCGGTGGGCACGAAGCCGATCGGCTCGACCATCCCCTGTTTGGTGGCCTTTGAGGTCAACTTGTTCGTGTCGATCACAGCGATGGCATCGCTGGCCATGTTGGCGACGTACAAGCGGCTGCCGTCGCCGTTGACGGCCACGGCCACTGGCTCGGCGCCGAAGTAGCTCTGGCTGGGAAGCCGGGTGTCGAAGAAGCCCTTCACTATGAATTGTCCAGCAGCCACATTGACGACGGCGACGGCATCCCGGTTGGCCAGCGCCACGTAGAGAGTCTTTTCATCGGGCGAGAAGGCAAAGTCGCAGGGGCGGGTTCCGGCAGCGATTGGGCTGGCCGGCTTGAGCAGGGTCAGTTTCCTGCCCACCGTCCCCTTGGCCAGATCGAGTTCCACAATCTCCGAGGCATTCCACAGGGCGACAAAGACTCGTTCACTGTCCTTCGAAACGGCCAGCGCGATAGGGTAGGTTCCGGGTACGGCATCGCTTTCCGAGAGATCGAAGCGCCTCTCGATCTTGCCGGTGTCGAGATTGAGCAACACCACATCGTCGGAGAGGTTGTCAGCGACGAGCAGCTTTTCGCGTCCTGCTGGGCCTACAACCGCAATCGCCGCCGGGAAAGGCACTCCCTTATCTCCATCCACGCCGCCGACCAGCTTGGTCTTTCTTCCCGGCGCCAACTGCTGGAGCGGTAAAGGGATCATGCGCTCGGGCTCGACCTTGCCCGCGGCAAAGCTATAGACGACCACGCCATTGCCCGTCTTGTCTTTGCCGTCGCCGAGCGGGTCGGTATTCGAGGCCATGCTCGCGTAGATATGGCTTCCGTCTTTACTGAAGGCCAGCCCCGAGTAGAGCGTCTGCTTGGCAGCCTTCATCAGCGTGCGGGCATCCGGGAAGTCGGCGACCGCGCCCGTCTGGGTATCGAGCACCGCCAGCGACTGCTCATACTTCGACTCGGTTGTGCCGTAACCGGCGTTGACCGTGACCACGTAGCGGCCATCCGGAGAGACGGCCATCGAGATGGGCAGGCTGTTGAGCCGCTGCGGATGGCCTGGAATCGGGCCAATCAACTGTTTGCTCGTAGGGAGGTCGATTGTCTGCGCCGGAAGCAGCCACGCTGCGAAAAGCAGGGCAGAACTGGAAACCGATAGCAAAGTCCTCGTGTTCATGCACAAGACGGTAGCAGAGGAGACCGTCATGCCGCTTCACGGGGAGGTTAAATCGGCCGCCGCCTGAAACCGTCTCACCCCTGGCATTGACACGGAAGGGCAAACCATCCTGTGGTGATGACAAGTCTGCAATTGAGATTCTTGGAGCAGACAGCCGGGGAATTACTGCGTGATTGTCAATAATTCCTGTAAGCAGCGACCAGGAGTCTCATCGAAAGGCGCGCGGAGAGCTTTATGGGTGAGGCAATCTCGCCACAGGAGAAAACTGTCCCAACCGCTTATGACTTCAGTAAGAAGCCCGCCTACGATGAACTCCAGCGGCTGGAGACCGAGTACGCTAAAATGTCGTAGGCGAATCTGAAACCAACAGCAGCGGGGAATTCCACGGCAAGGAAACCCACTTCGGCGAAGCCGATGGGGGCGCCCGTCGCATCGTGTTCTCCACCAAGCCGTCCCTGCTGATTCATCTGCGCATCGGCGATGCGTGGCAGTGCCTGCACGCAAACCGGCTTATGGACACGGATGTGGTCGAGGAAGTCCGCCTTGCAGGTGCATGGGCAGGCCATTCTCCGCACTGGTCTAACCGCGCAACACTTGTCTTGGAGATGCAAGAATGAAAGCTTCAGACATTCTCATCATTCGAACTCCCAAATTTACGTCCATTGACTTCCTTTTACTCAGCATCTGGGCAGCCTTTATGGTTTTGGGAATCGTCTTGCATCCTCCAGTCTATATGTCATGGGGATTGGCCGGGAGCACCTTGTTGGTTGGCCGGTGGATGTACTTCCTTCTGTATAAGGGAGCGCCGTCGGAGGAGCATGACTTGGGCGTAGCAGTGATGATTCCGGTGTTCGTGCTTTCGTGCGGAATCAACTTATGGATACATGACTTAACTCCGGTTACATTGGATTGGCTGCTGGCTCGACTGGATTTCGGAATTGCCCCGTGGGTCAGAAGTTGGTCGCTTGGATACCCAGCAGTTTACAGGCTCTTAGAAATCGTGTATTTTGCTTTACCGTTCTTCATGGCATTGTGTGCGTTTGGATTGAATGGACAAGCCCGGCTTCGCCTAATGCGTGCTACATTTCTAGGCGCTGCGCTTGCCGGGCTGTGCTACATACTTTGCCCCGCCGTAGGTCCCGAACTCGTCAAATGCCCTTCCGCTGCTAGGAACTGTATGCCGTCCATGCATCTAGCATGGGCAATGATGCTCTTTCTGGCCTCAAGTGGCGGCTGGAAGTGGCTGTTTGGATTGATAGCCTTCCTGACTGCCTGGGCTACCCTGGCAACTGGAGAACATTACATTCTCGATTTGATCGCGGCTGTGCCATGGGCGTATTTGATGATGTGGCTGACTGAAGGAGAAACGCAGCCAGCGTCTGCTAAGCTCTCCGCCGCACAAGGGTCTAATCTGCTTCATCCTCCAAAAACATCCAGAGATTCTTAGAAAAGCCGGTCCGCGAATTGCTGGGTGGTTGTCACTAGACTCCTGGAAGCAGGGCCCGGGTCTTACAGCGGTAGTCGTGATATTCCGAGCCAAGAAGCCATTGACCCCAATAGGCGCAAGGTCTGTATACTGAGAGCCGGTAGGGCAAAGATGACTCAGAACCGGCAGCGGCGTGGTTGGCTCCTGATTGCGGCCATCGCAATCGGAATCGCTCTGGTCTGCCTGCTGATCCCGCACGGCAGCTCCTGTAGCGCGGATTGGCTGGCGATTCTGCCGCTTATCTTCGTTGGAGTCATCTCGCCGCTCAGCCTGCTTGCGCCGTTGGCCGATGAGTACATTAGCCGCGCACCTGATGCTCCGGCGCTTCAAGCACTCTTCCAGCGCCCGCCACCTTTCCAGATCGCCTAATTCCCTCGAAATTGGCCCGGCTCTCCAGAACAGCTCAGGTTGCTCTGCGGCTGTGGTTCTTTCGTTCGAGCAGTTCTGTCCGCGATTTCAAGAAAGGTCTTTATGAACATCCATGCATTCATTGCCTGGTGCGTTCTGGCCGGGTCTTTCCCGCTCTTAGTCATGGCTGTGACCGTCGTTCACTACTGTTGGATGCGCCTTCGTTTGCGACGAAGGCAGCGCCGCGGAAGAAGGTCCTCGGGGTTTACTTCCTGCTGCCTTGCGATGGGCATGGCACTCCTCCAGGTGATGTGGCTGTTTTACCGACCCAGCGTTGCTTGCGTTCTGAAGGTGCAGGAGGACGAGGACGCCGACGAGGATGACGAAGGCGATCCGGAAAACCTGAAGAAACAACTGAGCCGGCAGCTCAAGCGGATTCGGCGGGGCGAGCCGGTGGACCGGCTCGTATTGCGGCTTTGAGATGGACAGATGAAGACGGCCGGTTGAGGTTCGTGGTATCCCACCCTTTCGCCGGAAGAAAGGCGAAAGGATGGGGCACGGATCGATTTTGGAGTTTTACGGATTGGCCGGTCGAGGTTCGCGGTTTCCCACATCTGACGCGATAAGAATGCGCCAAATGTGCGGCACCCAGCCCCATTCGCGAGCAAGCGCGTCCAACTCGCCGCAACCCTCAGCATTTACACTGGTAGACGGAGAATCCTGTGTTTTTCGATAAGCTCTTAACGAAGATTTTCGGCACGGCGAACGAGCGCCTGATCAAGCGGTTGATGCCCATTGTAGCTGTAATCAATGCTCTGGAAGCCGACATGAAGCAGCTTTCAGACGAGCAGTTGCGGGCCAGAACCGTTGAATTCCGGACCCGGATTGCGGAGAAGGTCGCGGAGCGGCTGAAAGGCTCTGAAAGCCCCGACCAGCTTCGCGCCGACGGACGCGAAACCGAGGCGCGGGAGGTTGCAGAACGGCGGGCAGTGGAGCAGGCCGCGGCCGAGCGGGAGGCGCTGGACGAGCTTCTGCCCGAGGCCTTCGCGGTGGTGCGCGAGGCGGGCTGGCGCACGGTGCAGATGCGCCACTTCGACGTGCAGTTGATCGGCGGCATGGTGCTGCACCAGGGAAAGATCTCGGAGATGAAGACCGGCGAAGGCAAGACGCTCGTTGCCACTCTCGCCTGCTATCTGAACGCGCTGGCCGGGCATGGCGTGCACGTGGTCACGGTCAACGACTACCTGGCCAAGCGCGACGCCGAGTGGATGGGAAAGATCTACGAGTTTCTGGGATTGACGGTGGGCGTGATCGTCCACGACCTCGACGACAATGAGCGCAGGAATGCTTACCTTGCTGACATCACTTACGGAACGAACAATGAATTTGGCTTCGACTACCTGCGCGACAACATGAAATTTGAGATAAAAGACTGCGTGCAGCGGGGCCACTACTACTCCATCGTCGACGAAGTGGACTCGATCCTCATTGACGAGGCGCGCACGCCGCTGATCATCTCCGGACCGACCGACCAGACGACCGACAAATACGCGCGCGCGCGGAAGATCATTCCGCAACTGGAGAAGGGCGAGGAGATCGAGGCAAGCGATACGAAGCGCCAGGAGGAACTGAACATCCGGCTGGCCGAGGGCGAGAAATTCCTCACCGGCGACTACATCGTCGACGAGAAGCAGCGGACGATCGGCGTCACCGACGAGGGCTGGGTGACGATCGAAAAGGCGCTGGGCATCGGCAACATCGCCGACGCGGAGAACTGGGAACTGAAGCACTACGTGGAGACGGCGATCAAGGCGCACGCGCTCTACCATCGCGATGTCGAGTACGTAGTGAAGGACGGCGAGGTGATCATTGTCGACACCTTCACCGGCCGCCTGATGCCGGGACGCCGCTGGTCCGATGGGCTGCATCAGTCGATCGAGGCCAAAGAGGGCGTGACGATCCGCAAGGAAGACCAGACGCTCGCCACGATTACCTTCCAGAACTACTTCCGCCTCTACAAAAAACTCAGCGGCATGACCGGCACGGCGGAGACCGAAGCGGCCGAATTCGAAAAGATCTACAAGCTGGAGATCGTCGTCATCCCGACCAACAAGCCGATGCGGCGGCTGGAGAATCCGGATGTGGTCTACCGGTCGGAGAAGGAGAAATTCAAGGCCGTCTCGGAGGAGATCGCCGCCCTGCACGAGAAGACGCAGCCGGTGCTGGTGGGCACCACCTCGATTGAGAAGTCGGAACGCCTCTCGGGTATCTTGCAGCGCAAGGGCGTGCGCCATGTGGTGCTGAACGCCAAATTCCACGAACGCGAAGCGGAGATTGTGGCGCAGGCCGGACGATTGGGGATGGTGACCATCTCGACCAACATGGCCGGCCGCGGCACGGATATTCTGCTGGGCGGCAATCCGGATTTCATGGCCCGCCAGGAGTTGGTGAAGAAGGCCAAGGCGCGGGCCATCAGCGTGGCCGAGGGCGCGATCAACCCGATGGCGCCGGCGGGATTCCTGCGCTTCTATTACCAGGGCCAGGAGTTCGAGATCGCCGAGCCTGAGTGGACGGAGGTCTTCACGGTTCATGCCGAGGCAGCGCGCCTGGAGCACGACCAGGTGATCGCATCCGGAGGCCTGTTCATCCTGGGAACGGAGCGTCATGAGTCGCGGCGCGTGGATAATCAGCTTCGAGGGCGCGCGGGCCGCCAAGGCGATCCCGGCGAATCGAAGTTCTATCTCTCGCTGGAAGACGACCTGATGCGCATCTTTGCCGGCAAGTGGGCGGGAACCCTGCTCCAGCGGAGCATGGAAGAGGATGTGCCCATCGAGTCGAGGATGGTCTCGAAACAGATCGAGAATGCGCAAAAGGGAGTGGAAGCGCAGAACTTCGAGTCGCGCAAGCACCTGCTCGAATACGACGATGTGATGAACAAGCAGCGCGAGGCGGTCTACGGGCTGCGCCGCCAACTGCTGGAGGGCGTGGAGCAGAAAGAGCTGATCCTGGAGGATTATGTCGGCGGGATTCTGAGCGGCCTGCTCGATGAGTTTGCCGGCGAAAAGGTTCATCCGGATCAGTGGGACATGAAAGGACTCGACGAAAAGCTCGTCGACCACTTTGGGCTGAAACTCGCGTCGCTGAATATAGGCGCCACTGGAATCGGTCCGCAGCAACTCAGCCGGCACGAGCTGGGCGAGGCGATCTTCGAGAAGCTCAAAGAGCAGTACGCGGCCAAGGAGCGGATCCTCAGCGCAGCGACGATGCGCTATCACGAGCGGATGGTGATGCTGAGCGTGATCGACGGGCTGTGGAAGGACCACCTGCTTTCGATGGACCATCTGAAGGAGGGGATCAATCTGCGCGGCTATGCGCAGCGCGATCCACTGGTCGAATACAAGCGCGAGTCCTTCGACATGTTCGAAGCGATGATGCTCAAGTTCCAGGAAGACACGGTCCGCTTCCTCTTCAGAATGCAGATCCTGGGCCAGGACGGGCAGCCGGTCGATGGCCCGCCCCAGCCACGGCGCGAGGTTCCCAAGGCTCCGCCGGTAGCGAGCGCCTCGCAGCCGATCACTCTCGATGCAGCGCCGAGAGAGATTGGGATCTCCACGCGCCAGCCCTCGACGACCATCGACGCGCTGGAGAAGGAGTTCCAGCGAAAGAAGCAGCGTGAGTTGCAAGCGGCCAGCATGGCCGGCGCCGGTGACGCGAGTCAGCCCAAGCAGCGCCGTACCGGCGAAAAGGTAGGCCGCAACGATCCCTGCCCCTGCGGCAGCGGGAAGAAGTACAAGAAGTGCCACGGCGCGGAGAAGTAGGTTCTTTGCGATAGTCCTGCGGGCAAAAGCGAGACAACGGAGCCCCCTCCTACGTGGAAATGCTGGATACTTACCGCTGCTTAGGTTTGTATCGCACTCGATTGTGTTCCCAGCATGGCCAACTGAGACCGAGGTACTGACCGGGATTCTGAATACCAAAGCAGTAATCGGAAAACCAGATGCCTTTTTTATCTGAAAATTCAAAACGCATCAAATAATAGAGAGCTTTCCGCCTCGCCTTTATGTCAACGATATCGGCCTCCGACAGCGGCGTTGTATTCATCTCGCTAACACCATCTTGTCCGGGGCTAAAAAGGCTCGTCGGTTTCATTTCTCTGGTTCTCCAGTCATCCTCGAACTTCTCCTCTATCGTTTTTTGAGCGGCTTTATCTATAGGCTTCGCGACGTAGGTTTTTCCGAAAAATGATCGAAGAGTAGCCGTATCGTTTCCGGCATTATTCAACAAAACCCACAGATGATATGAGCGGTCGGGCACAAAGGGTAGCGGGGGAGCTTTGGGATTCGGGCCCTCGCCCTCACCAGGAAGCAAATTCTTATATTGGAGATCTGCATGAGGGCCGGTCTGATCAACCGTCGTCTGAAGAGACTTTTCCTCTTTCCTGAGCCGTGATGTCGTCTCCTTGAACTGCACCTGACCATCTTTAATCACTGTTTCTGTATTGGATAGAATTGACGCGGCCTGATCTCTCAATTCCTGGGTCTGGCGCCTCAAGGTCTGATAGTTCCTATTCTGAACCAATCTGTCGTTCTGGATCTCTGCATCATTCTTTCGTATTGCCGCAATCTCGGCAACAAGCAGAATGGTGATGACTGCGATATAGCCGGCCTTTTCAAGGGGGCGCATGTCTGTCCTGGTGGTCATAAGCGCCGCAACCCCACCAAGGATCGCAACCGATGTGCCCGGAGACGGAATTGTGTAAATAGCCCACAAAGCGAGTGCCGCACAAGCCGCTAAGAGTCCAAATGCTATCGCCCTGCTATTCCATGCCCCTCCAGCGGCTTTGCGGATCTGTAATCTCTGCGAAAGGCACATTCGAAGACGAGAAACACTGACAAGGCCTTGCATTCCCGAGATGGTCTCATTGGGCAACGCCCTGCGTCAAGGCGAGAACATTCCAAAAAGCATGAGAGGTGCATTGGGGAGAAGGGTAAGGGGCAAAATATGACCCGTGGAGCGATCATATGAAAAGCGACCGTCGCAAAAAACGGGTTTGGCTCTGGTCCTTGGGGCGACTATTGAAAGGTGTACAAACTAAGGGCGCATTTATACCTTTCATGCGAGATCTACCCTTCCGCGGCTTCGGCTGGCTCGCGGGCTGGCTTGGAAGAAGACCAGAACTCCTTGCGGAAGAGGAAGAAGCCCTTCTTCTCAGGGTTGGCAGGCAGGCCGCAGGCCGTTCTGGCCATCCGGCGGATGACCTTCGAAATCGGCGAGTCCTCAAGCGCAACCGGCTTGGCCGTGTTTTGCGTGCGCCGGGCCGCGGCATAGTCGTCGGGAATCTTCCAATGGGCGGGCCGGGTAAGGGCTTTGGCGATCTGTTTCTCATCGAAGACCAGAGCCTGAGGCGTATACCGGTTGAGCACGATCTGGAGCTTGCGATTGCGCGCGCAGAAGAACTGGGTGATCAGCCGATTGGAGTTGCGCAACTCCGAGACGCCGACCTGCGTGATCAGGTAGACGTTGGCCGAATCGTCGAAGAGGGACGTGCCTCTCAAATCGATTCGCGATCCCGCATCGACGACCACATAGTCGAAGGATTGCCGCGCCACAGTCAGCAGCTTGTCGATTGCTTCGTTGGAGGGCTGCGCAGGCGAGAACTCGCCGGGAGCCGCGAGCACGCACAACCCCGAGCTGTGCTTGGCCAGCAGCGAGCGCAGGAAATTCGGATCCAGCCGGCTGGAATCGTGAAAAGCGTTGGCGGTCGAGTATTCAGAGACCATCCCCAGATTGATCGCCGCGTCTCCTAGCGGGAGCCCGAAGTCGATCAGCAGAGTTCTCTGGCCAGACTCCTGCGCCAGAGCGACGGCGAAATTGGCGGCGATGGTGGTGACTCCGCAGCCGCCTTTTGAGCCGAGAAAGACGAAGAGCCTTCTGCCGCCTCTCTTGCCATGGCAGCCCGCCGAACGCCGGATTGAGGCACGCGCCAGTGCGCCAACCATGTCGGCGCGCAGCAGAGGCACAGTTAGGAACTCGCGGGCGCCCGCGCGCATGAAGCGGATGGCCAGTTCCAATTGGGTTTGCACCGAGTACACCATCACCGCAGTCGAGTTGTGAGCGCAGATGCTCTCGACCACATCGAAGGCGTATTCCGGGTCGCTGTCGATGCCAATGAGGACGACATCGTAGCGCTTTTCCAGCATCTGAGGCAGATCGTCGAGGTCGGCAGGAAACGATGAGTACTCCCGCACCGTTGTGCCCTGGAAGCCTGCAAGCGCGACGGCAACCTCCTTGCGGCATTGATCGTCCGGGTCAATCACTGCAATGGAGAGCACCACGGCGCCAGCTGCGTCGGAGATCTGGTCGTGAACCGGTATTGCATCGACTGCTTCCATTTGCCCGCTTTGCCGCCGGGTTCAACCTTTGAGGGGTAGAACCGAGGAGGCGCTTCCCTAATAAACAAAACAAGTGGTTCTCGATGTGAGCAGCTTCCGCCTTCGGGGAACGGTCGAAGAACGGCGCATAAGGCGCGATCGAGACGCGGCGGCTTGCTGGATCATCTCGCACAACATCCGCAGCTCAAGCTACTGCGAAAGAGTGAAGTTGAGCGTCACTTCCACCGTTGCAGTATCGACGCCGGGCTCAAATCTCCATTTGCGCACTGCGTCCTCGGCGGCGGCCGAGAGCATGGTGTTTCCGCTGAGCTTTTTGACATCGGTTACCTTGCCTTCGGGGTCCACGGTAACCTCGAGGCGGACCTCGCCGGAGATCTTCATGCGCTTGGCGATCTCGGGGTAGACAGGCGCGACTCGCGTCTTGATAGAGCGATTCTCCACCGCGCCGGAGGGAACTGCCATGGCCACCGCCAATGCCAACGCGGCCACCTTCACCAGCCGTCCCCCTGCCCATCCCAAACCGTTGGAACGAAACGTGAAATGGATTCTGTCCATTGGAAGCCTCTGAGCCTTAAGAGCCGCTCACTTGGGTCATCGGCGGCGAGTGAGCCATCATGAGTGCGATCTCAGCTTCTGATTACTGAGGGAATAAGGTGAGATGCATTCTTTAGCCTTTTGGCTCTGATCGCCAATATCCGCGCGGCCCTCAGCCACGTGAGACGAGTTGCGGAGAAGTCGCTGGCGGCGGACAGATGCAAGCCCCTGCTCGACTAAATCGTGGCCAGGATCACACCCCATCGTCCCCGAAAACACTTTGAAACTGGCGCATCTCTGCTAGACAACTGCTTTTTTAGGACAACACGCTCCAGGCGATCGGGGAGAGACCAATCAAGAGTCGCGCCTTCCGCGGAGCCGAGCCCGAACAGCCACAAAGCTCAGCAGGCCACTCCCAAGCAGGATCAGGCTGCTAGGCTCAGGCGCGTGCGGCACATCGGGTCCGTCCTGGAAATCTGCGTATCCCAAGAAATCCTGGGGTACATCTTTTCCCGCGGGCCATCCCGATTGCGGAACGTAGATAATGTACTGCTGGTAGAAAGACTCCGGTTCCGCACCCAGGGCTACAGCGGACTCCGCGGCGGTCAATTGGGTTGCCGCGCCCGCGTCGGGCGGGGTAGCATTTTGCGCATTGACGGAGAAGATCTCCCAGGCTGCCCACTGATCGTCGATCGCCTGAGCGTCGTTCCCAGCCAGAATAGAGAGGTTCGCGTCGTTGAAAAGCCAGGCGGCTTCTTGTTGAAGCGAACCAGTGACCGCAGTGACTTCCGCGATCCAGCTCTCGCCTTGATCGATTTCATTATCGTAGCTGATGCACATTCCCTCAAGTTGATTTGAACTACCGTCAACGCTGAGATAGTAGGGATAGGTCGCATCGCTCCCGTAACTCAATTTCCCCGTGCCCGTAAGCTCCAAGTTGACAATCGTTCCGATCGGATCCGCAAGGACCTTCAGTGGACTGAAAAGTGACAATACGCTCAGCAAAGAGATAGATAGAATCGGGAAAACTCGAAACATCTTTATCTTATTTAGTTTCCCTTGGCCTTCCACAGCATCTTCTGAATGCTGTAGCGGCGCGGTCAGTTCCCTTGAACAGATTCCGGCTTTACGCGTGCCCATCACAGCCTCACTTCACAAATATCAGAGTTTTGGATTCTGCCAAGAATCCTAGTTTGGGTGGGATTATTGCACAAGATTACGGGCACGGGAATGCGCGTAACTCAGCTTCCCGTTAGGAAGTTACTTTTCGCCGCTTGCGTAGATTTGCTTGAGTTACCTAATCTCGTTTCTTCTAATGAACAATCGAAGTCTAGTATCGCGGGGAGGAGCTAAGACTCCTCTCTATTTTGTATCCTTGCCTCGTTTCAGCCTCGTGCAGGTACTTCCGTACCTGGCCATGACCGCGCGACTTCGCACTTTGGGGTCGGTTGTATAAACTATCGGAGCCGATTGAAGAACATCCCTCGGGGGTTAAAGCCCCGCTGTTCATGCTTCTCCTCTGGCCCGGCAAAAGCCGTGCCCTTTCCAAGCCGATCTTGTGCAACCAGTTCTACGGCCGGTCGTAGAAACGGAAGAAGAGCGAGGGCTTCGAGACCGGCTCGGCGCGGGCAACTAAGCTGGCTGCCTGGTTGTCGCTCAGCGGCGTGAAATCGCGGGCCAGTTGCACATTCTCTTCGAGCTGGGCGATTGAGTCGCAGCCGATGATGACCGTGCTCACCGGGCGCGAGAGGGTGTAGTACATGGCCTCGCGCATGGTGATGGTGCCAGGTGTCGGCGCAAGGACCATTCCCTCCCAGGAGTGCTTCTGTTGCTCGATGGGCGGCGGCGTCCATGTCGAAAGGATTCTTCCGCGGGCCGGCACTTTCATTCCAATGATGCCCATCTGGCGCTCGACGGCCAGCGGCAGCAGCTCCTGATTGAAGCTAAAGTGATGCGGATCGGCGGCGTTCATAGCCATCAAGACCGTGTCGAAGGGATGGCGCTTGATGCACTCCATCAGCGCCTCGGGGCGGTAGTGGCCGGTGATGCCGAGATAGCGCACTACCTTCTGCTGCTGCATCTCGACGAGCGCCTCCAATGCGCCGCTCTTGGCAAAGACGGCATCGACATCGGTCATGGTTCCGATGTCATGCAACTGCCAAAGGTCCACATGATCGGTCTGGAGCAGTTGCAGAGATTTGTCGATCATGCGCATCGAGGCTTCGCGGGTGCGCTCTTTGGTTTTTGTCGCGATGAAGGCCTCGCTGCGACGATGCTCCATCACTTTGCCGACGTACTGCTCGCTCCAGCGATCGGGCCCGCCGTAGATCGACGAGGTATCGATGTAATTCACGCCGAGGTCGAGAGCGCATTCGATGATCGGCACGGCGGCTTCGAAGTTGTTGGGGTGTTCGAGGGCTGCCTGTCCGCCCAGCGAAAAGATGCCCACGCGATAGCCGGTCTTTCCCAGGTTGCGCGTAGGCATGGCGGCCAGTGTCTTGGGGTTCGACGGAAGATTTGGGAGGGCTTTGGGTGCGTCGGCCAGCGCAGCCGATGGCGCAAGCAACGCGGCGGTGATCGCTCCGCCTGCCTTAAGGAATTCGCGGCGGCCCTGGTTGCGCGCCGAAACGGGTTGATCCTTGCTCATGATGACCTCCGAGGGACTGCGCGTCCGGCAGGACCGCGCTTCGCGCGAATCATTGCGTGGGATGGGCTCGTAGTCTTGACAATGCGACGCGATTCCCTTGAGGCTCCATCATAAACCTGCGCATGACAAGTGGAAACAGGACCGAGCGCGAAGCTCTGAAGTCCTTACGTGCCATAGTCGTGTGCGCTCCGGCGAGTACGGCGCTACCCTGTTCATTAGCGGACATCTTCGGGCGATAATGGACACACCCGGCGGTTGGAGCCTACCCGTCAGATCGATCGATATGCTTTTTTATCATTGGCTTGCAAGTTTTTGGCTTTGGTTCTTGAAATGCTCTAACCCCTCACAGGCAGACCCGCCGCCCGGAGATGGACATTGACCAATCTGCTAAAAGACCTGCAAGTCGCCCTGCGCCAGTTGCGCCGTTCGCCCAGCTTCACAATCACAGCCGTATTGACGCTGGCTCTGGCCATCGGAGCAAACGCGGTGGTCTTCGGATTGATGGATGCTCTGATTCTGCGCCCCCTGAATGTGCCCCAGGCAGAGAACCTCTATGGAACGACGTACGGAGACGGTTCCGGGTTCCAGGCCTATCCAAACTATCTCGATCTGCGGGATCGCAACCGGAGCTTCGAGGATCTTGCGGCCTTCAACTTCGCCTTCGTGGGACTGGATACGGGCAACGATCCATCGTTGTCCACCGGCTTTGCGGTAACGGGAAACTATTTTGACGTGCTCAAGGTTCAACCATATCTTGGCCGGTTCTTTCATAGTTCCGATGTGCGCGGGCCAGACAGCGCTCCTTTTGTCGTGCTGACCTACCCGTATTGGCACACGCGGTTTCACGATGACCGCAACGTGGTGGGCCGCGCGATTCAGATCGACAAGCATCCTTTCACGGTGATCGGCGTGGCGCCGCCCGGCTTCCAGGGTACGCTGATGTTTGTCTCTCCCGATTTTATGGCTCCGATTGTCAACATTGAATCGGCGGCTGGGTTGCAGGGGCGTGAGAACACGTGGGGGCTTTTTGAGGCCTTCGGCCATCTGAAGCCGGGAGTCAGTCAGGCTCAGGCTTCCGCCGACGTGAATGCTATAGGCGCATTGCTGGAGAAGAGTTATCCCAAACAGGTGGTACACAAAAACTCTCCGCTGAATCGTCAGGGGCTCACTCTCTTTGGTGGAGCGGTAAAGGCCTTCGTCGCGGGATTGACGCTGCTGGCCGGCTTGGTCCTACTTGCCGCGTGCGCCAATCTGGGCAGCCTGTTTGCGGCTCACGCTGCCGATCACTCCAAGGAGATCGCCTTGCGGCTCGCGCTTGGTTCGAGTCGGACGCGCATTCTGAGGCACCTGCTGAGCGAGGCGCTGTTGATCTCTCTTGCCGGCGGCGCGATTGGGCTGGAGGTCAGTATGGTTCTGTTGCGAAAGCTGGCTACATGGCAGCCGTCTGCCGGTGCTCCAGTCCATTTGCCTGTAACTCCCGATGCAAAACTATACCTGGCTGCATTGGTTTTGGTGTTGGTGAGCGGCCTGCTCTTCTCGATTGTTCCAGTGCGCCAGGTCTTCAGGGCCAATCCATATGAGATTGTGAAAGCGGGATCGGCAGGCAGGATGGGGCGGAGGATTACGATGCGCGACGCGCTGCTTGTGGTCCAGATTGCGCTTTGCGCCGTTCTCGTGACTTCTTCGATGGTCGCCGTTCGCGGGCTGGAGCGCTCACTGCACAGCAACTTCGGCTTTGAACCGGACAACACGATGCTCGCGAGCGCGAACCTGGCGACTATTGGCTACAGCGGCAACGAGGTGCTGCCAATGCAGAAGCGGTTGATCGAAGCCATGGGGACGATTCCCGGCGTCGAGCATGTGGGCCTGGTGAATGGCTATCCGCCATTGGTCTACGCTTCGGGCGCGAGGGTGAATATCTTCAAGGATGAGACCAGGGACTTGATCAAAGCAAATATTGCAGGCGAGCCCTACAAATATGAGGTATCTCCGGGATATTTTGGTGCGGCCGGCACGTCGCTGCTGGCAGGGCGAGACTTCGCCTGGAACGATACCAAGGACGCATCGGCCGTAGCGGTGGTGAATCGAGAGTTTGCCCGGCAGATCTTCGGATCGGTGACCGGCGCGGTCGGCGGGTTTTGCAGGATGCAGGATGGAAAGCGCCTTCAGGTTGTGGGCGTCGTCGAAGATGGAAAGTATCTGAGCCTGAATGAAGATCAACAGCCGGCGATCTTTCTCTCGTCTCTGCAATCGCCCGAGACCCAGGCGTACATAGTGGTGCGCTCGCATCGCGATCCGCGGGAACTTGCAGCACTGATGAGGAATAAAGTTCGCGAAGTGGAACCGGCGCTGCCCACGAGCATCGAGACGTGGAACTCACTGCTGGGCACGGTGCTGTTTCCGTCCAGGATGGCCACCCTGGCGCTTGGCGTGCTGGGCGCGTTGGGCGCGGTGCTGTCAATCACTGGAATCTTTGGCATGGCTGCGTACTCGGTGAGCAAGAGGCTGCGGGAGCTGGGAATCCGCATCGCCCTCGGCGCGCAGAAGCGAGAGGTGCTGCGGACGGCGCTGGGACGGGCGGTTAAACTGCTGGCTATCGGCTCAGCGGCGGGTTTGCTGCTGGGAGTGTTGGCTACGCGTGTGCTTGCCTTCATCGTCTATCAGGCGACGCCGCGCGATCCGGTGGTGCTCGGCGGAGTGGTCGTTGCGATGGCCTTGCTGGGCCTGGTGGCGACGTGGATTCCGGCCCAGCGCGCGCTGTCGGTGGATCCTCTGATCCTGCTGCGGGAGGAGTGAGGGTTCAAATCGCTCTGAGGTTCGTGGTATCCCAGATCCGAAAGTCCGGACCTGGGGCACCCGGCTCATCTGACCTCCGCGCACTAAGTCAGCTACTCGTCTTCATCGGGATCGTAGTCTTCGCATGAATCACGCCGATTGCAGCTTGCGCAATCGGCGGGTTCGCAGATTTCCTTTTCCGGGGCCAGTTCGTCGCCTTCGCCGGTGACGGTCATGGAGTGGACGGTTTCGGAATCCTCAAGGGAGGACGCGCGATCGATATTCTGCGAGGCGATCTGGAGGGCGTAGAGGAGGAGGCCAGTGCGGCGCGCATCGAGGCGGTTGCTGAGAGAGGCAGCCACGATCTGGGAGATTGCGATCTGGATTGAGGCGGAATCCTCCAGCAGGGGAAGCTTGACGTCATCCCATGTGGAGGTTTTCGCTTTGGCCATGCAGTGTATGCGGGAGTGGAAATAGCAATAAGCCGACTCACGCAGAGCCGGAGATTGGCATCGCAGTCCATTGGTCTTGATATGACGGCAAAGCTGGTACATCAGACACCCCCAACCCCTGCGGTGGGGCTAACTGCTCGCTCTTCGCTCGCATAAGGCGAGTGGTTTCCCACCTACCCCCACCCGTATTTTGTAAGCAAATTCCTTATTTTCTTGAGTTTACGGACATGGTTTCGCCGTACAATCCTGACAACAAAGAGGTTCCCTGCAAAATAGTCCAGGACAGGAAGTTACGGGGACGCTATGAGGGACAGCTCCTGAGAATCATTGTGCGACGAAGGGATGTAATCATCTGCAACCACCTGCGGTGGGGCCAACTGCCTTCGGCTGGGCGGATTGGGAGAGTGACGTTTCGGTCGTTGATTGGAGCAGCGTCAACGAAAGACCCGCGGCTAAAGCCGGATTCTTTGCGGCTGGCTTTCAGGAGCCTGAAGGCTCCTGCTCCCTCCGTTTGGAGCGCTCGATTCAAAGGCGGACACTGGGCACCTGCTGTGCGGCCGGAGGCTCGCTTATCGCTCGCATGAAGGTTCGTGGTCTCCCACCTTTCGCAAAGTACGCGAAGGATGGGGCACCCGGCTGCCTCCTATGCCTACGGAGGGAGCAGGGGGCTTCAGCCCCCTGAATACAGCGGCCAAAATGAAGGGCCTTTAGGCTCGGGCCTTATTCCCCTGGAAGTGGAGAGGCATGGGGTCCAGCGGCCCGCCTGCCGCCGAGCTGAAGCGATAATCCTGCGGCGTCGCCACCAGCCCCCGCCGCACCGGGTTCTCCTCGATATACCGCACGCAGCTCATGAACTTCTCTTCGCTCACGATCTGGCCCTCGTTGAAGCTGCGCATCCACACGTCGTGCTTGCTCTTCAATCGGAATGAGAATCCGCCCTTGATGAATTGCATCGCCTTTTCCAGCGAAACATCCGCGGCGGGCGTAATCAGGGCGTGGAAGTGGTCGGGCATGATCACGAACGCATGCAAGAGGAACTTGCCCTGAGCGTGATAGTCAAGGATCGTTCGCTCAAGCAACTCCGCCGTGGCAGTGACCTGAAAAAGGCTGCGGCGTTCAGCCGTCACAGCGGTAACCAGATAGGTCCGGGTTTCTTGTGGAGCGAGCCGCATCCCAGAAGCATAAACGAAAGGCCCGCGGCTAAAGCCGGATTCTTTTCGGGCTGGCTTTCAGGAGCCTGAAGGCTCCTGCTCCCTCCGTTTGAGGACTGCTCGATTCAATGGCGGGAGATTCGGCACCTATGGTGCGGCGGGCCAACGGAGGGAGCAGGGGGCTTTAGCCCCCTGAATGCAACGGCGAAAATGACGTGCCTTTAGGCCCGGGCCTTATTCCCCTGAAAGTGGAGAGGCATGGGGTCAAGCGGTAACCAGATAGGTCCGGGTTTCTTGTGGAGCGAGCCGCATCCCAGAAGGATAAACGAAAGGCCCGCGGCTAAAGCCGGATTCTTTGCGGGCTGGCTTTCAGGAGCCTGAAGGCTCCTGCTCCCTCCGTTTGAGGACTGCTTGATTGAGAGGTGAAGATTCGCGCCGGATTCGGGCAGATCGCGAGTTTGAGCCGCGCAAGCTGCGCGAGGTTCACTTTGATGTGCTCATTGCACTGACCGCGCGCAATCACGACGCACGATTTATCACGGGCAACCGCTCTGACTTCGAGCTGATCCGCGAATACCGAAAGTTTGAGTTAGAGGTGTGGTGAGGGTGAAGGCGAGTTGGGATGCGTAGTTTCCCAGATCTCAAAAGGGAGACCTGGGCCCTCCGGCGTTCGGGAGATGATTGACCGGGCAAGCGGGATCAAATGTCAGCTAACGCTCCTCGGGGAAGCGTCGCGGGCGAGGCACCTGCAAGGTAGCGTTCGGCCCGCTATGATGATTCAATGTGGCCCTTCAAGAAAGAGACGCTAAGCCCAGATCAAATGCCCTTAACTGGTCCTTGGACGGTTACGAAGGGTACGAATAACGGCCAAGACATGATTGTGCGCAGGAATACCGGGTATCAGTTCAAGGGCGTTCCAGGGTATGAACATCAGGTTGGCATCGCGGTCCCTCTAAGGTCACCCGAAGCTACCGGGCTTCCGGGCGCCGCAGAACTTGCGCTATTGAGTGAGATTGAAGACATCGTTTGCAGTTCGTTGGAGGAGCAGGGAGAGTCCCTCATGGTGGCCGTAATCACAACGAGCGGAATGCAGGAGTATGTTTTCTACACTCGTGACCCGCACAGCGTACAGCTACGCTTTGAAGAAATTCGCAAGCGGACCACTACTCACGAGATACAGCTGATGATTAAATCGGACAAATCTTGGCGGGTTTACCATCAGCTCGGTTCGCTGCGCTCAACATGACTGCGCTGTGAGGAGTTTGTTTGATCTTAAGCGATTAACCGGCTAACCCGAAGTAGCTCTTTCTTGTCGCCAAAAATCTTTGGCGCAATTCAGGCACGTAATGACAATGACCGTTCCCGAGGGAACGGCCGTTGTACGTT